>Ga0210028_1000961_pt1 | contig 24618 bp, 37 predicted proteins | sample CryGeymeta201513_FD_185468 | JGI IMG/M metagenome (GOLD analysis project Ga0210028, IMG submission 185468) | Groundwater microbial communities from Crystal Geyser aquifers in Utah, USA - Crystal Geyser metaG 2015-13 (SPAdes) (version 2) | ecosystem: Environmental > Aquatic > Deep subsurface >...
TAACTATTCTAACGGCTTTGGCCATGCTACTCTCCAGAATAACACCGGTATCTGTTCTAATGGCTTTGGCCATGCTACTCTCCAGAATAACAGTGGTGTCTATTCTAATGGCTTTGCTTCTTATACTCTCTATAATAACACTGGTAACTATGCTAGTGGCTTTGGCCATGCTGCTCTCTATAATAACAACTGGGCATATGCCATTGGTATAGGTCATCAATCTGCACCGTATTTCTTGAGTGACGGCACAACGGACAAAACGTTTGCTTATGCCGACGTAGATGCCACTGCTCATACCATCACGTTTGCTGCTGCTCACGGATTTGGAGCGGTTGGTAGGAAAATCAATCTAAAATTTACCCTCACGGCAGGTACTGCTCCGACTGGACTAGTCAATGGCACTGTTTATCAATTCACTGTTCCCTCCACCACGGTTTTGACATTATCGTCTATCACTACTCAAGGCAGTACTGATTTTGCAGGCAAACTCACTAATTCGGTTGACATCACCAACTCTTTTGCAATAGGTCGTAATGCAAACGCCTCCAAGGCCAATCAGGTGATTATAGGCAATACGAGTGTTGTTGAAACACTTTTGCACGGCAACGTCGGAATTGGGACGACGAATCCACACTCAAAAATCCAGGGCGCTGGGTCGTTTGCGCTGCCGGTAGTCAGTAAAACGTCCAGTTATACGCTAACGTCATCTGATTACACCGTATTGGGTAATGCAAGCGCAGCTATCGTATTTACGCTGCCGACTGCCACCGGGATAGAGGGGAGGATATATGTTCTGAAGAAGATCGATGCAAGTGCAAATGCTGTAACGATTGATGGTGCAGGAACTGAAACGATTGACGGAGCTGCAACCGTGGTATTATCGACCCAGTATGAAAGAGCAGTGATACAGGCGTATAATGGCAACTGGATAAGGATCGATTAGGAGGTGTTCAATGGCGATCTACGAGAAATTGTCGGACACGGAATTCCGTGAAACCACGGAGGTTACGGACACAAAAGTGATTGTACATTCAATCGGCCAGCTATTGGATGATCGTAGGGCCTTGTCACAGCAGGTTGCGCGGCAAACGAAGGAACTGAATGATGCCATCGCAATGGCGAATGCAGAGCTGTCTAAGATAGATGTACTACTGGCACAAGCCACTGAACTCGGAGTTAAGGAAGCTAAAATCATTGATGAACCCATGGCACAGAAGGAGATTGTATGAAACTCGACAGTGAACAACAGCGTGAATTGCTTTACAGGATCATCGAATCGACTACGTTTCCTGGAAATATAGTGGAGATTATCGTGAAACTGAAGGCGAGTATTCGGCAGGCCGAGTTGGAAGCACAAAAGGAACATATTAATTAGATACTGGTATGGTGGGGATAAGTAATGGCCTTGCTAGGAACTTGGGCAAAACGAATCGCTATAACCATCGATCACACCAAGGTGGATGCGGATCTTGTAGATTTCCCGGTCTGCATTCATCTTGCTGCTGCGGCTGGTATTAGTAGTGATGATGTATCAGCGGTATTCGACGAGCTCACGTTGGATGCGAACCGTAAAAAGATCGCCGTCACCACGAGCGATGGGACAACTCAATGCTACGTTGAGATTGAGAAGTGGGATACCACGAACGAGCAAGCGTTCCTGCATGTCAAGGTCCCCTCGGTCTCATCATCAGCCGACACCACACTCTACATCTATTATGACTCTACGCAGTCGGACAATACAAGTTATGTAGGGGACACCAATAGTGCTGTAGCACAAAACGTCTGGGATGGTAACTTCGCTGCCGTATGGCATTTTGCGACTGTCCCGTCTGCTGGGGCTGTGTATGACAGTACGGTAAATGTCAACCACGGGAGCCCATCTTCTGGATGGGACGCCTCCAGATTGATCTCTGGGAAATGCGGCGGGGCGTACAATACGACCTCTAATAAGTATATATCCGTCCCCAACAAAGCTTGTCTCCAGATACGAGACAATATCACTACCGAGGCAGTTTTTTATCATATCTCATCAACTAATTGGCAGGCCTTATTTAATAAGGGTTATTCCATACCCTATGGAATGAAAGGCAATCCAAGGATATGCTGGAGGATCAACGCTTCTTCTGATATACCCATCGGCTCTAATTATACCTATGGGGAATGGCATTCTTTCTCAGGGACTTACGCATCCTCCGCAGGACTCATGCGTCTTTTAGTAGATGGTGTATTTGGAGGATCACACGCCAATTCGGGGTTAATCGATAATAATACTTATAGCATAACCATCTGTAGCGATTCTGCTTACTGGTATTTTAATGGTTATATAGATGAGCTACGTATATCAAACGTGGTACGATCGGACGCATGGATGGCTGCCACGCATAATACTCTGTTCGATACCCTGCTCACGTTTGCTACCGAGGAGATATTCAGTGGATCTGTTCTAGCACTGGAGGACGCCAAGCTTACCCTGTCTGCTTATTATCAGGACCTCGACGATCTTCTGCTCTCTCTGGAGAGCTACGGATACTCCAGGGAGGATCTTGAAACCTATTTTTCTGCCACCGATGGAATAGTTCTGGAAGATTTCATGTCTCATCTTGAGGCTGCTGATTATAGCATTGAAGATTTGAAGCTGCTCTTGTCCGCATACTTTCAAGATAGCTTTGATATGAAGACGTTCCTCTCGATATGGGGGTGGTTTCGCAGTGACTTTAAGCTTTATCTGTACGCAGAGAAAATCGACTACAAAGACCTTCTCCTGGCTCTGTACGTATCAAAGAGGAATCTGTCCAATCTAAAGACTTATCTTCAGGCAGTGGATGGGGTCAATGTAGATGTGATGCTAAAGTTGTATCTTAGAGCTGTTTCTCCTGTGGTTACCGATAGCAACCTGAAAGTATTTTTATCAGTAACTAAGAAGATTCCATTGAGGATTGGAAGTATCTACCATAGATTAACGTCGGTAACTACTACTATCTCATAAGTAGGGGAACAGAGATGTGCAATTTACTCATTGTTGACGATGATCCTGATATCGCGAGCGTTCTCTGTAAAGCTTCATCTGAGCTTTCCAAGATCGAGTGTATATCTGCTGGCATCATAGCTGAGGCCAAGAATATACTAAGTTCCAGAGATATTGGGATACTTCTGTTGGATATCAGATTGAGGGGAGAGTCTGGTCTGGATCTTGCTAGGTATGTAAACTACAAGTATCCGGATATCATCATTGTTGCTTTCACTGGATATCCTGATGTACTACATTCACGCGAGTTACTGGCATACATAGATGACTTCCTATACAAACCAGTCTCCATTAAGACGCTCACGGACAGGATGATTACTTGGCTGATAGCCTATAACCATAAGAAAAATATCAATTCAACCCTGACTAGGATAAGAGCTGAGCATGAAGAAGAGTTGGAGATAGCTAGGGAAGTCAGGCAGAAGGTGGAAGCCATTCTGGGGGAGATGCTCCATGGATGAACAGAAGATTCCCACAACCTTCTCTAAAGTCATTCAATCAATCAGTGTGATTGTTGAAGGTCAGGAGAGGGTGATATCTGTGGTGGAGGCTCTCCTCAAAGAAACCAAGGACCTCTTTCCAGACAACAAAAACATGGTGATTTTAAACTCAAGGATCGAGTTTATGTCCGAGAAGTTTGAGAAGTTGGCGGCAGAGTGCGGCGTTTACAGGGAGCGGATAATGAGCAAGATTGAGGGGACCGCGGCAGCCCTCGATGAGAAGTCAGATCAGTGGCGGGATTCACTCAATAGTAGTAATCGGGAGCATGTCATTATTAGAGATTCCGTATTAGATAAAGTGTCAGAGAGGCAGAAGGAGTACAATATCAGGCTGCGTTCACTAGAGTCTGTAGCTGCTAATCTTGACAAGCAAATAGCGGTTATGACTCTGAAAGTGGGGACCATAACCGCTTTCATTACTTCTGTCCTTACCGCTTTCGCAATACACATAGTCACAAAGGGGTAACAAATGGCATACTCCATAGTCGGATGGAACATCAATCCAAATATAGTCTGGTATGTGAAACTCTACGATGCCGGTTCAGGGATTGGGGTGCAGCTTTACCTCTCGGCATCGGATGCAAGCTCCGGAAGCAATCGTCAGGCTGCTGGGAGTTCCTCTGGATATGGAACGGCGAAAGCAGTCACTCTAACTAACGAACCTAGTGCTACAAAACCGGTGGAGTATTTCCAGGATACTATCGAGTATCACCTCCTTGTGTCTGGAAATTCTGGAGAGGCGACTACCGTTGTGCAGGTGAAGGAGTTTGTGGATCTTCCAGATATCGATGATCCCATGTATACCAACGAGGAGCTTATTCCAATACGTGCCGGATATGAAATAGATCTCCATACTCATTCAACAGCCACACTAGAATTTACGCTAGCGGTACATGATACTAGTCTGGAGCCTGGACAGATTGCATCGTTCTCGGATTCCAGGAGGGAGACTTCTTTCTCTGGGCAGATAGAATCGCACTCCATAACCGGAGATGTGAACTCTTTGGTTAGTACTGTTGAAGCGGTACAATACTTTGGGGTAAAGAGATGAGCATCCTTTGGGATATCATAAAGAAGACAGTTGTTCCGCCGATTCTTATGTATGGAGTCGTGACGGAAGTGGATGAGGCAAACAAGAGAGTCAAGCTCAAGATCTCTGGCTATACTACTTCTATCTACGCCATTTATGATCCAAAAGTGGTATATCTTGAAGTCGAAGATGTCCTCGCCGTGGCCGTAATGCGAGGAACCTTCCCTAATGTTACCATCCTGTCGAAAGTATCCAAGTCGTCCGAGATAGAGACTTCCTCAATAACCGACATTTAACTGGAACCTTCTGGAGCTTCAACGCTTCTTGATCCTCAGAATCTTCTCTATACGTCTGAATATGTTCCATGGAATGCCTCTCCTCCTAGCATAGAGCCTTCTTTCAACCCGTGACATTGGCTTCTCGAAATCCATGTCAGCCAAGGCCCGGCCAATCCTGATCGTCTCTTCATTGGGAAGCACCTTCTCACATTCGAGTAAGGACGCTTCCATTTCTCTCTGCTCCGCTCTCAAAGCTCTGGCCTCCAGATTATCCGGAACGCCTCTCCCTGTTTGTAGAAAGAGTCGCCGTCTGGCGAGAATATCTATATCGGAAGCGCTATCCAGCCAGAGGACTTCATTCCAATCCTCATCTGTTTTCATTTTAGTACTCCTCAAAAAGATGATTCGGTTGCTTTAATGAGAAGCCACAGAACTTGATTTTCCGGCGAGCGTAGTTCACTCTTAGAGGAACTACAGATGTGCTCCAAGAGATCCTTGTGCTTACTGAAGTCAACAAGGAGAGAAGATCCCTTGGCTTTAAGGGCCTCCCTGCCACTTGATGAGAGTTTGGTGTTCATGCATACCTGGCACAGTTTCTTTATCACAATCGCTCCACGAGGATATGGTTGGAACCTCTCACCGCATACACTACATACTCCCATGGGCAAGGGCTTACTGATAATGCTCTGCTCATCTGGAACTTGTGGACGTATGGCTGCTTTTTCCTTGGGAACCTTTCTCTTCGAATCGAGTTCTTCCTGCATACGTGCTTTCCTCCGTTCCACCTTCTCTTTCCATAATGTGCACTCAGTACAAACGCTTGGTCGAGCCTCCACTCGCTTTGGGGCCTTCCTGACTCCATTAGCTAGTGGAATGCCGTGAGCAATCTGGGTCATGGAAGGTCTACCACGAAGCTCCTCGCACGTTTTGATCGACATTCTTCCCACTGAGCATTCGAAGGTGTTGTCAGCTAACCACAATTCGATGTTCTGCTTTTCCGTCCTCTTTGCCATCCTATCTCCTATCACTCGGTTAGGGGTTGAGTTCTCACCTCAGAATCTTTCCCCCTACTGCTCTGCACGCTGCCTTCACCTTGTCCGCGATATCCTTGTGAGCTTCGACAACAAAGGTGGCGATTTCTTGTTTCTTCCTCCATTCCCTGAATACTGCTTCCAATGGATGGGTCTCTTCACGCTCGTCCACAAAGACTCCAGCGAGGATAGCTACTACCGATGTATCTGGTGCACTGTACAGATCATAATCGAGGCCAATGTCAACGCCATCTATTGTCATTTCCTCGTCCTGCATGTACGCACTTTCTACCCATACAGTCTCGTCCTGGAAGAACTTTTTGAACTCAACACCAGTCGTTTTTACAGCCATTTCTTCCTCCTTCTATTTGTCCATGCAATTAGTATACATGCGCATCTTTGCCACATCGAACTCATGACTGTACAGATGCAGTTTCATGCAGCTAGCTAATAGTGGGCCGTCTTCAATTTTCAGTCCATGATCATTTAGCCTGCTGACCATGTACTCTTTCATCATCTGGATTGCGGCCAGGTTGGCCGGAAGCCCTCCCCACAGACTCCAGGAACGAAAGTAGACGTGCCAGCACATGACGCCATCCTTAATGGAGGTGTCAACCCCGCGCAGGCATTGGGAGGTTCCATCCTCCTTCTTGTTCATGAGATTATCAATTTTTCTTTTATTGATTGTGGTTTTGAATCGACGGTCAAGAACCTCGATGTGCTCTTGATAATCGACCGTCTTGTCATAGTAGTACAGCGTTTCCGGCCGCCCAATCGTCATGTAACAGTGATTGTTTCCAACTCCAGCATTAGCATAATGATTGATCACCCATTCCACTTGCCAGGCCAGGTCTTGAGCATAAGTGTAGTGTTCTTTTGGGCCAATATCTAACGGGTTGGCAAGCTTACTGAAATACTTATCCACATACTCGTCATCGATAGGGCTCGGGATGCCAAGACTCTCTGGAATGTTCGGGGCGAATGGACGTGTCCATGGATGCGAAATCTCGACGAAAGCAAAGTCGAGTTCAAGGCGGGAGCTTCCAGCATAGCTTCCCGATGTGATCTTGTACTCTCTAGAATATCCAAGCTCTCGTTTGATACAGGCACGAACAAGCTGATACCAAGCATCGGGGATCGTGGAACATTTGGTATCACCCGCAAGGATCAATGGTTTGAATGGTTGCATACATCATCCTCCTTTATGTCAAGCCAACTCAAGGATATTGCTGAATCTGCCCATAACAACTGTTAGGTTTAAGTGTTTCACGCTCCATTCGAGCGCATCCATTTCCGACAGTACCTCATACGTGCGCTCTTTCGTGGTGGTTTTCTCTTTGATTAAATAATACTTACCAGACTTCAGAGTGCGGTACAGAGTAGATATAATCATATCAAAATAGAAGACTGTGGTACCACCTATGACCTCTGATTGCTCCGTGTCGTATATGTACTTTCCAACTATGAATTTCATTTAATTGCTCCCGTTGGCTTCTTATGCCTCCTCAAGGACATTGCCGAACTTTTTCATAACGATCTCAAGGTCCAAGTACTCCACGCTCCAATTGAGTGCATCCATTTTCGATAGTTCAACGCACATGCACTCTTTTGTAACGCCTCTCTCTTTGATCAAATAGTACCTTCCCAATTTCTTCGTGCGGTACAGGGTAACCGTAATCATATTAAATAGAAGCAACGTTGTACTTCCGATGAACTCTGATTGCTCTGTATCGTATATATACTTACCGATTATGAATTTCATCTATTACTCCTTTTCTCGAAGGCGTCTTTATAATCCACTAGTAGTCTTTTGGTAAGTCTTAGTATTCCTTTCAGTGCTGTGATCGCCTTCCACAGCCAATAACAGTCGTACCCTCCGCGTGCGGAAACCTCATCATTCAAGGCTTCCACAGCCATGGAGATGGAGTCGCGGGCAGCGAGCACTCCATCTTTCGCTACAATCAACAAATCACTCATTCGCACCTCCTCTAGTCTTTGTCTCTCTCTTATCTGGACAGCCGTTAATTTCTCTGGTACCGCAGATCCAGTCGTCCGATCTGTAGCGATACCCAACTCCCTGAGTGAACGATCCTGGGTCCAGACGGGGCCAGTAGCACTGGAGTCTCGGGCACTCCTCTGACGACACGTCCACCAGCTTTTTCAAATTCTTGTCTCTGATTTTCATGGTAACTCTCTTTACGGTAGTCAGCGTTGCTTAATCTGGGAAAACTAGGGGTCTATCCATATTGATATATTGGGGAGTAATCTCTACATTCATTAACACCTTGGTGCAGATATCGATTCCCCTTTTTATAAGTGTTACTGCTTTTTTCACCTCATCCTCGGATGGTCTTTGATACCAGCTTGCGACCATCCAGCCAACCGCGTTCTCTTCTCGCACCCACAGAAAGTACCCCCTGTCTTTCCTGCATTCCAATTCAAATAATATTGTTGGCCTTATCTCCAACATTGCGCCCCTCCCTGCTCCTGTGCCTCATTTTGCGGTAGTCAGCGTTGCTCAATCTGGGAAAACTAGAGCCCTTCTCACTATACCTCTTCCTGCGTCTGTACTTCACTCATCAGTACGCACACCACTATCAAGACTCCACCGACTATTAGGGGAAGCCATCCCCACTGCAATTGTACCGTGTGAGTCATCAGGATTCCAATACCTCTGAACGGGTTCCCAGCTAGGTCAGAACGAACTCGTTCCTGAATGCCACTTATCTTGGATGAGAGTGAAAAGAACGTCATTGCGATCAGGGCCAGGCTAGTAATCCCGGTAAACCATAGGAACCTGTATCTGCTGATGAGTACCGCAATTGCGGATACCGCAGCTAGGAACAGAACAAATATCCCATCCCCACTACCATTGTTGACGTAATTCAGAGTTGAAAACGGGACGCTGATTATGGGAGCGAACGTCCCCAGAGCTAGACAGATAGAGCCAGCCAACCCCACGATTTTCTTGTTGCTCATGGTAGCATTCATTTTTACCCTGTCTTTCTTAGAAGATTGTCAAACTCCTTTTGGAACTTCTCTGCCTGGACGTAGCAATCAAACTTATCCAGGCGTCTATCGTAGTGCGTGAGAAGTCTGCGTATGGCTGACTCCACTCGTAGTAGGGATCTCTTGCGCTTCGGATTAGTTACCATTCTGATGGGCTCATCCAGCAAGCCCAATGCGAAGCTCAGGAGGGCGGAAGGCTGATGTTCTCTCCCAACAATCATACTCTTGTCGAACTCTATAATGGCCACCTCAAGCTTTTGTAGCTGACGATCAGTCTCTATGGTACATATCAGTCCGGAGAGAGCGGCATCCACTGCTCTCTCGACACGCTCGCATAACATCACCGGAGTTCTGTATCCAGCTCTCTTCTTTATCATGACCGCTATGCCCGCGCAGACAGACAGAGACGCGATCAGCCTTCTCTGGGAATTGAATAGGCTCATCTAACCAGCTCTCTAGTTTTGGATGCTGCTTGAGTCTTGACATATCCCTCCAGGAGCAAAGTCCTCTCCTGGAGGATGGAGAGAACTCGTTGCCTAATTGCGACCTCTGGATCATTCAGTGAGAGAGCCTTGTACTGATGCTCTTTTAGGTAAGCAATATAAATAGTGAGGGTGTCAATAACTCCAGCTCTCATCTTCTTCATCTTCGGGTCATTCTCATCGAACTGGAAGGTGTCTATGACATTCAGACAATCCAAGATCGCGCTAAGAGTTTTCTCTTCCTGTTCAATAGTCATACCGATTCCTGACTCAAGTTAAGTTAATTCTCTTTACCGTACCGTTCTTGTGGGGTACGTTATCCTTGCCAAGTATTTTGCATAGCCCAACTATGCCATTCATGATCTTAGTGATAGTTCTAGTAATGGTTATATCCGCTGGTTGTGTTGCCCATTTGAAGACGTCCATACCTTCACTAGCCTTGCTGCCCCGCATCACTAGGACATGATCAAATCCAGTGAGACTGAGCTTATTACGACGCTTCTCCACCGAGAAGAACAGACTCTTTGGCATACGCATCTCTAATCACCCCCCCTCGGTTTGGTATCAAGAAAGCATCCAGCAAACCCTCGCGCTGGATCTCCGTATACTTCGTAGCCCCCCATTCTTTTCTTACTCATCCAGACTGTTACCGTACTAGGAAAAGCCCCCTGCAATACAAGTTTCTCCCTGCCATGAGTCTCTATCTTGGCTATGAACGGGATGCCCTCGATAGCCGACGCTTCTGGAAGTTCAGGGATAAATTCGTCAGTTTGTGGGATTATCTCCCCGGCTCTCTTTTGTCCAACCAACCAAAGCCTGGCTAGGGTAATATCCCGCATGACCTCCTGCTTGCTCCTCCCCTGATAGGCTGCCCTTGTCTCTATCCTCCACTCCATGAGTTCAGTGGAATTGACTCCTGGACACATCCCTCTATAGGCTGCCGCGAGACAATGGTCCGCTGCAGCGATTATCCTCTGGAGTTTGGTTGGTTTCATTTTGAGAATAGATAAGACCTGTCCCAGACTAGATCCTCGCATATAGCTATAAGGCTCAACCCCGAATCCAGGGTCATCAGGACGATGATGATCTATCCTGACTCCTGGAGAGAAGTGTGAGAGAACCGGCCCTCTGCATTCTACCGAGCAGGCTTCCAGTCTTGGGTCTTCAAACATAGCCGATAGTCCGTCTGCCTTGTATGCATTCCCGGAGTACACCCTTTCCCCTCTAAGAAGTGCGTAGCTTACTATCTCTCGCTTGGAAAGCAATACACGTTCGATCTCGTTCATCTCCGGATCAGACGCTCCAAGAACCCAGAATCTCATGATAGCTCCCTCCTGTCCCGTTTATTTCTTAGCTGTTCAAAATAATATAGACGAGAATATTCTGGAAAGCAAGCAGAAATTTAAAATATTTCTAAAGACTGAAGCTACATCTGCCTGACTTCGGAGTGGTTCTTGACCTGCTCGCACAGGAAGATCCGATCTGCTCCGCTGATGATCTCCGGCAGATGGGAGACCATGATCACTTGTATGGATAGCTTTCTGCTCAACTCTTTTATCATGTCCGAGCATTTGTTTTGAAGATCGACGCTGACGAATTTAAACGGCTCATCTAGCACGAGGATGGGACGGCCCCCACGAATAGCGATGAATGCCATCCTGAGAGCAAACGCAGCTACATCAACAGCCCCTCCGCCCATCCCGAGCAGGGGACTCGTATCGTTTCCTCCCTTGATAAACTTCATGACCGTCTCGATCTGATTTCTCTTGTACTCGAATGATACCTCGAAAGCGTAGGGATCAGGAAAGATCGCTTCCATGGCCGATGATACCACAGAGGAGAGTATTCCTTCCAAGTGTGAACGAACGCTTTCTGATACGAGGTTGATGACTTCCTTGGCTTGCTGTAGACTCTCTAAGGTTTCCTGGTTCTCTTTCTGTTGAGATAATAATAATGCTTTCTGGGAGAGGAGTATCTCTCTCTCCCTTTTTATCTCACCAGCCCTCCTTCTGATTTCCTTCAGATCAGATACGCTCATCGCTGCTCGCTCCGTTCATAATCTCCGAGAGTTCTTCCACTAGTCTATCCAGCTCCTCGGACATTCCCTTGATCGCTTCCAGCTCATTCCCAAGGTGAGCGGACGCATCTTCCACCGTGTCGAATCCCTGATCAGCTAGTTGAGATTTTAGTGTGTGAAGGGCTCCAGTGAGTTGTCCAACCTCCGAGCACACTCTGTCATAGCGTTTCTTAGCTGCTGAGATGATTGCTGCTGTGTCCTTTTGCATGAGTCATAAGCTCCTTTATAATGCTGGCGGTGGCTTCAGGTATGGATTCCTGTTTGATAAACTCCAACAAATTGTCTTCTATATTCATGGAATTGAATGTACTTCTCTGAGCTTCCAACAGTTCAATCAGTTTGTCGAAACGCTCTGCTTGAGTCTCTCTTTGTATCTCTTCCTCATTTTTCAGGAATACATCACTGGCTGGCGGTACAATAAGTTTATCTTTGTACGTATTTCTGGAGTTGGTATTGTGCAGAAATAGAGTTGGAGCATGCTCTTTCTGGGCTGAGGTCATTCGCATAAGTGATCCAGCATTCACTAGAGTATTAACCACTCCACCATGAGACGATACCTTGGAGAAGGACTGGTGATTATCTCCGGTCAGGATTAGATCGTAGGAAGGGAACAGCCGGAACATGGTGTTGGATGGAGTTCCAGGAATGAATTGCTCATCACCATTGAGTACCATCCTGTGGGCCACTAGTACGTTGTATACTCCCTCCTTCCGCTCCACGTTCTTGATCTCTTCCCCATAGTGATAACCGTGGAAGTTCACCATGGTCTTGCTGGTCTTATCCATGTAGGTTTTTGGAGTCTTACCAAGAATATGAACGTTTTCGCAAGCTTCCTCCAGCAAGGCTAATGGAGTATTATCCATGGTACTTAATGAATGATAGCGAAGATCATGCTGTCCAAACACTACCAGGATGTCAATCAGGGGAGCTTCCTCTCTGAGAAGTTTTATATAACTCTTCTTGACCACATCCGGGACTCGTGAGCTGTCAAAGATATCTCCCGGAATCACTAGGAGCTTACTTCCCCATACCTCTCTAATTTTTTGTAGAGTATCCCTGATCTTCTCAAACTGAGTCTTCGGATAGTCATCGATTCTACTCCTGGGAGTCCTGTCCGTGATATGAAGATCCGACAAGATACTTATCAGCATCATTACACCTCGATTCTTAGTTCACTGAGTGTTCCTCCACATACTGGACATGTGCCTATCTCCGCGAGCAGTTTATTATACTCCTCAGCTACTCTCTTCCTCGCCAAGATAGACTCCTCAAGCTTGGCTGAAGTCTTCACTACCTTCTCCATGAGAGAGCTAATTCCGAGCATCCCGTCACTCCGTTTGTCTATAGACTCACGGAGTCCTGCTGCTCTTGGGAGAATGTTGGAGTAGCGTGTACTCAGCTTCACTAGTACGTTTCTCTGAGCTGCACTTTCTCTAATGCTAGCACATATAGAAGTGAGCCTCTTCCATTCTCGGGTTTTCTCTCGTTTCCGTTCTTGTAAAGAGAGTGCTGTCTCCACACTACTCAGTCTGTCCCTGGCTGCTTTCTGCCTGATGAGATCTGCCAGCACCCTGGTAGTCCTGGAGCAAGTATCCTGCAGATGGGAGAAGGCCGCCGTTCGATCTCTTACAGAAACGTCCAGGGCTTCAGTCTGCTTTAACTTACTTATAATGAGCTGGATGTCTGGGAGTCTTTCCAAGGACGTGGTTATAGCCGAAATCTTTTGAGGTAGTTCCCGCATCTGGGTATTGATTCCGGTAATGCGTTTGTTTGCCTCCGTCAGCATATCGGTAACGATGCCTAGACCGGTAAGCCTGTTTAATTCCCTGGCGACACTCCCGGCTGACTGTTGAATCATGAAGTGCTGATCCAACTGACTCTGCACATTGAACGTGTCGAGGTCTACCAGTCTAGTGACCTCCTCGGGAACATCAGTTCTGAGTGCTTTCAGTCTGTTCGTCCCTCCGTTGCGTGTAACATCGTAATACCCAGCATCATCAATACCACGAGTGATGACAATTCCGTCAGCGGTGGAGACCTCAACGCTTGTCTCTCCGCCGTTGGCTCCCCAGCGCCTCAGATATTTCCCTGGAGGTTTGTTTGATATTACCCACAGAAGTGCTCTGATGATTGCTGACTTCCCAGAGTCACTCCTCCCAGTGATTATATTTACTCCTTCGTGTAGTATTAGTTCTGACTCGATATGTGACTGAAAACTCTTTAGCTTGATTTTAGTTATGTACTTTCCAGCCTTCTCTGGCTCTCCCCTCTCCAACCTCCTCCTCCTCATTGTGTCCCTCTCTTTCGCGCAGGTTTCTTACCGATCTTGGAGTTGTAGATAGACATTACCCACGCTTTGAATGCAGCTCCAATCCAGCCTATGAACTCCTTGAAGTTCATAATAGTGATATCAACATTGAATGCTCTGCTCTTGAGCCGTAGGGAGTTCCATTTGGAGTCTCCAGCCATTGCCACAAACTCGTGGAATATATGGGAGGGCATGGCTATGCACATCATCTTCTGCTGTCGTCTGAATATCAGAACCGGAACTCTGCCTGATTCATCGGCATCTCTCTGACACTGCTTCCACATGGATAGGAATGTTGGAACCTTCTCCCTGCCATCGATAGCATCAAGAATGGCCCAATTAGTCAGCCCAGCTTTGATCTTTCTGGCATAACCGGTCTTGCACTCGATGGACATTACCGTGAACAGAGGGATAACTTCAGGATCGGCGGCGGTCAGATCTCCAGCATGAAATAGGGAGGCTGTCCCTCCACTCTTTGCGTTGAGAACCGTGAACTTCCCTCCGCTGGAGACCGTTCTCCTTATGAGGTCGCAATCCTCTCCATCAGACCAGAGGAGGGAAAGCTCCCTCCCCACTTCATTCTCGAACTGTCCGCCCTTAGCCATCTTGCTTTCCACTCGGAGTGAATCTCAGGAAAGCTTGCCCATCGATGCAAACCCACACCCGGCCATCAGCAGCAAGTTGTACCCCTAGGTTTCCATTGAAGTAATTATTTTCTGGAAGGTTCTCTATGGAGATAACTCCCATCTGATAAGTAGCTTCAAGTGTTGGGAGGGGTCCCTTCTTTGCTTTACTCATTACCTTGTCTCCATCTGGGATTTTTTGCCTTCTTGATTTCTCCCCTCACTGTATTTCCCATATCGAGAACCTCATCAATCATTTCACTCATCATACTGTTTCTCAAATCATATTCATTCACATCCAGTGGCAGGGTACGGCTCAGTCCGGTGGCCAGCTTGATGTTCTCATAATTCCCAAGATTGAATGTAGCTTCCACCGAACACCAAATCTTGTCTTCAGACGATTGAGCTTCTGGATTTCCCATGACTTTCTCCTATAAGAATTGTTTGGGTTTACGGAGAGAGCGTTCTCTGAAATCATGCTCTATCCCATGCCAGACGTAAGATACTTGTTCCCTTAGTTTCTTCTCGTAACTCATCTCTTCAATGTAGTTGATCGCTGATTGGTATCTGATGAACTCTTTGTCAACAGCTAGATACTTGCTCAATCCCGCAACCGTCTTGAGCCATTGCAGATTTGCCCCAACGTCGTCGATCCCGTATCCAAACAGGATTCTCACCGGAGCTGTACGGAATGGGTCATCAACGGTACTCTTGACTATTCGTACCACAGCCTCTACTCCGGTGATCTTGGATATCTTCTTAGCTGCACTCTTCTTGTCAGATCCAGTGAGTACGACTGCCTCTCTTATACTCCCAAGTATCGCTCGGTCTACGCTTAGCTCCTCCTCAATCATCCTTATGACCTTGATCTCTAGTCTTAGAGAGGCGTAGAAGGGGATTGCGTGTCCACCAGGAGTACGGGTTCTACTTCCGTAGGCAGACATACTATCATGTAGTTGATTGGAGAAGGCAACGAGTAGATTGCTCTTCGCTATCTTTCTGCACGTCTTCCTCATGAGTTGGTGCAGATCCTTCGCCTTCTTGCCACCCATCTTATCGCCCTCGTCACTGTCCATCTCCATCTTGGTTGACAGAGCCGCTATGGAGTCAGCGATGAATACGTCGGTCGAGTTCTCGGAACTTTTAAACTCCCAGATCATCTTCAGCAGATCGGTGACAAAGTCCGGCTGAGCGTAGTTCTCTGCTTTGATATTCATCCCGTATATACGGGCGTATTCTTTATCGAGTCTTCCCTCCGGATCAGCGAAGAGAACACTCCCACCCTTGGATTGCGCCTGTGCCGCGATGGATGAGAGGATTGCCGTCTTTCCAGAGGAAGCCTGTCCGAAGATCTCCATCACGATTCCTGCCGGGATTCCCCCCTCCGAGGCTCTCGATCCAGATACCGCTAAATCGAGTAGGGTAGATCCACTGCTCACAATGTGATCAAAATGTACTGGCTGTATGAATAGCCCTGATCCTCTTTCAGTTTTTGGGATCTCCATAAAAATCTCCGGGTTGGGAAGCAGGGTTATCCATCCCCTGCTCCCTCTGAAGAATTAACGGCGAGTTGTCACTCTAGGACTATTAACGTTCGGGAGACGCTGCTCACTCGTGCATGGAGTAAGACCTCCACACATGTTAGTGATACTGGGAGTTATCCGTCGCTGCATAATGCAGGTGTTGAGTTGCCGTTGCTGCATCGCCTGCGGTGAATAGTACTGCTGGCTCGGCAACACCCGATAAATGGATTGAGCAAAGCAACTCGTGGAGATACCTACAAGAAGAATTCCTGTGCAGGCAATCCCGGTGACCAAGACTCTCTTTTTAAAAGGGGATGTCATCATCATCATCTCCTGTTGACTCATTATTAAATTCCGGAGGTGACTCCTCCTTCTCCACAGCTTTACTCAAGAGACGTCTGGCTGTATCGTGTCTGGAAGCCTGACCCCTGGACTGAGGTTGCTGGGCAACATTGACCTGGACTCCTTTGGAGATAGCCATATTGTTCGCGACTATCTCCAGCTCCGCCTCGGTGGGAATTGTGATGAGCGAATCGAGAGGAGTATCCCAAACCTGCTTGAGATACTCGTCCGGGATTGTGTAGTCACGATCCAAGAACTGAATCCCCTCAATGCGGGTAGCCTCACGCTGCCCCTTGTGAGTGAAGTAAATAGTCTTCCCCTTATCTGGATCAGCGAATGGGATGAATCCGACTCCTCCCCGTTTGGATGGCATTCTGGCTTGAGCCGAGAGGTTCGCTTCAAACAGAAAATGACTCAAGCCTATGATCTGAATGCCTTTCCCCTCCTCCTGCTTGTTGTCGTAGCAGAGGACATAATAGTAGCCACGGCGAGAGGTGTTTAGCTTTCTCAGATCCTCTCTGGTATACTGTCCACTATCGTTTAGTTTGGACCTCAATTCACAAAGCGGGCAACGCTTGCCGTAGTTTCTCGTGGGACAAACGTAGGAACCCTCGGTAGCTCCAACGCCTCGATGCTCGAAAACGAAGAGGCCATGAGTTGGAGTCCCTTCCTTCTCAAGAGGATCGAACTTCCCGGATAGGTATGGAACAATGTCTATTGTGTGCTCGCCATTGCCGATTTTCAGAAATGGAAAAGGAAGATTGTCAATGAAGATGGGTTTATACATCCCAGTGTTTTCCCGTCCCTCATAACTCTTCCTCACCCGATCAGTGAGCTTCTCTTTGAACACATTACGGTCGAACGCCATTGCTGTTCTCCTATCGTTGAATTTCCCTCTTTTTGGGTGCTCCGGTGATCGCTGAGAATTCCTGCTCGGAGGCAGCGTCAGAGAAGTACCCGGTTCGATACAATGCTACCAGATCCTTCAGATTGTCCTTTCTGTGTGAGAATGCGGTGCACAGGCCCTTGGTCTGCTCGTAGAAAGCGGCTGCTTCCAAGTGTTCTGCTGGAATCGAGCTGCTTCCTACCTCAAGAGCAACCTTGGCGGATACCGAAGCCTCGGTTACCTTCCCCAAACCAAACGTCTCTGGGGAACTTCTAACATCGAGAGATATCCGGGACTCCAATTTCTCCCGTTCAGATTTGAGTTCTGTCATGTGGAACATAGCATTGGCGCAAAGTTCCGCCGCTTCTTCGTATAGTTGAGCATGGATCTGTAGCTCTTTATCCAGTTGCCAGATGTCAATGGGCAGCTTTTTTTTCAATCTCTCGTATCGTTTATGGAAATCTTCCATGGAAGCTCCTTTGTGGTCCCCCCGTTCCGGGCGGGGGGATGTGCTTGCAACCGAACATAATTGCCAATACTTGCTATTTTACATTCCGCACCTCCTTTCTCCATGCTTTGGCGTGGTTAAGGAAAGTGGATATTGAGAGAATCGCCCCTGTTCTAAAAGCCCGTCCACATTTATTTGCAATGTATTCCAATAAATTTTAAAAATCAAGCTAAATTTTGCAAGCTACGTAAATATATCCAGCCAGACCAGCCAGACCGGAATCATAAACTGGATTCATGAAAGTTCCCATGATCTCGACAATTCTGTCAGAGAACTCAGGCTTGTCGGTGTTGAACAAAGCCTTCATCATGTAGCCCAGGATTACTCGCCGGATTGTTTCGGCCTCCTTACCTTGCACCGTAGCCAAGATTGCCTTGCATTGTTGCCATCGCTGTTCATTAGGCATACTCTTCAGTAGGATGCGGGCCAACTCACGAATGTCCTGATCCAATAGGATAGCGTGCTTCTTAATGAAAGTGAGGATCTCTGCCTTGTCCTCCATATCGATTACTTGATTCAATAACATAAGTGCAGCTCTTGGGCTGCCGTCGGAGAGCTGAGTGATAGCTCTGAGCACTTCCCCTCCGTGTGGGGAGGTCTTCATATCCTTTCCAGTCTCCGCGAGGTACACCCTGTTCAGCAATGCAGCCATATCGAGAGAGGAGAGAGGGGACACTGTAAATTCCGCACACCTGTTCCTGGTTGTCTTGTCTAACTTCTCCGGTTGAGTAGTAGCGAGGACATAGTAGACATGCTTCGGTGTGTCTTCCAATTGTTTCAGCAGGGCTTCAGCGGCAGCTCCGGTGATTTGGTGGCATTCATCCAGGAGGTAAAGTTTCGCCTTGCCATTGGGAGCGAGCGCCGCCTTCCTCCCCATCTCCCTGATGGTATCAATTCCGCGTGTGTTTGCAGCATTGTACTCAATAAGATCTGACTCCATGCAGCCAACTGCTTTTGCAATTATTCTGGCGATGGTCGTCTTCCCACATCCGGACGGCCCTGACAAAAGATAGGAATGAGGACGATCCTCGGATCTCAATGTAGCTACCAGGGAGGTGAGCATATTCGTGTTACCAATAATCTCAGCTACCTTCCTCGGTCTGTACTTAATATGTAATCTCGCCATCACTTCCTCCAATGGTTGAGTGATCGATACCCTTCTTGGTATCCCAGCTTCCTCCCTCCTCGGTGATTGCCCATTCAGCCATCAATTTTACAGAGAGGAAGGGGAACTCCTGCCTGATCTCGTTTTCCATGACATTGCTGATTGCTGGAATGACTACCGACTCCTCTCCAACCTTAATATAACAAAACATCTCGTCATGGATCTGTCCTGGAATACTGGATTCCCATCCTTCAGCTTTTCTTCGAGCGTTCGCCCTGTTCAGGGACCAGAGGAGACAGTGGAAAGCTGATCCCTGCACGGCACAGTTTATTACCTTGTTCCTGGATATACAGCCGCGCCTTCTGTGGCCGAACAGCATCGGTACGTATCCATTCCGCTCATAGAATTTGAGTAACTGCTCGTGCCCAGCTTTCAATACCCTGTACTTATCCCATAGTTTTTTCTCGCATTGCTCGACTCGTTCCGGGGAGATATGGTAGCCTCTGCTATATAGATCCTCATAAATAGGTTTGTGGAAAGAACCATAGAACTCCGGGAACACGAAGGCGTTTTTGCAGTCACTTCTTGCTTCCTTCCATGGTTTAAACTCATCCAACCCGAGCTCGGTCACCCATTCTCCATGTGGATCATTGTCATTATTCATCTCGTCTATAAGTACCGGATCCTTGAAATAAGTAGCGATGATTCTAACCTCATGACTACCATAATCCGCGCAGGCAATTCTGTACCCTGGCGGAGCTACTATTCCCTTGCGGATCAGTTGTCTGGTATTGCCGTCCCTGTTTGGAATGTTCTGAAAGTTAGGGGCGCTGGATGAGGAACGATAAGTTACTACTAAATGCAAATTGAAGCTTGGATGAATTCTGTCTTTCTCCTCCAACAAGAACCCGGATATGTACGTGCCACTCAACTTATCTAAATTCCTGAGACGCAGGATAGATTCACAGAACTCTCCACCGATATCCTTGAGTGCGGCGGCGTCTAGTTTGATATGCCCCTTGTCGGAAAGCATTCTTTGATGTCCCATCACCGAAAACAGAAGATGGGAGAGGTCGCGTGAGTTTGCTCCTGCATCACTCAGCTTTGGAGGACGCCCAACCTCCGTCCTGAATCTCTGTACCTCTGGGCTCTGCATCAGCTTGGAGTGAATGGTACGCATCTCATCTTTCAAGGACGAGCGCAACTGAAGGTAGTAATCCCGTTTGATATAGATACCCTCGGCTTCCATATCAGCAAACGTCCTTGCACTCTCTAGCCAGAATGAGTTTGCCTTCTTGGAGTCCGAGTGGTCTTCAGAGTCCAGAATCCGCTCCTGTCTCTTTTGCAGCATGAGGGTAAACAGACTATCCAATCCTCCGTACAAGAGCAGTTCGTCGATGGGGCAAGAGAGCATGTTATTTATTGGGTGCCCCTCCTTATACGGACCCACGCTCTCCCCGTATTCATATCCCCAATTGAGGAATACTTGCTTGTCCAGACTTGTGTACTTATCACGCTCATCCAGAATGTGAGCGGTTTGCATGGAATCCCACATCCAATTATTGACTGGAACGCCAAGCTTCTCCCTGGACCAAGACTCCTCCATCTGAAGATTATGAGCGATCTTCCCGATCCTGGATTCGAGGACCTTCCTCAACATACTCAGGATGCTAGCCCGATCTGGATCAGCTATCCCAACAGCTCTCGTTAATTGGCTTGCCAGTGGGAATGAGATAGCCAGTGGCTTGTTGTTGTTCCACATTCCAACAGATACGGAGACTAGCTGGCTCCCTTCATGGAAGGGCTTCAGCGATGTGGTTTCATAGTCTATTGCTATGATATCTCCCATCCGTCCGGAGTAGATAGCTGAGAGTGCGGCTACTATTCTGTCTGGACTATACAATGGCAAGACCGCCTCGGTCCAATTTACAGGTCTCACCTCCTTCTGTTCCCCGATCATTGTCAGGGCATTCTCAAGATCTCTTTTGAACACATGCTCGAAGTGAGGACTGTAGCAGATGAATGCTGGATGCAGGAGTGGATACACCCACGTCTGCCGCTGAATGTCAGGGAATGCCAGGCCCCGCCAGGCATCCATCTTAAAGGAACTTCTGATCTTGGCACTTCTGTCCATCAGGTAAGATTCCACAGCCTTAGAGCCAAAGAGGAGAACCGCTCTAGGTTTCTTCTCTGCCATGAGATTGAAAAGCATCGGGCGGCAGTACGACAATTCTTGAGATGTCGGGTTTCTGTTCTCACCAGCCAGGGTAGACGGTCTGCAATTTACCGCATTGGTAGCCCAGAAATCCCGATCAAAATCAAATCCGAGTTCCGATAGAGCATCGCGTAGCTTCCCCCCTGACATCCCCTCCGCCACGAATTGCCGCCCTTGCTCATCCTCACGCATCCCAGGAGCCTCCCCACAAATGAGGACGCCCGAGCCACCATCCCCAGATACTTCCATCTTTGGAGAGAGGCACTTCTCACAAAGTTTGCACATTCCACATGCTCGATCCGCTAGAATCAATCCGCTGTCTCGCTGCCTTGCCTTGGAGCGATTCTGGACGAGCTTCGTCACTTGCACACTCCTGTTGGACAGGAGTCCTCTGAGAGTCGTCATTTCTCACTCCAGGAATAGCGAGATTGAATGCCTGAATCCGTTCTCAAGACTGAAAACCGCCGACCTTTCAGTCAGGGTCATATTGTAGGAATGCTTGATAATCTCTTTGAGGAATTTGGGAGATATCTTTATCACGACCGGAGGGCCGCCGTACTCACCAAATGCCTCCCCCTCGGCCCAACCAACCTCGGCAATCTCCCCGCGACAGATGAACTTCCCGTTTGCTATGGAGAGCTTGATACTTTGATCGTAGACAGAGTCCCCTTCGGATAGAACCTCAGCAACCTCGATTTGATCAAGGAGCTTCTCTGGCAACTTAATCGCCGTACCAGGAGCGCTGATGATCTTATTTACTTCCTTCAGGGGAGCCACCGCGGAAATGAGGCGCGAACCGAGGAATGCGTTGTCTTTATTACAAGTATGCAACCAACTCCCTCTCACCGCGAAGTGAGTCGGAGCCAGCAACTTCATGGCAGTTGCAGCCTCAGCAGATATGGTCGCATTCAGATCCATAGGGCTGTCCAGGGCAAAGAGTGAAACCCTGAAGTCATCCGACGAAGCGAGATTATCTCCAACGACGGATACCCCACTCATCCACTCCCCGAACATCTCCTTGGATGTCGAGATAAGGCAGAGATCCAGACCCTCAAGGAAGTTACCCGGAAGCTTCTCCCATTCCGTAATGGAAGCAATCTCGGATGATTTGATCATATCAAGAATACTCTGTTCCAGAGCCGTGGTCTTGATGGAAGCTCGCGCTATTGACTTTCCAACGCTCTGTAGAGTGAGTGTTCCATCGCTGGTGAGATCGACGGCTACCTCCTCCGAGGAAAACTTGTTGAGGATGGCCGCCAGGCGAGAGGCTGGAACCGAGCAATTCACTCCTGTCTTGAATGGAGACCGGATCATAATCTCGTCATTGTAAGAAATCAAACAATCGTCACTAAGGACGACTTGAGTGAATAGGGGAAGGATATCTTTCTTTGCCACGCCTGGCATTACTGTCAGAAGTGCTTCCACGAACTCGTTGCGGTTTAACGTCGGCATTGAACACTCCTTTTTCTACGTAGTCTCTGAAATCCTCGTCACTCAACTGGGAGATCATGTAGTACGACAGCAATCTGTGCTCTATATTCTCAGCGGTAAGTGATTCTCCCTGACTCAGCTCTGTCCAAGTAGCATGGTAGACTTTCATACAAACCCCACATAGCGATTGTAGTTACCAACGAACTCGCTGGCTGCTCCTCTCCCTAGTGGCGTGTTGTAATACTTCTTCCAGTAATCAGCCATCTCGTTGAGATCGTTAAAAGCTGGGAGTTTCTCCGGGATTGACAGATACTTCAAGCGGCACATTATGATACTCAACCTGAGATCCCACTCCATTTCCTCGGTCTTCCTTCCAGCAATCTCTGGGTATTTCTGGGAGTACTTCTCTTGCAGATACCTGAATGTAGCTGGTTCAATCTGAAATATTCCGGTAGCAGGGCCTCCCCCTCTCTGCACAAGATATGTCCCGAATCTCGACTCTTGGGCGGCTGTTCCAAGAATAAGATTTACAGCTCCTCTCGAATCGAGATCCAGAGAATGAAGAACCTTCTTCACCAGAGCTTTAAATTGTACAGAATCCAGCGCCATGGTTGCACTCCTACTCTCAAATGTAAGCGCCATCTGGTTTACACACTTGGATACGTCCGAATGAGAATTCCGGATGGATATCAGTGATGGATAGGCCGCAGTCGGCAGGGCAACCATCGGTAAGGAGGAGAACACCATTACAGCTAAGAACCGCGAACGTGACCATCTTCCCCCTCTGACTGATCCCGCTAAAGTAGTACGAGCCCTCATCTTCCCGAACCTTCACGTCTTTCAGCATTACCCACCTTCCTTCCCCAAATGTATCCAGCTTTGAAGTAATCGAACGCGACTATGTAACCACACTCTTTGGCTGCCTTGTAAGCTATGAGCATAACCTCCTCCTCTTCTTCGGAGAAATTCATCGGCTCGTTACCGGGGAGCCATGACTCGGCAATGTCCTTCATTCGTGGGTGCATGTGGACCTCCTTTCATGTCTTGATGAAGAAACCTTTCATGTGCCTCTCTCGTTCTAATCTCTGTTCTAGTTGAGCGAGCGTGTACTTATCTTTAAATCGTCGATAGGACTTCTTGTCCAATTCCTTAAGCTTGCTCCAGAGATCAGGGTACTTTGTATACAAAGCTCTCAAATCGGAAAGACTCTGTAGCGGGCAGACGAAACATGATGCGCGCTCGAAGTCATCGTACAGACCTCCCCAATCAAAACCCTTATCACGACAGTATCTCAGATTATCAGCCCCGGTCATCCCCCATTCTACCAATGGATAGCTACGATAGTGCCCGTCGGCGTTTCTCTCTGTTCGGATAGTTTCCGAAGCTGATATGCCACTATATTGAGTGACGGCGTGGTACTGTTTGAGGTAAGCTCTCAGTGGAGCAGATTTCAATGCCGCGGTGCACCATCTTCTTCTCATGTCTGGATGGCCATAGCCTATAGTCCCATCACTTTTCTTCACTTCTCCGAGGAGATACTCGTAACTATGTTTCCCATGGAGAACAGTGACCTTGCGTCCTGTGTACTTCTCCACCTTCTCTATGTGCTCATACATTTGGGGGAACTCAACTCCGGTGTCACAGAATACCATGTCATCAACCTGCATCCGCCTTTCAAGCATCATCAGGAGAAGCGCGGTTGAATCCTTACCGCCACTAAAGTTTACCACATGTCGCATTCTCATTTTGCAAACAACCTCGAAGCTCTGTTGCCCTTCAGGAATCGTATCTCCGGCCCAGCATTTATAGACGCGACAAGCTCGTTGAAGAAGATGAGATTTGCTCTGTCCCTGTAAACGTAGCTGTTTGTTATCCCATCCCTGATCGATTGCTGAACGAGCTTCCCCTTCTCAATCCAAGTCTCATTAACCCTGAGTTTATACGAAGGTTTTACCTTCTTTCTCCGAGTAAGCCCGACACTGATTCCCCTGGACTCAAAATAGTTGGTAAAGAACTTCTTCTCCGCCTTAGAAAGAGTCCAAATATTTCTATTCCTGACATTCATGGTTGGAGAGGAATAGCTGACCGATAGTTGCCAGATTGGTTTGTGATAATCAGCCGTTCCGTCAGCTTTGAGATAGGGGACCAAGACGATCCCGTTTCTGGAGACCTTCACCCAACGTGTGGAGTCCACGCTGTACCAGGGATAGCGGAGCATCATTTTCACCGCTGTGATCGCAAAGCC
>Ga0210028_1000962_pt1 | contig 24609 bp, 16 predicted proteins | sample CryGeymeta201513_FD_185468 | JGI IMG/M metagenome (GOLD analysis project Ga0210028, IMG submission 185468) | Groundwater microbial communities from Crystal Geyser aquifers in Utah, USA - Crystal Geyser metaG 2015-13 (SPAdes) (version 2) | ecosystem: Environmental > Aquatic > Deep subsurface >...
CGTCCTCATGCTGACGGCGGTGGCGGACAAGGAGGACCTCGCCCTCGCCTTCGACGCGGGCGCCAACGACTACGTCACCAAGCCCTTCAACCGGTTCGAGTTGAAGGCCCACGTCCAGGCCGGCGAGCGGATTGTGACCCTGGAACGGGAGCGAACGCAGCGGATTGCGGAGCTGGAGGAGTCGCTGCGGACCATCCGGCGGCTGAAGGAGCTGCTGCCCATCTGCATGTACTGCCGGAAGATCCGCAACGATGACAACTACTGGCAGCAGATGGAAGACTACGTGCACGAGGAGACGGGGACGGACTTCAGCCACGGCATCTGTCCCGACTGCTACGAGACTGTTGTCAAACCGGAACTGACGCAACTGGAGCGGGAGAAGGAGAGCAGCCGATGAGCAGTCCCCACTCGGCCACCGTCGTGGTGGTCAACGATAGCCCGACGCAACTCCGGCAGTTGGCAGGTCTGCTGGGAAAAGCCGGCCTCCATGTGTTGACCTTCGACGGTGCGAGAGAGGCGCTGCGGGCGATGTGCCGGGACGGTGCGCCCGACCTGATCGTCACCGATCTCCACATGGACGAGATCGATGGTTGGCGCTTCTGCCGCCTCCTGCGCTCCCCGGACTACCCGACCCTCAACCGGACACCGATCCTCGTGGTCTCAGCCACGTATGAAGGAGCGGACTTCGAGCAGGCCACGGCCGAGCTGGGGGCAAATGCGTTCCTGAAGCTCCCGGGCGACCCGGAGGCCTTTCGAGCGGTTGTGCAGCAACTGCTGAGCGGACAGGAGGGCAGACGGTCCGGCAAAGTCCTCGTGGTGGAGGACGACCCCAACCTCTGCCTGGCGATCTCCGAGCAGTTCAAGTTGCGCGGCCACGCGGCCGTGGGCGCAGCCTCCGCGGAAGAAGGCCGCACGGTCTTTCGCGAGTTCTGCCCGGACATCGTGGTTCTCGACCACCATCTGCCGGACGCCCGCGGCACGGCACTGCTCCGCGAGTTTCGGGAGGCGGACCGCGACGTCGCCCTCGTGGTGATCACGGGGGACTCCTCCCCCGAGTTGGCGTTGGAGGTGATCCGCCAAGGAGCCGACGCCTACGCGCGCAAGCCGTTCGAATTCGACTACCTGTACGAGTTGTGCGGGAAAGCTCGCCGGGAGCGCCGCCTGCTGTGGACCGAGAAAGCGCTGCACGAGGAGAACTCCTTCCGGAAGGCCATCATCGACCGCGCCGCCGAGGGCATCTGCGTCTGCCATGAGATTGCGGACTTTCCCTACGTGGCGTTCACCGTCTGGAATGACCGCATGACCGAGATCACGGGGTACACGATGGAGGACATCAACCGCCTGGGCTGGTACCAGACCGTGTATCCCGACCCCAAGACCCGAGACCGAGCGATCCAGCGCATGGCGCGGATGCGAGACGGAGACGATCTCCTGGGCGAGGAGTGGGAGCTCACCCGCGTCGATGGCGAGAAGCGGACCCTCACCATTTCGACGACATTGCTCCAGACGGACGACGACGTGGTCCATGCCCTGGCGGTGATGCACGATGTGACGGAGACGAAACGTGTTGTCGAGGCGCTGCGGGAGAGCGAGGAGCGCCACCGACTCTTGGCGGAGAATGTGTCCGACGTCCTCTGGACGACGGACTTGAACCTCCGCTACACGTACTTCAGTCCGTCCGTGCAGCGCATGCGGGGCTACAGCGCCCAGGAGGCCATGGCTCAGACGCTGGAGGAGGCCGTAACACCGGGGTCCTACGAGTTGGCGCAGACGGTGCTTGCCGAGGAACTGGCTCTGGAAGCCCAGGGCCACGGCGACCCGCAACGCTCGCGGACCGTGGAACTGGAACTCCGGTGCAAGGACGGTTCCACGCTCTGGGCGGAGATCACGGTGACCTTCTTGCGGGACTCAACGGGCCGGGCGACCGGTCTGCTGGGCGTCACCCGCGACCTCACCGAGCGCAGGCGCGTGCAGCAGCAGTTGGAGCAGCAGAGCAGGCTGGCGGCTGTCGGGCAACTCGCCGCTGGCATTGCCCACGACTTCAACAACCTGTTGACCGGCGTCGTGGGCTACGCGGAACTGCTCCAGCTTCGCGAGGACATGCCGCCGGACGCCCGGCCCGCGCTCAGCACCATCGAGACCCAGGGTCATCGGGCGGCTGCCCTCATCCGCCAGATCCTGGATTTCAGCCGGAAGTCCCTCATCCAGCCGCGCCCGCTCGACTTGACCTCGCTTGTCAAGGAGACCCACAAGCTGCTGGAGCGCACGATCCCGGAGAGCATCTGGGTCACCCTCGAGATCGATCCCGCCGAACACGTGGTCAATGCTGATGTAGGCTCGGTGCAACAGGTGCTGACCAACCTGGCCGTCAACGCCCGGGATGCAATGCCGGACGGCGGGGAGATCCGGTTGCGGCTGCGCGGGGTCTCGTTCGACACGGACCGCCTGTCACCGGTGGAGGTGGTGCCGGCTGGGGAGTGGGTCCTCCTCGAAGTGTCCGACCAGGGTCTCGGAATGACGGCCGAGGTGTTGGAGCACTGCCTGGAGCCGTTCTTCACAACCAAAGAGGTCGGTGCGGGCACGGGGCTTGGTCTCGCACAAGTCTATGGCATCGTCAAGCAGCATCAGGGCTATCTCGGCGTGACCAGCGACCCCGGGGAAGGCACGACCGTCAGCGTGTACTTGCCGACTGCGAGTTCCTCTCAAGAGGAAGACGACGAAGAGCCCGGAGCAGAGACCCCGCTCGGGAACGGTGAGACCATCCTGCTCGTGGAGGACGAGCCGCAAGTGCGCCAGACGCTGGAGGCCGCGTTGCGGGCTCTCCGGTACCACACCCTCGTCGCCGCAAACGGCAGAGAGGCACTGGCGCTGTACGAGCTGCACCGCGAGGAGATCGCCGTCGTGCTAACGGACATGATCATGCCCGAGATGGGCGGCAAGGAGCTTCTGCAGAGGCTACGCACGCGAGACCCAGACCTACGGGCGGTCGTGGTCACCGGGTATGCCGTAGAGACCGAGGCGGAGACGCTGGTGCAGGACGGGCGCTGCGGCTGGATCCAGAAGCCGCCCACGCTCTCGGCACTGGGGCAGGCCCTGTCCCGAGCGCTGGCGGAGGAGCCGGCGGCAAGCTCAGTGGGCTGACCGGAGGGCGGCAGGGAGAGGAAGCGGGCGCGTCGGGCTGTGCTACAATCACAGGGCGTTCCTGGGGCGCCCTCCGCTTATCGCCTCTCTCCCGCAACCAAGGACGCCCAATGCCACTGACGCTTCTCGCCGTCATCGCCCTGCTGTGGTCGGCGGGTGACGCCGTCTCCGCCCCGGCGCGGAGTCGCCTCACGGTGCACCCCCTTGGACCCCAGGGCGCCGCACCCGGGCTGCTTCGTGAGCCCACCTACACATGCCGGCAGACTCCGCGAAGCCCCGACCTCGATGGCTCCCTGCGCGAGTGGCACTCGGTTCCCACTCTCTATCTCGGCAAGGACTCGGTGGTGGCGATTCGGGACTACGGGAATGACGCCGACCTCTCTGCAAAGGTGCAGCTTCAGTGGGACCGGGACTACCTGTACTTCGCCGCCGAAGTGACCGACGACGAACACGTCCAGCGGCACGGCGACGGCTTCCTGTACCACGACGACAGCCTGCTCCTCGGCTTCGACGCTTTCGGCGACACGGTCGGGTTGCCCCTTGGTGCGGACGACTACGTGTACGGCTTCGCGCTGACGGACTGGGGGGAAGCCATGTGGCGCTACGAAGCCCCCGCGGTCCAGTCGGACCGGACCTCCAAGGGCTGCCGACTGGTCTGCAAGCGCATCGGCGGCGTCACGCGCTACGAGGGGGCTGTGCCGTGGTCGGAGCTGGCCCCGCTGATGCCGGTGGCGCAGGCGAGTTGCCGGTTTTCGGTGCTGGTCAGCGACCGCGACTCCCGCACCGGCAGGCGAGAACACGAGTACGTCGCGTGGACGCGCGGGCTGGCAGAGCCGCGCGACCCGTCGCAGTTCGGGACGATGGTGTTTGAAGCGGCCGAACCGCCGTCGTATCAGTCGCCGGACTTCTACCCGCAGGTCAGGCACAGCGCGCTGGACAAGGGTGAGCCGGCCGAGGTAGTGGTTGGCGTCAACAGCGGCGCGGACACACCCGTCCGGATGACCGCCGCGCTGTGCCGGGACACGCACCAGGAGGCCGTGCTGTCCGAGGAAGTGACGCTCCCGAAGGGATCAAGCCGCCTGGCCGTCGACTGCGGAATGGAAGCGCTTCCGCCGGGTCAATACCGGGTGCTGATCGCGGCGCATCGCCCGGACGGCGTCCAGTTGGCCCGGTGCGAGCTCCCGCTCGTGACGTTCGACTCTGCCGAACTCCAAACTGCTGCCGCGGAGGCGGAAGCGGCCGTCGCCGAGGCCGGCCTGTCTCCGGCGGAGCAAGCCGACGTACTTGTGCGCTCCCAGGCAGTCAGAGACTTACTGCTCAGTGGCAAGCGTTGCGGTCTGACGCCCTCGACGCTGTCGCTCCTCGACGACATGCTCGAGGAGGCGCGCGTGCTTGCTGCGACGCCTGCGTCGGTCGGCAAGGCGCTCGACCGGCAGGTGGGCTGGGTGGCCCGAGGGTACCACTCCGAAGTGGACGACAGCGTCCAGCCGTACCTCGTGCGGGTCCCGGACGACTACGACCCGGAGGCGGTGTACCCGCTTGTGGTCTCCCTCCACTACCTGGAGCCGGGGTTAACGAAGGCGGGCTGGGTCGCTCGGCAGTTCCGGCAGTCGTGGTCGCTGGAGCCGCTGGCGCTGCCGCTGCGGTCGCCCATGGTCGAGCTGCAGCCGTTCGGCCGCGGGAACAACTGGTATCGGGGACTGGGCGAGGACGACGTGCTGCAGGCGATTGCCGCGGCGAAGCAGCACTACAACATAGACCCCGACCGCGTCTACCTCACCGGCGGCTCCATGGGCGGCACCGGCGCCTGGCACATTGCGACGCGGCATCCCGAGCTATTCGCCGCCGTGGCGCCCGTCTGCGGCCACCTCGAGTACGCCTATGACTCAGACCGGGAGTTCGGCGACTCAACCGACCCGGCGTGGCCGCGCTCGTTCTGGCAGTCCCGCTCGCCCTACTTCCTGGCGGCGGCTCTGCTGAACGTGCCGGTGAACTGCCACCACGGCAAAGACGACACCATCGTCCCCGTGTATCAGTCGCAAGCGATGGTGCGCAAGCTCCGCGAGCTGAAGTGCCCGGTCGACTACGAAGAGCACTCCTACGTGGGCCATTCCGGCTTCCCGGACACCCTCGATGAAGACCTCCGTCGCTGGATGCTCAAGCAGAAGCGCGACCCCTGCCCCAAGCGGGCGGTTGTGCGGACAAACACGCTGGAACACAACCAGTGCTACTGGCTGCGGATCGACCGCCTGGACCAGATGTACCGCTTCGGGCAGGTACAGGCTGACGCTGGCGACGACGAGATCAACACCTTCGCTTGGAGCGTTCGCGAGTTCACGATTCTGTTTCCGGAGGGGCTCTACAAGGCGGGCTCGCCACTCCGCGTGAACGTCATGCGCAAGCTCGCCTGGGAGGGTGCCGTGCCCACGTCGGCTGGGCTGACCTTCCGGCGGCAAGGCGACGGCGACGACTCAGCCTGGCAACTCGCTCCGGAAGGCCCGCTCTGGAAGCAGCCCGACGCGCCGCTCATGAAGCGTCCCGGGCTGCAGGGCCCGCTGCAGGACGTCTACAACGGTCGAACGGTCATCGTCTTCGGCACCGTCGGCAGTGAAGAGGCAACCCAGTTGCTCCGTGCCGAAGCGTTCGCTGATCGCGAGCGAGTGAACCGATGGTACAGCGCGGACTTCCGGGCGATCCCCGACAGGGAAGTCACGCCGGAGACGATCAAGGCTGCCAACCTGATCCTCTATGGCGGCCCTGCGGAGAACTCCGTCACGGCTCGCATTGCCGATGGGCTGCCCGTCAAGATCGACGGCGGCGCCCTGCGCTTCGGCCAGCACCGCCTCCCTGGAGCTGACATCGGAGCCAAGTTCCTGTACCCCAACCCGCTCAACCCATCGCGCTACGTCGTGGTCAACATGGGCGTGCTCCCCTCTGCACTGTGCGGAGCCGGGAGCATTCCTTGGGGGCTCTGGGACCCGCTGCCGGACTGGGTCGTCTTCCGCGCCCGCGCCACTCCCGTGAAGGCACCCGAACGCACTCCCGCAACGCCAGTATCTGCGGCTCTGCCCGAGGTGTTGGGTGAGGGCATGTTCGATGAGGGGTGGCAGGTGGTGGAAGAGTCGCCGTTGGTGGTGTGGAGCGGCCGGTAGGCCAAGGCGGTCGAGAGTCCCTCACGTCTGACAGCCTCGGTGGCTGTTCGCTCCGTGTCGCCGTGCAGCCATTCGGTTGGTCACTCTTCGGGCAGCCCCAACACCAGCGATCCATCTGCCGCGTAGGTGACCGGGTACGGCCGCGAGAGCTTCGAATCGCCCGTCGTCACCATCAGCACGTCGTGCCCGTCAGGTCCGGTCAGGACTTTGGCGATGTAGCCCCATTGGCCGTCCGGCATCGTGAGCCACCACTTCCCCGTCGGCGCGTATGGTCCCTCGAAGCTGTCGGCAGTGAAGACGTAGTTGCCGCGGCTCGTGAGGTGCTTTACCTCTTCGGGCGCTTCTGCGAGAAACCGCTCCGGCACGCCGTGGTCGTGGGCCCCGCCGAAGTAGAGGTACCACCGGTTGCCATGGCGCCAGAGCTGCGGGGTCTCGAGGCGCTCGAACAGCCGCGGGAAGGCGAGCACGCTGTGGGGCTCCCACGTCTGCAGGTCGCGGGACCGCATGGTTGTGAGGCAGCCGCTGGTGCTGATCGGCTCGCCGACGACCTGGGAGTTGAGGACCAGGTAGTACCAGCCGTCGACAGGTTCCGGGTAGAGGTAGGGGTCGGCGAGACCGACCCATTGCAGCGGCTTCCCCTCCCATTCGCCCGGGAACGGCTTGCCCAACAGCACCACCGGACCGTCGCCGACTTTGCGCCATGCCATGAGGTCGTCGCTGACGGCCAACCCGAGCCCGCTTACCTTCGAGCCCCGGCCGGTGTAGAGCATCCACCACTTGCCGCCGTGGGCGACCACGCTGCCGGTGGCGATGGACAGGTCGTTCCACGTGCCGAGAATGGGCACCGCAGCCGGGCCCTGGTTGGTCCAGTGGATCAGGTCGGGCGAGGTCGCGTGCCCCACGTGCTGATTGCCGTGCATGCGCTGCGGGTCGCCCAGGCAGAAGGGCGCCTCCAGGTAGAAGGCGTGGTACGCATCGCTCTGTTTGGCGAACCAGAAGTCCCAGCACCACATGCCGGGCGGGTGATAGAGCGGGGGTTGGTCGGTCAATTCGGCTGTCACAGCGGTCCCTCCGTTCAGCGCAACTGCAAGCAGCATGGGCAGACAGGTCATGCTCGGCACCCTCCTTGGCCGGGCCGTCAGTTGACCGCCCGGCGCGACTGGTAATGGTACCTGTTCTCGGGGAGAATACCGAGCACGGCTGTACGTTGTTTTCGAGGGAGTGAACTCACAGATGAAACGCCTCTCACAGATCGCGGTGGCGGTCGCGCTGACCGCCCAACTCAGCTTCGCCCAGACAGTGGAAGTCCCAAACCCGTCGTTCGAGCAGGGCGACGCGAACCCCGCCGGGTGGCGGCTGTCCGGCGGCAACGGCCAGTGGCTTCGCGGCGACGCGCCCGCGGGGCAGCGCGCGCTGGCCGCTACGGGGACCGGGGAAGACAGCAACTTCTGGCGGTCCGACGAGATCGCGTTCCAGCCGTCAACTGTGTACCGGCTGTGCTTCCGCGGTCGGAGCCTCGGCGCCGAGGGTGGCACGCCGGTGACCGGTCCGGTGTTCGCCAACCGCGATCTGGGGCAGATGCCGACCCAGTGGACGACGTACACGTCGATCTTCATGACTCCCGACACAATCCGGCCGGACGAGGCATGGCTGCGGTTCGGGCAGTGGATGACCAAGGGGATGGTCGCGTTCGACGCTCTTGAGCTGACGGTCGCCCAGCCGGTGTATCGACGCCAAGGCGACTTGGTGCTTGGGGCAGGCGAGAGTCTGTCTGAGCATCAGTACCGCTTCCAGGCGCCGCTCAACTCCGAGTCGGGCAACCAGAGCCGCCCGTTGGTCCGCCACCGGTGCAACTTCAACTCGAACCGGTGGGTGTTCGGGCGCGACTCCGAGGTGGTGTACCGGCACGAACTGGGCAACCGCACGCAGACGGCGGCCACGGTCGAGGTTACGGTGGGCTGGTACGCCGGCGGGGAGTTGGTCGTCGAAGCCAGCCGCGACGGCGAGAGCTGGCGGGCCCTCGGCACGCTTGGCGAGAAAGGCAGCGTCGCCCTCCCGATTCCGGCAGACCTGCTGCCGGCTCAGACCCTCTGGATTCGGCTCCGGGCGCAGGCCAAGCAGCGTGTCGGGCAGGACTCGGACCCGGGCTCCTTTCAGGTCCACGCCTACTCGTATGCGGCCACGCTGGACGGGCCGCCGGCCGACGTTCGGGGCGATACGCACTTCGTGGCGGTGCCCGTGTCGGACCCGCGCCTCAAGGTGCGCGTTGAGGGCGTGGGCGACGGGCTTCCGGGCGGAGACAACGTGGTGCTCGCAAAGGTCGAGAACACCACTGCCCAGCCAATCGACGTGCAGCCGACGGTCACGTTGGGCAGGGCAGGGCAAACACTCGCTCCCCGGTCCACGAAGGCGACGCTGCGGCCCGGCGACAACGAGATCCGCGTCCCGTACGACTTGCCCGACACGGGCGAGTACGCACTGGCGCTGACGCTTGGCGCTGGGGTGGAGTACCGGGCGGAGACGGCGATATACGTCGCCGAACTGCACAACAGCTCCTTCGGTAAGCGCTTGCCCGGCACGACCAAGAAGGTCGGCTTGTGGTGGGCGGAGTCCGGCTGGAAGATCAGCCAGACTCGGCCGCTGCCCAGAGCCGTGGGCGAGGCAGTGCAGATCCATGCCGCGAAGAACGAGGTTGACACAGCGCAACTCGTCGTCCGTCCGGCGGCGGCGCTGAGCGGCTTCCTGGCGAAAGGCGGCGCGCTGCGGGGGCCCGGCGGTGCGACGATCCCGGCAGAGAGCGTCGAAGTGCTTCGCGTTCGGTACGTGCCGGTTACCCAGCCGACCGACTCCGTGGGCGTCGCCGCTCCGTGGCCCGATCCGTTGCCGCCGTTCCGCCAACCGCTCACCCTCGCCGCCGGGGAGAATCAACCGCTGTGGGTCCGCGTCAAAGTGCCGCGGGACATCCCGGCCGGGAAGTACGCCGGAAGCGTTTCGCTCACCGCCAAGGGCTACCAGGTCCAGGTGCCGCTCCAGGTGGAAGTGTACGACTTCGTGCTGCCAGACCGGATGACGTGCGTCTCTGCCTACGGCTTCTCGCTGGGCGAGGTGTGGCGCTACCAGGAGGTCACCGACCCGCAGCAGCGGCGCACTGTCCTCGACAAGTACTTGGCCAACTACAGCGCCCACCACATTTCGCCCTACAACCTCGCCCCGCTCGACCCCTTCACCGTCACCTGGCCCAACCTGGGCAACTGGCAGGGCGGAACGCGCGACCGCGCCGAGAAACACAGCGGCGAGAGCGCGCTGCTGGTTGCCGACGAGAGCGCCACGGCGCAAGCCTCCGCAGCCTATGGGGAGGCGATCCCCTTGCCGAAGGCAGGTGTTCGCCTGCGGTTCTGGTACAAGACAAAGCAGCCGGGCGGCCAGTTCCTGGCAACGCTGAACCACCTCGATGCCGGCGGCGAGTGGATGTCGGGCAGGAACAACGACAGGCGGGTGGAGGGCACGGGAGCGTGGCAGCAGTTCGACCGGACGATCACCGCCTTCCCTGCCGGCGCCGCTTCGGTCCGCCTCACATTGTGGGCCGCCCTCTACGCGGACGACGGCTCGCCGACCGGGACAGTGTGGTTCGACGACGTTTCGCTGCAAGATGCCGGCACCGGGGAGGAGCTGGTCAAGGGCGGCGACTTCGAGCCGCTCGGCCCGGCGCAGCTCAAGCCGGTCTTCGACTGGGCGGCGTGGGACGCCGCGATGACGAAGGGGATCGACCAGTATCACTTCAACTCGTTCAGCTTTCCCATCCCCGGGCTGGGGGGAGGTACGTTCCACTCGCGGACGGAACCCAGCCTGCTGGGCTACGCGGAGGGCACGCCCGAGTACAACGCCGCCTTCCGCAACTACGTCCGGGCCGTGCAGGAGCACTTGCGCGAGAAAGGCTGGCTGGACGAGGCGTTCATCTACTGGTTTGACGAGCCGGACCCCAAGGACTACGCGTTCGTCATGAACGGCTTCCGCAAGCTCAAAGAGAATGCGCCCGACCTCACCCGGATGCTCACCGAGCAGGTGGAGCCGGCGCTGATCGGCGGGCCCAACCTCTGGTGCCCCGTGTCGCCCAACTTCGATCTGCAGGCAGCCGAAAAGCGCCGCAAGGCGGGGGACCACTTCTGGTGGTACGTGTGCACCGGCCCGAAGGCGCCGTACTGCACGCTGTTCATCGACCACCCGGCGACGGAACTGCGCGTGTGGCTCTGGCAGACGTGGCAGCGCAAGATCGAGGGCACGCTCGTTTGGCAGACCAACTACTGGACCAGCAGTTGTGCCTACCCCGAAGCAGACAAGCCACAGAACCCGTACGAAGACCCGATGGGCTGGGTGTCGGGCTACGACACGCCAGCGGGCACACGCGCCCCGTGGGGCAATGGCGACGGGCGGTTCGTTTACCCGCCGGAAGCTGCGGCCGACGGGCACCCGCCAGAGCCGGTGCTGGAGGGCCCGGTCGACAGCATTCGCTGGGAGATGCTCCGCGACGGGATCGAGGACTACGAGTACCTCGTGATCCTCCGCGACCTGCTGAGAACCCGCGGCGACAAGTTGCCCGCCGCCGCGCGTAAGCGCTACGCTGCCCTGCTCGAAGTACCCGACAGCATCACGGCCGACATGACCACGTTCACGAGGGATCCGGCACCAATCGAGACGCGACGGGAGGAAGTGGCGAGGGCCATCGAGCGACTCGCGAAGTGAGGCAACTAGGAGCACCGCCGCACAATCGGGCGACATGGACAGCCCGTGGAAGGAAGCGCTCGAGGGCTACTTCGAGGCGTTCATGGGGCTCTTCTTCCCGGAAGCCCATGCGGGGATCGACTGGACGAGAGGCTACGAGTTCCTGGACAAGGAGCTTCAGCAAGTCGTCCGGGACGCCGAATCAGGCCGCAGGCATGTGGACAAGCTCGCCAAAGTGTGGCGCAACGACGGGGAAGAGGCATGGGTGCTGGCGCACGTGGAGGTTCAGAGCAGCCCGGAGAGAGGCTTCCCCAAACGGATGTACCAGTACAACTACCGGCTGTTCGATCGGTACGATCGGCCGGTGGCAAGCTTCGCCGTTCTGGCCGATGACCGCGTCGGCTGGCGCCCTGCTCGGTACGGCTATGAGCTGTGGGGCTGCAAGGCGGGGCTGGAATTCCCGGCCGTCAAGCTGCTCGATTACGAGTCGCGCTGGACCGAACTGGAGCAGCGCGCGAACCCGTTTGCCGTCCTCGTCCGCGGACCCCTCAAGGCCCGGGCGACGCGCCGGGATCCGGGAGAGCGGCTAAAATGGAAGTGGACCCTCGTCAGAGAGCTGTACGAGCGGGGGGATGCAAAGGAAGACCTCCTCAACCTGTTTCGCTTCCTCGACTGGCTGCTGGCGCTCCCCGACGAACTGGAGCGTACATTCGACGAGTTGCTGACCGAGTATGAGGAGGAGAAGAAGATGCCCTACGTTATACCCGCGAAGGTTGGGAATCCAGCAGGGGCTCCAACAAGGAATCCAACAGGGGATTCGACAGGGGATCCTGCAGGGCACGGTTCGCGACGCTCAGGAGTCTGTCGTCGACATTCTGGAGGCGCGATTGCAGCGCGTGCCTCGCGCCATTGCTCGATTGATTCGCCGCCTCGAAGACCCGCCTGCGCTGAAGGCACTGCGGCGACGGGCCGCCGTCGTCGGCTCCCCCAAGGAACTCGAAGGCGACCTCAACAAGTACGCAAGCGGCTGACCGCGCAGATCTGCCGGAGACCGGAACTTCTCGCCACCGGCGGCAACTAAACAGGACAGGCTGACTGGCGAAGGAGCCGCTCAGCCGCAGGCGGGCCGCCCGTTCCCTGCCGCCTGTCCTTGACCGCAACTCGTGCCCTGCAGCCAAGCCCGAAAGGACCACGCCACGTGGCGCAAGCCCAGTTGACCTCCCTGCCCTCCGCTGCCGGCGTCCTCGGTGACGCCTCCCCACGGACAACGTACCTCGGACAGGTAGATGCTGCCGAGGCGTCGTTGGTTGCGCGCTGCCAGTCCGGGGACCCGGAAGCCTGGCGCGTGTTCGTGGAGCGGTTCCAGGTGCAGCTCTACAACACCGCCTACGGCTATGTGCAGAACCGCACCGAAGCGGACGACCTGGCTCAAGAGGCGTTTCTGGCGGTCTACCGGGCGCTGCCCTCATTCCGCGGCGAGGCCCGCCTGCAGACGTGGCTGTACCGGATCACCGTCAACGTTTGCCTGCAGGCCATTCGCCGCCGCCGGCCGGCGACGGCCGAACTGCCGGACGAGTACGAAGACGGCGCAGCCCGCACCCATACGCCCAGTTGGCAGGCCGGGCCGGAGGATCTGTCGCTGCGGCGCGAAGCTCGGCTTAGGGTTCGCCAGATGGTCGCCCAACTCCCCGCCAAGTTCCGCGAGGTGGTTGTGCTTTGCGACTTGCAGGACCTGCCCTACGAGGAGACGGCCGCGATCTTGCGCATTTCTATCGGGACTGTTCGCTCCCGACTTCACCGGGGCAGGAACCGACTGAAAGAGATGCTGAAGGACTACTTCCACGAACTGGAGGCAGCGGCGTGAAGTCGTTCACCTGCTGGCGAGTGCGGCAAGCGTTGGCGGCGTCGGAGGAGCTGCTTGCCGGGAAGCAGCGCTTCGTCGACGAGCACCTGACGCGCTGCCCGGAGTGCGCCCGGGAGCGCCGCTGGCTCCGCCTCACTCAGGATTCGCTGGCCGCCCAGCGTTCCGTCTCTCCGCCAGCGGACTTCACCCGCCGTGCCATGGCCCGGTTTGCTGCGACCCCTCGACATCGGCCCGCGTGGGCGGTGCTTCCGTTGGTGCCGCAGTTGGCCCAGGTGGGAGTCGCACTGGCGCTGTTCCACGTGGGGACCAGCGCGCTCCGCCGCCCGGCGACGCTGACCTGGACTCCTCCAGCGCCGTCCACTACGCTCGCGGCACCGGCTGACACGACCGGGGGCGCCTTCGTGCAAGACGCGGGACGTCCTCAGTTGGCGGCTACTTCGTCGCCTGTCGCCGCTGCCTTTCGGTCAACTGAATCGATTCCCGTCCGTGAACGCACCCCCCGGCAACGCGTATCCCGCCGCGAAACAAGGGTGCCTGGCAGCCGCGTTTCCATCCAACTCCAGCGCGTTGCTCCAGCGCCTACCCAAACGCACACCCAGGGGCGGAATGACGCTGACGCGCTCATCCGCAGCTCAACCGCGCTCATGGCCGAACGGGAATACCTGGCGGCTCTCACGCGCTGCCAGGAGGCCGCCGAGCGGGCTCGCAGCCAGGAAGGCCGTCAGCGTGCCCGTGAACTCGCCGGGCAGTTGCACGCCGCCTCGGGCGATACGGTCCTGGAGCAGGCGCTGCTACAACCGGCCGCTTTTTCTTCCGGGCGCGAGGCTCCGGCCGTGCGGGGCACGGACCCCGTGACCGTGGCAACCCAGTGCCGCGAGGTGCAGCGGGCGCTGCGGAAGCTACCGCGCGAGCAGCGCAGTCCCCAGACGCTGATGGCTTTGGCCACCGCCTGCGAGGCGTTGGCGGAACGGGCCTCCGCCGTGGAAGCGTACGCCCAGATCGTCGAACGCTTCCCCAATGCCGAGGAGAGCCGTACAGCGGCGCAGCGGCTGGCGCAACTGAGCTGAGCGTGAGGGTGAGGGACGCTGCGTGAACGGCCGGGTCTCCACCGTCGGCATTCCGCGCCACCAAGCGGCCGCCAGACCGCCATTTCCCCCAGTGATGCAGTTGCCCACCCCCGCTACTATTCAGTCCCTCGCCGGCAGGGCTGGACGGTTCTTCGTCCCTGCCGCTTGGTCGCTTCTCTGCGTGCTTTCGGCCTGCGCCCTCGCCTCGCCGGAAGAGACCGGCGGGCCGGAGGTTCTCTTCCGAGCCGGGTTCGACGAGACTCCCGCTGGCGATCTGCCCATGGACTGGCTGACTACGAACGGCACGTGGACTGTCTCCGGAGGCAGCAACCGGGTGGCACGGCAGGCGGACCCCAAGCTGTCGGGTCAAGCAACGGCCGCGCTGACGTGGGTCAACTACGACCTCCGCACGACCGTGGTTTGCCGCGAGCACCGGAGCCCCTGGGGCATGGGCTTGTTCGCGTACTGGCAGGACAACCACAACTACTACCGCCTCTCCAACTTCGGCGACCAACTCGTGCTTGTGCGCTGCCTCGAGGGCGTCGCCGAGGTGCTGGGCGCAGCGCCGGCGACGGTGGAGAAAGGCCAGCCCTGGACGTTTCGACTGGTCCTTTCCGGCGATTCCAGAGGCACGCGCCTGCGCGGCCGCGCTTGGCCCTCTGGCCAGGCGGAGCCGGCAGGTTGGCCGGTTGAGGCGTACGACTTCTCCCGCTTGCGGCATGGCGGCGCAGCGGGCGTGTGGTGCGCGAAGGCGCTCTGCCAGTTCAGCGAAGTCGTCATCCAGTCGGCCGACCCGGCGAAACTGCGCGCGGGCGAAGGCGTGTACCGCACCGATTTCAGCAACGGCGTCGAGGGGCAGTCGCCGCCCGGTTGGTTCCCTCTCGGCGGGGACTGGCGGCTGACCGGAGCGCCAACCCCGGTCCTGGAACAACGTGCCCAAGACGCCCCCCTCACCTTCAACGCCAATGCCTTTTGCCTGTTGGCGGAGTGGAGCAACTACACCGTGGCCGCGCGCTTGCGGGCAGTTACCGGGAGAGACAACTGGGGATTCGGTCTCGCCGCCTACTATCAGAACGAAGACAACAACTACCGGCTGTACAGTGTGGGCGACACGCTGTTCCTGGGGAGGCGCACCACCGACAGCGGGCTGACGCTGCTGGCGCAGTGCCCGCTGCAGTTCCGCGAAGGGAAAGACTACCGCTTCCGACTGCGCCTGAGTTCGCAGGCGGACAAGGTGGCGCTGAAAGGCAAAGCCTGGCCGGCGGACGGGCCGGAGCCTGCACAGTGGACCATTGAGACGGAGGATGCGTCGGGCGAACGGTTCACGGCGGGTGCCGTGGCATTGCTGGCCTACGGAGCCGTATGCGACTTCGACGATGTGCTGGTCGCAAAGAACAGAGAGGAGTGAGCGGGTGAACAGGCGAGCAGCGCTCGGGATCCTCGGTCTCGTTTGCCTGGCGGCCGCTTGGCGCGCCGACGCCGCCGAGCCGTTGTTTCTGCGGACGTTCGACGACCAGCCTCCCGGAGACCCCGGTTCCGGTTGGTTGCTGACGGGCGGCGAATGGCGCATTGAGGGAGGCGAGAACCGCGCGCTCCGGCAGGTGGAGCGTGAGCTGTTCCAGGAAGCGTTCGCCCTTGCGTCCTGGAGCCAGCCCGACGTGCTCTGCCGTTTCCGCGCGATCCCCGGCACAGGAGATGGGGGCGCCGGGGTGGTGGCGCAATGCCAGGGAATCGACCGCTACTACGCGCTTGCCGCCATTGGCGGCAAGCTTCATCTCCTCAAGCGTTGGCGCGGGTATGTCGCCTCCCTGGCCACGGCCCCAGTGCAGCTCCAGCCCGGCCAATGGAACTCGCTGCGGCTGCAGGTTGCCGCCGGCGAGGGCAAGGTGCAGCTCTCCGGCAAGTTGTGGCAAGAGACCGAACCGCGACAGCCACTGGTGGCCGCCACCGACGAGAACGCCCCGTTGACGCGTGGCGCCGCGGGCCTGTGGTGTGCCAACATGGACTGCTCGTTCGACCGGTTCGAGTTGCGGGACGAGCAGCAGCGGACCCCTTCGTTGGTCGAGGCATTCGGCAGTGATTCGCTCGGCGAACTCCCCGCACTTTGGCGGGTGGCGCAGGGCCGCTGGTTCTCGGACTCGCAGAACGAGCGCCACGTCCTTCGCCATCCGGGAACCGACGGGAGCGTGTCGTTCGATGAGAACGCGCTGGCACTGGTGCGCCTCCGGAATTACACGGTGACCGCCCTGGTTCGCCGCGACACGGACGCCCGAGCGTGGGGAGCCGGTCTCGTCGCGTACTGCTCCAGCCCCGACTCCCACTACCGCCTCCGCGTGGTCGGCGACCGCCTCTACCTCACCAAGCGGTGGGACGCCGAGCATGCGGAGAACCTCGCGGAGACGAAACTGGCGCTCCAGCCCGGGCAGTGGTACCGGCTCAAACTGCGCCTGAGAACGCTGACCGACGGCGTCCAGTTGCTGGGGCGCGCGTGGACGGGCAACGTCGAGCCGGACGAATGGACGCTCACTGGCTTCGACGGAACCCAACCGTTGCCGGGCGGCGGCGCCGGCCTGTGGGCGTTCATCGGGCAGAGCAGCTTTGACGACTTCCGGGTGATCGCCGAAGGCTGACACCAAGGTGCGATGAGTGACCCGAACTCACCTGACCGACGCACATTCCTGACCGGAAGCCTCGCCGCCGCGTGGCTGGCGGGAAGGAGATTCTCAATGGCCGAGAACGCCGACGCAACCAAAGACACGCCCGGATCCCCGACTTGCTTGGACTACGCTCTGTCCTTCATCTGCAATCCATCGCCGGCGAACGCCGTGCGCTTCTGGGTCGAGAGCCGCACGACGCTGATCGACATGGCAGCCGGCACGACGACCCACTTCTACCAGTGCGGCTCGTGCAAGAGCGAGAACACCTTCGCCGCGGAGAACCTGTTCCAGTCGCCCAACTACGACTTCCTGCCAATCCTGGGAGAGGGCGACTGGCTGATCTTCCGGCGGCTGGCCGGCCTGAGCGACCGCTACCGCGCGGTGACGAAGACGGAGAGCCTCTGGGGGGAGCCGATGCTCAGGTTGCGCGAACCGCGACAGGTGACGTTGCTCGACACTTGGGAGAAGATCCACGACGCCACGGCCGCCGGCATCCCCATTGTCAGCCAGACCGAGCTGACCAATGCCGACACCGGCTTGCGTGCAGTCATCGAGTGCCCGGTGAAGACGATGAACGTGAGTCTGAACAACCGTCAGTACCAGGTCGACACCGGCCCCGTCGCCTTCCCGGATCTGTCAAAGCGCCCGGACCGGCTCATCGATTGCCTCAGCCTGGCCTTCGTCGCCTTCAACGCGCCACACTTCGCCGACTTCGTCGTCGAGCAGTTGACGCCCATTGCCCAAGCCGGCGACCCCGGCTGCGAGACGTACCACTACTCGGGTCCGTTCAGCTTGCCGGCGCGGAACCGCCTGTTGGCGCTTGGCTCGCCGGAGTGACGATCCCCGCGCGTTACAATCTGTTGCGACCTGATACAATGGCGCGTCAATGCCGTAGCGACTGCCGTGAGTCCTTTGGACGTGCCTCGCGGAAGGAGGCAATGCCATGGAGTATCCTGTCGTGGTTCAGCAGCAGGGCGAGCAACGCTAGCGGGCGTTCATTCCCTTTTTCCCGGAATGCTCCGGCGATGGTGCAAGCGAGGAAGCCGCGCTCGAGCGCCTTCGGCAGGTGGCTCACAGCGCTTTGGCGCGGACCAAGCTGACAACGATCGCCGTCGATGAACACTTGGCGGAGGAGTGGCCCCACTTCGGCGTGTTCAGAAATGACCCGACCTGGGGGGCGCTGTTTGACGACCTCGAGCGGCGGCGCGAGGTGAGTGCGGAGAGGGACTGAAGGGCAACCCGTGTACCTCTGGGACAGCGACACATTGCGGGCCTACGCGGATGGTCGGCCGGCGCTTATGGAGCGTCTCCGTCGCGTTCGCCGATCGGAGGTTGCGCTTCCCTCTGTAGTAGTTGCGGAGGTGCTCAGAGGACGCAGCGAGTACGCACTCTAGGCGGAGACCTCCGAGCGTCTGGTGTTGGCGCACCGGTTGCTGATGCAGACGTGGGAGAGGGTCGGCACATTTCGGATGACCCAGTTCGACAAGGCAAGTGCTTTGGAGTTGGAGCGACTCCAGCAGAAGCACCGGAGGCACAAGGGCCGTGCCGACATTTGGTGAACTGGAAGTACGTCTGCCAGTTGAGGTAGGCGACCAGCCAGTCACGGTACAGCTCGTTGCCGGTTGCCTGCCATGCTCGGTGGAGTGCGATCGGCATCTCGTTGCGGTTCATGAGAACTGGTGCCGGGCCGTGGGTGAAGCCGCCGGCAATCTTCAGGTCCATGTTGTAGGGGGGCACGCGCACCTTCTCCTGCGGGCGGAGGAGGTCGACGTGCGGATCATAGAGCGCCCCTTGCGCCAGCAGCGTGTGCGCGTACCGATGCAGCAGCTCCTCGAAGACGGTGTCGCCCCAGGCGTCCAGCGCATCGGCCAGGAACCAGATCACCGCCGCCGTTCCCGTCGGAAGCTGCCAGCACTGCCGGCGCAGGAGATAGTCGCTCTCCCCGCAGCCGTAGTCGGCAAGGGGCGGACGCAGTTGCGCCACCAGGTGATCGGTCAGCCGGCGGGCGGCGGCGAGCCAATCGGGGTTGCCGTCTTGGGCGTAGAGCGACAGCAAGCCGGTGACGACCGGCGCACACGAGGCCGGTTGGCAGCCCAGCACCTCGCTGGAGCGCGTCGGACCAGGCTCTGGGAGCCGGGTCACGGGCGGCCGGGCGTCGCAGGGCAGCATGCCGGCCAGGTGCGCGGGCAGTTCGCCTTCGTACACCCGATCGAGCGGGGCGTCAGGCTGCCACAGCGCGTCCAGGTCCACGTCGAAGTGCCACAGGCTGGGCAGCGATCCATCGGGTGCTTGGTTTGGCACGACCCAGGCGGCGAGGTCTTGCGCCACCGCCAGCGTATCCGCCCAGCCGGTCAGCCGGTGGACATGGGCCAGCCAATGCATCGTCGTGCCCTGGTGCGCCGACCAGACGAAGTCCGGCATCCAGCGCGAGCAGATGAACGCGCCGGTCATGTCGCCTGGCGTCCGCCAGTGGACGCGCGCGGGCGGCGCTGGAGAACGCCGGCAAGGCCGACCAGATCAAGATCATCGGCTTCGACGGCCAGCCCGAAGGCAAGCAGGCAATCAAGGACGGGAAGCTCTACGCCGACCCAATCCAGTTCCCCGATCAGATCGGGCAGAAGACTGTGCAGGCCATCATGCAGTACTTCGATGGCGAGAAGGTACCCAAGGAAGTGCTGATCCCGACGGAACTCTATCGCAAGGCCGACGCTGAGAAGGACGCGAGCTTGCGGTGACCTCAGCGCAGGAGACGACAGCCCACCGAACCAGCCGCAAGTCGGTCTTCTCCCGCCTCGCCGCCGACTATGGAATGCTGGCGGCGTTGGTGCTGTTGTGCCTCTTCTTCAGCCTGCGCACGATGGACGAGCAGCATCCCAACGGCGCCGAGGGAGCGAACAAGCTGGCAGCCGAGTTGTCGAGGAGCGCAGGAAGCAGGACGCTGCGGGTGCTCATCGTCGCCCGCGGCAACGACGAGGACCGGCAGTTCGCGGAGACACTGCATTCCCGCTTGCAGTCGAGCGGCCGGTTCGAGGTTGCGGGCACGGTAGTCGGGCAGCCCCTCGAGGCGCGGCAGGCGATGGACCGAATCGTCGGAGCCGGCGGCACGCTGGACCTAATTGCCTGCAACCACACTACAGGCGCCTGGCCGGTGTTCGACAAGCTGGGCGAGAAGATCCCCGAGCTGCGCGAGGCGAAGGTGGTCCAGCCCCGCAGTCACCGCTGGCCCAACTTCCTCAAAGCCGACAACCTCCGCAACGTCGCCAACCAGATCGTCGTCATCGGCATCCTGGCCATCGGGATGACGCTGGTCATCATCACCGGCGGCATCGATCTCTCCGTGGGCAGCCTGATCGCGCTGTCGGCCGTAGTGACCACACTGCTGATCCGGAACGCCGCTGGCGGCGAGCAGGCAGGAGTGGTGGGGATGATCCTCTGCAGTTTGGCCGCTATCGGCGCGTGCGGGGCTGTGGGGCTCTTCTCCGGCGCGATGGTGACCTTCTTCGCGATCCCGCCATTCATCGTCACGCTGGGCATTATGCTGGTGGCCAGCGGACTCGCCTACATCCTTGCAGGCGGGCAATCCATCTACCAGGTGCCGGCGTCGTTCATCTGGCTGGGCCGCGGGACCGCAGTCTTTGGGCTGCCCAACGCCGTCGTGCTCATGTTGGTCCTCTACGCCGCGGCGCACGTGCTGAGGGCCCGCATGGCGCTCGGCCGGCACGTCTACGCCGTCGGCGGCAACAAGGAAGCGGCGCGACTGTCGGGCGTGCCAGTCGGTCGCGTGCTGCTGTTCGTCTACACGGCATGCGGCGCCCTGGCGGGTCTGGGCGGCGTCATCACCGCCTCGCAACTTCGCAGCGGCTCGCCGACTTACGGGCTGATGTACGAGCTGTACGTCATCGCCGCGGTAGTGGTTGGTGGGGCCAGCCTGGCCGGCGGCGAGGGCAAGGTGCTCGGCACGCTCATCGGCGCCTTTATCATCGCCGTCATCCAGAACGGCATGAACTTGACGAACGTCGAGAGCTACACGCAGAAGGTGGTGCTGGGTGTGGTAATCCTCGGCGCTGTGCTGTTGGATATGCTGAAGAAGCAGGGGCGGCTGGCGTTCTTCGGCCGACGGACGAAAAACCGGTAGCCAAGTCAAGCGCAACGTGATCGCGTAGAGAAGGCCCCGGGGCGTGTGGCAGACTGACGGTCGGGCGAGCTCAGCATTTGCGCGTGCCCGGAGAATGCACGGATGGAACGACTCTTCACACTCACCTACTGGGTCGATGACGGCTGGTACGTAGGCCGGCTCGTCCAGGTGCCCGGTGTGGTCAGCCAGGGCGAGACGCTTGACGAACTGGAAAACAACCTCCGCGACGCGTACAGCATGATGGTCCAGGAATCGCCCGCGCTCCACCGTGCCGATGCGAGGACCGAGGAGCTGGCGCTTGCGGGATGAAGCGTCACGAGCTGATCCGCCAGCACCTGGGGATTGAGTAAGGGCCTACGGACTCATGGCACAATCCGCCACTCCAGCCGAGCCACCTCCGCGGCGAAGGTCGACACCGTCTTGCCGGCCACCTGCGCCTCCCACTGATGCCCGTAAAAGGTGTGCTGTTGCTTCTCCTCGTCGGGCTGCAGGTCGTGGTACTTCTGGAGCTTGCCCTCGAAGTTGACCCAGTAGATCGCGACCGGCTCTCTGCGCAGGTTCCGGATAACGAGGTTGCAGCTTCCCTCGCCCGGCGTCTTCAGCGCGTATCCCTCCGGTGGCTCTTCGCCGCGCAGGTTGTGGACCCAGAAGTCCCACTGGCGACGTTCGACGTATGGGCCGCCGGGGCCGTGACCGGCTCCGGGGACAATCAGCAAGTCGAAGTCCTTGTTGGCGCTGAGGAGCGCGTCGACGAACTGCATGGTGCTGGCGGAACAGTTGACATTGTCGTCCAGCTCGCCGTGGATCAGGAACAGCTTGCCCTGTAGTTTGCTCGCGTTGACGACATTGGACTGCTCTTCGTAGTGCTTGCCGACGGGGTAGCCCATCCACAGCTCGTTCCACCAGGCCTTGTCGGTGCGGTGATCGTGGTTGCCCGAGATGGCGATGGCCGCTTTGTAGGACTCGGAGTGGGCGATGAGCGCGTGGGCCGCGTTGTAGCCGCCGGCCGAGACGCCCGTGATGCCGACGCGATTGAGGTCCAAGTACGGGTAGCGTTGGGCGGCGGCCTTCATCCACAGAATCCGGTCGGGAAAGCCGCTGTCGCCCAGGTTCTTGTAGGCAACGTTGTGGAACGCCTTCGACCGGCCCGACATGCCCATGCCGTCGAGTTGCACCACGACGAACCCCAACTCGGCCAGCGTCTGCTGCCCCCGGCGGACGGCGAAGTCGGTGGGCACAGACGACCCCTGCGGGCCGGCGTAGATGGTCTCGACGACGGGGTACTTCTTCGTCGCGTCCAGATTCGAAGGCCGGAAGATCACGCCCCAGATGTCGGTCTGCCCGTCGCGCCCCTTCGCCACGAACGACTCGGGCCACTTCCACTGGGCGGCGAGCAGATCCTGGACGTCCGCCTGCTCCAGCTCGCAGGCCAGGGAACCATCCATCGCGCGCCGCAGCTCTGTGACCGGCGCCAGATCGACTCGCGAGTACGTGTCGATGAGATACTCGCCGTCGGGTGAGTAGGTCGCCGAGTGGTGCCCGTTCCCGGGCGTCAAGCGGACCAAGCCCGAGCCGTCGAAGTTGGCGCGGAAGTGCTGGAGCAAGTACGGATTCCGCCCCGGCACCCAGCCACCGGCGGTGAACCAGACTTGGCGCTTCCCCTCGTCCACCCGCTCGACCTCGTGCACCGCCCACGGCCCGCGGGTGACTTGGTTCTTCACTTCTCCGGTCTCGCCGTCGATCAGGTACAGGTGATTCCAGCCGTCGCGCTCCGACATCCAGAGGAGTTCCTCGCCGTCGCCGAGGTAGCACGAGTACCTCCTCATCGGCGGCAGGAAGGTGTTGCTGCGTTCGTCGATGACCGTGCGCGCCTTTCCGGTTGCAGCGTCGACCTCGATCACACGGACCCGCTGGAAGCCGCGGTGCGTCTGCTCATACGTGAAGTGCCGGCTGTCCTTCTTCCACCGCACGTCAGGCGGCCCCCACCAGTCGATCGGCTCAATCTGCACCTTAATGCCTTTGCGCGTTACCGCTTCGAAGACCCACAGCTCGTGCACGTCCAGCTTGTCACCGGGCAACGCGTACTCGTGGGATCTCAGGAGTGGCCGCACGCCCTCCTTGGGCCGCGACTCGATCATGTGCATCTCGAGGTGGTCGCCCGGCTGCGTGCGGTAGGCCACCAGCTTCGTCGAGTCGGGCGACCAGCCGCGGAGGTTGCCGTCGGCGTTCTTCTCCTCACCGTCCATGGTGAGCTGTACTTCTCCGCCGCCCTCCTTGGCTCGGAGGAAGACGTTGTGGTTCTTCACGAAGGCGATCCACTTGCCGTCGGGCGACTCGTTTGGGTCGCGCGCGGGTGCCGCCTGCACCGGTTTCGTCTCTGACGGAACTGCCTCCGGCTCCGCTGAGCGCTCGGCCTCCGTGCATCTGTACGTTGTCAGGTCGCACCGGTAGTGGGCGTCACCGGCGTCGAAACTGATGGCTCGGCCGTCGCCGGCGAACTGGATGGACTGGAACGGCAGCTTCCCCGGTTGGTAGACCACCCCCGTTGCTGCCGACAGCGCCGCAGCCAGTCGCGCGTGATCGAATGCCGGTTGGCGCGCGCCCTGCTTGGCGTCCACGAGAATGAACTCGCTCTCGCCGCGGACGAGGTTGCGGTACCAGAACCGAGGCGCGCCCTCGATCCAGTTGGCGTTGACCTTTGCCTTGTAGACGAGGCGGTCCATGGCCGGAGACCCGAACCGCTCCGCACGCTCATAGTCGGCGCGGACAGCGGCTTGCTGAGCAGCGCGCGGAAGCTCCGCTGCCCCGCTGGGAGCGGCGAGGAAGATCAAGCGCGAGGTGAGGCGCGTGCAGGCGAGGAGTGCGTGAGCTGAGACCATGGTGTGCTGTGCTGTTCTGTTGAGGGGAATGGGGACCTATGCGACCGCGCGAGCCGCCCATGCGAGTCTGACGAATTCCCCGCAGGAGGGCAAGGCATCAGTCGTCGACGAGCTGGTGGCAGTGCAGAAACCGCCCTCGCCCGCCCCGATAGAACAGACAACGCCGCCGCGCGTCAACGTTAGGAGTGACCCTACCCTGCAGCGAAAGGAAGTGAAACCCATGCGACGCGCCACGACCATTGCAGCCGGGTTCGGCTTGCTGGCCAGTCTGGCCGCCATTTCGTTTGCGGCCGAAGCCAAGTCCGGACTGCAGGTCGGCGAGAGTCTCCCCAAGTTCGTCGTTGTCGACGCGACCGGCGAGTACAAGCAGGACCCCGGGGTGTGCTACATATGAGCGAATGGCTCGGCGCCCGTCGTCCTTGCATTCATCAAGGGCAGCGCCGAAGACGCGACCGGTCTGGTCGCCAAGCTCGACGGACTCACAAAACAGAACGCAAAGCTCAAAGCAGTAGTGGTGTTCCTTACTGGAACAGACCAGCGTCAGACGCTGGAGAAGCTCGCCGCCGACAAGAAACTCAAAGTGCCGTTGGTCGTGCCCAAGGCTGGGAAAGGGAACAGACATCGTACCCCCCTGGTGGAACTGAAGGTGTTAGGTAGAGCGGGGAACCAGGAGGTACAGAAGTGGAGGCAGGAATGGCTGCGGTAGGCGCGTGGAGCGTAGCGGAGCGCGCCTACCGCAGCCAGCGCGGACGTGAGGCGGGGCACACCGGCTGACTTCGTGCGCTTCAGAGGGGTACGCAAACCACTGACGCCCGGAAGAACCGATGTGCCCGCTCCCGTATGATGCCATGAGACGTGACAGCAAAGACCCCCGTCAGCTTCGGTACCGGCTGGTGCTGCACGCCGCTGAGCACGGCCTCAAGCCGACCGCGCGGGACTTCCACTGCACCCCGCAGACGGTGCGCAAGTGGGTCCGTCGCTGGCAGGCCGACGGC
>Ga0210028_1000974_pt1 | contig 24507 bp, 26 predicted proteins | sample CryGeymeta201513_FD_185468 | JGI IMG/M metagenome (GOLD analysis project Ga0210028, IMG submission 185468) | Groundwater microbial communities from Crystal Geyser aquifers in Utah, USA - Crystal Geyser metaG 2015-13 (SPAdes) (version 2) | ecosystem: Environmental > Aquatic > Deep subsurface >...
GAAAACGTATGGTGAGTAAAGAAAATAAAATGGTTGAACTATTAACTTTTCTGAAGCTATCTAAAAATTAGGAGCATACTAAACCGGTAAAGTCAGGAGAACTGGAAGTATTTTTTTTATCATAACTATTTAAACCAAAATTTATAAATTAAAACTAATTTATTTTTAATTTTATTAAAATTTTTAGTAAACACATACAGTAACCAAACTATTGTTAATAGTAGTCCTATTAAAATATAAATCAATGGTTGTGGTAATTCCTGTACAAATATTAATGAATTATTAAAAAAATTTTCCCTAATTATTTCAAAATCATCTCTTAAAAAATCGAACAGATCAAAGGATGCCTGTTCATTTAATATCTCAACAATAACAGAAAAAATAAACGATGAGGAAAGAAAAAGTAGAATAGCTAAAGACACTTCACTAATAATTTGCCCGATAGTTTTTTCCGCCTCCATTCTATAGATTTTTTTAATTATTTTTTCCTCAAGTTTTTTCATGGATATTTTTTATTTTTAATCGCCCTCTTCTTATAATTGATTTTATCGTATTTACAGGTTTTTTGAATAGTTTTCCAATTTCTTCATATGAATAACCTTTGTTAATATGTTGAAAAATATTTCTTTCTTCCTGATTTAGATGGCTCAAATAATCATCAATATTATTATCTTGTGAACGATCGTCTATAAGATAAATATTATCGTTTAATGATGTGGTTAGTTTTTGTGATCGGTAGTACATCTTTAATTCGTTTTGAACGATTTGAAATAAATATGGCTTAATTGGTTTTCTTTCATCAAATTTTTCAATCGCCTTATAAAAAGAAATAAAAACATTTTGAACCAGATCATCTACCTCATCTTTTTTAAAAAGTTTTCTTTCAATGTATCGATAGATCGAGGTAGTATATTTCTTGACAATAAAAGAATAATAATTTATTTCCCCATTTCTTATTTTTTTAATTATATCTTTATCTGATAATTCCGCCATATTCTGTTAAAATTATAGCATGATAAAAATGGGTAAAGTATTATTGGTGGGAAGAGCTAATGTTGGTAAATCGACTTTCGTCAATAACGTAATCGGACAAAAAGTAGCAATTACTTCTCCAAAACCGCAGACAACCAGATTTTCGATCCGGGCCCTTTACGAAGAAGAGCGGGGAAAAATTATTTTTGTCGATACCCCGGGAATTGTGGGAAAAGCGAAAGATTTTCTTTCAAAGCGAATTAATGAAAAGACTTTGCAGATTTTAAACGAAAGCGTTGATTTAGTGATTTATATGGTTGACGCTACAAGAAAGAGAGATTTCGAAGAAAGCAAGGTGCTTGGATTGGTCAGAAAAATTAATAGGCCTAAAATATTAGTTATTAACAAAATTGATGACCCGGGAAAATCATTTTTACCTCAATATAAATTTTTAGAGGAAGAATTTAAAGATGTTTTTCAAATATCGGCAATCAATAATATGCATATCAAACCATTGTTAGACAAAATTTTTGAATATCTGCCGGAAAAAAACATTGATTCCGAAGAACTGCCACCTGGCTTGGTCTACCCCATTCTTAATCTTGACAGTAAAATATTTTTGGGTGAATTAATTCGGGAAAAAATATTTTTAATGATGGGTGAGGAAATTCCTTATACAACAACAGTTATCGTCGATCAGGTTTTAGAAAGAAAAAACGGTATAACCTATATTAAAGCAAGAATTTTAACAACCAATGACCGTTATAAAGGAATGTTGATCGGAAAAGAGGGTAGAAAGATCAAAGAGATCGGAAGTTACGCCCGCAAAGAAATTGCTCTAGCAATCAACAAAAAGGTTTTTCTTGACTTAAATATTGAAGTCGACTCCCACTGGCAGGAGATGTACTATTAAATCGTTAGCTTGTCATCCCGACCGAACGAACGAAGTGAGTGAGTGGGGGGATCTTTTATCAAGTTGATTTAAAATTAATAAATAAAGGTAATAGATATAAACTCTGAATTTTATCTTCTAGAACAATTATTCGCAATTCTAATTCTTGTATTTCCCTATAAGTGATATTTACTTTTTTCGACGGCGGTACTTGATATTTTAATTCGTTTCTAGCTATGTAAGGAGATTTTAACTTTTGCAGTTGCTCTCTTAAATTTGACAATTTATTATCTTCATTTTGCACCCTATCAAATAATGTTTGTATAACTTTCTCCGACGTTTCTTGTTTTTTCTTTATTATTATCTCTTTTTCTAAATTACTAATATTAATATTAGATTTATTTATGCTATTTTTGATGTTTTCTAAATCCATATTTAAATTAATATTTATTTAAAAGTGGCTATAATCGTTCCAGATTTCGTACATCCATTAATTTCGGTTTTATAGGTTGAAAAAGCAAATTTTGAAGCATCTATATTAGCTTCTTGAGTATTTTTATTTTCCATCTCAAAATACAAATATCTTTTATAAGTATCTAAATCATATATGCCTTCGATTAATGTTATGCTTATTGGGTTTTTGCTTAATACTTCCTGTAATGCCTTTTGAGTGGCTGGATTTTTTGGAGTATTAGAAAGATTATTATTTTCAATAGCTGTTTTTAGATAATTATTTACAGGAATGTTTGAATCACTAAATATAGTCAAATTCTGTCTTCCTTTTTTTTGCCTTATTTGATTAATATAAGTTAATAATTCATTAGTGTCTTCCTCTTTTAGAATGTTTATTTTGTTGTTTTTTAACCAGTGCTTTGACAAAATCGTTTGATAATCTTTTGGTAAATATCCAAGTATTTCGCTTTTTGATACCGTACCGAAATCTGTACTATCAAATGAAAATATCCTATTATCACCAAGAACAAATAAATGATTCATGGGAACTGTTATTTCCTCACAACTTTTAATAAATTTATCCTGACTATAAAAAATGCCCGAGTAAGTTGATTGGTCTTTCCACAAGTATGGTTCATCAATTCTTTTTCCATTTACAAGTAAGTATCCATTTTCAAAACGAACTTTATCACCATCCTTGGCAATTACTCTTTGTATAAATACTCTAACGTCATTCTTCGACACTTCTTTATTGAAAACTACAAGGTCTCCATAATTAAAATTTACTATTTGTTTTGATCCAAATATCTTTTCAAGTTGAAATCTATAAGGGGCGCTAAATGGTATAAACTGTACACCAAATCCACCGTTGACTCCTTTTCTTAAATCAAATACATCAAAAATCATTTTATCCACAACAGTTGGATCTTTTGATCCATCATCATATCCACCTTTATCAACTGGCCAATATAAACTGGGATACATATAAAAAGCTGATCCATCATTAGCAAAAAATTGAGCTGTTTTTTTAAACGTAGTTTTACCATCAATAGATTCATAAAAAGAAGAAATTAATATTGACAGAGGAACAAGTAATAAAATTAAAACTATATGAATAACTTTATTCAAATTTAAATTAAATCTCTTAGACAAAAATCATATAAGGGAGGAATAGTTATTAAGGTTAACAATATGTAGATCGGGACTATCAACCACATCTTTAAAAGAAGGGTAATAATTAAACCTAAAAGAAAACTTAATCCGAAAAACCAAGTGATTATAGTCTTCATAAGACATAATGATTGTAAATCTCTGATACAGTAAAATCAAACGGAAATTATCCTTTTAATGACATTTAATTATGATTTATACGCTGTTTTCAAAAACGTGTCATTCCTGCGGGGGCGGGAATCCAAGCTAAATATACCTTTTTAAAATGTAATTATAGACTGGATCCCCGTCTTCACGGGGATGACTAATTTAGTTCCAACGCAAATGGTATATCAAAGAAATAATTATGTCCAAATGCTCTAAAATACTCACTTTGTTGGTTATAACCTATTGACTTCAATTTTAATTAAACATAAAATTATTTTGTGATTCTTATTTCTAGAAAAACAGTTTTAGATGTTATTACATTGATATTTATTAATCTAACTTCCGGTTGGTTTGGATTAGTGTTTGTTTCACCTGGATTTTTAGGAAAGGTATCGATAGATGCATATTTAAAACTGTTGACCACAAATTTAGCATTTGGTATATTTGGATTAATAATTTCTTTATTTCTAACTGAAAGGAATAAGTATTATGAATAATGTTCAAAATTTTCTTACAAGCGTTAATATTTCTTATGCACTTCTAATGATCGCCGTTTTGCTTTTTGTTGCTATTATTACTTTGACTGACAAAAAAGCTCGAAGATAGAATAATAATTCACCTTGCAAAACTGATTTAAATTTTATATAATTTTCTTCTAATGAGGAAAAAAAATTTCTCAGTTAAAAGCACTACCCGCCCAGAGCGGGTTTTTTTAAAGACTTCTGAAACTGGATTAAGGGATAAATGTGGAATTTTTGGAATTTATGGAAAAGGGGTTGATGTTGCAAGAATTAGTTTTTTTGGTTTATATAGTCTTCAACATAGAGGTCAGGAAGGTGCTGGAATTACAGTCACCAACGGTAAAAATTTAAAAAGTGTTAAAGGTCTTGGTTTAGTTTCTTCAGTCTTTAACGAAGAAAAAATAAATTCTCTTAAAGGTTTTGCTGCAATCGGACATACCAGATATTCAACAACCGGTGGTAATAAGCTTTGCAATGTCCAACCAGTAGTTTTAAATTTGAAAGATGAAGATTTTGCTTTAGCTCATAATGGTAATATTATCAACGCCATGGATTTGGCTCGTGAAATACCTTTAAATATTAAATTATCTTCAACTTCCGATACAGAAATTATGGGCTGGATAATAAAAAATTATGAAGGGCGCAATTGGGAAGATAAAATTCTTGCTTCTTTTAATAAATTTCAAGGTGCCTTCAGTATGATTTCATTAACCAAAAATAAGATTATTGCCTTTAGGGACACATTTGGTTTTAGGCCTTTGGTTTTAGGCCAATTAAACGATTCATATGTTGTTTGTTCTGAAACCTGTGCCTTGGACACAGTCGGGGCAAAGTTTATTAGGGAGGTTGCTCCTGGAGAAATAATTGTTATTGACGAAAAAGGCGTCCATACGGTGGGAAAAGTTCAATCCATTAAAAAAAGATTTTGTCTTTTTGAATTTGTATACTTAGCCCGACCTGATAGTATTTTTGATAAACAATTAGTTCATCAAGTTAGACAAAGATCAGGCGAAATATTAGCTCACGAATCGCCCATTGGTGCTGATATGGTTGTGGCTGTTCCTGATTCCGGAACATCGGCAGCTATCGGTTATTCAAAAGCTTCCGGAATTCCTTACGGTGAAGTTCTTATTAAAAACAGATATATTGGTAGAACCTTTATTCAACCGGAACAAAATATTCGCGAAATGGGTGTTAGGATAAAATTCAATCCTTTAAAAGAAATTGTTAAAGGAAAAAGGATCATCATTGTTGACGATTCGATTGTCCGGGGAACAACAATTAAAAAAATAGTAAAAATGTTAAAAAATTGTGGTGCAAAAAAAGTTCATATCCGAGTCTGTTCTCCTCCGGTTACCGATCCATGTTATTTTGGAATTGATACACCGGATAAGAAACAATTGATTGCTTCCCATATGAAGTCAAAGGAAATAAGAAAATTTATTGGAGCCGATTCGCTTGCTTATTTGAGCTTAAAGGGATTAAAAAAAGCGTCACGGATTAAATCAAACAAACTGTGCGATTCTTGTTTTACCGGCAAATATCCTATGCCGGTTAAGGGTGGTTTTAGAAAAGATGTCTTTGAAACAATTGTATGAAAAAACTAGCAATTCTAATTTCTGAGGCCGGCACTGGTACTAATCTTCAAGCAATTATTGATGCAACAAAAAACAAAAAACTTAAGACGAAAATTACACTAGTGATCAGTAGCTCTGAAAAAGCTCTCGGACTACAAAGGGCAAAAAAAAATAATATTCACTCAATGATTGTAAGTAAAAAAGACGATTTAGAAAAAATATTAAAAGATAATCAAATTGATTTAATTGTTTTGGTGGGGTGGAAATTAATCGTTCCGCAATCTTTAATAAACACATATAAAAATAAAATTCTTAATCTCCATCCTGGCCTTATACCGGATACGATGAGTGGTGTTGTTAAAAATCCGGATAAAACAATTGGTCTCTGGAATCGAGGAAAATTAACTGATATTGCAATTAAAAACTTTTTAGATAAAAAGGCAACCTATGCCGGATCAACTGTTCATTTCTTAAGTCAAGAATTTGATTTTGGACCAATTCTCTTCCGTTGTTTCGAAAAAATCTTACCCAACGATACGGTAGAAACTCTCTATAAAAGATTGAAGAAAAAAGAAAATCAAATTTATGTTGAATCGCTTATCAAGCTTTGCAATTAGTGGATTGTCATTCCCGCGTAGGCGGGAATCCAAGCTAAAATTACATTTTAAAATGTATTAATAGACTGGATCCCCGTCTTCACGGGGATGACAAAAATAAAAAGTATGAAAATCCTAATAATCGGTTCAGGAGGTCGGGAACATGCACTGGGTTGGAAGATAAAACAGTCCCCTCTTGTATCAAAAATCTATTTTGCTCCGGGAAACCCTGGGACCAAACAAATTGGTAAAAATGTTTCTATCGAAGTTACCAATATTCAAAGATTATTAAAATTTGCCAAAGGAAAAAAAATTGATCTAACTGTTGTTGGTCCGGAAACTCCTTTAGTTTTGGGAATTTCTGATGTTTTTAGAAAAGAAAAACAAAAGATTTTTGGCCCATCTAGAAAAGCGAGTCAGATAGAAGGATCAAAAACCTTCTCCAAGCAGTTGATGAGGAAATATAAAATTCCGACTGCAGAATATTTTTCTTTTAATAATTTTAGTGAGGCAAATAAATATCTACAACATGCTAAGTATCCTCAGGTTATAAAAGCTGACGGTCTATCTTTAGGAAAAGGAGTGGCCATTTGTAAAAATAGAAAAGATGCAGAAAAATTTTTAAAACAGTTAATGGTTGATAAAATTTTTGGCGGGTCAGGAGAAAAAATTATTATTGAAGAATGTTTATATGGTCAAGAAATATCATTTATGGTAATAACCGATGGAAAAGATTTTCTTTCTTTCCTGCCTTCCCAAGATCATAAAAGGTTGAATGAAAATAACCAAGGTCCAAATACCGGTGGTATGGGCGCTTATACTCCAGTTCCATTTTTAGATAAAAAATTAATTAAACAGATTGAAAAAGAAATTATTATTCCAACCATTAAAGCAATGGCAAAAGAAGGTTGTCTTTATCAGGGTATTCTCTACCCGGGTTTAATTCTGACAAAAGAAGGACCGAAGGTTTTGGAATATAACTGTCGTTTTGGTGATCCGGAAACCCAACCCTTAATGATGAGTCTTGAGTCAGATCTTATTGAAATAATACTCGCTCAACAAAAAGGAAATTTAAAAAATAAAAAACTAATTTTCAAAAAGGGATTTTCCATTGGAGTAGTTCTCGCCTCCGCCGGGTACCCTGAAGAGTATAAGAAAGGAGATCAGATAATCGGATTAGGTAAAGTTAATGATAAAGACGTTCAAATATTTCATGCCGGAACCAAGGAAGTTGATAAAAAAATTATTACTAATGGTGGTCGAGTTTTATCTATCACTGCAAAAAGCATAACACTTGATGAAACCATTAAAAAAGCTTATCAATATATTGGAAAAAAAGGAGTGTATTTTAAAGGAATGCAATATAGAAAAGATATCGGAAAAAATGGTTTAATATTTGGAGACAAATATGATTAACAGAATTGAAATTCTGACGACAGTTTTTGATTCTCGAACGGAATTGCGAAAAAAAAATAAAAAAATAAAAAATATTACGCTTATTGATGTTTACACCATTGACAAAAAATTATCACCGGTGGACATTAATAAGATTGGATCTTCAGTCTCAAATCCTGTCACTCAACAATTTTATGTCAGGAATGATAAAGAAAATAAATTGTTTAATAAAAATAAATTTGATTGGGCAATTGAAATTGGATTTTTGCCGGGAGTAACTGACAATATTTCTCATACTGTTAAACAAATCATTGAAGATCTTCTTAATACTAAATTTACAGGAAGCGAAGATGTTTATAGTTCTCAAATAACATTAATCTCTGGAAGTTTAAACAAAAATGAGACACAACAAATTGCTGACGACTTATACAATCCATTAATACAACGGGCTCATCTTAAGAAATACAAAAAATATATAAAGGATAAGGGTATGGACTTCTTTATACCAAAAGTTAAGCTACTCAAAAAACCAACGGTAAGCCAAGTCGATTTGGAAGTGTCCGATGACAAACTGATAAAAATTGGGAAATCTGGAATCACCAATCCCGACGGATCAACAAGAGGACCTTTGGCACTCGATATTAATTACTTAAAAACTATCAGAAATTATTTTAGAGGTAAAAAAAGAAACCCTAATGATATTGAGTTGGAATCTTTGGCACAAACCTGGTCAGAACATTGTAAACATATTATCTTCGCCAATCCAATCGATGAAATAAAAGACGGATTATTTAAAACTTATATAAAAAATGCAACAAAGGAAATTAGAGAGAAAAAGGGTAAGAATGATTTCTGCGTCTCCGTTTTTAATGATAATTCAGGTGCCATTAATTTTGATGAAAAATATTTAATCACCCATAAAGTGGAAACACATAATAGTCCGTCGGCACTTGATCCTTTTGGGGGTGCAGTCACCGGAATTGTTGGCGTTAATCGTGACACTCTTGGATTTGGACTGGGGGCAAAACCTGTCGCTAATTATTATGGTTTTTGTCTTGCCGATCCCAGAATTGACAAAAAATTATATAAAGGAAAGAATTTAACCCAACCAATGCTATCCTCAAATCGAATAATGAATGGAGTAATTGACGGTGTTAATGCCGGCGGAAATCAGTCCGGAATTCCAACACCTCAGGGATTTATTAATTTTGATGAAAGGTTCCGAGGAAAGCCCTTAATTTTTGTTGGGACAATTGGATTGATACCAAAAAAAATTCAGGGAAAATTATCACATGTAAAAAAAGCATTGCCCGGAGATTATGTGGTTATGCTCGGGGGCCGGGTTGGTAAAGATGGAATTCACGGAGCAACTTTTTCATCTGTTGCGATGGATGCAAATAGTCCGGCGACTGCGGTTCAGATTGGTGATCCGATTACTCAAAAAAAATTAAGCGATGCAATCACTAAAGAAGCAAGAGATATGCTCCTATATAACAGTATTACAGACAACGGGGCTGGTGGACTTTCCTGTTCGGTTGCTGAAATGGCTAAAGAGTCTGGCGGGGTCATCGTTGATTTGAAAAAGGTACCCCTTAAATACCCAGGTCTTGAACCATGGGAAATTTGGATTTCCGAATCACAGGAACGAATGACTTTATCCGTTCCAAAACAAAAATGGAAAAAATTTAAAGCCTTGATGGATAGTCGTGAGGTAGAAGCAACTATTATTGGTGAATTCACCAATTCTGGAAAATGTCTGGTTTCCTACAATAAAAAATTAATTATGGATATCGACATGGATTTTCTTCATGATGGATTGCCAACAAAATTATTAACAACAACTTATTGTCCAATAATACATGATGAGCCAAATATTTCAGAAAATAAAGACGCTAATTCAACATTGTTAAATGTGCTTTCCAGATTAAATATCACGAGCTTCTCTTTTATCAGTCAACAATATGATTATGTTGTCCAAGCAAATTCTGTTCTTCCTCCACTTCAAGGTCGAGGAAGAGTTAATTCAGATACATCGGCAATTAGACCAAACTTAAATTCTCAAATGGGAGTAATTATGTCACAGGGACTTTACCCTTCATATAGCGATATAAACACTTATCATATGGCAGCATCTTCCATCGATACGGCCATTCGAAATGCTGTTGCCGCTGGGGCCAACCCTGATTACTTGGCAATTTTGGATAATTTTTGCTGGTGTTCGGCCAATGATCCAGAAAGACTCGGGAGTTTAAAAAGAACGGTACAAGCTTGCTTTGATTATGCCGTTTCCTACGGAACCCCATTTATTTCCGGAAAAGACAGTATGTTCAATGACTTTAAAGGATATGATGAAAAAGGAAAACCAATTAACATTTCTATTCCCCCAACCTTATTAATCTCTTCTATTGGGGTCATTAAAGATGTTAATAAAGTAGTTTCACTCGATCTTAAAAGACCAAATGATCTGATCTATGTTCTTGGAGAAACAAAAGAAGAATTGGGAGGATCTGAATACTTTAACCTTCATAAATCGATTGGAAATATTGTTCCAAAAGTTGATGCTAAAAAAAATAAAAAACTTTATGATTTGTTTTTTAAAGCCGTACAAAGTGATCTAATTTCATCTAGCATAAGTGTTGGTCGTGGAGGATTAGGTGTTGCCTTAGCAAAAACTGCCATGGGTGGAAAACTTGGAGTTCAGATTAAATTAAAGAATGTTCCCGGAAAGGTTTTGCGTAACGACTACCTTCTATATTCCGAATCACAAGGAAGAATTCTTGTCAGTATCAATCCGAAAAATAAGATAAAATTTGAAAAAAACTTTAGAAGTACAACTTTTGCACTTGTTGGAAAAGTTACCAATGATCGAATATTTGAAGTTATAGGGCTTGAAAATAAAAAGATTATAAATTTAAAAGTTGATGAATTAGAAAAAGCATATAAATCGACATTTAAAAATTATTGATATGAAAAAACCTAGAATTTTAATTCTTTCAGGATACGGACTTAACTCAGAAGAAGAAACAAAATTTGCTTTTGACGTTGCTGGAGGTAATGCTGAAATTGTTCATATAAATGATTTTATTTCCAAAAAAAAGAAATTAAGCGATTATCAAATATTTGCGATTCCAGGTGGCTTTGCTTATGGTGATGATACCGGCGCCGGCAATGGTTATGCTAATAGACTTAGAAATCATCTTTGGAAAGATATCATTCAATTTATTAATGAAGGTAAACTGATTATTGGTATTTGTAATGGTTTTCAGGTACTGGCTAATCTGGGATTATTACCAGCCTTAAATTTAAAGTACGGAGAACGTGAATTGGGATTAATGCCAAATGAAATCCCTCGCTACACGGTCCGATTTGTTGACCTTAAAACAGAAAATAAAAAATCTCCTTGGTTGAAAGATATTAAATCTCTATCTATCCCTATTTCCAATGGTGAGGGAAAACTTTATGCTACTGAAAAAACCCTTAAAGAAATTAAGGCAAAAAATCTAGTTGCATTTCGATATTACAAAGGTAAGATGAGTAATTATCTCAATTTACCTGCTAGTCCAAACGGGTCGATCGATGATATTGCCGGAATAAATGACGAAACGGGACGTATCCTTGGATTAATGCCCCACCCAGAGCGAGCCATGTTTTTCACTCAGCTTCCTAATTGGCCATACCTTAAAGAGGAATATTTAAGAACAGGTAAAAAACTTCCCAAGTTTGGACCGGGGTTACAAATTTTCAAAAATGGGGTAAACTATTTTAAGTAACTATGAATAATCAATATACAATTGCCACTCTCGGTAGCCATTCTGCCCTTCAAATATTAAAAGGGGCACATGATGAAGGATTTAAAACTTTAGTAATCGCTCTCAATAAACAAATTTCTTTCTATAAAAGATATTCTTTTATTGATGAAATTATTGGAGTTGACGCTTTTTCAAAATTTCCAGAGATTGAAGAAAAATTAAAAGACAAAAAGATTATTGTTATTCCACATGGATCTTTCGTCGCTTACCTTGGAATGGAGGGAAACAAAAAAATGACCCTCCCATATTTTGGTAACAAACGAGTTCTTGATTTTGAATTCGACCGGGTTAAACAGGGAAATTGGCTAAAAGAATCAGGGATAAATACTCCGAAAGAATTTAAGAATATTGAGGAAGTTGAATTTCCTGTCATTATTAAATCATTTGGGGCTGCTGGCGGAAAGGGATATTTTCTTGTTAACAACAAACAAGATCTGATTAAAAAAATTGAGACCTTTAAAGGTCAGCAATATGTCATCCAACAATATGTTGTTGGTGTTTCACTTTATATTCATTATTTTTATTCATCACTTACTAATAAGTTAGAAATCATGAGTATGGATAGAAGATATGAAACTAATGTTGACGCGCTTGGTAGGCTTCCATTTAATGTTCCCCCCAGTTACGTCGTCGTCGGTAACAGCCCATTGGTACTACGGGAATCAATGCTACCTGAAGCTTACTCGATGGGAGAAAAAGTTGTTAAAAAATCCCAAGAGTTGATTGGACCAAAAGGATTGTTCGGACCTTTTTGTTTGGAAACAATCATCACTCCCGATCAAAAATTTTATGTGATAGAAATCTCAGCCAGAATTGTAGCCGGAACTAATCTTTTTATTGAAGGCTCTCCTTACGCCGATTTACTTTATAATGAACCAATGAGCACGGGACGAAGAATTGCTAGGGAAATAAAGAATGCAATAAAACAAAACAAGTTAGACCAAATATTAGATTAAAAATCAAAGTGCAAATATCAAAGCCAAGTTTAAGACTAAAAGTTTTTAACTTTAAACTAGTTTTTGAACTTTGATATTTGATCTTTGAACAAAAAAAAATTATGGATACAAAATTATTATTAAAAAAATACGACTTAAATAAATTAACTGTTACCACACTCGGCTCTCATTCTGCTCTTGATGTCTGCCGGGGTGCAAAAAATCTCGGATTAAAAACTTTAGTTGTCACCGAGAAAGGTCGGGAAAAAACTTACGAAAAATATTATAAAACCAATGGAAAACTTGGATGTGTTGACGAAACAATAACTCTTAGTAAATTTTCAGATCTTCTTAAACCCGAAATTCAAAAACAATTATTGGATAAAAACTCAATCTTTATTCCCAACCGCTCCTTTGAGGCTTATTTGAATTTTAACTATGAGGCAATTGAAAATGATTTTAATGTTCCTATGTTTGGCAATCGTCAACTTCTAAAGATTGAAGAGCGAGGCCGGGCTGAAAATCAGTATTACCTACTTGAAAAATCAGGAATTAAATATCCAAAGCAATTTAAGGATCCGAAGGAGATAGACCGATTATGTTTGATAAAGGTTCAAGAAAAAAAACGTGTTTTTGAGAGAGCTTTCTTCTTGGCAGAAAACTATCAGGATTACAAAACCCAAGTCGATGAGAAATTAAAAAATGGGGTTTTTACGGAGGAACAATTAAAACAGGCAATTATTGAAGAATTTGTCGTTGGGGTTCAGATTAATTTTAATTTTTTCTATTCTCCTGTTTCAGATCGTTTAGAACTACTGGGAACGGATATGAGAAGACAAACAAATATCGAAGGCTTACTCAAAATCCCCGCTTCTTATCAAGGTGAAGTTTCCAAAAAAATTAATATCAAATATGAAGAGGCCGGTCATATCGCCGTCACCGTCCTTGAATCGATGCTGGAAAAAGCATTTTATCTGGGAGAAAAGTTTGTAAAAACCAGTCAGGAACTATTTGCTCCCGGAATAATTGGCCCTTTTGCCTTGCAAAGCATTATCACCGCTGGTCCTCCAAAAAAAGATATTGTTGTGATCGATATTTCCCCTCGTATGCCGGGGTCCCCAGGGATTGCATCGACCCCATATGGAAATTATCTTTATGGTAAAAATATTTCCGTTGGTGAAAGAGTAACGATGGAAATTAAAGAGGCAATTAAAATTAATAGTTTTGATAAAATATTGTCATAGTCGGTGTCATTCCCGCGTAGGCGGGAATCCAGACTATAATCACCTATGATTAATTTTGATTTTTCAACTTATCTCTCCCCTCTCACTTGGCGTTATGCGTCGGACGAAATGAGAAAGATCTTCAGTGAAAAACATAAATATGAGCTTTGGAGAAAAATCTGGATTGCTTTGGCCGTTGCTCAACATCAAGTTGGACTTGTTAGTAAAGAAGAGCTTGATGATCTTAAAAAAAATGAAAAAAATATTAATATTGAAAAAATTTTTGAATATGAAAAAGATACTAAACATGATGTGGTCGCTGCCATAAAAGAATTTGCAGAAATTGCAAAAGTTGGTGGTGGAAAGATTCATCTGGGAGCCACCAGTATGGACATCGTCGATAACGCTGATATGATTAGGATTTTTGAAGCACTGGAAATTGTTGAAAAAAAAGTTGTTGTTATTTTAAATTTGTTAGCCGACAAAATTGAAGAATATTCTGATTTTCCTTGCTTAGGTTACACTCATTTACAACCGGCCGAACCAACAACCGTCGGGTACCGCTTAGCTTTTTATGCACAGGATTTATTAACTGCTTACAAGTTTATTCAGTTTGTAAAAGAAAAGATTAAAGGAAAAGGATTGAAGGGGGCTGTTGGAACTGCCGCCAGTTATAAAGAATTATTAAAAGGCAAATCGATTTCAGTTGGTGAATTAGAAACTAAAATAATGAAAAGCCTGGGAATTGACGCTGCTTTGATAACAGGTCAGGTCTATCCCCGTCTTTTTGATTTTATGGTATTAAATAGTTTAGTAATGGTGACCTCGGCTCTTGCCAAATTTGCCGGAGATCTAAGAATTCTTCAATCTCCGCTTTATGGAGAATGGTCTGAGCCTTTTGGAAATAAACAGGTCGGGTCATCAGCCATGCCATTCAAAAAAAATCCTATTAGCAGTGAAAATATTTGTTCCCTCGCCCGTTTTGTTGCCACTCTTCCTCAAACGGCCAGAGAAAATGCAACCCTATCTTATTTGGAGAGAACCCTTGATGATTCGGCCAATAAAAGAATTGTTATAGCTGAAGCTTTTTTAACAACCGATCAAATTTTGATAACTGCAGAAAAAATAATATCTGGTTTAGTTATTAATCGAGATCGGATTAGTTTTAATTTAAGGCAGTATGCCTCGTTTGCTTCATCTGAATCAATAATTTTGGAAGCTGTAAAAAAAGGAGCAGACCGTCAGGAAATGCATGAAGTTTTAAGAATTAATTCAATGATCGCTTGGGGAGATATTCAAAATGGTAAAAAAAATCCTATGATGCAATTATTGTTGCAAGATAAATTAGTCAGTAAATATTTAAATAAAGTTGAGTTAGAAAAATTAATGGAAGTTGAAAATCACATTGGGTCGGCACCTGAAAGAGCAAAAAAATTAGTCAAATTGATACGTGTCATTCCCGCGTAGGCGGGAATCCAGAACATTATGAATAAAACGATTGTTTCTGTCATTATGGGAAGTGATTCTGATTTGCCGGTTATGAAGGGGGCTGTTGATATCTTAAATGATTTTGGGGTTGAAAATGAAGTCCTTATTTTGTCGGCTCATCGGACATTTGAAGCAACCCGTGAATATGCAACGTCAGCTGTAGCTCATGGAACTAAAGTAATTATTGCTGGAGCCGGTGGTTCGGCCCATCTTCCTGGAGTTATTGCGGCTATGTTTCCATTGCCTGTCATTGGCGTCCCCATCAAATCAAAATCTTTGGAAGGACTTGATTCTCTACTCTCAATCGTTCAAATGCCACCCGGAATCCCGGTTGCTACCGTTGGAATTAATGGTGCAAAAAATGCCGGACTTTTGGCGGTCCAAATTCTTGCCACTTTCGATCTAGAACTGTCTAAAAAATTAAATAACTTCCGCGCAAAACAAAAAAACTCAGTTTTGGAAAAAACAGAAAAATTAAAAACACTCGGAGTAGAAAAATATTTAGAAATTTTAAAAAAATAATATGATCACCGAAAAAGTGATTCTGAAGTCTTTCCCGAAAGTTTTAAAAACTATTGATCTACCTCTCGGAAAAAAACTTCAGGGAAAGGTCCGTGATATTTATTTCAAAGATAAAAAAAGAATTTTAATTACTACCGACCGCCAGTCGGCTTTTGATGTGATCCTTGGAAATATTCCTTTTAAAGGAGCCGTCTTAAATCAGTTAGCTGCTTTTTGGTTTAAAAAAACAAAACATATTGTAAATAATCATTTAATCGAGGTTCCTGATCCAAACGTCTCAGTCGCTAAAAACTGTGAACCGATCCAAGTAGAGATGGTTGTCCGCGGATATATATCCGGCGTCACTAACACTTCGATTTGGGGGTCTTATGAAAAAGGAGAAAGAGTGATCTATGGATTAAAATTCCCTGACGGATTGAAAAAAAACCAAAAACTGGAAGAACCGGTCATTACCCCAACTACTCACCCACTCGTAGGGGCTAAGGGTCATGATGAAAGGTTGACGAGAGAACAAATAATCGCCAAGAAATTAGTCAGTGAAAAACTTTATGAACAGATGGAAAAAGCTTCCTTAGACTTATTTAAATTCGGAACAAAACTTTGTCTTTCAAAAGGATTGATCCTTGTTGATACTAAATATGAATTTGGACTGCATAACGGTAAACTGACTTTAATTGATGAAATCCACACGCCGGATTCTTCCCGTTTCTGGATCGCCAAAACTTATAAAACATTATTTAATAAAGGATTGGAGCCAGAAAATTTTGATAAAGAATTCCTAAGACTTTGGTATGTAAAACGTGGATATCGAGGAGATGGACCTCCACCGAAAATGGCCCCAAAACTAATCGTCGCCGTTGCCCAACGTTACATCGGAGTTTACGAAAAACTCACCGGCAAAAAATTCAAAGCCTTTGAATATCCGATCGAGGAGAGGATTAAGAAGAATTTAAGTTCGTATTTGTAAGGTATTTTTTTTGAAAGTGAGGTTTTTTGGTTCAGCCACCCGACACTTAACCGCGGCGGTTAGACATTAACTAAGCATAGATAATTAAATTTTATCTCCTTAACGATCGTTCACAAGATAATTATTTAAAAATGTAATTATAGACTGGATCCCCGTCTTCATGGGGATGACAGACAAAGCACAAATAAGCGAGGAAATGATATTCCTTTATTGAATCGTTATATTGAATTTTATATTGAGAGCGCGGGCGACGCGTTCGAGAAGAGAAATTGATGGCTTGGCATTTGCTCCTTCAAGTCGAGAAATCACGGCTTGACCAGTATTGACTTTTCTTGCTAATTCCTCTTGAGAAATATTTTGTTTTATTCTTGCTTCAATCATTTGACTGGCGATTTGAAATTCAGTTTCTAGATCATTATATGCTTTTACAAATTTTGGATCTTGCATTAATTTTTTATCCAGTTCGTCCGCAGATACCCATTTTATTTTTTTTATTTTTTTCATATTTTTTTAGATCTTTTAATTGCTAAATCAATATCTTTTTTTGGCAATTTTTGTGATTTTTTAATTATCAAGTGAACTCCATAAGCATCGTTTCCTTTTATATAAAGGAAAAGCCTAACTTTTCCTGCTCTTAACTCCCAAATATTATTAACTATCTTTTTAATATATTTTGGTCCTATTTGAAACCCATAAGTTTCAAAGAATTGCCTCGTTCTTCTTAGTCTAGCCCCGTCTTCGACATTTAAACTATTTATTAGCGATTGTATTTCATTTAAGTAAAAAGTTTTCATATTTATTTTATGATAAATTTATCATAATGTCAATCTCTAATTAATTTTAGTTACAGATATTGATTTTGTCTACCGCTTATAACCTACAAAAATGCTGAAATGTGGCATGGAGACGGAATAAAAATAATGATAGATACTTAAATAAATTTAGACTCGTACTTGAAGTGTTTCTTTTTCAAAGATAATATTTTTCGGTTCGAGGATGACTTTTTTGTCTCCCGTCTCAACTACTCCGACATTATATGTTTTTATGTTGTGGGTTTCCGCAAGTTTCAGTACTTGGGCAACGTCTTTTTCAGCCACGAATATGGCAAAACCGGCGCCCATATTTAAATTTCCATAAGCCTCCCTTTCATCAAGTTTCCCCTGCTCAACAATAAACTGTAGAACTTTCGGGATCGGTGGAAGATCGGTGATTATATAAGTCAGATCTTTTTTATGTCTCATTAATTTTCTCCAACCGTGACCAGTAATATTGACCATATAATGTATATCTATATTGTTAGATAATAATTTTTCTATTAATTTTGCGTAAATTATTGTTGGAGTTAGTAATAATTCCCCATAAGTTTTATCTTCATCAACTTTAGTGAGATATTCTTCGGGCAAACTATCTGCAATTTTTCTTGCCAATGTTAGTCCGTTTGCGTGTATTCCACTGCTTTCAAATAAAATTATTCTATCTCCTGCGTCAAGTTTTTCTCCCAAACATAGATTAACTTTTGGATTGATTATTCCAAAACAACTTCCGGCCAAATCAATCTTATCTTTCTCTATCACACCTGACAAAACAGGAGTTTCTCCTCCACCCCAGACCGTACCCGAATCATTACTGGCTTTTGTCCAACCCGTTACTAAATCATCGGCTCGTTTTTTATCTTTAAACCAATCAGAAGAACCGGCTGCCCAATAAGCCATTAAAGTCAAAGGCTTTGCACCAACAGTGATTAAATCGTTGACAATCATCGCCACAGTATCATAAGCCAAACTATCATAATACGTCTTTCCGGTTAGATGATACATCTCATCTGCCACTAAACTTTTTGTCCCCAGTCCTTCAATAACCGAAGCAAAGTAATGGTCTCCTGCATCAACTACATAAGCTGATTCACCACGGCTTTGGCTGACCTCTTTATAATTTGCGGCAAGATTATTAACGGTTTTTTCCCCAGCCTGTTGAGCAATTCTTTTTAAATAATCGATTGTTTCGTAATTGACTCCGGACTGTTTGTAGGTTAGTTGATTTTTCATTATTTAATTATAGATAAACGTTTAAGACATTCTTCCTTTCCCAATATCTCCATTGATTCATTCAGCGGAGGAGAAATTTTTTTCCCAGTGATCACCATCCTTATATCAGCAAAAAATTGAGAATTTTTTATCTCTAGTTTTTTAGCTAAATTAACCAAAGAATCACCAATTACTAAAACTTTCCAATCACTGACTTTTTCTAATTCTTGACTCACGTTTCCAAAAAAATCTTTTTTATCAGATAAATCGACCTCATAAGTATTTGGTGTTTTAAAAAAGAACTCACATAACGGCATATAATCTGAAAGTTTTTTAATTCTTTCTCTAACTAATGGAATTGTCTTTTCAATTAATTCTTCCGAGTATTTTTTATTTAGGAACTCATAAATTTTAATTTTTAATTCTTCATTCTTCATTTCTCTTATATACATTCCGTTCATCCACTCGAGTTTCATCAAATCAAAAACTGGTCCAATTGGTTTAATATCCTTAAAATCAAATAATTTAATAAATTCGTCTAATGGAAAAATCTCTTTACCATCGGGATGGCTCCAACCCATTAAGGATAAATAATTAAGTATTACTTCAGGAAAAAAACCTTGTTCTTGATACCAAGTAACACTGGTATGACCTTGTCTTTTTGAAAATTTTGACCTATCTGGATTTCTAATAATTGGTGTATGAACAAAAACCGGTTTTTTCCAATCAAAATATTCATAAAGAAGAACAATTTTCGCCGAAGATGTTAACCATTCTTCCCCTCGAACCATATGAGAAATTTCCATTAAGTGGTCATCAACTACTACAGCCAGAAAATATGTTGGATAACCGTCAGATTTCATTAGCACTTGATCATCAATAGAATTTGATTCAAAAATAATTTCCCCTCTCAATTCATCTTTTATTTTTATCTGTATGTTTTGTGGAACATTTAATCTAATTACATAAGACTCGTTTTTATCTAATTTTTGTTTAATTTCTTCTTTGTTTAACTTTAAACAATGCTTGTCATACATCGGCACCTTACCTTCTTTTTGAAGATCCTGACGAAGTTTATCCAATCTATCTTTTGAACAAAAACAATAATATGCTTTTCCATTATTGATTAGTTCATCTGCATATTTTTTGTAAATATCCAACCTGTCTGATTGACGATATGGCTTATAAGGACCTTCTTTTCTCACGCTTTCATCTTCTATTAATCCAAACCAATCAAGGGCTGAAAAAACTTTTTGCTCTGCATCTGCAACTGTTCTTTCTTTATCGGTGTCTTCTATTCTTACAATAAATTTACCATTGTGTCTGTGAGCAAAAGCATAATCAAAAAGAACTTGATAGATAGTTCCAATATGAGGATAACCTGTAGGTGATATTGCCGCTCGAGTTCTTACCATGGATCAATTATATCATTGACCGGACTTACATTTGTGTTGACTCTGGCAACAAGAATATATTTTATTAAATCTCTCTTCTATTTTTCCCCAATCAAGATTATCAAAAAATGTGTCGATATAACCGGCTCGATTAACTCCATAGTCAATAAAATAAGCGTGTTCATATGTATCAAGCGCTAAAATTGGTTTAATACCCCACATCATGTAGGTGTTTTGTGAATCACTTAAATAGTTAAATAATCTTCCTTCTCTTTTGTTCCATCCAGTAAACACCCAACCGCGAGCTGATATCCCAGTCGCTTTTAAATCTTTTTTAAAAGCATCAAATGAACCAAAATCTTTCTCTATCTGAGATAACAAGGCGCCGACTGGTGCCTTGCCTTTTCCTCCTAGATGACCAAAATATATTTCATGATTGATTACTCCACCCCAAGCAAAACTCAACTCTACCTTTAATTCACGAATATTTGAATATACTTGATTCGCCTTACCCAAATCTTCTTCTGTTAAAGCCGCTAGTTTTTCCTGAATCTCATTATATTTATTAACGTAACCCGTATAAAGCTTTAAATGTTCTTCAACAGTTTTTTTAGAAATCCCTTTCATCGATAAAATCTTTTCTGAAAATTTCTTTGCCTCTATTTTTATAACTTTCATAAAATTAAATTTAATTTATAACTAACACTCAATTAGTAATAGTTGGATTCTAAACTAATTCTTTGTTTGTGTCAAGTAGATCAGGCCTTTTTTTGCGAGTTTCTTCAAGGGCTTTTTCCATCTGCCATTTTTCAATCTTTTTATGATCACCCTTTAAGAGAATCTCCGGGACTTTTTTACCCATAAATTCTTCCGGTCTTGTATATTGTGGGTATTCTAAAATTTTTTTACTGTCTATATTAAAACTTTCATTCGTCGTTGCGTTTTCTTTCTTTAACACACCATGTATTAAACGAACCACGGCGTCAACGATCGCCGAGGCTGGTATTTCCCCTCCAGTTAAAATGAAGTCTCCCATTGATATCTCTTCATCAATAAAATCAAGAACCCGCGCATCAACATCTTCATAATGTCCGGCAATTATTATCAAATTGTCTAATCGCGAATACTCTTGTGCTTTTTTTTGATTAAATATCTTTCCCTTTGGCGAAGTTAGAACGGTTTTGGAAATTGGTTTTTTGGAATTTGGAGTTTTTTTAGAAATTAGAAATTTGAAATTAGAAATTGCGAATTGAACAGCTTTATATAAAGGTTCAATTCGTAATACCATCCCCGCTCCTCCTCCATATGGTCGATCATCAACCGTCCCATAATCGTCAATGGCAAAATCTCTTAAGTTTATTATTTCAATTTCGACCAGTTTTTTTTCAATTGCCCGTTTAACGATGCTCTCTTCAAAAAAACCACTAATCATCTTTGGGAATAGGGTGATAATAGATATTTTCATAGTAGAATTATAGCAATATGAAGATTGTTATTCTTAAGCTTATCCGTTTTTATCAAAAAACAGAACTTTTTCGTGGAGCGTTAGCAAAACAATTATTTTTGAACGAAAGTGCCTGTCGTTTTACTCCTACCTGTTCCGATTATACTTTTGAAGCCGTGGAAAAATATGGAGCTGTAAAAGGACTATTTATTGGACTAAAAAGAATTATTCGCTGCCATCCTTGGTCAAGGGGCGGAAATGATCCATTAACATGAAGAAAATTTTCACAATCTTATTTTTTGTTTCAGTTTTTTTTCTTGGTTTTTTTCCAGTGAAAGACACTGATTTTGGCTGGCATTACCAATGTGGGAAAGAATTTTTAACTGCAGGTGTATTATGTATTAAAAATAATTTTTCTTATTTTCTCCCAAACTATCATTTTTACTATACCGGACATCTATATGATATTATCCTCGCTTTTATTTATGATCATTGGGGTTTTTTAGGAATAAGTCTTGTTGGATCTATTATTTTTACTTTAACTGCCCTGGTTTTTGTTAAGTTAATCAAAAATATAAAACTATGTTTTGTAAATTATTTTATTTCTTTCATTCTATCTTACTCTGTCCTGAGTTTAGGATTCCGTCCGCAAATTATTACCTATTTATTTCTTTTAATTTTACTTTGGTTATTAGAATCAAAAAATAAAAAATTATTTTTCTTCATCCCAATTTTATTTTTATTTTGGATAAATCTGCATATTGGTTTTTTTGTCGGACTATTCGTATTAATTTTCTTTATTTTTTATGAAAAAAAAGGCCTTAATGGGTTTCAAAAATTATTTATTATTTTTATTTCATTTTTAACAACTTTGGTTAACCCATTTGGCCTGAATGTCTATAGGGAAATTTTTAATCATATTTCTTCTCCTCTTGGGTCTATGATCGCCGAATGGGTCAGGCCTTCATCCTTTCATTTGTTTCTAATTACCTCTTTAACCATTATTGGATTAATTATCATGATTAAGAAAAAACCTGTTAATTTTTTTTATTTATTGCTTTTGATTTTTTTTAGTCTTCTGTCTTTAAGTGCCCGAAGAAATTTACCTTTTTTTTATCCGGTATTTTTTTATGTCACACAAGACTCATTCAAGGACCTAAAAATATTAAGATTGTTTCCGAATGAAATATTTATTCCTATTTTATGTTCAATTGTTATTTTTATTCTTATAATTTATGTTCCCAAAACAATAAAATCTAATATCTTGTGGACTGAATATTGTCAAAATGGACAAATCACTTATCCCTGTCAGGCAATAAAAAAATTTCCCCAACTTACCGGTAATGTTTTTAATACTTATGAATGGGGTGGATTTTTAATTTGGCAAAAACCTAATATAAAAATATTTGTTGATGGAAGAATGCCTGCCTGGAAAGATGAAAATGGAAAAAGCCCATATCAAGTTTTTTTGGAAATTATTCAGACTCAGCCCGGATGGAATAAAAAATTAATTAAATGGAAGACTGATTATCTTTTAATCAATAATGGCACTTTTCTTGATCTTTTATTACAAAAGGAGTCAGTTAAATATAACTGGCAGGAAGTTTACCGCGACGATACGGCTGTGATATACAAAAATAAAAAATAATTTAATTACTTTTTATTTTCCGTCTCTCGCGCTCGACACTTTTTTAGCACGGATCATAAAGGCATCTTGGGCGGCTTTGACATTCTCTGACTTTCCCATCCAAGCCTGTAAAGCTTCTTGTTGCAATGCTCTTCCAAAAGAATAGCTTAACTGCCATGGCAAACCGGGATGCATCGCATTCATTGTTTTCAAATATTCCGTTGATTGGTCTGGTGTCAATCCCCCTGATAAAAAAACAATTCCCGGAACTTCGGCCGGAACAGTTGCTTTTAATGTCTCGACCGTTAAACGGGCGATTTCTTCGGCGGTTGATTTATTTTGTGAATCTTTTCCGGGAAGAACCATATTTGGTTTTAATAACATTCCATTAAGTTGTACCCCAAATTGTTTTAACCAATAAAAGACATCTTTAAGAACCACTGTCGTCACTTCTTTACTTTTATTAATATCATGATTTCCCTCAAGAACTAATATCTCCGGCTCAACAATTGGAACTAATCCGACCCTTTGACAAAGAAGAGCATACTGTGCAAGTCCAACAGAATTTGAGGTAATAGCAACTGCCGAAGGCATTTTTTCACCAACTTTATATACTGCTCTCCATTTGGCAAAAGTTGCTCCCATATTTTTATATTCTAACAATCTTGCTTCTAATTTATCTAACCCCTGGGTAAAGGATTCTCCCTGTTCATTAATTTTTACAACACCTAAGTCAACTTTAATGCCTGGATGAATGTTTTTAGATTTAAGTAAATCAGCAATCATCTTGCCGTTCGGTAAAGGTGAACGTAGCGTTTCGTCAAATAAAATTTCGCCACTAATTGCCTCTTCTATTCCTTGGGCTCCGACCATTATTTCTCTCCAGATTGAACGATTTTCTGGAGTGGCTTCAACTCCAATTGCATCTAACCGTTTCTTCATTGTTCCAGTGCTTTCATCAGCCGCCAATATTCCTTTTCTAGGAGCTACTAACTCTCGAGCAACTTTTGCCAAAATATCTTCTCCTGCTTGATCAGTAACCATATTTATTAAATAGATAATTAATAATCTAAAATATTTTATCATTATTAAATAGACAAATACAAGTTTATTTGGTATATTAATAAATATTAACTATGGATAGAAACTTAGCTCTCGAATTTGTCCGAGTTACGGAAGCAGCTGCCATTGCCGCGGCGAAGTGGATTGGTCGAGGTCAGGGAAAAAAAGCTGATGGTGCCGCCGTTGACGCGATGAGGTCGCGCTTTAATCAAGTTGATTTTTCCGGAACAGTCGTCATCGGTGAAGGTGAAAAAGATGAAGCTCCAATGCTCTATACTGGTGAAAATGT
>Ga0210028_1000980_pt1 | contig 24437 bp, 22 predicted proteins | sample CryGeymeta201513_FD_185468 | JGI IMG/M metagenome (GOLD analysis project Ga0210028, IMG submission 185468) | Groundwater microbial communities from Crystal Geyser aquifers in Utah, USA - Crystal Geyser metaG 2015-13 (SPAdes) (version 2) | ecosystem: Environmental > Aquatic > Deep subsurface >...
CCACAAAGCTCCATGGAAAAATCGCCGACACTCACCACGCGCACCCGTTCACCATATTTTTCACCGAAGAGCGCCATGGCTCCCGCGGCAACGGCTTCGTCGGCAGCCATTTCCTGGCTGGAAACCTGGGCGTTGCGACGGATTTCAGCATTGACCAGCTCTTCGATCTTGCGCAATTCCGGGGTGCTGAGGGGTGAAAAGTGGGTGAAGTCAAAACGCAGGCGATCGGGGGTCACCAGTGATCCGGCTTGTTTGACGTGATCGCCAAGAATTTTTTGCAGCGCGGCTTGCAGCAGGTGGGTGGCGGTGTGATTGCGCACAATGTGTTGACGGCGCTCGGCATCAACTTCGATGGTCAACTGTGCCCCATTATGAATTTCACCGGTGACAACTTCACAGCGATGCACCAGTAGTTCGGGCAAGGGCTTGAGGGTATCGAAGATGCGCAGCCGGGTTTCATCATTAAACATGCAGCCCTGGTCACCCACCTGTCCGCCTGATTCACCATAGCAGGGTGTTATCGAACAGACGACTTCAACCTCTTCGCCGCAGCTGGCTGTTTCAACGGCTTGTCCTTTGCGCAGCAGGGCCACAACCTGGCCTTGCTCCCTTAGGGTTTGATAACCCCGGAAGCTTGTTTTAATGCCCTCATCGACCAGCTGTTTGTAAATGGCCAGAACCGCTTCTTCGCCTGACCCCTTCCAGTGCTGCCGTGCCTTGGCGCGCTGTTCTTCCATACAGCTTTCAAAACCGGCTTCATCGAGCTGATAACCATCTTTCTCGACAATGTCGGCGGTCAGATCGAGGGGGAATCCGTAAGTATCGTAGAGTTTGAAAACAATTTCACCCGGAATAATGTTTTGTTGCTGTGCCGCAAGTTTGGCAATTTCGTCCTGGAGAATCCGCAACCCGTTACTCAGGGTTTGAATAAAACGTTCTTCCTCATTTTGCACTACCCTGGCAATAAAATCGGCACGGGCGGCCTCGGCAGGGTAGGCCTTGGCCATGAAGCCAAGGACGAAAGTTGCAACCTGGTACAGAATTGGATCTTCAAACCCGAGCAACTTGGCATGGCGCATGGCGCGACGCATGATGCGGCGCAGCACATAGCCACGTCCCTCGTTACTGGGCAGTACCCCGTCAGCGATCAGATAGGCGGTGGCCCGGCTGTGGTCAGCCATGACCCGCATCGAGACATCATGTTCCTGGTTCTGTCCATAGGTTTTGCCGGCAAGCTTTTCGATGTGGCCGATGATGTCACGCAACAGATCCGTATCGTAGTTCGACGTGACACCCTGTATCACCGTGGTAATGCGCTCCAGACCCATGCCGGTATCGACGGCCGGTTTGGGCAGGGGCACCAGAGCGCCGTCGGCTTGGCGATCATACTGCATGAAGACGTTGTTCCAGATTTCCATGTAGCGGTCACAATCGCAGCCGACCGCGCAGTCGGCGCTGCCGCAGCCGGTGCCGGGACCATTGTCCCAGAAAATTTCCGAACAGGGGCCGCAGGGGCCGGTGTCGCCCATGGACCAGAAATTGTCTTTTTCGCCAAAGCGGTAAATCCTTTCGCGCGGCACGCCTTCTTGCTGGTGCCAGATGTTGGCGGCTTCGTCATCATCGGTAAAAACCGTGACGTAAAGCCGTGATTTATCCAGCCCCAGGTCTGTGGTTAAAAATTCCCAGGCATAAGCGATGGCTTCTTTTTTGAAATAGTCACCAAAGGAAAAATTGCCGAGCATTTCAAAAAACGTGTGATGACGTGCGGTGCGGCCAACATTTTCCAGATCGTTATGTTTGCCGCCGGCACGGACACATTTCTGCGCGGTGGTGGCGCGCAGATACGCGCGTTTTTCGGCGCCCAGGAAACAGTCTTTGAACTGATTCATGCCCGCATTGGTAAACAGCAGGGTGGGGTCATTGTGGGGCACCAGGGAAGATGAGGCGACAATCTGGTGCCCCCGAGTTTCAAAAAACTGCAAAAAACGCGCGCGAAGTTCGTGTCCGGTGATCATGTGCAACGAGCCTTTCTGTGGTTCCTGTCGGTCAATGCGAGGTCAGAAAAAAAGGGGGAAAGTCGAGTCGCGATAATAATCGAAGTTGCGAAGATTGAAAAGGCCTTTAACTCTGTTCACCTTTGGCGATGTCGGTTTTAAAATTTGACCCCGGTGCGGCCATGGTTTATACCGGAGATTCCTTTGATAACGGAGTCGTGACTGAGGGTTTTTTTGAAAGGAGACTACCATGTTGAAAATCTTGTGTGCTTTGGGGCTGGTCTGCTGCTTAAGTTCAGGGGTGCTGGCCGGATTCGTGGTCGAGAAAAAAGTTTCGACCCGCAATTTTTTTGGCGCGCTTGGCAACGCAGAAACCCTGATCGAATATTACGATACGGAATTGGGCCGCTATGCATCCGGTGATGCCATTATGCGTTTTGATACCGGCGAAGTTATTGTGCTCAACCATGATGACCGGACATTTTATCGCAACACCCTGGACGGCTATTGTGCCGATATCGAAATGTTTGTCAGCGAAATGATGAATTCGCCCGAATACCAGCAGATGCTTAAAATGACCGAGCAGATGAATCTGCAAATGCAAAAGGATGCCGGCAAGCCGCAGTCCATGGAAAGATCCTCGCCGGTACTGGTCAAATTGGGCCGCGAAAAAGTGGCGGGTTACGCCGCCGATCACTATCAGGTCAAGGTGGGTAAAGAGATCCAGCATCAGGTCTGGTTGGCGTCCGACAGCCGACTTGACGCGCTGGATATGGCTAAAAATAAACAGCTGAAGCAGAGCATGAAGGATTTCGAGAAAAAGTTTGCGCGATGCGCCGCGCGCTTCAGCCAAATGAGTCCGGCAGGCCTGCCCGATATGCCAAAAGATCCTCTCGAAGATTTGACTGCCTTCGAGTTGCGCAGTATTGATGATGTCAGTGAAACCCTGACAACCGGGATCAGGGAAAAAAAATTGTCTGCTGCGACCTTTGAGCCTCCGCCCACCTATCGCCGCGTGCCTCTGCGCGAATTGATGTCGCAGGACGAAGATGCTGGGTTCAGGCCAGATTCCTCAGCGAGCGAGCCCCTCGCTGCTGAACAAAAATCGCGCTCCGAGGACGTTGAGCAAGCGCCCGCCGCTGATGAAATCGAGAACCAGGTCAAGCAGGGTTTGAAGCAGTTGAAAGGGTTGTTTGGTAACTGAAAACTCAGGTGTCAAGGGGTGTGCTTGAGCAGCGCAAAAATCTGACTGAGGCTGAAACCGCGACGTAGGAAATGGTGAACAATACGCCGACGTTCTTTTTCGCTGGCCGCCGCATAATCGAAACCGGCGAAGCGGCGTTCCAGTTGCTGTCGCAAAACGTCAAGGGGCTCGATTTCGCGGTTGATTGTCTCAAGAACTTCGTCGATCAGGCTTTCAGAAATACCGTGTTGCCGCAGATCAAGTCGCAGGCGAAGGCCGATACCGCGCCCGCTGCGCAGCAGTTCATGGCAGCGGGCCAGGGCATAGCGTCGATCGTCGAGATAATTGTATTCACGACAACGCGCAAGAACCGCCTCAATTTCCGGGGCGGAAAAGCCCAGACGCACGAGCTTGCTGCGCAGCTCGGATGTGCTGTGTTCCCGGCGCCCCAGAATGCGCAGCGCGCAGGTAAACGCATCAGAATCGCTCGATTTTGAGGTTGTCATCGCCGGTTTGAGCCTCTTCGCGGGCAGACTGTTGCTGGCCGCTGTCAAAGTCTTGCCATGACGCATCAGTGGTGGACGAGATGCCGGAAAATTTCAGTTTAAAGTCATCCGGGTTGCTGCTCTGACGCAGGGCTTCATCGAAGGAGATGATGTCTTTCTGCACCAGCTGCATCAGCGACTGATCAAAAGTCTGCATGCCGTAAGTTGTATGTCCCTGGGCGATGGCGTCTTTGAGGTGTGCGGTTTTTTCACGGTCATCAATCATGTCGCGGATGCGCGCCGTAGTCACCATAACTTCAACCGCCGCAACCCGCCCTTTACCTGCCTGCCGCGGAATCAGGCGTTGCGAAATGACCCCCTTGAGAACGCCGGAGAGTTGCAGCCGAATCTGGCGCTGTTGATGCGGCGGGAACATGGAGACGACGCGGGTAATCGTTTCCTGGGCGTCGATGGTGTGCATGGTAGAAAGCACCAGGTGCCCGGTTTCGGCAGCGGCGAGGGCGGTTTCGGTGGTTTCCAGGTCGCGCATTTCACCGACCAATATCACATCAGGATCCTGGCGCAGCGAGCTTTTCAGCGCCACGGAAAAGGTGTCGGTATCGAAGCCGACTTCGCGTTGGTTAATAATGCACTTGCGGTCGCGGTGCAGATATTCAATCGGATCTTCGATGGTAACAATGTGCGCGGTGCGGTTGCTGTTGATATAATCGAGCATGGCGGCCAGGGTTGTCGATTTGCCGGTGCCGGTGGCGCCGGTGACCAGCACCAGTCCGCGCTGTTCGGTGCAGATTTTTTTCAGCACCTTGGGCAAATCGAGTTCATCGAGACTGGGAACCTTGTAGGGAATGGCGCGGAACACTGCCGAAACGCTGCTGCGTTGCTGAAAAACATTGACGCGGAAACGACCCAGTCCCGGCACACCGTAGGCCAGATCCACTTCATGGGTTGTGGCGAAGCGCTCTTTCTGCCGTGCGTTCATAATTTCCTGACACATGGCTTCAATGACTTCAGCGGTCAGGCGTGGAGCCTTGGGCAGCGGGCGCAGATTGCCGTCGATGCGGAAAACCGGCGGCAGACCGGCCTTGAGGTGAATATCTGAAGTGTTCGATTTCAACGCCAGGCCCAGAATGTCGTTCAGCGTCATGGCTGTGTCCTTTGTCTTTTAGGGACTGCGATGCGCAGGTAAAAAAGTATCGCCTACGCTGGTTATCATTTTTTTTCTGTCTGGGGAGCAGGCGGCTTCAGCCCAAACATTTCGCGCAGGCGGGTATCAATTTCCAGACAGATTTCCGGGTGCTCAGTCAGGTAGATTTTGGCATTTTCACGTCCCTGGCCAATGCGGTCGGTTTGATAAGAATACCAGGAACCACTTTTTTCAATCAGGTTGTGTTCAACCCCCAGATCAAGCAGATCGCCCTCAACCGAAATTCCGCCTCCATACATAATGTCGAATTCGGCCTGCTTGAAGGGGGGCGCGATTTTGTTTTTAACCACCTTGACCCGGGTGCGCCCACCGATAACTTCGTCGCCTTTTTTCAGTGAGGCGATGCGTCGAATATCCAGACGTACGGACGCGTAGAATTTAAGGGCATTGCCGCCGGTTGTGGTTTCGGGGTTACCAAACATGACGCCGATTTTCATGCGAATCTGATTGATGAAAATGATGCTGCAGTTACTTTTGCTGACCGTCGCCGTTAATTTGCGCAGGGCCTGGGACATCAGGCGAGCCTGTAAGCCCATGTGGGAATCGCCCATTTCCCCTTCAATTTCGGCACGTGGGGTGAGGGCCGCCACCGAATCGACCACCAGCACATCAATGGCCCCGCTGCGCACCAGCACCTCGGTGATTTCCAGGGCCTGTTCGCCCGTATCGGGTTGCGACACCAGCAAGTCATCGGCTCTGACTCCCAGCTTGCCGGCATATTCAATGTCCAGAGCATGCTCGGCATCGACAAAGGCGGCGACTCCGCCCAGTTTTTGCGCTTCGGCGACAATATGCAGGGCCAGGGTGGTTTTGCCCGAGGATTCCGGGCCGTAAATTTCGATAATCCGCCCGCGGGGTACGCCGCCGGCTCCCAGGGCCAGATCGAGGCTGAGGGCACCGGTTGAAATTGTCTGGATGCTGGGCATAACGTAGTCGGTACCCAGACGCATGATGCTCCCCTTGCCAAATTGTTTCTCAATTTGCCCCATGGCCAGATCAATGGCACGCTTGCGATCTTCAGACATGATGTTCTCCCAGGTTCATGGTGGTGTAACAATGGCCTTGCGGCGCTTGTACAGCGCCAGCATGGTGTGAAAAATACTGCCGGGCCCGTCGGGGCGGTCTTCGTTCCACAACAAGCCGCCATGGGCTTCAATCAAGCCCTTGGCCAGAGGCAGCCCCAGCCCGGCGCTGGGCGTCATTCCCAGATGAGGGTCGCGGCCATGCAGACTAATGTCACCGCCGGCGTGAAATTTCTCAAAAATGCGCAGACGTTCGTTTTCTTCGATGCCCGTGCCAGTGTCGATGATGCGAATATCTAGCATATCTGGAATATTTTCGCTGGTAAAAAATCCGGGACAAAAGGCTTCGAGTTGTGGCCGCATGCTGCGGATTTCGCTTTGGCATAGGTAGTGGGCATCGACCTGGACCCAGCCTCCCGCCGGGGTATATTTCAGCGCGTTGTCGAGGAGTTTTGATAGGGCGCGCGCAAGATGGTGGCGATCTCCGCAGGGGGAAAACAAATCGGGCAGGCTGCCGCGCCGCAGTTCAATCCCGCGCGCACGCGCCTGATCGGCCTTCTGATCCAGCAGGGCATCCAGAAGTTCAACCAGATCGATATTTTCACGTGCCAGATAAATATCGCGGGATTCGATACGGGCGATTTCAAGGAGATTTTCCACCAGCATATTAAGGCGCTCACCGCCATGGAGCATGGTGGCCAGCAACGACCGCGTTTCGGGTGGGCTGTTTTGCAGATGATTCTCCAGCAGTTGCCCGGCCGAGAGGATACAGGTTAAGGGGGTGCGTAGTTCGTGGGACGCCAGGGCCAGAAAGCGATCTTTCATCTGCCCCCATTGCTCCAGGGTCTGATTTGCAACTTCAAGACGTTCGACATGTTCGCGCAGCTGTCGGCGGGAACGCTCCAGCTCGCGTTGGCTGGCTTCCGTCAGCCGATGTTGCCATTCGAGTTTTTCGAGGAGTTCGCAGGTGTCAATCCCCGCGGCAATAAACAGGCTGATCTGTTCAAGCAGGTCAATTTCGGTGCGTGAAAACTGGCGCGGCAGACCCTGAAAGAAAATCATTACCCCCAGGGTGCGGCCAGAGGCGACCAAGGGCAAGGCGAGCAAGCTGCGCCAGCCGGCATCAAGCACTTCGCGGCAGTAAAGTTCGCCGGTTGTGCGCAGATCGACCCAGTTGTGGGGAACCCCACTGGTTACAACCTGATTTAACAGGCCCTGACCGGCGGGAACCTTTTGCAGCTGGCGGCTGAGTTCGGGGGCAATGCCCCGTTGAGCACTCAGTTCAAGGGGCGAATTGGGGGCGGACGACTGGAAAATTCCACAGCCGTCGACGGCAAAGGCCGGCATGAGCAGCTTGAGAACTTCGGGCAAGAAGGCCGTGGTGCTGTGGCCGTTGGAAGTCAGCTGGGCAATTTGCTGAATCAGGCGCAGACCCGCCAATTCTTGCTGGCGGTCAAAGTCGTCGCTGACGTCTGTTTCGACCTGGATCTGACTTTTCACCTTTGGCTCTCCTTTGCAACCCAATTCTGTTGCCCAATGCAAGCGAAGCGCAATTTAACGTAGTTCGCGATCAACGTCCAGTTGGGTTCATCCGGCTTCAAGGGCAAAGCGCCGTAGCCATTCCATGGCCATAAAGGCGCTCATGCGTTGAATTTTTTGACGGTCGCCATGAAACTGATAACCGCGCACCTGACACAGATCCTTGGCGGCGAGGGCGAGAAAAACTGTGCCGACGGGTTTGTCCAGGCTGCCGCCGCCAGGGCCGGCAATGCCGGTAATAGCGAGGGTCAAGTCCGTGCCGGTGACCGCACGCAAACCCTGGGCCATGGCAGTGGCGCACTCGGCACTCACGGCGCCCTGCTGAGCAATGATGTCGCGGGGCACCCCGAGCCAGTCAATTTTGGCCGCATCGGCATAGGTGATACCTGCCCGTTCAAAAAAATCGGAAGATCCTGCCACGCTGGTCAGCAGGTGACTGAGCAGGCCGCCGGTACAGGATTCCGCCAGGGATAAACGCAGCCCGGCGCGTTTGAGCAGCCTGCCCACCAGGGCGGGCATGGTTTCCTCATCGGTTTCTGCCAGATAATCACCCAGTTTATCCAAAAGTAAAGCTTGTGCGTCGTCGAGGAGGGTTGCGGCCAGGGGCGACTGGCAACGCAGGGTAATTTTCACCAGGGGATAATCGAGGGAGAAGCCGACATCTATGCCCGGGGGCAAGTCTTTGTAGGGAACCCGCGCTTCAAGCTGGGGTTCGGACAGGCCGAAAAATTTGAAGTTCCTTTGTTTCAGGGGAGCCCCTCCGGGTTTGGTCCGTTGCAGGGCGGGGATCACCGCATTCTGCATCATGGGGCGCATTTCGGCGGGAACTCCGGGCAGGAAGAAGAGGTCGCAGTTCTGCTGGCGCAGCCAGAAGCCGGGGGCCGTGCCAACCTGGTTGACCAGGGGCACCGACTTTTGTGGCATCTGGGCCTGGCGCCGCAGGGGGGCATCGAAGTCGCGCTGGCGCTCCTTGCAGTTTTGGGCGATCATTTCGACGGCTTTGGGATTTTCTTCCAGGGCGCGACCCAGGGCGAGGGCCACAGTTTTGGCGGTGAGATCATCGCCGGTGGAACCCAGGCCGCCGGTGCAGATAATGACATCGTAATCGGTTAACAGCTGACGCAGGCTGCGGGCAATAGCGTCGGGATCGTCGCCAACGCAGACGGAGGTGGTCAAGCGGTAGCCGACCTCGCCCAGCAGCCGGGCAATGTCGCGGGTGTTGGTGTCGCTGCTGCTGCCGTTAAGCAGCTCGCTGCCGGTGGCCATAACCGCAATGCGGATCAGACTCATGGTTGACCTTCCTCTTGAAGATATTGGTGACGTGCCGCCGCCTCGACCAGCCGATAAATTTCCGGCAGGGAATGCCCGCTTCTTTGCGCCAGAGCGCGACAAGGGGCGTATTCGGGTGCAACGCGGATTAAGCGGCCATCATCAAAAAAAAGCTTGGCCTGCGCTCTGCCCAGGCTGGTCTCCACCTGCAGCAGGCGTCTTGCCAGTTTAAAGCGCTCGACGGGATAAGTGCGCACTCCGCTGGCGGTGCTGGCGGTAAGTATGAGATGCGCCAGTTTCTCCTGCTGGGTCGCGTTGCAGACCAGGCTCAAGCAGGTGCCCGGTCGATTTTTCTTCATGTGTACAGGGCTGCAGGCAACATCAAGGGCTCCCGCGGCAAAAAGATCTTCAAACAGGGCGCCGAGCCATTCGGGGTTTGAATCGTCAATATTGGTTTCCATGACCACGACCTGATCGTGCAGCAGACCAGTTGTGTTGCTGCCCAGAATGCCGCGCAGCAGGTTGGGGCGATCCTCCAGCTGCCAGCTGCCGACACCGTAGGCGGTTTTTTCCACCCTCATGGTCGGAATGGCGCCGAAATGGGTGGCCTCGCAGGCAATGGCCGCGCCACTGGGAGTGACCAGCTCGCGCGGATTATCACTGTCTACCACCGGTTGGCCCTTGAGTATTTCCAAAACCGCCGGTGCTGGTAAGGGCAGAACTCCATGAGCGCAGTGACTCAGGCCCCGCGACAGGGGCAGCGGGGAGCAGATCAGGTGTTCAATGCCCAGGAGTTCCAGCCCGATGGCCGCACCAACCAGATCGATAAGCGCATCAAGGGCTCCGACTTCGTGAAAATGAACCTGTTCAAGGGCGATGCCATGAACTTTCGCTTCGGCTGCGCCCAGGCGCGTGAAGATGCGCCGTGCCCGTTGGCGAATCGGTTCAGCCAGTAAGGATTCCGCCAGCAACTGATCAATCTGTTGCCAGTGGCGGTGGGCCGACTGCTGCGCACACTTGACCGTCACGCGACATCCTTCGATGCCGTGACGGCATTCGCGACTTTGGTGCAGGTGCCAGCCGGGCAGGTTTAATTTGGCCAGTTCAGATTCAAGCTGGTTTTTTTCAAGACCAAGGTCAAGAATTAAACCCAGAAACATATCGCCCGAAATGCCGGAGAAGCAATCGAGATACAGGGTTTGCATGGATTTTTTTATTCCTACAGAATGTAAGGTTCCAAGATGAATGACGGTAAAAGAGGAGTGTATTACAGCGGGGCGCTGAACGAAAGAAGAACTTGCGCTCTCACGAAAGAGTTTTTGTGCGATTTTATTGATATCAACCCTGTTGCTGCTGCTTATCCACCCGATCCTGCGCAAGGAGGAAATTCCGAATTTCAGATCTAACTCTCTGAAATATCAGTAGAAATAATTTTTGTGCCAAGCTGGAATCTCACGGCTGTAAACAGTTTCTGTTGATAGCCCTGTGAAGAAGTCGCGCATTTAAGCGTTGGTCGCAGCAGGGATCAGGGCCTGAGCGTTTTGCCTAAAAAAAAGGCAAGATCTCCGTGGAGCAAGTTACTGCTTTACCTGAAAGGCAAGTTCGGTAACAATGGCCAGCACTTAAAATCATTGGGGCGAAAATTTGAAGGCACCGGTAAAATTTTACAAGAGCGAGGATCTCAACAATGAATGATATTTTTCATTTGACTATGGGGGAGCTGCTGACCTCGGTTGCGAGTCATTATCCGGAGCAGGATGCCCTGGTTTATCCGGATCGGGGTTTGCGTTACAGCTGGCGGGCCTTTGATCAGAAGACCGATCTTATCGCTCGTGGTCTGCTGAAGATGGGCATTGGTAAGGGCGATCATGTCGCTCTTTGGGCCTCAAATGTACCCGAGTGGGTGATTCTGCAATTCGCCACCGCCAAAATTGGTGCGGTGCTGGTGACGATTAATACCAGTTACCAGGCCGCCGAACTGGAATATATTCTCCGCCAGTCTGACGCGGGCACTCTGTTTATGGTGGGAGAATTCAAGGGCACCGATTATCTGGAGATCATCCGGCGTGTGCTTCCCGAACTCAATGCTGGGCAGGTCACATCAACCACCCTGCCTCGTTTGAAACGCGTGGTCTTCCTGGGCGAAAACTGTCCCGAGGATCTGATCCCCTACGCGCGCTTGCGTGAACTGGCCTTGCAGGTCGAAGTCCACGAACTTGAGGCGGTTAAGGCCGGCCTGCACGAACATGAGGTGATCAACATGCAGTACACCTCGGGGACGACCGGTTTCCCCAAAGGCGTGATGCTGACTCACCATAACATTATCAACAACGGTTTCAACATTGGCCGCTGTATGGATTTCAGCAGTGCCGACCGTCTGTGCATTCCGGTGCCGTTTTTCCACTGTTTCGGCTGCGTACTGGGAGTGATGGCCTGCGTGACCCACGGCGCGACCATGGTGCCGGTGGAGGTTTTTGATCCTCTGCACGTGCTGAAAACCATCGAAGCCGAGAAATGTACCGCTGTCCATGGGGTGCCGACCATGTTCATTGCCGAACTGGAACATCCGCAATTTAAGGACTTCGATCTGCGTTCCCTGCGCACGGGGATCATGGCGGGCTCACCCTGTCCAACCGAAGTCATGCGTAAGGTGATGGACGAGATGCACTGTTGCGATATCACCATCGCCTATGGTCAAACTGAATCTTCGCCGGTGATTACTCAAACCCGTACCCAGGATCCCCTGGAACTGCGGGTCGCCAGCGTTGGTCGTGCTCTGCCCGAAGTCGAGGTCAAAATTGTGCACATTGAAACCGGCGACGCTTTACCGATCGGTCAGCAGGGCGAACTCTGCACCCGGGGGTATCATGTGATGAAGGGCTACTATAAAATGCCCGAAGAAACTGCCCAGGCGATTGATGCCGAGGGCTGGCTCCATACCGGGGATCTGGCCGTCATGGACGCGCAGGGCTACTGCAAAATTACCGGCCGAATTAAAAATATGATTATTCGTGGCGGCGAAAATATTTATCCGCGTGAAATTGAAGAATTTCTTTATAAACATCCCAAAATTTCCGATGTCCAGGTTTACGGGGTGCCCGATGCCAAATACGGTGAGCAGGTGATGGCGGCGGTCAAACTTAAGCCGGGCGAAGCTTGCAGCGCCGAGGAAATTCGCGCTTTTTGTCAGGGCGAGATTGCCCGTTATAAAATTCCGCACTATGTGAGTTTTGTCGATGGCTATCCCATGACCGCCAGCGGGAAGATTCAAGTGTTCAAATTGCGTGAACAGGCGATCGTCGATCTGAATCTGTCCACCGGTACCTGAGTTCGGAGTCTGCCATGAAATTAACCCCCAGAACGGAAATTGAACAACGGATCAGCCGCTTGCAGGAATTGTTGCAGCACCAGCACATTGATGGTGCCGTACTGCTGCAGAATGCCGATCTTTTTTATTTTACCGGCTCGATTCAGCAAGGAGTTTGTTATATCCCGGCGACCGGCGAAGCCCTCTATCTGGTGCGCAAGGATTACGCGCGCGCGCGCATGGAATCGGGGTTGGCGCAGGTGTTGCCTTTGGGCAGTTTGCGTGAGGTTGCAGGCCTGCTCCAAGAGCAGGGGCTTGCGTTGCCGGTGCGGGCCGGTTTCGAGCTTGATGTGCTGCCGGTTGCCCTGTTTGAGCGCTGGAAGAAAATTTTTGCCGGCGCCGAAGCGGTGGATGTTTCGCCCCTGCTGCGACAGGTGCGGGCGCGCAAAAGCCCCTATGAAATTGCCATCATGAAAGATTGTGGTCTGTTGATGGACAAAATTTACCAGCGCGCTAAAGAGGTGATCGCGGTGGGTAAAACCGACCTGGAAGTTGCCGCCGAGCTTGAATTTGCCGCGCGCAAGGAGGGGCACCAGGGCATCATGCGCTTTCGCAGCTTTAATTCCGAGTTGTTTTACGGCCACGTCTTTTCCGGCGCCGATGGCGCGGTGCCCGCTTATCTTGATGCCCCCCTCGGCGGCCTCGGCCTCAACCCCTCCATTGGTCAGGGTGCCAGTTACAAGAAGATTGCCGCCAACGAACCCATTGTTGTCGACATGGTCGCGGCCTTCGATGGCTACCTTGTTGATATGACGCGGATGTTTGTGGTGGGCAAGCTGCCGGAAAAACTCGAAAAAGCCTACGACGACATGCGCCTCGTACAGCGGAAGATGGCTGAAATCGCTAAACCGGGCGTGGCCTGGGGCGCTATTTACCAGCAGTGCTACGCCCTGGCGGTCGAGCTGGGCTATCAGGATTATTTCATGGGGAACGCTGGGGCTCAGGTCTCCTTTATCGGTCACGGCATCGGCATTGAAATTGATGAATTCCCCTTTATTGCCCGGGGTTTTGACACCCAAGTTCTTGAAACCGGCATGTGTTTCGCTTTTGAGCCCAAAGCGGTTTTTGCCGGTGAAGGCGCGGTTGGCATCGAAAATACCTTTTGGGTCGAAGAGGATGGTTTGCGGCGTTTGACCTATTCGGATGAAGCCCTGATCGAACTCTAAGGAGGCCGTCATCGCGGGCGAAGACTACAGGGCGGCTGCCGCGAAAATTGCCGCAGCCCGAGGTTTGATCATCACCGCCGGGGCGGGCATGGGCGTCGATTCGGGATTACCTGATTTTCGCGGTAATCAGGGATTCTGGCAGGCCTACCCCATGTATCAACGCTTGGGTTTGAGCTTTATTGACGCGGCTAACCCTGACCACTTTGAACGCGATCCCCTGTTTGGCTGGGGGTTTTACGGTCACCGTACCAATCTGTATCGTGAAACCCAGCCCCATGCCGGTTTTACCCTGCTGCAAAACTGGATCAAACGCTTCTCACTGCCCTATTTTGTTGTGACCTCCAACGTTGATGGTCAGTTCCAGAAAGCCGGTTTTGACCCTGAGGCCATTCTCGAAGTTCATGGCTCCATCCACCATCTCCAGTGTCAGACCCCCTGTTGCCACAGTATCTGGCCGAATGAGGCCGAATATGAGGTGGATTTTTCCAGCATGCGCGCCGCGGTTGCGCCCAGCTGTCCTTCTTGTGGTCGGGTGGCACGCCCCAATATCCTCATGTTTGGCGATTATTCCTGGCTGTCTGAGCGGACTCGCACGCAGCAGCGTCACTTTGAGCGTTTCGTACAGCAGCAAAACGCTCAATCCCTGGTCGTCATCGAAATCGGCGCCGGCAGCGCCATTCCCACCATTCGTCACCTCAGCGAAACGCTCGGCCGCGACCCCCATACCAGCGTTATTCGCATCAACCCCCGCGAGCCCCAGATAACGCGAGGGCATTTCAGCTTTGCAGTTGGAGCTCTGGCGGGGCTGACGGAGCTGGAACGTTCCTTTTAGCTGAAATCAAGGTTGCAGAATCCTTTTAAATTGTCTTCTGATGGAGTCTGATGTTGAAGGATGAAAATGGCAAGTTATGATCTGATAGTTATTGGTGGCGGGCCGGCGGGCATTTTTTCTGCCGGGTTTGCTGCCCGGCAAGGCTGCCGCGTGCTCTTGTGTGAAAAGAACCGTCGGTGTGGCGCCAAGCTGCTGATCACCGGCAAGGGACGCTGTAATATCACGCACGCCGAGGAGGATCCGCGGCGGCTGGTGGAAGTCTTCGGCCCCCAGGGCAAGGCCCTGCTTTCGGCGCTCTATGCGTTTGGGGTTGACGCGGTGGTCGATTTTTTCACCCAGCGGGGGCTGCGGTTGCAGACCGAGCGCGGCGGACGCATCTTCCCTGCCGAAGGGGATGCCGCCGCGGTGCAGCGCCTGCTCGACCGTTTTCTGCTTGATTCCGGAGTTGAGGTGAAAACCGCCTGCCCGGTGACCAACATCTCTCTCCACGAGGGCCAGATTCATTCAGTCACAACCCCGCAGGGCGAATTTATGGCGCGGAACTATCTCGTGGCGACAGGCGGACTCTCGTATCCGAAAACCGGTTGCACCGGTGACGGCTACCGCTGGGCGCAGCAGAGCGGCCATCGGGTGGTTGAGACGCAACCGGCGTTAGTGCCCCTGCGTCTGGCGGTCAAGTGGACGGCGCAGGTTTGCAATCTTAATCTGAAAAATGTGCGCATTTCGCTCCTGCAAGGCGAAACGCTGGTGACACAAAGGTTTGGCGAGGCCTTTTTTACTCCCGACGGCATAGGGGGGCCGATTGTCCTGGATATGAGCGCCGCAGTGCGTGATGCTCTCAAACAAGGGGCGGTCAGTCTGTTGCTTGATCTGAAGCCCGCCGTGGATGAGGCGACTTTCGACCGCCGTTTGCAGCGCGAACTGGCGGCAAATCAAAATCGTATCTTCGCAAAATCCCTTGATGCTTTGCTCCCTAAGGCCTTGATTCCCGTATTTCTGCAACTGGCGCAGATTGACCCGGGCAAAAAATGTCACTCGGTGACTCGTGAAGAGCGTCTGCACCTGCTGGCGCTGTTTAAGCGCCTGGAACTGCCGGTTCTTGGGGTTGGTGGTTTCCGTAAAGCGATTGTCACGGCGGGGGGGGTGGCTCTTGAGGACATCGACATGCGCAGCATGCGGTCGAAGAAAATCGACAACCTCTATTTTGCCGGTGAAGTCATCGATCTTGACGGCCCGACCGGGGGCTATAATCTGCAAGTCTGCTGGTCGACGGGTTATCTGGCGGGGGTCAGCGCGGGGCGTAGGGCAGAGTGATTTTTGGGGTCGCGGTCAAATTGATCGGGGCGGTTTATCACCGTAGCACTGTTTAAAGGCACGTTTGACGCGGGCGATAATGCGGGTTGGGTTGATGGGCTTGGCAATAAAGTCGAAGTAGCCGATTTCAAGAAGGCGCGCCTCTTCTTCGGCGTCGGCTTTGGCCGAGAGGGCAATGACTGGAATCTCGGCGGTTGCGTTGTTGCCTTTGAGATTGCGGAACATTTCGATGCCGCTCATCCGCGGCATCAGGGAATCGCTGATAATCACGTGAGGGCGCTCCTTGATGGCCAGAGTCAAACCTTCGGCGCCGTTACCCGCCTTATAGACCGTAAATCCTTGACGTTTCAGGGCCGCTTCAACGGCGAGTTGAATCATCTCCTGATCGTCGACCACCAGCACGGTCCAGCCACGCTCGGTTTTCATTTTTGCGCTGGTTGATGCCAGCATATGGCGGTGAATGGCGGCTTTAATCTCTTCGGGAGTGCTGACGCAGGTCACTACTTGCAGGTTGTTGCGAAAGCCAATCTCCTGGGCGGTGTCCAGATCAAGAGGGTTGGCCATGGCCAGATAGAGAATATTCCTCTCGATTTTCAGCGGAAAGATGAAGCGTTTCAGGGCGTCTTCGGGCGTGATTAACTTCAGCAGCTCTGGGGGGAAGTTGTGGCGGGCAATGCCTTTGACTTGCTGAACGCCAAATTGACGGCTCAGGGCGGCGGCGATGTCTTCTTCGAGAATGGCATCCATCTCTTCTAAGATTTGTCCCAGGCGTTTTGTCGTGCCCTGCTGACGTTTGAGGGCCTCCTCAATGATTGCAGGTTCGAGGATGCCCGCATCGACCAGGATTTCGCCAAGTTTTTTACGTCCGGTTTTTTTCAAGTGAACTCCTTCGAAGCGCGAAAAACGGCACATCGTTTATGGTCGTTTCTTATAGCGGGGACCCGTTCGGTTGTCAACGACCGGGGGCAACAACAGCAATTCGTAACGATTTCTGTTTAAAGAGCAACGTTTATCAGGGTCGGATTCAAAACGCGCTTCAAATCTCGGGGCGAGATTTCGACCAGAAACCCACGTTTTCCCCCATTGATACAGATTTTTTCTAATTCGAGGATGGTCTGTTCCACATAAATCGGCAAGGTTTTGCGGGTACCAAAAGGAGAAATGCCGCCGGTCTGATAACCGGTCAGGCTGCCCGCAACCTGAGGCATGCAGGGCGTGACCTGTTTGACCCCGATCCGGCGGGCGAGGTTTTTTAACGAAACCTCGCAGTCGCCATGCATCAGTACGATGAGCGGATTTTTTTGTTCGTCTTCCATGACCAAAGTTTTGATCACGCGATGTTCGTCTATTCCGAGCTCGCGCGCGCTGGTCGCCGTGCCCCCCCGGTCTTCGTACTTATACAGCCGGGGCTCGAAGTTGACTTGCTGCTGCCTGAGCAGGCGGATCGCCTGGGTCGTTGGGTACTTTTCCTTGGCCATGTTATTCTCGTTGTGGGTAGAACTTACAGCCAGCTGAAAGGAATAGCCGCAATACTGATTGCCGTCAGCGCGACACAGAGCCAGGCTAGTCCCTTGAAGAGTTTTTCGGTCTGGCGTTGGGCGCGTACGCCCAGGGGCAAGATCCAGCCGAAGGCGGCACCACTGAGCAGCCCGCCCAGATGCGCGGCATTGTCGGCACCCACCATCAGCCCGAAGATAAAGGCCATCACCGCCCACTGAAACATGAAGTTGCGGTACTGGAGGGCCACTGCGCCGCCGGTGCGATGAAAGTAACTGACCGAAAAACCAATCAGACCGAAAATTGCCCCCGAGGCACCGACGACCGGCGACATGGGGTGCCAAAAATAACCGGCGATGGTCGCGACTATCCCACAGAGGGTATAGAGGGAAAAAAAGCGTGGCCAGCCGATCTCGCTTTCGATCATGGGCCCGACCTGATAGAGTACCAGCATGTTGAAGGCCAGATGGATCAAGCCCCCATGGGTATAGGCGTAGGTGATGCAACGCCACCATTGGTCATGTTGCACGACCAGAGGCCAGAACTGGCCACCCCAGTGAAGAAGGAGCTGCGAAGGTGGGCTGAAAATCGCCTTCATCTGCAATCCCAGAATGGTGCCGTGTAGCACCATCAGGGTAAAGAGCCCCAAATTGACGTAAATCAGAATCTGTACCAACGAATGACCACGCAGGGGGCTGCGACGGAAAAAGCTGTTGCGCGCAAATTGGTTCACAAGTCAGTTCCTTGTTTTTGAGGGTAAAAAGATGCCTCAGATTAGCTTAGATTGACTTTGGCGGCAATTGAATATGCGTCCGGCCTTGAATTATGCCCTCGAATCCAGCAGACTCTGCTGAGCATCAACCCTGGGGCCGCGACAGAACCTTTCCCCCTTTCCACGGAGTAGAAATGGATAATAACAAAAATTCAAATGTCATCGATCTCGACGAACTCATGCGCAAGAAGGAACGTTTGCAGGCGAAGTTTTTAAACCTGGGGCAGTTTTTCGGCAAATTGAAATTCCTGCCGGTACTGATTATCCTCGGATTGCTGATTTTGAAGGTTGCCTATGTTTATGTCGAACCCAACGAATATGGCATTAAAATTTCGCGCTTTGGTTTCAATAAGGGTGTCCAGAAAAAAGTTTACGGCCCGGGACTGCAGTTTGTTGTTCCGGGAATGCAGGAAATGGAAACCCTGCCTCGCGAATTGCAGGTGCTGGAACTCACCAATTTTCCCAGCACTGCGGCACGTTATGCGCGCGTCGAACGTGCCGCCCACATTCAGACGTCTGATGGGTTTTTCGTCGATGTCGATGTTTCGATCCTGTACAAGCTGATTGATCCTTACAAGGTTTTTACCACTATTGGTCCGGGGCGGCTGTTTGAAGACAACGGCATTATCCCCAAAACCGAACCCGCTCTTAAGGCCACCCTGGGAGAGTTGACCACAGAAGAATTTTATAATAGCCCCATGCGGGTTGAGCGCACCGAGCGCGCCAAAGAATTGCTCAACAGCGAACTCAAAACCAAGGGTATCGAAGTTGAACAGGTGCTGGTGCGTTACTTCCGCTACAGCGATGAAATTCAGAAAAATATTGAAGAAAAGAAACTCCAAGATCAGCTGGTCTTTAAAAATCAGGCCGAAGGCCGGGCAGCGGTAGAAGAGGCGACCCTGAAAAAAATTACCCAGGAAGGGCGCGTCAATGTCGAGGTTGAAATGGAAGGCGGACGGGCCTACGTAACCAAGCGTTTAGCCGAAAAAGATCGTTATGTGCGTACCAAAAACGCTGAAGCCAATCTGCTGGTCAAACTGGCTGAGGCTCAGAAGGTCAAGCTGAAAAATGCCGCGCTGCAGGGCGCAGGTTCGGACCGGATGGTTGGTCTCAAGATGGCCGACGTCTACAAGGGGCTTGATGTTGTTATTTTGCCGAGTGACGGGAGTAGCGGAGTCAATCCCCTGGATCTTGACCATACCCTGCAACTGTTTGATGTGCGTCAGGGAGGAAAAAAATGAAAAAAATTCAACTGTTCTTGCTGGTTCTTTGTGCGCTGATGCTTTCGGGCTGTGTGCTTAACAGTACCGGTAAAACCGAAGTTGGGGTGCGTACGGTGAAGTTTTCCCTGTTTGGCAAAAAGGGCGTCGAAGATAAGATTTATCCCCCAGGATCAACCACAATTCTTCTGCCTTTTGTCAACGACTGGCATACCTTTGATACCAAGTTGCAAAACCTTGAAATGACCGCTGAAATGCGACGGGGTGATCGCACCACCAAGGACGATTTGCTCTTCAAAACCATTGATGGCAATGATATCAGCCTTGACGTAATTATTGCCTATCGCATCGATCCGCAAAAAGCCCCTTACATTTTGCAACATGTGGCCATTAATGATAAGGCCCTGCGCGAAAAGGTCGTGCGCACGGTGGCACGCAGCAAGCCGCGCGATATTTTTGGCGAGTTGAAAACCGAAGATTTTTATGTCGCCGAAAAACGCGCTGAAAAGTCAGATCAGGCCAAAGAGCGCTTGCAGGAAATTCTGGGGCCCTACGGCATCATCATTGAACGGGTCTTGACCAAAGATTATCGGTTTAATGTGGAATACCAGAAGGCAATCGAAGGCAAAAAAATTGCCGATCAGATGGTCGAAAAGAACAAGTCGGCTCAACATGCCGCGCTGGAGGAGTACCGCAAGGAACTGGAAAAGGCCAAGGGTGAAGTTAATAAATTGGTTGCCGATGCCGATGGCGTTTACGCCAAGGCCCAGATCGAAGCCGATGCCTATTATGAAAAACAGAAATTTCTCGCCGACGCCATCGAGGCCGAAGGCCGGGCTGAAGCCCAGGGAATAGAGCAAATGAACAAGGCTCTGGCCGGGGCCGGTGGCGAAACCTTGGTCAAGCTTCAGGTTGCTGAAGCCCTGCAGGGCAAGAAAATTATTTTGTTGCCGGTTTCTGAAGGCGGGATGAATCTTAAAACCACCAATATCAACGAGTTAATCAATACCATGGGGGTCAAAGCCCTGGCGGCACCGAAGCCGCAAGCGACCAAGTAACGGGCGCTTGTCTTGAGTTTGAAAGGAGCAGGGCCGCCGTCTGATTAAGACGCGGCCCTGTTTTTCGGTCAAAGCAGGTTTTTCATCCAGCCCAGGGCCACAAAGGTACCAACAGCCGAACCGATAGACGAAAACAGGAACACCAGCATAATGCGCGCCAGGCGGTTGTACCACCAACCTTTAAGGGTGATGAGATCGTCGCCGACATGTTCCATGTCGCCAACAGTGGGCGCGGCCACAAAGGCTTGGACTGTGGCGGTAACAAAGCCGGCCCCAATGGTGGGATTCAGCGAGGTGAGGGGGGCGGCAACAAAGGCCGAAACAATGGTGATGGGGTGACCCAAAGCAATCAGAGTGCCCAGGGCCGACAATAAACCATTCGCCAGCACCCAGACGATGGCGGCGTTGGCAAGTTTTTGATGATCGCCAAGAATAAGCCCGCCGATAAATAAAATGACAACCAGCGCTGGAATCAGCCAGGGGATGATTTTAGCCAGGGTTGTTTTTGCGGGAATGTTACTGATTTCGCGAATAGTTTCCTTTGAGATATCGGTCTGAATTTTGGCGATAATCCCCGGCAAATGGGCTGCTCCGACCACGGCGACAACCTTTTCGCCGGGGGCGTTTTTGATATGGTAGGCCATGTAGGTGTCGCGCTCATCGACCAGAATCGTTTTGACCGCGGGCAACAGCTTGCCCATTTCTTCGAGCATTTGTGAAAGGCTATCCCCTTCACGCAGTTTGGCCAGTTGTTCTTCGTCAATCTCCTGCTTTTCAAACAAACTTCCGAAAAGTGCCGCCATGACTTTGATCTTGTTCCAGAAGCCCGCCTTGCGCCAGGTGCGCAGTAGGGTGGTGCGAATGTTGCGGTCAACCAACTCAACGTTCATGCCGGCTGCAGTGGCTTTTTGCGCCGCGGCGGCCAATTCGGCCCCCGGCTTTACCCCGGTTTGTAACCCCATTTTTTTCTGATAGCTCGACAGGGCCAGATTCGCGAGCAGAAAAGGCATCTGGCCTTTTTTTATGACCTCTTTAATATTGAGGGACTCCCAGCTTTTCTGGTTGATCAGCGACTGGTAGCGCTGTTCGTCCAGTTCAACGCAGACGGTATCGGGCTGGTGTTCATCAATGGCCCGAATCACCATATCGACGGATTCCTGAGAAATATGGGCCGTGCCGATGAGAATAATCTGGCGGCCATTCAAGGTCAAAATCATGGGTTGACCCTGGGGGGTGGTTGCGTCAGTTTTCAAGGCGTAATCCTTTGAGTTGTTTGAAGCGGCGACCTTTGGGCGGCGCATTCTAGCACGAAGACCCTGCGGATCCGAGACAAAAAAATATCATCGTCCTGGGCGGCTTTTTTGGTTATTATTTCTCCATGGAAACAATTGATAGTTTATATGCCGGATCCGTGCAGCTGGTACAGGCCCGCAAGGGGTATCGTTTCAGCCTCGATCCGCTACTACTGGCCCATTTCGCCAGCTTGCCCCCGGCGGGGCCGGTGCTTGATCTGGGTTGCGGCTGTGGCATTCTGGCGCTGTTACTGGCCAGACGCCGCACCGATATCAATGTGGTGGGCTGGGAAAGGCAGCCCGCTCTGGTCGAACGTGCGAGGCGCAGTGTGGCGCTGAGTCGTCTGACCGAGCGGGTCGAGATTGTCGAGGCCGACCTGCGTCAGTATCCCACGCTGGCAGTCGCTGGAAGTTTTGCCCTGGTGGTTGCTAACCCGCCCTACCGCACGCCAGGCAGCGGGCGGATTGGGCCAGATGACGAACGTGCTGCCGCCCGCTTTGAATTGTTTGGCAGCTTGGCCGATTTTATCGCGGCGGCTGCTTTTGTGTTGGCTCCACGGGGCCAGTTTGCGGTCGTTTATCTGGCAGAGCGCCTCACAGAGCTGCTCGCGGAAATGTCGCGGGCGGGGTTTGCGCCCAAGCGCTTGCGCATGGTTCATGCGCGGCCGACGGACGGGGCAAGAATGGTGTTGGTTGAGGCCTGCAAGGGAGCTGCTGCGGGGCTGGTGGCTGAGCCGCCCCTTTTTGTTTACCAATCCGGGATCGGTTCACGCGAGTACAGCGCCGAAGTGCTGGCCCTGTATGACCCCGCCCCCTCAATTCCCGTCTGACCCTTCTTGTTTGGCTTTGTTGAGCTGCTTTTGGTGGGTGAAGAGCCGCCGCATGCCCTCTTTTAACTCAGGGTCGTGAATGGCGACGATGCTGTCTTCAATCGCTTGTTTTTCTTCAGCACTTAAGGTTTGAGCCTGCCATTTCGGCCCGCTGGGAGGTGGCGGTGGTGCCACCGGCAGGGCCTTGCCGTGGCGCAGGTAAATATCTTCGATGTCGCAATCGGGCAGTTGGGTGTGAATTTTTTTCAGAATTTGCGGCTTCAGCATTTGCAATTGCTGCATCCAGACCGGGTGATCAACGAGGACTTCCAATGTCTTGTCTCTGATGCGCAGAGGGCGGGCACGGCGGGCAATCTGCTCACCGACGACCCTGTCCCAGGCCAACCACACCTGGTAACGCGGTAACTGTTCGTCGTATCCCGCATTTCCCAGAACCTGTTTAATTAAACCGGAAATTGCTGCGGCTTGTTTCAATGGTGGGCGTTTGGTGCGGGTCATGATTGGCGACGGCGCAGCCGCGCTCCGATAATCTGGCCTGCCACCGCGCCCCCCAGGGTCAGGGGGATAATTGTCCAACTGAAATCAAGGATCAGGCGCAGGGCAATGATAAAGGGGATCGACAGGTGGATCAGCACAAACCAGCGCAGGGAAAATTTGCGGCTGGTTTCACGCAGGTAGCCCAGGGGCAGATTGCTGCCAAAGGCGAAGACCAAAAGGCCGGTCAGTTGCAGGGCACGATCGGGAGTCACGGGCGAGTGGTTCCTTTCTTTGTACGAAATAATGCGGCAAGATAGCATGGAGCCGCGTTCAGATAAAAGACTGAAGTATCTTTTTCGTTCGGTAGCGTCAGACCGAGGTTTCCATTCCACGGGCCGTATAATTTCTATTGGTCGAATGAGGATAAAATTGTAGACACTGGGCCTTAACCCGCCGGGAGTTGGTGCAATCTGCCGCGATTCTCCTTGCATCCAGGGTTGACTCATGGCAGTATCCCGCGCTTGAATGTTGCAAAGGGAGTTTTGAACGTGGTCAAAGACGGTGAGCTGGTGGCTATTTTTCATTCGATTCATCGCGTGATGAAGGCCGAAAAAATATTAAAGCAGGCACAAATGAGCATTTTGCTGATTCCCGTGCCGCGTCAGCTTACCAGTGATTGTGGTTTGGCGATCCGTTTTGAGGCGAGTCTGCGCGGCGAAGTTGAAGCGACTTTGGCCGCCGCCGGGCTCGAAATTCAGGAATTGCATCAGCGTCAGGCGAAGACGTTTATCTGTCTGAAAGCGCCTTGAATTTTGCCGGGTCGGCTGCTTTTTTCTTGACAGCCTGCGGGTGTCTCCTTATATTTACTCTTTCGTCTTGCCGGGGTGCTTTAGGCCATGTTTGATGGGTTGACAGACAAGCTCGATGGAGTCTTTAAAAAGCTGCGCGGTCACGGGCGGCTGAATGAGCAGCACGTTAAAGAAACCATGCGCGAAATTCGCCTGGTGTTGCTTGAGGCCGACGTTAATTTTCGGGTGGTCAAGGATTTTGTCGCCCGGGTTGGTGAACGTGCGGTTGGCCAGGATGTCCTCAAGAGCCTGACACCCGCTCAGCAGGTGATTAAGGTTGTGCGGGAAGAGCTCGCGACCCTGATGGGCGAAGGTGAGCCCAACGGTCTCGATCTGGCGGCGCGACCGCCGGTGGCTTTGATGCTCTGCGGTTTGCAAGGTGCCGGAAAAACCACCACCTGTGGCAAACTGGCCCTGAAGCTGCGGCGCGACAAACGTAACCCTTTGTTGGTGCCCGCCGATGTTTACCGCCCGGCGGCAATTGAACAGTTGAAAACCCTGGGACGCCAACTGGGGGTCGAGGTCTTTGATTCATCGGCGGATCAGAATCCGGTTGATATCTGTACCCGTGCCTATGATTACGCACGGCTGAACGGTTTTGACACGCTGATTCTCGATACCGCCGGACGGCTGCATATTGATGCCGAGTTGATGGGCGAACTCAAGCAGATTGTTGCCGCAGTCGCGCCCAGCGAAATTTTGTTTGTCGCCGATGCCATGACCGGCCAGGATGCGGTTACGGTGGCGGCGAGTTTTAACGAGCAGCTGCCCCTGACCGGGGTCATTCTGACCAAACTCGATGGCGATGCCCGCGGGGGGGCGGCCTTATCGATTCGGGCGGTTACCGGGAAGCCGATCAAACTTGTTGGCATGGGCGAAAAGCTCGACGCTCTTGAGACCTTTCATCCTGACCGCATGGCGCAGCGCATCCTCGGGATGGGGGATGTCCTCAGCCTGATCGAGAAAGCGCAATCGGCCGTCAGTGCCGAAGACGCTGCCAGTATGGAAGCCAGCATGCGCAAGCAGGGCTTCACCCTCGAAACCTTT
>Ga0210028_1000981_pt1 | contig 24426 bp, 20 predicted proteins | sample CryGeymeta201513_FD_185468 | JGI IMG/M metagenome (GOLD analysis project Ga0210028, IMG submission 185468) | Groundwater microbial communities from Crystal Geyser aquifers in Utah, USA - Crystal Geyser metaG 2015-13 (SPAdes) (version 2) | ecosystem: Environmental > Aquatic > Deep subsurface >...
GCGAAAAAATGCGAAGTTTGCGGGCGAGGTTCGACTAAAGGCGCCTCCCGGTCCCACTCCAACATCAAAACTATTAAGCGGCAATACCTTAACCTTCAGATTAAAGCCATCGGCGGCCAAAGGCGAGCGGTCTGCGCCAAATGCCTTAAAACCATGGCCAAAAAAAATAATCGCTTGCATAAAAAAATCCGGCCTTAAGCCGGATTTTTTGTTTAAAAATTTTGTATTATTAGAACAAAATTTTATCCGGATTACTTCGCTCGACCGACCATATATGAATAAATGTCCAAGAGGGCGAACAGCAGGCTTAAAATAATCGGGCCGAGCACAAAGCCGATCGGGCCGAAAAAAACAATGCCGCCCAAAACCGAAAACAAAACCAATAAAGGATGCAGCTGCATGCCGCGGCCAATTAATTTCGGCCCCAGAAAATTATCAATCAGCCCGACCGCCAGCGAGCCCCAAAGCAATAAACCAATGGCGGGAAAAACCTGGCCGCTGATAAAAAGCAAAATAATCGCCGGAATAAATACCAGCGCCGTGCCGATGCTGGGAATTAGGGCGGCAATGGCCGCGACCGTTCCCCAAAGCACGGCGTTAGGCAGGCCGAAGATGGTAAAACCGATGGCCGTAAGCACGCCCTGGATAAAGGCAATGACGAAATTACCCTTAATCACCGAGCTGACGGCCAGTTCAAGTTTTCTGATGATTGCTTCGTCGTCAATATCTCTCAGCGGGCTTAGGGCCACGACCTTCTTTCTTAACTCGCCGCCGTCTTTCAATAAATAATAAAGTGAGATAATAAACAAAAAGGCCGTAACCATCATGTTGGCGAAGTTGGAAAATAAAGCGCCCAGATTATTTAAGAGCCAGCTCAAGCCCTGCCTTAAATACTGGTCAATGTTGGCGGAAATTTCCCCGGCGTCGGGGAAATAGTCGCGGGAAACATAAGCCAGCTTGTTAAAAATATTAAGCAGGCTGTCTTTGCCGCCGCCGGTCAATAAGGAAACATACAAATCTTTGGCCTCTTGTAAAATTTGGACGACTAAAAACACCAAGGGGGTAAAAATCAGCACGACGATGATAATGGTTGTTAAAAAAGCGGCCAGGCCTTGATGTTTTAAAGTATATTTTAACATTTTAGCGTAAAGCGGCTGAAAAATTACGCTGAAAACCAGGGCTAAAACGATGGCGAATAAAAACGGGCGCAAAATAAAAAATGACAAAGCCATGGTGATGGACAAAACAATCAGCAGAAAATAAAATTGCGGCTTTAAATTGTTCATAGGTTTTATTTAAATTATTAGGTTTAATTTTCTCCGGTAGAAAAATTTTCTGACCTCCTCAACTATGATAATGGAGGCGGCGATTGGTATAACCACTAGCCAGTCGGCTGGGCCAAGCGGCACGGTGTGAAGAATTTTCTGTAAGAGGGGCTGATAAACCGCCAGCAGCTGTAAAGCGATAACGATCAAAGTGGCGCCGACCAAAAATTTATTGGCGAAAAAATTAGTTTGAAAAATAGACTTCTCTTCAAAGCGGCAATTCCAGGCGTTAAACCATTGGCAGACGGCCAAAACCGTAAGCGAAATCGTCCAGGCTTTGGCCGGAGCGCTCGCCAAATAGTTATTAAACAAATAAAGCACGCCCGCGGCCATGGGCAAGGCCATCAAGAGCATCCGTCGCGCCATCAAAGAGTCAACTATTAATCGGTTGGGTCGCTTTAGCTTCTTGGTTAAAAGATTTTTTTCTTTCGGCTCCATGGCTAAGGCCATGTCGAGAAAACCGTCGGTAACGAAATTGAGCCAAATAATCTGCGCCGGCAAAAGCGGCAAGGGCAAGCTTAAAGCCAAAGCGCCGGCAATGACCAGTACTTCTCCCGCGTTGGTGGAAAAAAAATATAAAACGACTTTTTTAACGGTCCGATAAATATGGCGGCCCTCGGCAACCGCCGAGGCGACATTGGCCAAATTATCATCTAATAATACCAGGTCGGAAGCCTCTTTGGCCACTTCCGTGCCGATGCCGCCCATGGCGATGCCCAAATCCGCGGCCACCAACGAAGGCGCGTCGTTCACTCCATCGCCGGTCATGGCCACGATTTCACCCCGCGCCTTATAGGCCTGAATAATCCTTAACTTATGGTCCGGCGTCACTCGGGCGAAGACCGTGGTGTCAGCTATTTTTGCCTGTAAATTCTTGTCCGACAGCTCGTCAATCTCGGCGCCGGTTAAGATTAAATCGCCCGCGCGGTAAATGCCGGCCTCTTGGGCGATGGTTTGCGCCGTATTTTTATGGTCGCCGGTGATCATGACCAGGCGCAGGCCGGCCGCGCTATTTTTTTCAACCGCCGCCGCCGCTTCCGGCCGGAGCGCGTCTTTCATACCGATTAAAGCGACAAAAGTCAGCTCGCCGACCGCCCGCGCGCTGGCAATATTTTTAGCGTCGCCAGTTTCCGCCAAGGCCACCACCCGCATGCCGTTTCGCGACATTTCCAAAAAAACCGATTCTAAATTTTTTCTACTCTCCTCTTCTAAGGGAAAACTTTTGTCGTGGCGCCGAATTTTTTGGCAAAGTTTTAAAATTACTTCCGGCGCGCCGGCCACGGCCAGGAATTTTCTGCCGCCGCTTTGATGCACCGCGGCGTGATATTTTAATTTGTAATCAAACGGAAAGTCAATCACTAAGGGCGCCTCCCGCTCCAGCTCATCTTTAATGAAACCGATTTTTTGCGCCAAAATTTTTAAAGCCGCTTCGGTCGGGTCGCCGGCCACTTGCCATTGCCCCGTATTCTCATTATACATCACCCTGGCGTTGGCGCAAAAGCAGGCGATCTTGCCGACTAAAAGCAGTTCCGGATGATTCGGCGGAGAAACGGCTTCGCCCGACAATTTAATCTCGCCTTTCGACTCGTAGCCAAAGCCGCTCACGCTAAACCGCTTATCGCCCGCGTAAATTTCCTGCGCCACCATCTCATTTTTGGTAATGGTGCCGGTTTTATCAATCGCGATCACCCGCGCCTGGCCCAAGGCTTCCACGGCCGGCAATTTCTTCACTAAAACATTCTGCTTGCTCAAGCGCCAAACTCCGGTGGCTAAAACCAAGGTGATGACGATGGGCAGGCCTTCGGGAATTATGGAAACGGCCAGCGCTACCACCGTGGCAAGCATCGCTACGGCCGATTTGCCGGTAACCATCCCGAATAAAAACAAAAAAAGGCTGATGCCGGCGACCGCCGCGATAATCAAACGGGTGAGCTCGCGGATATTGGCCTTAGAAGGGATTTCCGTGTCAATAATTTCTAATTTTTTGGCGATTTTACCGATAACAGTTTCCAGGCCGGTGGCCACCACCACGGCCCGGCCGTTGCCGGATAAAACATAACTGCCCTTAAACACCATGTTTTTTATCTCCGCGGCCGGCCAAGCGCCGCTAACCATGGGTTCCACGATTTTATGCTCCGGTTCGGATTCGCCCGTGAGCATTGCTTCGTCAAGGTTTAAATTGTGCGATAAAATCACGCGCGCGTCCGCCGGCACCTTTTCGCCTTCCTGCAAAATTATAATGTCGCCCGGTACGACTTCCGCGTCCGAAATAATCAGCTCCCGGCCCGCCCGCATGACCGTGGCTTTGGTCTGGACGAAATTCTTTAACGCCAAGAGCGTGTTCTGCGCCTTGCCTTCCTGAATGGTGCCAACCGCGGCGTTAAACAGCAAAATCGCCAAAATAATCAGGCTGTCGGACGGCTCGCCGATGAAAAAAATTATCGCCGCGGCGATTAATAAAACATAAATCAGCGGGCTTTGAAATTGGCGCAAAAAAATAAGCACCGGGTTGTCAGGTTTGTCCTCCGGCAGTTTATTGGCGCCGTATTTTTTAAGCCGGTCAGCCGCCTCTTTAAGGCTTAGGCCGTCTTCAGACGACTGCAACAATTTTAAAACATCGGCTTTTGCTTTGGCTTGCCAATTATTCTCCATAAATTATTTTTATTTTCATGGTCGAGTTTATTAGACAAGGGACGAACCTTTTTTAAAGAAAAAGGTTCAAAATAAAAAATATTTTAGAGATTCTTCTTCAAGTTTCAATTCATCATCACTCGTGATTGATACTAGATTTCTTTTGTTAATTTCGTTTTTTGTGTCTTGCAGAACTTTTGGATCTGAAAGTTTGTCGGAAAACACTTTAAACATGCTATTATTTTCGTCAAATAGTGCGTCTAGCTCTTTTTTGTTTAGCTGGTAAATTTTTGTCTGACCATTGTTTCTAATAACTTTCAACAAAGAGGGTAAAGATTCAACATTTTTGCTAACAAAAATCGCTGAATGTGTGCAATATAGTATTTGGGGAAAATTCCTTTTTCTTATCCTGTTTTTTATCAATATATTTTGCGCCAACACGAATAAGAGTATAGATTAAGTGTCTCTGTAATCCTTGACCAAAAAAGTTTATCGGGACTCTCTGGTCGTTTAATTGTTTGTCTTCAACATAATGGGAAACAAGGTTTTTTATTATATTGTCGGCTGTAATCGTGTTTATATCTAGACCAAAATTTATACCCCATTCTGCAACATTTTTGTTAATATCGTTTGTAAGCTCGTTTAATGAGAATCCGTCCTTTGATGATTCTTCTTTGAAATCCTTGTTAAAAGTTTCAAAAGCTGATTGAAGGTTTGAATATGTTGGGCTGTTCTTAACAACTTTTTGCATTACAAAATCAATCATATTTCGCAAAGGCGATGGACCAGACATTTTGAAATTGTCATCAGTTTTGCTTAATTCTGGTATGAACAATAACTTGCCGAGCTTCGCTTGCGAAATATTTTTTGCACCGTAAAATTGGTTCGCTGATAGGCTACCAGATTCATAAGCAAAAATATTGCTAGTTCCACTTTTGATTAGATCTTCATTTTCAGATTTTAGGTATTTTCTAACTTTTAGGATTTTGTCAGCAGATTTATATTCGTCTTTTAGTGATGCTTGTTCATCATTAGAGGTTAAAAACTCTAAACGCAAGGGCTGTTCTATCACCCGCAAAATATCGTCTTCAGAAGATTTTTTCTGTGCCAAATTAAGCATTTCGGTTTTAATTGATTCCCACGCATAATGATTTACCCATTTTTCCAACTCTGCTTTAGTCGTTCTAACAGGAGTTTCATAGACGGAGAGCGTTACAATCAAATTGGTGTCCACTTTGCCAATATAATTAAAATAATCTTTTTCTGCCTCAAATGTTGGGTAAGAAATATAATTTTTTAAAATGTAATTCACAGTCGCTATTTCTTTTGTGTTGATGTCAATGAAGCGACCACCACCACGCAAAGAAAATAAACCAGTTAAACGCATTTTACGAATAAAATCATCAGGATAATCACCTAAGATAGAATTATCGTCTCTTTTGGTTTCGTTTAATAATTCATAGCAAATATCTAAAATTACCTCGTTGCTTGGCGAATAGCCATGCTTTTTACGCAACTTTTTTATTTCACGATATAAACTTTCTGCATTATCATTTTGCCAACAGAGCAATAACGGAATTTCTAACCTTGAAATACCCGTGCCATTATAGGCAGGATCATTATCTAAGAGTTTTATTGTTTGTATCAGCAAGATCAATGGTACATTTTTATTTAAAACTCTACGAAACGGATTTTGTCGCTGATATTTTGCGAAAGCATTAGCAAAAACCATCAATTCGTTTTCGGGTTTTTCTTTATCCAATAGCATTTTCCCGCTTTCGGAAAATTTTATTTCTTCATTTGGCCAATACCAAACAAAACCAAGTTCTTTGGCAATTTTAAACCAAGTATCAAATCTCGATGGCCAACCTTTTTCAAAACCCGCCTCTTTATGGCTTTGTGGATTGTTATCAAATACTTTTTCGGTTTCAGCCTCGCTTAGTTCTATTTCGTTTTTCCATTTACCTTTTACAGCTGAAGATACTTTCATGGGCTGGTATAATCCTTTTTGAATTAAGGATTTGAAAGAGCTTTTTGACGCTAATAATTTAAAACCGTAATAATTCATCAGCTCAGATAAGGTATTCTTTTCTATTGAGTTTTCTCCCTCTTCTGAAAAATTACCGAGCAATAAAAAATCAATCAAACTATTTCGTACGACATTTTTTGATTTTGAATTAAACCCAGCTGAAATAATCTGATTAACTTGTGTATCTAACAATGCGTAATGGTAATTTTTGTTTATAATTTTGTTCATAGTTTTTTAAATTAACGGCCTTGATAATTTTTCCCATTATCAGTTAAAGAATAATAACCCTTTTCATCTTTTGAACGAACAAATAAATGTATATTGCTAGGATGATTACTATTATTTTCATGAGTATTGAGTTCACCGCGAATAGAATTTCTAAAAGTGTCCATTTTATAGTTTAAGTTTTTTTCAGCTACTATTCTTTCTAATTCTTCGTAAATTTCTTGCAACGGAACAAACTCAACTCCTAATTGTTGCTTGTTTTTAATAACATCAATTATTAGAGATTTAAGCGAAGGAACCGTACCGGGCAAAAATTCCTCTCGTCTTCTAATTTGATTGACCACTTTTTGAATACTTTTATCTGTTGTTGCTTTTTCTTCGTTTTGTAAAAATGCTTTATAAATATCAGAATACCCGGCCAAATATTCTTCATCAGGCGAAAAAACAGAGTCTGTAAATTTTACAGAATTGTAAATCGCTTCAAGTTGCGAAAAATAAAGAGGTTTGCTTTCTTTGAAAATTACATTAGCCTCAAAATTTGTCATCAACCCCCCTGCTGTTAAATTTGTACTGCCGACAATGCCCGTTGTTTCTCTTTTGCCTTGAAATAAATAAATTTTCGGGTGAAAAACGATATTGTTTTTATTAGCATCTTTATCTCCATAACAATAGAATTTTAAGTTAGGCGTTGTTTTCTGAAGTTGAATCAAACAATGCATTGATTGCGGATCAGTGGTTTTAAAATCTAATCCAGCAATAATTTCAACACTTCCGTTATTTTTCAAACATCGATCTAATGATTTTTCTATTACTTTTATGCCAGAGTATTTTAGAAAAGCAATGGCAATTCTTGCAGATTGAGCATTTTGCAATTCTTGATTGACGATATTACCGATAGGGTAATTTAGATTTGATAAAATTTGTATTGCCATATTTTTTTATTGATTATTTTTATCTGATACAAGTTTCGTATTCTTTATCTTTAAAAGCTTTGCGTTTTTAGAAGAAATAATGCTTTCTCCAGTTTGCTTTTCTATTTCCTGCCTGGCTTTTTTAGCTACGAAACCGCCTTTTCTTGCTATGCTTTTATTTTCTTCAAGTCCTTTCGGATTTTGTTTTTTAGATATTTCTGTTTTAGACGTTGATTTATCCATTCTTTTGAATAGCCTTTTTGCAAATAAGTTTTCATTGCTCTATCAATAGCAAGTTCAGGATCTTCAGTTTCTTCAATTCTTTCATAACCCACTTTTGCTAGCCAAATCTTAAATGGCTCCGCTTTAGGCGAAGGAATAGATTGAATTAATCTTAAAATCGTTTCCGTATCAGCGACATCTGTAAGATATTTTTTGCCGTCAGCAGACTCTAATTTCAGTTGTCCCACTTTTTGGGACAACTCACTTCCTTCTTGTTTTAGCTTTGTTTTTAAGGCATTCCAATATTTTCTTGGTCTTGGACTATCGGTCAATATTTCAACAACATCGATAATTGAAAAATACCAAATTTCATTTTTTTCATCCCAAGTTCGGCGAACCTGCTTTTGATTAAATAAGATTATTGATTTTGATTTATTCATAAAAATAAAAAATTATAATACTTTTTTAAAGTGTTTTGTCGCCACAGCAGATACAACCCCCGTCCCAGCAAAAACATCCGCAAAAGAATTTCCGCTACATTCTTTGTTTATAATAGAAAAAATCCATTCAATTAGTTTGTGCTTATTCCCTATATACCTGCGATTATGTAATTGGATATGGTTTTCTTTTACTTGTGGAATATAGAAATAATTTTCCTGAATTTTTTCAGCAGTTATTTCATAAGCTGGTTTTCCAGCTTCAAGTATTGCAAAGAGCGTCCCTTGTATTCCGTCAGCAACATAATCAAAATTCTCTTTTTGATTTCTTAGTTTTTCATAAAAACTATAATGATTGTCTTCGGAGATAATAATAAAATCAATAACAGGTATTCCCATTATTTCCCCTGCTTGAACTATTTTCTCAACAATTTGATTATCTTTTTCGCTTGGTGAAGAATCGCCCGATGGATGGTTGTGAATTAAAATAACGCTAGCGGCGTTTAATTCTGTTGCCGGATAAAAAATTTCTCTTGGATGGAGTAATGTTTTATCTAATAAACCTACGCTAACAATTTCTTTTTTGAGGATGGAATTTCTTGCGTTAAGATATAAACAAACCAAGTGTTCTTTTTTCTTATCTCTTAAATCGTAGGTGAGTGATAGGACATCTTGAGAATTTTTAATAATAGTTTCATTTGATTTTTCGTCCGCATAGAATCTTTTTACCAAAGAAATTGCAGAGGCAATTTGTAATGCCTTGGCTTGGCCAATCCCTGAAATTTCTAACAGGTCATCAACAGTTATATTTAAAAAGTTTTTACCAAATTTTTTTATAATACTCTCTGAAAGTTCCCTGACATTCTTACCCTTTATGCCACTGCCTAAAAGAATTGCCAAAAGATCACTTTTTGAAAGCGCATCAGCTCCTTTTTGTAGGAATCGTTCACGCGGTCTATCAATTTTGGGAATGTCTTTTAGCTTTCCCATATTTATTTTCTATAAATTTCTTCTAATGTCTTGCCACACGCGGAGCGTGGAAAACCCTTTTGGATTCGGGAATTTTTGGCGGGAATGCGTTTGTGTCGCGCCTGCGGCGCGACCCCATTTCGGCTTCCAATTCCGATTTTCAATTTTGGCGGAGGCGGAGAGATTCGAACTCTCGGAGGGTTGCCCCTCACACGCTTTCCAAGCGTGCGCACTAGACCGCTATGCGACGCCTCCTGCTTCATGACCCTGTCGAGGGCCCATATACATCATTGTTATAGCAGAAAAAATTGTGTTACGCCTGCTGGGAAAGAAGCGCCTTGATGCGGTCCTGAATCGGCGGATGGGTAGAAAATAATTTTTCTATCCGACTATTCATACTCGCCACACCGCCTCCGGCGGAAAATGGATCGCCGATAAAGAGGTGCGCAGTCGCGAGGTTCGCGCTTCGCATCGGTGCCGGATAGTTGCCGATCTTCTCGAGCGCCGAAGCGAGACCTTTAGGATAACGGGTAAGGAGTGCTCCTGACGCGTCGGCGAGATATTCGCGTCGGCGTGAGATAGCGAGTTGAATAAGCTTCGCGGCCAGAGGCGCGAGCACGATACCGACAATTGCGAGAATCATTATGAGAGCGTTTGCATTTTTGTTATCGCTCCCGCGCCCTCCTCCGCCAAAAGATGCCACGCGCAAAAAAATGTTCGCAAGGATGGCGACGAAGCCCGCGAGTACCACTGCAACCGTCATCAGGAGCATGTCGCGATTCTTGATGTGCGAGAGTTCGTGACCGATGACTCCCTCGAGTTCCGATCGTGTCATCAGAGAGAGCAGTCCGGTCGTCGCACACACAACCGCATGGTTCTCATCGCGGCCGGTCGCGAATGCGTTCGGTGCCGGATCATCAATCACATAGAGCTTGGGTTTCGGTAATCCGGCGGTAATCGCGAGATTCTCTGTGACAGTATAAAAATCAAAAAAATCTTCACGTGATGCTAGACGTGCGTGATTTAGAGAGAGCACAAGTTTGTCTGATTCCCAATAGGCATAAAAGTTCGTTGCGAATGCGATAACAACAGCTACATAAAGAATAAGCGGATTGCCATAGTACCATGAGATGGCATACCCGACTGCGATGACGACAATCAAGAATCCGAGCACTAGTGCCCACGTTCTGCGGATGTTACTGGATTGTTGTTCGTAGATCGTGACCATATATTAAAAGATAATGGATAACATGATGATATTAACTCGCGCCGCCACCGCCTCCACCACCGCCACCTCCGGCTCCACCACCGCCACCAGCTCCTCCACTTCCAGCACTTGAAAACGATGAGGCAAGACTTGCACTAAACGAAGAAGTGAACGATGAGAGGGAGGGAGAAAACGATTGACCGCTAAGATTCCCTCCGCCAACAGCATACGCACCGGCACCGTGATACCATGATGGCGCAGGCATGTTTATTGATTCGAATGTTTTCGCCCACTTTTTCTCCACGCCGAAGATAATTGCGTACGGAAGATATTTCTCGAACACATCGGGGTTTAAATTTTGCATCCGATATTTCTCTGCTGTTTCGAGGTAGAGCTTGAACCCAAGCCATTCTTCACGCAAAATCTGACCTTCTTTATTCAGACGCGCATCATGAAGGAAAGAATATATAATGAGAACAGCAAGTATCAAAGAAATCCAAAATGCAATACCCTGGTCGTTTATATATGGAGATATAAATGAAAATGATTGTGGAAACTGTACAACGACAATACCAATGATGATTGCGATAACAATAATCCCCACTCTTTTCTGCTCTACTGAAAAACCAACAGTATATGCTTCTGTATCTGCTTCTGTTTCTTTATAAAGTTTCCTTTTTAATTTCGAAATAGATTTGTAGAATTCCTGTTTTTTTGCATTTCTAGCTTTCTTCATTTCTTTTGTAGAAAATACCCTACCTCCTCCGAAAAGAATGTTGAGGAATTTCTTTTCATAGTCTTCTAGCCCGTCGAGCTTATCTGGCGCTGTTCTTTCCAGTATGTAATTTTTTGGAATAATGGCTCCTTTCATATTTCCGGAGGCACGAATCACTCGATAGACGGCCAGTATGATGACAAGAATTATAGATAACATTGGTAACGTAGTCCAATTTAGTGAACCAGCAAAAATAAATAATACGAGGACGAAGATAAAAAAACCAAGAGGAAGAATGATGAGGAATTTTTGAATAACCTCCATAAAATATGGCTTATCTTCGGTTATTTGCACATACCCCCGCACCGCGAGGTCAACAATTGTCGCCGGCCATGCCTTATCAGTAATTCTTTCTTTCACAATCACTTCAGCCATTGCCGGATGCAGGTTTTCAGGGGGTTCGTACTGTGGAATGACGGTTCCTCGTCCCTGATGATACTTTTCAGTAAAAAACCAGTGGAGAAGCCCGAAGACCAGACTTGCTAACACGATCAAAAACCCCACAATATAACCCCAATGTGTTTTTATAGAATCTGTCCAGTAGGCACTCTTATCCACAATTCCCTTTTCCCATTGCGCAACAATAGTAAGCGCTTCTTGAGGTGCCATATCGAGAGCGGTATAGTGAAGCGTCTTTCTGTCGATGACCGACGAAGCGGCAAGGAGCCATGGTGTATTCCTGGCACGATAGACTCTCGATTCGAGCTTTCCTCCTTCGGGTACTTCCTCGGGAAGCGTCACCTCAACAGAAACGGTTTTCACGGGAACGGTGTAATCTGAAAATATATTCCAATACAGTTCGTCATATTCTTGATAAAAGCCGATCGCTCCGTGGATCGTATAGTTGAGGAACCACGTCTTCTTGGTATCTTTCGCGCTGTAATACCACTCAATATTTGTTTTCCCTCCCTCCGTCCAACTCGTAAATTTCCCCCAATTTTGCGGATCGGTCTTTTCAAGTCGCTTCCACGAATAGGAGAGTGGGATTCCGGTATCCGCGTCAATAACAGAAATGTTGGTTACTGAATCAATTTTATCGAGCGGAATATCCCGCCACCCTTGATGATATTCTCCTTGAAAATCAAAGGTCTGCCTTTCGTAAACATCAATTGTTGTATCTTTGTTGATATGGATACCAACAGTGATGTCGTCGTATTGGTATGAACGCGTTTGCCCAAAAGCTGTAGACGACAATACACACAATACGAGGAAAGACCCCGCGATTAAAAGGTATATAGATTTCAAAAATCTCTGCAAAAGGAACCCTTCTACCATAGTTTAGAATTTCACTAGCACTGGCTCTTTTGCGACCACGTCGTTTAACTCGAAGAATTCACGTGGAATGAATCTGAACATGGAAGCGATGAAGTTTGATGGAAACGTCTGCAGTGCTGTGTTCAAATCACGTACATTACCATTATAGAAGCGACGCGCGGCTTGGATTTTATCTTCTGTATCACCGAGTTCCTGCTGAAGCTGAAGAAAGTTTTGATTCGCCTTCAAATCCGGATACGCTTCCGCGACAGCGAAGAGTGATTTCAATGCGCTAGAAAGCATGTTCTCTGCTGCACCTTTTGTGGCAGGAGTCTTAGCCTGCATCGATTGGGCGCGCGCTTTGGTGACATTTTCAAACGCTTCTCGCTCGTGAGTCGCGTACCCCTTCACGGTCCCTACGAGATTGGGAATTAAATCGTAGCGTCGCTTGAGTTGAACATCGATATCTGACCACGCTTCTTTTGTGCGATTAATGAGTGTAATGAAGCGGTTATATACGAATACGAACCATAGCACAATAACCGCAAGAACGATAAGTATGATGGTGGTAGTGTTCATATACTACAGTGTAACAACTAATGCACCGCTCGCGCTACCTTCGCCACGCGTGAGTCGAGCAGATCGGGAATAATCTTGACGACAAGTCGGCTTCGCGACAAGCGCCGCGAGCGCGCGACTTATAGAAAGCATAAGCGCCCACGTTCTGCAGATATTTGAAGTTTGTTCAGAGTAGAGATTCATATATCATGTTGTGATTTTACATTATTTTTATCTTTCTTTGCGCTGTATAGCGCTTCATCAACATTATTAATTAAAGTTTTAGAATCCTGTGCATTTCTAGATGAAGCAACGCCTGCGCTTACAGTAACTTTAAGTTCTGGATATTCATCAAAAGTTATTTTTTCTATTTTTGAACGAAACCCGTCCGTGAGTTTAGTGGCGGTTGATACATCAGCACCTCGCATAAGCACTATAAATTCATCCACGCCATAGCGTGCTACTATATCTGTCTCGCGGAATGATCCTTTAAGAAGTGTTGCGACTTTTTTTAATACCTCATCTCCAACAGGATGTCCAAAAGTATCATTCACCTGTTTGAAGTAATCAATATCTATAAGTATTAATGATAATTCTTCAATATCGGCACGCCTTTTTTTAGTTTCGCCACTGATAATCTTATATGCCTGTTCGAGCTCATATTCGAAAGCTCTTCGACTTTCTACACCAGTGACTGGATCAATGTTTAAATATTCTACATGCCATTTAAGTAAAGCGACCTCAAGCTCGAGATGTTTTATTTTTTCTTCTAAAATTTCTTCTGTATTTTCAGAAGTTTCTCTATAATTTTTCTCTTGTGAAATAAACTCCATAGAGAAAATACTAGAACTTCACTTGTATCGGCTGTTTCGCTGATTGCTCATCTGCACCGAGCTCGAAGAGATCCATCGGCTTGAAACCGAATGAAGAGGAGATGACATTCCCTGGGAAAGACTGGATGGCAGTGTTCAGTGTCATTACTATTGTGTTATAGAAGCGGCGAGATGCTTGGATCTTGTCTTCCGTATCGCCGAGTTCCTTCTGGAGCTGGAGGAAGTTTTGGTTCGCCTTGAGATCTGGATACGCCTCGGAAACGGCAAAGAGTGTTTTGAGAGCTCCCGAAAGCTGGTTCTCGATCTGCGCTTTGCTGGATGCGCCTGCCTGCGCAGGTAGGCTCATCGCGGCCGCACGCGCCTTCGTCACATTCTCGAAGGCGCTCGATTCGTGCGAGGCATATCCCTTCACCGTTTCGACGAGATTCGGAATAAGGTCGTAGCGGCGTTTCAGTTGGACTGCGATGTCTGCCCACGCTTCTTTTGCTCTATTCACCAATGAAACAAAACGATTATAGGCGAAAATAATCCATAGCACGATAACTGCGAGAATGATAAGTGTGATGGTGATGGTGTTCATATATCGTAGCATAACAACTAATGCACCGACCGCGCAACCGCCTTCACCACGCGCGGGTCAAGGAGGTCGGGAATAATCTTGGCGGCAGTCGGTTTCGCGACGAGCGCCGCGAGAGCGCGCGCGGCGTGCAATTTCATCGCTTCAGTTATTCGAGAAACGCCTGCATCGAGCGCGCCGCGGAAGATGCCAGGAAAGACGAGTGCATTGTTAATTTGATTCTGGTAATCGGAACGACCGGTCGCGATAACTGTCGCACCAGCTTTCTTCGCCACTTCCGGCAGAATCTCCGGATCGGGATTCGCCATCGCGAAGACGATTCCCCGCGCCGCCATGCTCGCGACATGTCTCGCCTTCAGTAACCCTTTTTTTGAAACGCCGATGAACACATCCGCGCCCTCTATCGCCTCGAAGAGACCACCTTCCACTCTGCGCGGATTCGTGAGAGCGGCGAGCTCTTTTTTGTGTGTATTCAGATTCGTTCTACCGGCATAAATCGTTCCTCTGCGGTCAAGGAGAATGAGGTCTGTGATGCCGGCGGCGAGAAGAAGCTTCGCGATTGCCATGCCGGCCGCCCCAGCGCCATTAATCACGATTTTAAGTTTTTTGAAGTCTTTCTTCACTACTTTTGCCGCGTTCAGCAATCCGGCGAGAACAACGATCGCTGTGCCATGCTGGTCGTCATGCATGACTGGAATGTCTAACGCCTCGGTGAGCCGCTTCTCGATGTCGAAACAATTCGGCGATGCGATATCTTCGAGATTGATTCCGCCGAATGCGGGAGCGATAGCTTTCACAATTTGCACAATCTCATCGGCATCCTGCGTCGCAAGTACGATTGGCCACGCATCAATATTTGCTTTTTCCTTAAAGATGAGTGCCTTCCCTTCCATCACTGGCAGAGCGCCGTACGGGCCGATGTTGCCGAGGCCGAGCACTGCTGAACCATCAGAGATGATGGCGACACTATTTTTCTTTATCGACATTAATCGCGCATCCTTTGGATGTTTTGAGAGATGAAGCGCCGCGGCGCCCACGCCCGGCGTGTACCAGAGCGAAAAATCTTTTTTCTCCTTCAGCTTTACACGCGCTTTTATCTCGATGCGCGCGCCATGCCTCTTGTATGTCGCTACTATTTTTTTCGATTTCTTGTCCATATGAACCACTAGTATACTACAGGAGTGAATCCGGAAGACATTATTGAAAAACACTTCACTCGGCTGAAATCCGAGCAGAAGCGGGCACTGCATAAGCTCGGCATACGGACTATTCGCGACTTGCTGTATCACTTTCCATCGCGGTATGAGCATGCAGGGCAAACCGGGACAATTGCCGGTGCGTCGGCAGGCGCTGAAGTAATACTCTACGGCACGGTGCGCAAGCCCGAGATACGCAAAACGTGGAAGAGCCGCCGGCCGGTTGCCGAAGCGTGGCTCGAAGATGCATCGGGAAAAATAAAAATGATGTGGTTCAGTCAGCCCTACATTGCGAAAACTTTACATGACGGTATGTCAGCGAAAGTGAGTGGGCGCGTGGCTGGAATGGGCGCGAAGGTATATCTTGCGAATCCGAGTATTGGTAAATCGCCCGTAAATCCGTACGAGATACATAGTTCGCTCTTTGGCGAACATGGGAAAGTCAGACTCTCCCAAACGATGGGAGAGTCTGACTTTCCCAAAGAATTGTGCTCGATTTATCCGGAAAGCAGAGGTGTGTCATCACTATGGCTTCTGTATGCTCTGAAAAAAGTATTCGAGGCGCAAGCACACGAGCGATTGAAGGATCCGATTCCACCAGAGATTCTCGCGCGTTACAATCTGCCGACGCTTTCTTCTGCATTCGTATTCATCCATACGCCGAAAAAATTATCGGATGCGACTGTCGCGAGAAAGAGATTTGCGTTTGAAGAAGTGTTCGCTCTCCAGATAGTTATGCAGCAACGCCGGCGAGTGCTTCTCACCAAGGAAGCGCTGCCTGTTGTTGTCGACCGTTCCAAGCTAGCCGACTTCGTCGCATCATTTCCCTTCCCTGCGACGAAGGCGCAAATGAATGCTATCGATGTTATCGCTTCTGACTTCGAAAAAACGCGCCCGATGCTCCGACTCCTCGAAGGTGATGTGGGGAGCGGAAAGACCGCGGTCGCCGCGGCGACCGCGTACCTTGTCGCGACCTCGCTTCCAAAAGGCCGAGTGGCCGGTACACTTCAAGTCGCGTATCTTTGCCCTACTGAAATACTTGCAAAACAGCATTTCTCCACATTTGTCTCATATTTCCGAGGCCACCACATACCCGTCGGACTTATAACTGGCAATGAATGTCGTAAGTTCCCTTCGCGCGTGCGCTATGAAGAGTCAGTAAAACTTTCTAAAGTAGCTTTCAAAAAAATGGTAGCGAATGGCGAGATACCGATTGTTATCGGTACGCACGCGCTCATCGAGAAATCGCTCTCGTTTAAATATTTCGCTTATGCCATCATCGATGAACAGCATCGCTTCGGTACGATGCATCGGCAGAAGCTCGCGACGAAAGGAAATATTGCTCCACATCTGCTTTCAATGACGGCTACACCTATTCCTCGTACGCTCGCACTCGCGCTTTACGGCGACCTCGACCTCACACTCCTCGACGAGATGCCTGCCGGCAGAAAGTCGATACTCACTCGCGTACTCGCGCCGGAGAGACGCGAAGATGCGTATGAGCGCGTGCGCGTCGAGCTCGCGCTTGGGCACCAAGCATATGTCATTTGCCCGCGCATCGACGAGCCAGACCCGGCAAAAGAGCTCGCCCTCATAGCGAAGTCGGTGAAAGCTGAAGCAGCTCGCCTGAAAAAAGAAGTATTTCCAAACGCAACAATCGGCATTCTGCATAGCAAGATGAAACCGTCAGAAAAAGAAGGTGTTATGAAAAAATTTGAAGATGGCGATACTAATATCCTCGTCGCGACCTCGGTCGTCGAAGTGGGCGTCAATGTTCCGAATGCCACCATTATCCTCATCGAGGGCGCCGAACGCTTTGGGCTCGCGCAATTACATCAGTTACGCGGACGAGTAATTCGCTCGACGCACCAATCATACTGCTTCGCGCTCCCTGAATCGTTTGGCGAAATAACAAGAGAGAGAATGAGGGCATTTGCTTCGGCGAAGAATGGTTTCGAGCTCGCCGAATACGACCTCGCGCTCCGCGGTGCAGGAGAGCTCGGCGTAGGCAAACAGTGGGGCGTCTCGGACATCGCGATGGAGGCACTAAAAAATATCAAATTGGTGGAGGCGGCACGTGCCGAGGCGGCGAATCTCGTCGCCGCCGATCCCGATCTCAAAAATCACCCCGCCCTCACACTCCGCGCCGCTACCACTGATAAAGAGATGCATTTGGAGTAAGTTGTCCGCCCCCTTGGACTCGAACCAAGGACCCTCGAGGTATAAGCTCGATGCTCTAACCAGCTGAGCTAGGGGCGGGTACCCATTTATACTACAACACTCTGATCTTCATCGCGCTTTTTAGGGGTGATGCCGTTCGCGATGAGAATCTTTTCGAATTCACTGCGTTCGATGGTCTCCTTTTCGATAAGCTCTTTCGCGATAGCATCGAGAGCGACGCGGTGTTCATTGATGACGACAATGGCGCGCGCCCTTGCTTCATCGATGATGCGCGAGACCTCGGCGTCGATTTGCGCCGCGACTTTTTCAGAATACGGCTCATTCCCGAGCTGTCGCTCGCCGAAGGATATTGGTCCAAGTTTCTCGCTCATGCCGTAGCGGGAGACCATATCACGCGCGATTGCCGTCACGACCGTGAGATCGTTGCTCGGACCTGTTGTCACATCGTCGAAAAGCATTTTTTCGGCGACGTAGCCGCCGAGCGTCGCCGCGATATCATCGAGAAATTGCTTCCTCGAGAACATCTTTTTATCTTCGAAAGGAAGCTTTAGTGTGTAGCCGGCCGCCCTGCCGCGGCTGATGATGGAAATTTTGTGCACAGGGTCGGCATTCAGAAGTATCGAGGAGACGAGCGCGTGGCCGGCTTCGTGATACGCCGTCAATTCTTTTTCTTTTTTTGAGAGCAGGTGACTCTTGCGCTCCGGGCCGAGCATCACCTTTTCTATCGAGCGGATTAGGTCATATTGCGTCACCTCTTTCCGATTTTCGCGCGCGGCGAGAATCGCTCCCTCATTCATCAGCGAATAGAGCTCGGCGCCCGAGAAGCCCGGCGTGCGTTCGGCGATAACAGCGAGCATAACGTCCGGCCTGAGCGGCTTCTGTCGCGCATGAATCTTGAGAATTTCTTCGCGATCTCTCCTGTCCGGGAGGTCGATAGTCACGCGCCGGTCGAAGCGTCCGGGCCGTAGCAGTGCCGGATCGAGAACATCGGGTCTGTTGGTAGCCGCCATCACCACGACTTTTTCAGTGGGCTCGAAGCCGTCCATCTCGACGAGAATCTGATTAAGCGTTTGCTCGCGCTCGTCATTCCCGCCGCCGACGCCTGTGCCGCGCACGCGCCCGACAGCGTCTATCTCATCGACAAAAATAATCGCTGGTGCGGCCTTTTTCGCGAGCTGAAAGAGGTCGCGGACTCGGGAAGCGCCAACGCCGACGAACATCTCAACGAACTCTGAACCCGAAATGGAAAAGAATGGCACGCCCGCTTCGCCGGCGACCGCACGCGCGAGGAGCGTTTTCCCGGTACCGGGCGCGCCCATAAGTATGATGCCTTTCGGAATGCGGGCGCCGATATCGAGAAATTTCTTCGGACTCTTAAGAAAGTCGACGATCTCTAGAAGCTCTTCTTTCGCTTCGCGCGCGCCAGCGATATCAGTAAACGTAACTCGCTGTGAAGAGTCGGCTGGGTCGATGACTCGCGCTTTCGATTGTCCGAAACTGAACGCTTGCATACCAGCTCCCTTCACCTGCCGTGATAGAAACCAGAAAATGAATATAATAAAAAGAAGAGGAAGTACGATTGGTGCCAAAGTGATGAACCAGAATTGGAATCCCGACTGCCCCTGTATCGTAATCGAGACCTTTGCGAGTTCTGCGGGCGTGACGCCGTAAGTTGCGAGTGTCTCAGGCAATCCGGCAGAAGGATCCTTACGCGAGGTCTTCGTCGTTGTATCGGCATAAATAAGATCGAGCGAGTCGCCGTTCACTGTTATCGTGCTTATTTTCCCTTCTGCAACGTCGGCCGCAACAACTGATAAGGGGATTTCATTGTTCGGCTGGATGAAACTCTCGATGAACGAATAAACACTCATGAGAATGATGAATACGAGAACGGTAGTTATGAGATTCCCGAAGAAAGAAGGACCGCCTAAGAAAGTGCGCCAACCGCGCCGCCTTTTCGAGGGCGTCGCGGTCTTCTTGTTATTCTTCGGCTTTTTCGGGGACACAACCGACATAAAAGGTATTATACTCTTTCATATGATTCTCGTCGAATACAAAAAAGCATTTTTGAAGTATGCACCCATCGAAAGCTTCTCGGCGGGTCTCGAGCTCGTGGGTACCGAAGTGAAAGCATTGCGGAATAAACTCGGCTCTCTTGATGGCGCGCGTGTGGTAGTACGTGGTGGCGAGGCGTTTATTGTCGGTATGACCATTCCGCCGTACCAAGTCGCGAATGTGCATAAAAAATATGATCCGGAGCGGGCACGGCGGCTTCTCCTTACGAAAAAAGAGATAGCGATACTCGCAAACGCCGAGTCAAAGAAGGGCTTGACAAGCATACCACTTGAGGTGTATAATATCAAAAGGAACATTAAGGTACGCATAGCAATCGTCCGTGGTAAGGGGAAAGCGGACCGCAGAGAGGATTTGAAAAAACGGGATGCGCTTCGCGAGGTAGGACGCGTATTAAAAAACAGATAAGCATCACTCGCCTATAGCATGTTTTTAGTATAAAGTATGTTGTAGGGGGGTGACCGGCTTTGACGGTCTGTACCTTGAAAGACGTGCGACGCAGTGCACTCCCGCTAACACGTAAAACTGGCGGGAAATAAACTTGCCAAGAACACTCTTGCAAGCGCGACGAAGTCTCCTTACTTCGGTAAGGTCGGCGATATCGCGTTCGCCTACGCGACGGTTCGCGGCTAACGCCACGTTCCTCGCCTAGCGCGACGTTTGTCTTCACTCGGCGCTCACAGCGGAGAAGACGGGCGGAATCTTCTGTGAGATCGATGCTCGGCCTCCCGCCCGGCGCATCTAGATAAGGGATCGGGCAGGAATGGTTTCGTCAACGTTCCTAGCATCCTGCCTTAGACACTAACGCTGACTACGCGTCGTAGAATCGCTTTCAGAGACGGATTCGGACCGGGGTTCAATTCCCCGCACCTCCACTCGACTCGCAAAAAACCGCTTTCAGAAAGCGATTTTTTGCTTCGGAACTACCGCACTGATCGGTACCCGCCCGGGACGCCATTTTTAGATAGCACGATCTGCCAGAGCTGGATATTGCGCGTACGGAAGGCGCCAGCGCAGACAAGGAGATAATATTTCCACATCCGATAAAATCTGTCGCCATATTTCTCTCGCAGTTTCGGCCACACGGTATCAAAATTTTTGAACCATTGCATAAGTGTTTTATCGTAGTCGGCGCCGAAGTTGTGCCAATCTTCTATGACAAAAATACCTTCTGCCGCCTTTCCTATCTGAGGGATCGAAGGCAACATGCCGCCAGGGAAAATGTATTTCTCTGTCCAAGGGTCGCCGCTCGTTCGAGAGACGTTGCCGCCGATGGTGTGCAGAAGAAAAAGTCCCTTATTTTTGAGGCAACGCCGAATTATCTTAAAATATCCGTGATAATTCTTTACGCCAACGTGCTCGAACATACCGAGTGAAACGATGTGATCAAACTGCTCGTCAACGTCGCGATAGTCACTGATGCTGATCTCAACCGGCAGTCCCATACATTTCTCGCGCGCGAGCGCGTCCTGCTCCTTTGAAACGGTGATACCGACGACTGATGCGCCATATTTTTCGGCGGCATATTTCGCGAAACTGCCCCAGCCACAGCCGATATCAAGCACGCGATCGCCCTTTGTGAGTCCTATCTTCCGGCAGACGAGATCGAGCTTCGCTTCCTGTGCCTCGTCGAGCGTCTTTGCTTCGCCAGCTGGCGAATTCCAATAGCCGCAGGTATACACCATACGTTTATCGAGCATCGCTCCGTAGAGATCGTTACCGATGTCGTAGTGTGCTTCGCCAACCTTAAAAGAATTTTTTCCAACTTGCTGATTAAAGAGAAAAGATCTTGCAATAGTGATTATAGATGCGAGATTAATTTCTATTTCTGCGTCGAGACGCGCTCCCAGCACTTTTTCAATGAACACGTCGAGTTGGTTTGCGTCCCACCAGTCGTCCATATATGCCTCACCGAGGCCGAGCGTCCCGTATCGAATGACGCGATTAAAGGTTCGTTCATTGTGAATCGTGATGTCCTGCGGACGACTCCCACCGATGGTTACATTGGCTTTTTTAAGTAATTCGGTAACAAACTCCCGCGCGGGTGCCATACATTGCACTATATCTCGTTCACCAAAATCTGCCAGCCGGAAAAACTTTCGTTTTGTTGGGTCTTTCTCTTTTTGTATCAGCGGCGCGACTTCGCGCGGTCGTTTTCGGTGAGGAACTGCTTGCGCATGCGGACTGACTTCGGAGTGATTTCAAGATACTCGTCGTCCGACATAATCTCGAGCCCGCGCTCGATAGTGAGATCGAATATCGGCACGAGCACAATCGCCTCGTCCATGCTCGAGGTACGAACATTCGATTGATTCTTCCCTTTTGTCGGATTTACCATCATCTCTTCGCCCTTCGCGGTATTGCCGATCACCATGCCTTCGTACACCTCGGTCGCCGGCGTGATATAGAGTTGACCGCGGTCCTGAAGATACCAGAGGGAGTACCCGAGCGCTTTGCCGGTCGCCATCGAGATCATCGAGCCGACCTGCCGCTTTTTTATCTCGCCGGCATACGGCCGGAAGCCGAGTACGCGCGAGGAAATAATTCCTTCGCCCTTCGTATCGATGATGAACGTATTTTTATATCCGAGCAGTCCGCGCGTTGGGCCGATAAGTATGAAACGCGCACTGTTCTCGTGTTGCGTGAGACTCTGGAGAACGAACGAGCGTTGTCCTAATTTCTCGATAATAACGCCTTGGAACTCAGAAGGTGCATCTATGATGATTTCTTCGAATGGTTCCATCTTCATCCCGTTTTCTTCTCGGATAATCGCCTGCGGCTGTGATACTTGCATTTCGTATCCCTCGCGACGCATATTCTCGAGAAGAATCGCGATGTGAAGCTCGCCACGACCGGACACGTGGAATGAGTCCGCGTGTGTAAAATCAACTTTGAGGCCGACATTGACCTCGAGTTCTTTTTCAAGCCGATCACGTATCTGACGGCTGGTCACATACTTCCCTTCTCGCCCGGCAAACGGCGAATTATTGACGAGGAAATTAAGCGCCATGGTCGGCTCGTCCACCGCGATCGCCGGCAGAGGCGCCGCGGATTCGTCGGTCGTGACGGTCTCGCCGATATAAATGTCTGGAAGACCCGCGATGAGCACGATGTCACCGGCGCTAGCTTCAGCCACTTCGACGCGCTCGAGCCCTTTAAAGGTAAACACCTTGGTAATGCGGCCTGTGCGAGTCGTGCCTGCCTGCGCAGGCAGACCGTCTGATTTTTTTATAAATACATTCTGATTGGGACGAGCGGTTCCCGCGTAGATGCGGCCGACCGCAAGCCGCCCCATAAAATTGTCGTAGGCGAGATTAAATGGTTGCAACAGAAGCACTGCGCCCTGCGTGACGTTTCGCGAAGCAGGGGGAACTTTTTCAAGAATCATATCCAGAAGCGGCGAGAGATCGCCTTCAGACAAGGGACCGCTTGTTAAGAGATCATCCGGGTTCAAAGCAGCGCGGCCGTCGCGACCGATCGCATACACGACCGGAAAATTGGATTGCTCGTCCGAGGCGCCGAGCTCGAGGAAGAGTTCCAGCACCTGCTCCTCGGCGCGCGCCGGGTCGGACGCCGGTTTGTCTATTTTATTCAGCACAACGATTGGTTTGAGGCCGAGTTCCAAAGATTTTTTGAGCACAAAACGGGTCTGCGGCATCGGCCCTTCTGCCGCATCGACGACGAGCAGTACCGAGTCGATAGAACGTAGAACGCGCTCAACTTCGCTACCGAAGTCCGCGTGCCCTGGAGTGTCTACGATGTTTATCTTGGTACCCTTATATTCAACCGCCGCGTTCTTGGAGTAAATAGTGATGCCACGCTCGAGCTCGAGTGCATTGCTGTCCATCGTCGTACCCTCTGCCACGGCACCAGTCTGCTTAAGAATAGCGTCGGTAAGCGCCGTCTTCCCGTGGTCAACGTGTGCGATGATAGCGATGTTCCGGATTTCCATAAAAAATAAAAGCCCACTGGGCTGATGAGTCCAGTATATGACAGTATCGCGCGTGTAGCAATCGAATGAATCAAAGCAAGTTGATAAAATAATCAATTTGGTATTGTTCCAGTCAGAATAAATGGTTATACGTGGTTTCTGGCAATGAATTTTGAATTTGAGGCGGTTTTTGTTTTGTTGAATAAACCGACTTTTTGGCGTATTGTCTCTCTATTGCGGGTTCGTCTAATGGTAGGACACATCCCTCTGGAGGATGGTATTGGGGTTCGAGTCCCTGACCCGCAGCCAATACTTTTTAGTAAAAATCATGCTATACCTTTAACTATGAAAAAAGAGACTGTAAAAAAGATTGTTAAAGATAAATATAAGGAAATAGCAACAAAAGGCACCTCGTGTTGTTGTTCGTGCAATAAAGCAAAAAATATTTCAAAAAGTATCGGTTATTCTGATGAAGAACTGAAAATTGTAGGCGAAGCAAACTTAGGTCTTGGCTGTGGTAATCCATTAGCATTTGGAAAAATAAAAGAAGGAGATGTGGTATTGGATTTAGGTTCTGGAGCCGGAATAGATTCCATTTTAGCTGCTCAAAGAGTCGGGAGTAAAGGGAAAGTTATCGGTGTAGATATGACTGAGGAAATGATAGATAAGGCAAGAGAGAATGCCAAAAAATACAATATAACCAACGTTGAGTTTCTTTTAGGAGAAATTGAAAACCTTCCATTAAAAGACAATTCAGTTGATACGGTAATTACAAATTGTGTTATCAATTTAACACCAGACAAAGCTAAAACATTTAATGAAGTGCACAGAGTTCTTAAACCGGGTGGAAAAATTTATCTTTCAGATATTGTTTTACTAGAAGAACTTTCAAAAGAACAAAGAAATAACAAGGATTTATTGTCTGGTTGTGTTGCAGGAGCCCTGTTGAAAGAAGATTACCTTAACAAGATAGAAAGTGCAGGATTTAAAGTGAGAATTTTGTACGAAAATAAAAAAATTAGTAAGGAACAATATAATGGAATCGCGCTTGAAAGCTTGATGGTGGAGTTGATAAAATAAGATAATCTTATT
>Ga0210028_1000983_pt1 | contig 24382 bp, 25 predicted proteins | sample CryGeymeta201513_FD_185468 | JGI IMG/M metagenome (GOLD analysis project Ga0210028, IMG submission 185468) | Groundwater microbial communities from Crystal Geyser aquifers in Utah, USA - Crystal Geyser metaG 2015-13 (SPAdes) (version 2) | ecosystem: Environmental > Aquatic > Deep subsurface >...
TTTACATTCATGGCGATTATAGCATAGCCATGTTTAATTAAGTAATTTTTGATTAATCCTTCACCAAATTTACCCACTATCTGCTTATATAGCATAGACGCAATGTAGGGAACAAAAACTTTTGTTCCCTACATTATTATATTCAGGACTTACGCACCTTAGCTAATTATTAGGTCATTGCGAAGAGTCTCCATTATGTCATTGCGAGGAGCGTAGCGACGAAGCAATCCCACGAACAAGTATGCAGGAAAAATATTATTTTATATATTAGCGCTAATAAATGGCATTCAGTTTTTTATACAGGAGTTACTAACAATTTATTAAATAGGAATAATCAGCTTATAGTTTTAATAAATAGTACGTGAGATTGCTTCGCTTCCTTCGGTCGCTCGCAATGACAGCAGTGCGTAAGTCCTGATTTTATTATTTTCTCAATTTGTCAAATGTTGGCCAATTGTGTTAAAATAAATTAAAGCTTATATCGTCATTGCGAGCCCCGACAGGGGCGTGGCAATCTCACGAACGAATATATAATAAATATTTAGTTTGTAGTAAAATTTGGGAAACAGTTTATAGTCCGTGAGATTGCTTCGTCATCTCCCACTAAAATATAGTGGGGGATTCCTCGAAATGACAAAGGACAATCATTGTCATTGCGAGCCCCTCCGATAGCTATCGGAGGGGTCGGAATGACAAAAAATATTTATGGAAAATCAAAATAAAAACAGCAGTGAAAAAATTAGTCCCAATAATGCCAATCTTGATAAGCGGCTAAAGAGTTTTCAAGACATAGAAGGGTTATCAACTAAAAAACTTAATTTTGGCCTTTGGTATGTTGAGCATTTGAAACAACTGCGGCTGGCTTTGATTATTTTTTTAGTTGGCCTAGCGGTTGTTTCTTGGTTTTGGACTATTTATGGCTTTGCTTACTATCTTATTAGCGGCATGAAGCAAGATGATATTTTAATAGATGAGATAGCGCAAACCAGCGGAGCTGACCATAGTTATATTTCCCAATCAGCCCCCAAAAGCTTAAATTTTTCTCCAGTTCAAGTTTTAAATTCAACTGATAAAAAATATGATTTGGTTGCTCAAATAGAAAATATTAATCTTAAATCATGGGCTCAATTTGATTATTATTTTTCATTTGGCAGTCAAGCGACCAAGAAAAGTTCAGGTTTTATTCTACCTAGCGAAACCAAATATCTTTTAGCTTTAGCCGAGGCTTCAGCTGTTAGGCCGGCCAATGTTCAGTTGATAATTGAAAATCTGCGCTGGCAACGAGTTAATCAGCACCAAATTAGCGATTGGCAGGATTATTACGAGAGCCATCTGGCAATTGTTAATACTGATATTAAATTTACTCCTGCCAACCAAAGTGATTTATCGCAAAAACTCGGCCTTAATCAGTTGAGTTTTAGTTCTTTTAACAGAACGCCGTTTAATTACTGGCAAGTTGATTTTATTATTTTGCTTTATAGCGGCAATGCTTTAGTCAGCGTAGATAAGTATGGTCTAACTGATTTTATGTCAGGAGAGAATCGCCCTGTCCAATTAAGCTGGCCGGGAAATATTGGCCGGATAGATAAAATTGAAATTATTCCGGAAATAAATATTATGGATGATAATATTTACATTAAGTATGAAGGAGGAATAGGCGAAGAAAGATAAAGACTTGCGTATGTTAAATAAACTTTTTTTATATCTCAAAAAATTTGACTGGATTCTCTTTGCCGCGGTATTACTCTTGATTTGTTTTGGTTTGGCAGAGATTTATAGCATTGCGCTAGGGCAAAGCGCGGTTGACTTGCTTAATTTTAAAAAACAAATACTTTTTATCATCCTCGGTCTGTTGCTACTTTTTTTCCTGGCCTTTTTTGATTACCATAATTTAAGAAGTTATAGCAATTATTTTTTTATTTTTGGCGTAGTTATTTTATTAAGCGTTTTATTTTTTGGCAAGACTATCCACGGTACTAAGGGCTGGTTTGATCTGGGAGGTTTTAGCCTGCAGCCAGTTGAATTTATTAAATTTATTTTAGTTTTATTTTTGGCTCGCTATTTTTCTTCAGCTTCAATAAAAATTAATCCACTGAAGCATCTTTTACTAGCTGGCAGCGGATTTTTGGTATTTATCGTTTTAGTTTTACTGCAGCCGGATTTTGGTTCGGCTTTAATTTTATTTTTATTTTGGCTGGCCATGGCTGGCTTAACTAATTTAAGAAAAAAGCATTTAATCGCTATTTTTTTAATTTTAGCAGTAGTGCTAGCGGCTTCCTGGCTGTTTATTTTTGAGGATTATCAAAAGCAAAGAATTACTACTTTTTTAAATCCCTCCTTTGACCCGTTAAATCAGGGCTACAATATTTCCCAGGCAATTATTGCTGTTGGCGCTGGGGGGCTCTTTGGCCGCGGTTTGGGCTTTGGCTCGCAGTCACAACTAAAATTTTTACCCGAAGCCCAGACAGATTTTATTTTTGCAGTTATTGCCGAAGAATCAGGATTTATTGGCGTAGCGTTAGTTTTATTATTCTTCGGCATCTTCTTTTATCGCTGTCTTTATCATTTAAAAAAAATAAATAATAATTTTGGCGTATTTTTTATTTTAGGGTCTGTCTGCTTGATTTTTATTGAAATGTTTATTAATATTGGTATGAATATCGGCTTATTGCCGGTTATAGGCATTTCCTTGCCTTGGTTAAGTTATGGCGGCAGCGCTATGCTTTCCAGTTTAATGCTGGTGGGCGTGATTGAGAGTATTATTATTAGGTCAAAAATTAATTATTAATATTATTTAAGACTGTTGAATAATTCAGCGTAGCTCAGCGTATATCAGCGTTTATTCAGCGTTGTCAAGTTTTTATCGCTGAATTATGCTGAAATATACGCTGAAAGATAAAAGATAATTGTTTAACATTCTCATTATTATGACAAAAAAAATAAAATTAAACGCGCAGACTAAGAGCGAGCCAAATGGCAGAGCTAAAAAGATCAGGAATAGTGGCTATATCCCGGCCGTAGTTTACGGCTCGGGTATTACTAATACCGCAATTAAAATCAAGCGCCATGATTTTGAGCAGGCCCTTGCTTTGGCCGGCGAGTCAAATTTAATTGACCTATCAATTGATGATAAAGAGCCAGTTAAAGTGATTATTAAAGAAGTAGCCAAAGATAATATTAAAGATAATATTATTCACGTTGATTTTTATCGGGTGGATATGAGTAAGAAGATTACCACGGAAATCCCTTTAAGTTTTATCAACGAATCGCTGGCTATTAAAGAGCTGGGCGGGACTTTAATTAAGAATATTGATAGCTTGGAAATAACATGTTTGCCCAGCGATTTAGTTGATCATATTGATGTTAATCTGGGGCAACTCCAAAATTTTGGCGACCTCATCAGAATAGAAGATGTCAAATTGCCTGCGGGAATGGCGTTGGTTAGCCGGACTAATGAAGTGATTGTTAGCGTGACTGAAGCAACTAAAGAAGAGGAACTTGTTAAGCCGGCGGCAGCACCAAGCGAAGAGGCTGCTGGCAAGACAGAAGAGCCGGCGGCGGCTGAAACAGAATCAGATAAAGACAAAGAGAAATAAAAGATCCCTAGACTGTCCGAGAACTGCTATTTTGTCATTGCGAGGAGCCCCGAGTAGAGACTGCGGTGCGTCTTTACCATGGCGCAACAAAAAATATTTGGTATTGTAAAATAAATTTTCAAAATATCCGCATCCGTAGGGACGCAATGCATTACGTCCCTACTATGGCGCTGCATAAGTCATGAAAGTAATAAAAATATTATATAGCAAGAAGCGGTTTATTCTTGGCAGTGTTTTTATTTTGCTTTTAATAATTTTTACTATTTTTATTATTTATTTAATTAGCTACCGCAGTGAAATAGTCATCTTAAATCAAGCGAACCCGACTAATCCAGAGTGCTTGCCAGTGGCAGCCGGCGGCAATTGTGTGCGCCGTCTGCTAGACGGTGTTTATGTTGAGCTAGGCAAGGAAAATTTTCAGCCACTAGCCGTAATGATTGAAAATCATCCTGATGCCCGGCCGCCAGCTGGGCTAGCGCGGGCTAACTTGGTCTATGAAGCCGAAGCAGAAGCTGGCATCACTAGATTTTTAGCAGTTTATGCCAGCGGCGAAAAGATAGCACAAATTGGGCCAGTGAGAAGCGCTCGTTCATATTTTGTTGATTGGGTTAAGGAATTATCAGCACTGCTCATCCATTGCGGCGGCAGTCCAGATGCTTTGGCTAAAATAGTCAAAGATAGAGTATTTGATTTGAATGAATTTTATAATGGCAATTATTTTTGGCGGGATAAAGACAGGTTAGCTCCTCATAATATTTATACTTCCAGCCAAAAATTAGGCCAGTATTTAAAAGAGAATAAGGCCAGCCAGGGCAATTTTTTTAGCTGGCAGTTTAAAGATGATTTGCCGCTGGAAGAACGGCCCTTGGCAACAGAGATTAATATATTTTACAAAGCGCCTGATTTTTTGGTAAAATGGGAATATAACCGGCCCAGCAACCGCTACCAGCGCTATTTAGCAGGAAAAATTCATGCTGACCAGGACGGCCAAGTGATTACGGCCAAAAATGTGGTAATTAAATATGTTAGCGCCGCGGTAGTTGATAAAGATTTGCGGCTAAAGATGGAAACAACTGGCTCGGGTAAAGCCATTATTTGTTTAGATGGCAGCTGCCAGACCGGCAGTTGGCGCAAGCAAACTGACTCCAGCCGCAGTTATTTTTATAATGATCAGATGGAGGAAATTAAATTTAATGCTGGGCCGACTTGGATTGAGGTAGTTCGTCCGGAAAGAGTGGTTAATTTTAAATGACAGGACTTACGCGGTTGCCTTAACAAATATTTTTTAAGAGCGTAAGTACTGTAAATAATTTAAAAAATATGTCTAAAAAATCAAATGATTATTGTAATAAGAGTGTCTGGGGGTTTACTCTTACACCAAAATTTGGTGTGACTTGGCGAAGCAAGGGAGGGTTTACTTTAATTGAACTCTTAGTAGTTATTTCTATTATTGGGTTTATTATTACTGCTGCTATGGTAATTTTTAGCCAGGTCAGGATGAGTTCGCGAGATGCTGTTAGGGTAGCTAATATTGCTACTGTCAGGCGGGCTTTAGCTATGTATTTAAATGATTCATTAACTGGTTATCCGGCATCTAGCGGTGAATGCTTAACTGGCGCTAGCGGCGTGGGAGCGGAATTAAAGGCAGCTAAAGTTATTATTGAAGCGCCAGCTGATCCTTTAAAGCCAACTGACGTGCCTAATCCTAATGTAGCTAATGACCCTGACGGCTTTTGCTATTATTATTTTTCCGACAATAAAGATACTTATCAAGTAAGTTATTTTTTGGAGTCTAATTCAAAATCAGGCAGCGCCGGAGCTCATACAGCTACTCAATAATTTAGGGGATATCGCCAATTAACGCCAATATTCGCCAAAGCGTCTTATAAATTTTTGGCGACCTTTTGGCGATAGTCTAATTTAGTTAGATGGAGGAAGTAAAATTAACTAATTTAAGAGTTCAAAGATTAGTAGCTATTGTTTTTTTTATTTGTTTAACAATAGTCTTTTTTATTAGTTTTAATACTATCAAAGCCAAGGCCAGAGATATTAAAAGGCGCGCTGATATTAGTATATTAGTTAAAGCTTTGGATTTATATCATGATAAATATGGCAATTATCCAACTAGCGTGGATGATTGGCGCGGCTGGGATTTAACTTATGAGTTTAATGGCAGGGAGCAGAATTTTTTACAGTTATTAAAAGAGCAGAGTTTTATCAATAAGATGATAGTTGACCCGATTAACAATGCAACTTATCATTATCGCTATCAGAAGTTTGCAACCAGTGAAGCTGGCTGTAAAGAGGCCTTTTATATTTTACAGATAACAAATTTTGAATTGCCAACAACAAATAACGGCCGAGGCCAGTGCCCGGATTTTAATTGGGGCGAGTTAACGCCCAACGGCTATACAGTACAGGGTTTTGATTAAGAAGACACTAATTGACAATTTTTTTTCGCCATGAGCCAGCAGGAATTCACGCGGTTTTTTTAAAATATGGGATAATAAAATTTCCGCCTCATAATGCGGATTTCTAGTTATTTTACTGGTGCTTAATTTGGCAATAGCTAATTTAAGAGTTTGTTTAATGGTCATAAGAGAAATTCTAAATCCGAAATTCTAAATTCTAAACAAATCATAAATTATAAATCCAAATGTTCCAAATAAAATGCAATTAGTATTTGTTTTGAATTTATGATTTGTAATTTTGAATTTGTTTAGGATTTCGGATTTAGAATTTAGTATTTTTGGTATTATCCCTTCAGCCATTTTTTAACGCCTCAATAATGTTTCCAATCTCTCCATCCATAATTTTCGCGATGCCATGCCAGGATTGCTTGATGCGGTGGTCAGTCACGCGGTCTTGCGGAAAATTATAGGTTCTGATTTTTTCACTGCGGTCGCCGGAGCCGATTTGCTGTTTGCGTTCGGTTGCTTTTTTTTGCTGTTTGTCTGCTTCTAATTTAGCTAGCAGGCGGGAGCGCAATATTTGCATAGCCTTGACTTTATTTTGGTGCTGTAATTTCTGGTCTTGGCATTGCACTACCAGACCGGTTGGCAAATGGCTAATGCGCACTGCGGAATTAGTAGTATTAACTTTTTGCCCGCCTGGACCAGAAGCGGCATAAGTGTCAATACGCAACTCCTGGGCTTTAATTTCCAAATCAACTTCTTCAGCTTGGGGCAGGACTGCGACGGTAGCGGCGGAAGTATGGACACGGCCCTGCTTTTCTGTTTCCGGTACTCTTTGCACGCGATGGGTGCCAGCCTCAAATTTTAGGCTGCCGTAAACCCCGCCAGAGATATTATTTTTAGCGGGGCCGCTAATTGAGAAAATAATTTCTTTGAAACCGCCAATGCCAATACGGCTGGAATTTAAAATTTCCAGTTTCCAGCCTTGTTTTTCAGCAAAGCGGGCATACATCCGCCAGAGGTCAGCAACAAACAAAGCAGATTCATCGCCGCCGCTGCCAGCCCGAATTTCTATAATAACATTTCTTTTATCATTAGGATTAGTCGGGCGCAGTTCCAGTTCAATTTGTTTTTTTAGTTCGGCAGCTCTAGCATTTAATTTAATTAATTCTTCGTTGGCTAGATTAATTAATTCTTCATCTTTTTCTTTAGCAATAACCTCTTGATTTTGCTTGATGATATTTTTTGTTTTTTCCAATTCCAAAAACAGCCCAATTACTTCCTTGAGTTCGCTGTGTTGGCGAGAAATATTTTTTAGCTGTTTAGGGTCGTTAACTACCCGAGGGTCAGCTAATTTATTCTCCAGCTCTTTAAATTTTTGTTTTATTTCTTCGTACATAAAAAATGAATAATGAATTATGAATAACGAATAATGCTTTTTATTTTTGTTATATTATTCATTTTTTCCCCATAATTCATAATTCATGATTCATAATTCAGTTAAATAAAACAGCTATTCCTCGCCTTATGCCATAATAATATTATAGCATATTAAAAGAATAGCCGTTTGTTTATGCTATTTTTTCTCTGTTCTTTTGGCCCTAGCTTTAGTTTTAGCCAGCCGTTTAACCTTTTTGCCTTTGCGGTAAGCGCTAACTTTGGCTTTAGCGTCCATTCTGGCTTGGAATTTTTCTACGCGGCGGGCGCTATCAATTAATTTCTGTTTGCCAGTATAAAAAGGATGGCAAGCAGAACAAATTTCCACTTTTAACTCGGGCAGGGTTGAGCCAACAGTAAAAGTATTGCCGCAGGCGCAAACTACTTTGGCATCAGGGTAATACTGGGGATGGATATCTTTTTTCATATAAACGCGAATAAATACACGAATTTAGAGCGAATAGAACGAATAAATTATCCGACTATTATTTATAAAAGTCTTTAACGCGCAGTATTTAGTATTAATTAATTTTTTATACAAATAAAAACAATCTTTGTCAGACTGAATTCGTATATTAAAGCTAACATAAAAGTTAATTTTTGGCAAGGTTGACACAACATAAATAATATTATAATCTATTAGCAAAGCCCAGGGGCTATTTTATTTATTAAATCTCTCATACTCTTTTATTAATTTTCCTTCTGATTAATTTTGGATTTCTCCCGAAAGCATTCGGGGGAATGACAATAGAGTTAATTCGGTTTAAAGAGTAGAGGAAAAAAGGGAAAAACAATTATGAAAATTCCTACTATTGAAGAGATGCTTAAGGCTGGCATGCATTTTGGGCATCGCACTTCAAAATGGCACCCGAAAATGGAGCCTTTTATTTTTACCTCCAGAAAAGGCGTCCATATTATTGATTTGACTAAAACGCAAAAAATGTTAAACGAAGCTTTGTCTTACCTTAAAAAGTCAGCTAGCGAAGGCAGAGTTATTTTATTAGTTGGTACCAAAACTCAAGTCAAAAAAACCTTAAAAAAGACTGGCGAAGAGATTAATATGCCTTATGTGTCAGAGCATTGGCTAGGCGGCTTATTAACTAATTTTTCCATTATTCGCAATTTAATTAGAAAGTTTAAGGATTTATCAGAAAAAAGAGCAAGCGGCAAATTAAACAAATATACCAAAAAAGAACGTTTGGATTTTGACCGCGAGATTGCCAAATTAGAAACCAATGTCGGCGGCTTAGTTAATCTTATTAAAACGCCTGATGTAATTTTTATTTGGGACATCAAAAAAGAAAAAACCGCTTTAGCCGAAGCCAACAAAAAGAAGATTCCGGTTGTAGCTATCTGCGATACTAATGTTAATCCCAGCGGTGTGGATTATATTATTCCCGCCAATGATGATGCTTCTAAAGCTATTAAATTAATTTTGAATTTAGTTAAAGAAGCGATAGTGGAAGGCAAAACAGATGCGAAGAAAAAAGACACAAAATAGTATTAATTTTATAATTTTTAATTTTATAATTTTTAATGCCTAAATTTTTAAACATTAAAAATTAAGATTTTATTTATAAAATTACAAAATTAAAAATTTAAAAATTTTAAAAAATATGGAAAATATTAAAATTTTGCGTGATAAAACTGGCGCCGGCATTGTTGATTGTAAAAAAGCTTGGGAAGAGTCCGGCAATAATATTGACAAAGCTGTAGAAATTTTAAGAAAGAAAGGCATTGCCAAAGCAGCCAAAAGAGACAATCGTGAAGTCAGGGAAGGCGTAGTTAAAGTCGCAGTAAGCAGTAATAGTAAGACAGGCTTTATCGTGGAAATCAATGCTGAAACCGATTTTGTAGTGCGCAGTGAAAAATTTCAAGAATTTGCCAGTCAGGTGATAAATTTAGCCAAAAAAAAACAGCCAAAAAATTTAGCTGAATTATTATCATTAAGTCTGGCTGACGGTACGGTAAAAGAAAACCTTGATAACTTAAGCGGTGTTATTGGCGAAAAACTTGTTCTTAAAAGATATGATATACTCAATTCTAGCGGCACGGTAGCAGCTTATAGCCATGCCAGTGGAAAAATTGGTGTAATCGTGGCGCTGGATCAGGACGGCCAAGATGACCTGGCATATGAAATAGCTATGCAAATCGCAGCCGCCAATCCCAAATATATTCGTCCCGAGGATGTTGCTGCTGCTGAACTGGATAAAGAAAAAGAAATTTATCAAGAACAGCTATTAAAAGAAGGCAAGCCAGAAAACATAATTGATAAAATTATGGTTGGTAAATTAGCTAAATTTTACGAAGAAGTTTGTCTGGTAAAACAAGAGTATATCAAGGACGATAGTCAGCGCGTTGAAGATATACTGGGAGACATTAAGGTTGAGGGGTTTATTAGGTATTAGGTATAGTTTATGATGCGAAACTACGAAAATATGCGAAACTACGAAACCGCAAAAATATAACTTTTAAGGAAAAATTTATGCGCTTACAAAACAAAATTGCCATTATTACTGGCGCCGGCTCTGGCATTGGCGAAGTTTTGGTTGTTGATGGTGGCTGGGTGGCTAAATAATTTTAGATATGAATTTCAAAAAATACTATTCTAAGCGAGACCCTTGGTGCCATAAAGGTCAGTTTGGTTATGTCTTGATTATTGCTGGAAGCGAACGATATTCTGGCTCCCCGATTTTTAATGGCCTAGCTGCTTTGAGAAGTGGAGCTGATTTAATTACTATTGTAGCGCCAAAAAGAGCAGCCAGTATTGCGGCCTCTTTTTTGCCAGATATCATTACTTGCCCGCTTGATGGTGAGTTAGAATTAAAGCATCTTCCAAAAATTTTAGATTTAGCAAAAAATTTTCAATCCTTAATTATCGGTTGCGGATTAAACAGAAATAAAGAAAGCTATCAGGCAATTAGAGAAATAATCAAAAATACTAATCTACCAATGGTGATTGATGCCGAGGCAATTAGAGCAATATCTGAAGAGAAAGAGATTGTAAAAAATAAAAAGGCTATAATTACACCCCACACTGAAGAATTTAGAATTTTAACTAGTGAAAGACTAAAACCGGAAGTTAAGGATAGAAAAGAAAAAGTAAAAAGGTGGGCTAACAAATTAAAAACAGTGATTTTGCTTAAAGGCCAGATTGATGTTATATCCGACGGGGGAAAAGTTGCTTTAAATAAAACAGGTTCTTCTTTCATGACTAAAGGTGGTTTTGGTGATACGCTTAGTGGAATCTGCGGGGCCCTTCTTGCTCGGAAAGTAGAACCTTTTGAAGCTGCTCAAGTAGCTGCCTATATCAATGGTCGTGCCGGTGAGTTGGCTTGTAAGAAATATAGTGAAGGAGTTTTAGCCAGCGATATTTTTGAGTTTATACCAGCAGCAATAAATTAAGGCAGTAAATTTTTCAAGTTCATTTTTTGTCATTTTTTTGAAAAATTTACTGTAATTAGTTATGATTAGCTCATTTCAGTCCCTATAGCTCAGCGGATTAGAGCGCTTCCCTCCGGAGGAAGAGGCCAGAGGTTCAAATCCTCTTAGGGACGCACCGTAGATATTTGCGATTTAAGATTTACGATTTTCGATTTGGCGGCTGGCGTGTTGTTCAGCTGTTTTTTAAATGGTAAAATACAGTTAATATGATAACTCTTGAGACTGATATAACTAAAATCAGCCGGGTGGGCGCGGCTACGGCTAAAAAATTAAAGCGACTAGGCATTGCCAATATCCGCGATTTATTATTTTATTTCCCTTGGCGCTATGATGATTTCAGCCAACTAACGCAGATTGATAAATTAGAGCCAGGCAAGAGCGCCAATATTGTCGGCCAGATAGAGCTAATACAGAACAAAAGAAGCTGGAAAAAAAGAATGTATATAACCGAGGCCTTAGTTAGCGATGGTAGCGAGACATTAAGAGTAGTTTGGTTTAATCAGCCGTTTATTGCCCAGAATTTAAAAACAGGCGACAGGGTGTCTTTGGCAGGAAAAGTGGAAGAAGATTACGGAGGCGTAATGATGACCTCGCCGGTGTATGAAAAAATTAAAATCCCCCTGACCCCTTTTGTTAAAGGGGGCAACTCCGCGATACATACGCAGGGGCTGGTGCCTAATTATCATTTAACTGCTAATTTAACCCATAAACAGGTTAGATTTTTAATTAAGCAAGTGATTGGTTTGGCAACGCGGATGGCTGATTGGCTGCCAGTCGGGGTAAGAAGAGAATTAAGATTGTTAAACTTAGGCGAAGCCATTGCCAAAATTCATTTTCCCAGAAGTAATTTAGATATTACCAAAGCTCGGGAGCGGCTGGCTTTTGATGAGCTGTTTTTAATTCAGCTTGAGTCGCAATTAATTAAAAGAGAATTGCAAAAAAGCCAAGCCTGGCCAATAAAATTTTTAGAAAAAGAAACTAAAAAATTTGTTGCTAATTTGCCTTTTAGATTAACTAACGCCCAACGCCAAGCAGCCTGGGAAATTATTAAAGATATAAGTAAAGACAAGCCAATGGTCAGACTCTTGGAGGGTGATGTGGGGAGCGGCAAGACATTGGTTGCCTGCCTAGCAATGCTTAATGCGGCTCTAAACGGCTATCAAGCGGTTTTGATGGTGCCGACCGAGATTTTAGCCAAGCAGCACTATGACAGCATTTGTAGGTTTTTTGCGGGTTTTGATATTAAAATTGGCTTGGTGACTAGAAGCAGCAAAAAAATGAATTATGAATTAAGAATTATGAATAATAAGGAAAATACAAAATCAGAAAACCATAATTCATTATTCATTATTCATAATTCAGATGTTATTATCGGTACGCATGCTTTAATTCAGGAGAAGATTAAATTTAAAAATTTAGCATTAGCAATTATTGATGAGCAACATAGATTTGGCGTTGAACAAAGAAAAGCATTGATTGACAAGACCTTACCCCAACCCTCTTCTTACCAAAGAGAGGGAGTAAGGGAGAGGTTGATGCCGCACCTACTGTCAATGACTGCCACTCCGATCCCGAGAAGTTTGGCCTTGGCGCTGTACGGCGATTTGGATATTTCCATAATTAATGAAATGCCCCAGGGCAGAAAAAAAATAGTTACTCAAGTAGTGCCGGAAATAAAGCGCCGGCAAGCATATAATTTTATCAGACAGCAAATTAAAGCCGGTCGGCAGGCGTTTGTAATTTGCCCATTGATTGATTTATCTGATAAATTAGGCGTTAAGTCGGTTGAAGCAGAATATCAGAAATTAGACAAAGAAATTTTTCCTGATTTAACAATCGGCAAATTGCACGGCCGTCTCAAGGCGCCAGCCAAAGAAAAAATAATGCAGGAATTTTTGGATAATAAGATTAAAGTTTTAGTTTCCACTTCAGTGGTTGAGGTCGGAGTGGATGTGCCTAATGCCACCATTATGATGATTGAGGGGGCCGACCGTTTTGGCTTGGCGCAAATTCACCAATTCCGCGGCCGGGTCGGCAGAAGTGATTATCAGTCATATTGTTTTTTATTTACCGAAAGCGAAGCGGAAAAAACTTTAAAACGTTTGCAGGCCTTGGTTAATCATCATGACGGTTTTGAACTAGCTAAAATTGATTTGAAATTTAGAGGCCCGGGTGAAGTTTATGGCACGGCGCAAAAGGGTTTTCCCGAATTAAAAATCGCTTCCTTGTTTGATTACGCCTTAATGAAGCAGGCGCGTGACCAGGCAGTCAAGTTAATAGACCAAGACCCGAGTTTAGCTAGCTGGCCGGGGTTAAAGGAGAAGTTGGGGGAGTGGGAAGGGAAAGCGCATCTAGAATGATGAATAACGAATAATGAATAATGAATAATGAATTATGTATTATGGGTTTGTTGATTACAAGTTTTTATAGTATAATATTAGTTAGTGAGGAGGGTGTTGACAAATAGGAGGTAGATGAGGAGCTAGTTTCCATAATAGCTCCTCTTTATTTTTTCAGCCGCAATAATGATAAGGAACAATAATTATTGTTCCTTACTGTCATCTATCCACATATCCACAGCCCTTTGACAGAGGAGATTAAAAAAATTATAAGATTTTATTAACTTCACTAAAAAATTAATTTAATCTTAGCCAAATCAGCAGAGCTTGACTATACTATATCTAGTGGTATAATATAATCAAGGACTACTAAATATGGAAAAAATCAACTAGCTAACGGCTAAATCACGAATTTAAGACGAATGCATAACGAATTATAACGAACTTGTACGAATTAGCTCTTAATAAATTCGTAAAATTCGTTATAATTCGTAACTAATTCGCGATTATGCGGTGTCCGGTCTGTAATTATCATGATTCAAAAGTGGTGGATTCCCGAGTTGCTTCAGACGGCTTGTCTATTCGGCGGCGTCGGGAATGCCTGAAATGCGGTTTTCGCTTTTCCACTTATGAAGAAGTGGAAATTTTGGATTTATCAGTTATTAAGCGCGATGGCCGCAAAGAGTCCTACAGCCGCGATAAGATAATCAAGGGTTTGAGACGAGCACTAGAAAAACGGCCGATTACCGATGATAATTTTAAAAAATTGATTAACTTAATTGAAAGAGACTTGCAGGTTTTACGGCAAAACGAGGTTACTAGCGAGCAGATCGGCCAGATTGTGATGAAACACTTAAGACGATTAGATCAAGTGGCTTATATCAGGTTTGCCAGCGTCTACCAGTCGTTTAAAGATGCCCAAACTTTTAGGCGCGAACTTAATAAATTGTTAACTGGCAAAAAAATTGTCAAGAGAAACAAGTAACAGTACTTATGCACTTAAAAAATATTTTTCAAGATAGTTAGCTAAAGTTAGTAATTTTTTCGTTGCGGAACTCCCCCCGATAGCTATCGAAGAAGTGTAGAGACGCGATTAATCGCGTCCCTACCATGGCGCAACAAAAAATGTTTGGTGCTATAAAATAAATTTTCAAAATATCAGCATTCGTAGGGACGCCCCGCAAATGCGGGGCGTCTCTACCATGGCGCAACTTTATTTTTATGACAAAAAGCACTATTACACAAATTAGGAAAAGGTCAGGGGAAATTGTTGATTTTAATAAAGAAAAAATCACCAGCGCTATTTTTAAGGCAACCGAAGCAGTGGGCAAGCCGGACCAGGCCTTGGCGCAGAAATTAAGCGACCAAGTGGTTGATATTTTAAACGATAAGTTTCATGCCCGCAGCATTTTGGCCGTGGAAGAAATCCAAGATATTGCGGAAGAGATTTTAATTAAGGCCAGGCAAATCAAAGCCGCCAAAGCCTATATCCTTTACCGCGACCAGCGAGCGCGGCTGCGCGAAATGAAGTCAATGATTGATTCTGATGAATTAATGGAAGGCTATTTGCGGCAGACAGATTGGCGGGTGCGGGAAAATTCCAACATGAGCTTCAGCTTGCAGGGCCTGAATAATCATATTTCTTCAGCCATTTCATCTAATTATTGGCTAAATAAGGTTTATACCGCCAACATTAGAGATGCCCATAAAAACGGTGATTTGCATCTGCATGATTTGCAGCTTTTGGCAGCTTATTGCGCTGGCTGGGATTTAAAAGATTTGTTAATTAAAGGTTTTGGCGGCGTGGCTGGCAAAGTGGAGTCTAAGCCAGCCAAGCATTTTCGTACCGCTTTGGGGCAAATTATTAATTTCTTTTATACTTTGCAGGGCGAAGTGGCTGGCGCTGAAGCCTTTGCTAATTTTGACACCATGCTCGCCCCTTTTGTCAGATACGACAAATTAAATTATCAAGAAGTGAAACAGGCTTTGCAGGAATTTTTATTTAATATTAATGTTCCCACGCGAGTCGGCTTCCAATGTCCCTTTACCAACATTACTATGGATGTGGCGCCGGGAGCGACTTTGGCTGAAGAGAATATTATTTTCGGCGGCCAGATTAGACAGGAAAAGTATAAAGAGTTCCAGCCAGAGATGAATTTAATTAATTTGGCTTTTGCCGAGTTAATGATGGCAGGCGATGCTAAGGGCAGAGTTTTTACCTTTCCTATACCAACCTATAATATAACCCGCAATTTTAATTGGGAATCACCAGTAGCAACTAAGGTTTTTGAAATGACCGCCAGATACGGTATTCCTTATTTTTCTAATTTTGTTAATAGCGACATGAATCCTGACGATGCCCGCAGTATGTGCTGCCGTTTGCGCTTAGATAATCGGGAGTTAAGAAAGAGAGGCGGCGGACTGTTCGCGGCCAATCCCTTAACTGGTTCAATCGGCGTGGTTACCTTGAATTTGCCACGTATTGGCTATTTGTCAAAAACTCAAGAAGAATTTTTTGAACGTTTAGATAATTTACTGCAAGTTGCTTATGAAAGCTTGGAAATTAAAAGAAGGGTTTTAGAGGATTTAACCGATAAGGAGCTATATCCTTATACCAGATATTATTTATCAGGCATTAAAAAGCGTTTTGGCAGTTATTGGCGCAATCATTTTTCTACTATTGGCATTATCGGTATGAACGAAGCTTTGTTGAATTTTGCTTTGATTAGAAAAAGTATTGCTACGCCAGGTGGCAGAGAATTTGCTTTGGTTATTATGGATTATATAAGGAATAAGATCTTGGATTATCAAGGCAAATCAAATAATTTATTTAATTTGGAAGCAACGCCAGCCGAAGGCGCTACCAGAAGGTTTGCTCGGATTGATAAGGATAAATTTGGCGATATTATCGTAGCCAACGAAGCGGCCTTGTCTGATGGTAAAACCGCGCCTTATTATACCAATTCAACCCAATTGCCAGTTAATTTTACTGATGATATTTTTGAAGTGCTGGATCTGCAAGACGATATTCAGATTAAATATACTGGCGGCACCGTACTTCACTGTTTTGTCGGCGAGGCCCTGCCTTCGGCCGAGGCGGTTAAAAAATTAGTTAAAAAAATTGTCAGCAAATACCATTTGCCTTATTTTACCATTACGCCGACTTTTTCTATTTGCCCCAAACATGGTTATTTGGCCGGCGAACATTTTTTCTGCCCCAAATGCGACGAGGAGATTGGTTATGTAACTCGCGAGACGACCAAGCAGGAAATAGAAAACGCTTTAGCTTAAATAAAAATTAAATCCAGTTAGTCAGTTAAACGGTTAATCGGTTAAACAGTCGGAAAAGCTGGCAACCGATAATTAATTAACTGACTAACTGATTAACTAATTAACTGATTAACCAACCCTATGAGTCCAATTAAAGCCAAAAGAGTGCCTTGTGAAGTCTATTCCCGGGTGGTGGGCTACCTGCGGCCGGTATCCCAGTGGAACGATGGCAAGCAGGCAGAGTATTTTGATCGCAAAACCTTTAAGATTGATTTTGATAAAGAATAATTAAAGGGGATATTTAGGATATTTGGGATTTTGAGGAGATTGGAGATAGAAATTTTTAATAATCTCAACAATCCTAAAAATCCTAATCATCCTAATAATCCCATGAAAATTGGCGCTTTACAAAAATTTAGCTTGCTTGATTATCCAGAACATCTTTCAGCTATAATATTTACCCAAGGGTGCAATTTCCGTTGCCAGTTTTGCTACAACCCTATGCTTGTACTGCCCGTCTGGGGCGGCAAGTCCAAATATGCTGCTTTATTTAGAAGTAAGCGACAAAAAGGTCATCCTGGCATTAAGGAGGATGACCTTTTTGTTTTCTTACAAGCGCGTGTCGGGAAATTGGACGCCGTAGTGATTACTGGCGGTGAGCCGACAATCCAGCCAGATTTAGCCAGATTTATTACCAAAATAAAAAAGCTGGGTTATCTAATTAAGCTGGACACTAACGGCAGCAACCCCGAAATTATTAAAAAGTTAATTGCCAAAAAATTAATTGATTATATTGCTATGGACATTAAGGCGCCGGAGGAAAAATATCAGCGAGTGGTTGGCAAAAAAGTTTACCCCGTTAAATCCGGCAAAGCTGGTGCGGAGCAATTTAACGGGGTAGATTTTAATAAAATTAGAAAAAGTGTTAAAATAATAAAAGAGAGCAATCTGCCTTATGAATTTCGTACTACCATTGTTCCCGGCTTGATTGACCAAGACGATATCGCTCGTATAGGAGAATTGATTAAGGGCGCGGACAAGTGGTATCTGCAGCAATTTAAAAGTAATATGCCATTAATTAATAAAAAATTAGAAAAAATTAAAGCTTATAATTCATCAGAGCTGGCGGCAATGCAAAGAATAGGCTTAAAATATGCTAAGCAATGCGAAGTGAGATAATAATTTAGTTGAAAGTAGATAACTTTATAACTTTTCACTTTTAACTTTAACTAATTCTATGGATGAAGAAATAAAAAAAATACTAGAGGAAAATTTAAAACTGACTCAAGAAATACATCAGATGACCAAAAAGATAAAAAATTATATCAATTTTCAAAAAGTAATGAGTTTGATTTATATTTTACTGATTGTCGTGCCAATCATCCTAGGCATTATCTATTTGCCGCCTTTGTTAAGCAATTTACTGGAGCAATACCGGGGCCTACTCGGCGGGAAGGTTCACCGGCTGGGCTGGATTTGAATAAAGTTGACCCCAATAGTTTGCCGCCGCAGTTTAGGAGTTTATTAAAGAAATAAGTATGGCCTTGAGCAAATTTGGCAACAGTGTTTTGGCTGCTTTAAAATTAATACCACCAGGCAAAGTAACAACTTACCAGGAAATAGCCAAATATCTTAAGCGCCCTAAAGCTTATCGGGCAGTGGGTAATGCTTTAAATAAAAATTCCTATGTACCTAAAATGCCTTGCCACCGAGTAATTAGAAGTAATGGGCAAATCGGCGGTTATGCCTTTGGTAAGACAAAGAAGATTAAGCTACTGGAGCAAGAGAAGATTAATATTAAGCAAGATAGAATAATTAACTTTTCCAAAATTTTTCTAAAGTTAAAATAAAAAGAGGCGTCAGAGTAAATATGGAAAACAATAAAAAAACATTTACTATTATTTTAATTACCTCTATTATTGTTAGCTCAATTTTTGGCGGCGTAATGGGTTTTGGCGCCGGCTTAATTTCGGCTAATGGCTTTAACTTGGCTGATTGGTTTAAGGTTCATATTTTAGGCAAGACAGCTGCTACGTTAGACACTATTAATTTAACAAAAAAAGTTATTACTATTAACGAAGAATCAGCTATCATTAGCGCGGTGGAAAAAGTTGCTCCGGCCGTGGTCAGTATTATTGTAACCAAAGATTTGCCGAAAATCCAAGAGTATTATAGCCCGTTTAATTCTGATTTTTTCCGCCAATTTTTTGGTCAAGATTTTGAGAATTTTTTTGGCCCGAGCGCGCCATCAGCTGGCCGAGGAGAACAAGGCGGTAGGCAAAAACAAGAAATTGGCGGCGGCAGTGGCTTTATTATTACTGCTGACGGTTATATAGTGACCAATAAGCATGTTGCCCTAGACCAACAGGCCGAATATACAGTTTTAATGAATGACGGCGCTAAATATGCTGCCAAAGTTTTAGCCCGCGACCCAATTAATGATTTAGCCATATTAAAGATTGACGCCAAAAATTTGCCAACTGTTGAACTGGGCGACAGCGCTAATCTAAAAGTTGGGCAAAGCGTTATTGCTATTGGCAATGCCTTGGGTGAGTTTAGAAATACTGTTTCTACTGGTGTTATTTCCGGTTTGTCCCGCTCAATTACTGCTGGCGCAACAGGGTTAGGCAGTGAACAGCTAATCAACGTTATCCAGACTGATGCCTCAATTAACCCAGGCAACTCTGGCGGGCCGCTACTTAATATTGTTGGCCAAGTTATCGGCATTAATACTGCCATTGCCCAGGGTGCGCAAAATATCGGTTTTGCTATTCCCATAGATGAGGTTAAAAGCACAATTGAAAGCGTCCGCCAATACGGCAAAATAGTCAGGCCTTGGCTGGGCGTGCGCTATATCTTAATTAATCAAGCTATTGCCGAGGCTAACAAATTAGCAGTTAATTACGGGGCATTAATCATCAGGGGCGAAAATGCAACTGATTTAGCGGTTATACCTAGTTCGCCGGCTGATAAAGCGGGGCTGGTAGAAAATGATATTATTTTAGAAGTTAACGGTGAAAAAATTGATGAAAATAATCCCTTAGCCCTGGTTATCGGCAAATTTAAAGCAGGCGACGAGATAATATTAAAAGTTTTGCATAAAGGTGAAGAAAAGGAAGTAAAAGTTAAGCTGGAAGAAATGAAATAGTCGCGGACTAACACGGACTTTAGCGGACTTTATTAAAATCCAGAAATACAGATTGCTTTTTTGGTAATCTAAGTATAAGCGCAATAATATCTTTCATCCGGCATATTTTTTCTGGATTCCGGCTCGGGGGCCGGAATGACAAAGAAAAATTTTATGGAAAATTTAATAAAAAAAATTGAAGAGTTGAGAGAAAAACTCCTGGATATTTGGAGGTTGCTTTGACATTGATAAAAAAAAGTCAAGAGTTAAAAGTCAAAAGTTAAAAATGAGCAAGCCTGATTTTTGGAGTAATCGCGCAGAGGCAATAAAAATAAGCAAAGACCTAGAAGCATTGGCAACCGAAGTGAATAAATGGGAGGATTTTAAAAAAGAAATAACTGATTTAGAGCAATTAGTGGCAGTAGCAATTAAAGAAAAAGATAATTCAATCAGCGATGACGCAAATCAGCAATACGAGGAGTTGGACAAGAAATTTAGCGAGCTGGAGTTTGCGGTTTTGTTTTCTGGAAAATACGACCAGCACAATGCCATTTTATCAATCCATGCCGGCACTGGCGGCGTGGACGCGCAAGACTGGGCGCAAATTTTAGAGCGGATGTTTTTGCGCTTTGTTGAGAAAAAAGGTTGGCGCACGGAAATTTTGGACAGGACAATTGGTAATGAAGCTGGTATTAAGAGTGTTAGTATTAACATAGCTGGACTATGGGCTTATGGCTATTTGCGTTCGGAAGCGGGTGTCCACCGTCTGGTGCGCATTTCGCCCTTTGACGCCGAAGCCATGCGCCATACTTCGTTTGCTTTGGTGGAAGTTATCCCAGAACTGCCAGAAGCGGCCAATATTGAAATAAAAGACAGTGATTTAAGGATTGATGTCTTCCGTTCTTCTGGTCCGGGCGGCCAGAGCGTTAATACCACTGATTCAGCGGTGCGGCTTGTTTATTTGCCAACCGGCATTACCACAACCTGCCAAACCCAGCGCTCCCAGCATCAGAATAAGGAAACGGCTTTAAAAATATTAAAGTCAAAATTATATCAATTAGCAGAAGAAAAAAAGACCAAAGAAGAATTAAAATTGCGCGGCCAGGCGCAAAAAGCAGAATGGGGCAAGCAAATCCGTTCTTATGTGATGCAGCCATACCAAATGGTCAAAGACCACCGCACTAATTATGAAACTTCAGACATTAAGGCAGTCTTAGACGGCGATTTGGAAAGTTTTATGGAGGCGTATTTAAGAAGTCAAAAAAACAAGAAAGCAAAATAAATATAGAATTAAGACACTTAGTGTCCAATTGGACACTAAGTGTCTTTTAACGTACAATAAAATTAAAATCCCCCTAACCCCCTTTGAATAAAGGGGGCAAGACAAGAAAACAAAAAAACAATTCCGGTGATTTTAAAACTTTTTATTTTTGATTGTTGTTTTTTTCTGTGAGGCGTGATAAGCTAATAATACAATAAAAGAGAGGGTATTAACTATTTTTCGTCCTTTGGCAGGAAAGGAGGGTACAATGAGGAAGGTATTATTGATTACTTTGGTGGCAATATTTTTTTTAGTGATTTTTTGCGGTCAAATTAGAGCAGACGAGAAGCAGGTGGTTAGCCATCAAGGTAGCGTAGTCAGTCTATGTCTAATTAACGCTAATCTGGCTGATCGCCTAGATGAGATTTTGGATAATTATGAAGGCGATGTGGTGCACTTTTATGTCTACAGTAGAGACGGCAGTGAAACTCTATATATCATCCCCACCAGCGATTTTTTTAAGTTAATACTTTATTTAGTTGAGTCAGGTAGTTATGAGGAAGAGTATGAGCAGTGGGAGCAGGAGTTATTGTTAGATGAAATGCGCTTGCGCGTAATATTAAAAAAAGGCCAGAGCCGGTCTTAATAAACCCCATTAACCTTTTTCTAGAGGCAGGATTAAGCACCCTGCCTTTTTTATTGCCGTGATTATAAGCCAGTGGTAAAATATAATATGAATTTAACCAAGTCAAAATTATTTTTAATTTGCTGTTTGGTTTTTATGGTCGGCATAATGCTAGCGTCTTTTTTGCCAGCTGACCTGTTAAATTATAAAATAATATATTTTAGTTTAATTATTACGGCGCTTATTTTATTAGTTCTGTTTTGGCAATCAATTAAATTAAGATTAGTTAGCTTAATTATAATATTTTTATTTTTCGGCCTCTGGCGCTATAGCGTCAGCTTACCGCCAGACACGCCTGATAAAATTTGGCATTATAACGGCCAACAGATAAGCTTCAGCGGTATTATTACTAAAGAGCCAGATATTAGGCAGGATAAACAGAAGCTGGAGATTACAGCCAGCTTTAGCAGTACTTTAAAAAACAATATTAGCGGGAGAATTTTAATTACCACCAATTTATATCCCGCGTTTAAATACGGAGATGAGCTGGCCATAACTTGCGAACTACAAGCGCCGGAAAAGTTTAATGATTTTGCCTATGACCGTTATTTAGCGCGCTACGATATTTATTCGGTTTGCTATTACCCTAAAATAGAAAAATTAGCTGCGGGCAAGGGTAATTGGCTTTATAGCAAGATATTTACCTTGAAAGATAAGCTTATTAACATCATTGATTTTGGCTTGGGCGAACCAGCGGCCAGCTTGGCGCGGCCAATTGTTTTTGGCGGCCAGCGAGGCCTGGCTGATAATATCCGCCAGCAGTTTAGCCAAACCGGATTGACGCATATTATGGCGGTATCGGGATTTAATACCACTATTTTGTCAGCCATAGTTTTAGGCTTTTTATTGGCCGTGGGCCTGGACCGGCGCCGGGCATTTTATTTATCAATTATATTTCTTTTAATTTATATTATTTTAGTTGGCGCGCCGGCTTCGGCTATGCGCGCCGGGATAATGAGCTTTTTGGTTTTATGGGCTTTACATTTGGGCCGGCTTAATAAAATTACTAACGCAGTAGTTTTAGCTGGCGCAATTTTACTTTTGCTTAATCCTAAAATACTTCGTGATGATATCGGATTTCAGTTGTCTTTTTTAGCAGTTTTGGGTTTAATTTATTGTTATCCGCCAATAGATAAATTTTTAGAAAAAATAAAAATTCCCAGATTATATGGCTTGCGCGACATCTTGTCCTTAACTCTAGGCGCGCAAATATTTACCTGGCCAATAATGGCCTATAATTTTTCCCAAATTTCCTTAATCGCGCCTTTGGCTAATGTTTTAGTGATTTGGCTAATACCATTTTTAACAGTTGCTATTATTGTCGCTCTGCCTTTAAGTTTTTTACTGCCTGGCCTGGCCAGTTTATTTTTTCTGCCCAGCTTAATTAGCGCTAATTATATTTTTGGGGTAGTTAAGATATTATCGCGAGTTCCTTACGCTTATTGGGAAATCGGCTATTGGCCCTGGGGCGTTCTGGCGGTTTATTATTTAGGTGTTATTTTTATAATTATAAAATTGCAGCGGTCTAAGTTGTTAGATAATCGAATGGGTGATAAAATATAGATATTACGAATAAGAAGATAGGCAAAACGCTTGTCTTTAAAGAAATATAACAGCTCGTCGCGCAATCGACGAGCATTTTTTTGGTGAGAAAAGTTTATTTTGCTATAATTTAATTATGTCTAGCCGGCTTTATAAAATTTTATTAATTTTGGGAATAGTTTTTGTTATAATAGCTTTGCTGCTTTTTTGGCTTTACTGGCGCCAGCCGGAAAATCTGGAGGTGGATTTTTTAGATGTGGGGCAGGGCGATGCGATTTTAATTAAAGCGCCGGCCGGGCAAAACATCTTGATAGACGGCGGGCCGGATAAAGCCGTTTTAAAAAGATTAGCCGAGAATTTACCTTGGTGGGACAAACAAATTGATTTAATGATTTTAACCCACCCGCACGATGATCATGTTAGCGGTTTGATTGATGTTATTAAAAGATATCAAGTTAAAGAGATTTTATATACCGGCGTAATTCACCATAGCCCTAATTTTTTAGCCTGGCTGGAATTAATTAAAAACAAAAAAATAAAATTAACTATTATTGATCGGCCGCAGACAGTTAAGTTAAGCCAAAATTGCCAGTTGGACATTATTTATCCCCAAGAAAGTTTTTTGGGTCAAGAAGTGGAAAATTTAAATAATACTTCTTTAACTTTTAAATTAATTTACGGCCAAACAAAATTTTTATTTACCGGCGATTTGGAACAGTTGGCGGAAGAAAAGATATTGGCTAGCGCTGTTAATCTTCAAGCCGATGTTTTAAAAGTCGGCCATCATGGCTCTGATACTTCCAGCAGTCAAGCTTTTTTAGATAAAATCCAGCCGCAATTGGCTGTTATTTCAGTTGGCAAAGACAATGATTTTGGCTTCCCCAGTTTGCGGGTGATTAAGCGACTGGAGCGCCTGGGCGCGCAAATTTTACGGACTGACCAAGCAGGGACAATTAAATTAGTAAGCGACGGTGTTAAGGTGGAATTATTAAAATAAGCAGAGAACAACTAAACTTGATAATTTTTTATTTGCTGTTATAATTTAAATTAGCCACCTAATTTAAATAGCCACCCAAGTAAGGTGCTTTTATTGTAATATACCTCACCCAGTCTAGACTGTCCGAGAACTGCTATTTTGTCATTGCGAGGAGCCCCGCATTTTGCGGGGCGAAAGATCTTTAATAGATGTTAGTCGCTCTTAGCCAAGTATTAAAGATTTCTCCCCCGCAAAATGCGGGGTCGAAATGACAAAACAGAGTTTTCGGAC
>Ga0210028_1001000_pt1 | contig 24201 bp, 17 predicted proteins | sample CryGeymeta201513_FD_185468 | JGI IMG/M metagenome (GOLD analysis project Ga0210028, IMG submission 185468) | Groundwater microbial communities from Crystal Geyser aquifers in Utah, USA - Crystal Geyser metaG 2015-13 (SPAdes) (version 2) | ecosystem: Environmental > Aquatic > Deep subsurface >...
TTAGTTAAATTATCTATTATTAAATTGCACTTGCCAGCCGTACAGTTTTTAATTTTAAGCTCACTGGCATCTCCGTAAACGCCGGCAGTAGTGCCATAAAAAATTTTATAAACAGCCGTGTCATCACTAGCTAAATCCCAACTTAATTCTATGGCTTTATCTTGGGCCTCTGCGGTTAAGCCAGTTGGTTTAACTGGCGCGGTTTTATCAGTCGGCGTTACAACCTGTTCATTGGAATAAGCGCTCTCTGTTCCTTTGTCTTTATAAACAGCTGTCACCGCAAAATAATAAGTTTTGCCGTTAGTCAAGCCGGTTATTAGACGGGAAGTGGCATCAACATCAATAAAATTATCATACTTATTGCTGGCAATGCCGTAATATAATTTATAGCCGGTAGCGCCAGTTACTGTTGCCCAGCTGGCCAGCACTTTGCCGCCGGTTCGCTGGTCATCAACGCTAAGAATTGTCACCGAGGGCATGTCTTCACGCAAAAAATAATATTCTTTCAAGATATTTAAATCACTGGAAAAACCCCTGACTACCGTATCTTTTAAAATAGCTGGCAAATCATCAGCTGTGCCAACATTACCAGCATCGCGGCAGTAATAAAGTTCAAAATTGTTATTAAAGCAGCCCTCGCCTTCCAGCCCAGAGCTACAATTAGCACTATTATCACGCCAAGGCGTCCAGGTATTGTCATCCTTAATTGGCGGCCAAGGATTGGCGCACATAAAAACATAAACATCGGCCTTACCAATAACAGACTGGCCAACAGTGACGGGTTTATTTATTTGGTCATCAGTTATAGTTGCTTTGGCGTTTACTATTGTTTTAGCGTCCTGTTTATTTTGGGCAATTAATATCTGCTGGTTGCTAGTATTTAAATTTTTAAATTTTACCACATCCTCATTGCCTATAGTCCAAAGCCAATCCCAGCTATAAACGCCGTTAAAGGACAAAATTTCCTGGCCATCAGCCGCCAAAGTTTTGGCTCGATAGACTTTGTCGCTATCTCTAATAGTATCATAATCAGCTCCGGTTATGTCATCGTCGGCCGGATTATTTTCACTAGTTTGAAATAAATAACTAATCGGGTCTATTGCTACGCTAACCAACCGGCAAATATCTTTGCCAGTGGTAAATGACCAAATTTTAGAATTAGTAAAAGTCTTGGCGTTAAAAGTCTCTTTGTCAGCGCCGAACATAGTAATGCCATAATTGCTTACTGCTCCTTCCTTAATATTATCCAAGATATTGCTATCGCCTTTAATGACCGCGTAATATAAACGCTCTGCATCAAGGGCTTTTTGCGGAATAAAATTTATCACTCCTTGGCCGTTAGTATTATTATAGCCGCTAACCGTACCACTGACTAAACAATAATTATGCGTTGAATCAGCTACAGCCAAAACTTTTTTACCAAAAATCGGCGCTAATAATTTTTCCAATGATATTATAACTCTTTTAAGAGCCCTGACAATGATATTATTAGATTTTTCTAAATTGCTTGATAAAAATTTAGTGCCGGTCGGACATTGCTTGGTCTCATAATCAGCTATTAATAACATATTATTATTAAAACTGGTTAAATCCATTGCTTGATCAAAAACCGCTGTAATAGCAGTATTGCGGCAAACATTTTGGCTGTTCTTAATAGGATTAGTCGGCTCTACTATTTGCGGCCGGGCGCGGCAGCAAGTATCAGTTGCGCAACCATCTATGCCGCCATTACATTGAGCATCGTTTTGGCAGCCGCAGCATAAGCCGCGGTTAGCGCCGTCGCACGGCTCTTTATCGGCCCAGCACTCTAACGGCGCGGCGCATTTATCATCAAACGGATTGCAGCAGCAGCGGCAATCAGCGCTATCCTTATCTAAACATTGATAATTAATCAAACAAGAACCGCTGCCGCTAGAACAAGCTGGCAGATTATCTATTTTGCATTCTTCACCGCCACCGCCATTATCACCTTGCTCGCAAATACAAGTAGTCTGGTTACAGGTCAAACCCGGCTGACACATATTGTTATCGGCCTGACAGCCGCTAACTGCTAAATTGCTGTCGCAAGGAGCGCCGACATTGCCGCCTGATTTGCAAATACAATCAGCCGCGTCGCAATAAAGGCTGCTGGCGCAAGGAGGATCACTGCTATCGCAGATAGTAGTAGCGTCATCAAAACAAAATTCGCCAGCAACTGCCTGGTCACGGCAGACTCCATTGGGATATTCTGGATTGGCTAAGTCGCAATACCTGTTCGGCTGACCATAGCAATTACAGGCCTGGTCGCTGGCTGTCTGGTCAACTTGGCTGTTAATTATCACCTTGCAACCAGTACACAAGCCATAATCTGGCGCGCCTGGGCCGCAATTTCCTGGTTCGCAAGTTAAGCCGGCGCAGCAATCCTGGCCTGCATTACTAGGGCGGCAGCAACATTCGCAAATATCATTATTTTTAATACACTGGCCGCTTTGGCAAGTTGAACCCCTGGGGCAGCCGGAAGCAGCAACAACGCACTGGCCGCTTTGGCAAGCTAACCCTGTGGCGCATGAACTGCACTCTGTTGGATTATTTAAAACGCCGACTGAACACCAATTATTAATTTCTTTATAAGTGCCGATTGGGCAGGAAGCTCCTTTGGTATTTATCTGCCAAATGCTTTTACTGCCTACCTTGCGGCATTCAGCTGTATAACCACTAACTAAAGTTGTATCAGTTGAATCGCAACTAATGCCTGATAATTTGCACTTATTTAAAGCTGCGTCAAAAACACATTGACCAGCGCAAACACTATTTTTATTGCAGACGTCGCTGCTGCAATCGCCTGTTACTACATTAGTCCGAGTTTGGCATTTTCCCGGAGAATTAGGGCACATAACAGTGGACAGACAAGCCGCGGCTGTATTATAGCCGCTGCAAGTCAAAATGTTTTGATTCGGCGCAGTAGAGAAAGTCCAGCTAAACATGCAGGCACTGCCTTCTGGGGCAATAGAACAAGTTCCTTGAGTGCGACAAATGCCTGACCAGTAAGTGCCGCTAGCGCAGCACTCCTCTCCTTCTTCGCATTCAGTCGAAGCAGAACACTTGCCAACAGTAAATGGCAGACTATTGCTAATTTTCAAGTTATTATCAACAATCTTAAAAGGGCCGGTTTGCGCGCCGCTAGCTACACTAGTTTTAACCATATTTTTTGACCAACTGCTGATTAAACCGCTAACATTACTATGCCAGACTGCTCGGCCATTAGTGCCTTGACTGGAGCCAAAATTATCTCCAATGGCTTTAATATTTTGGCCCACCGGACCATTGTGAGGGTCTAGAAGACAAAGTCCTGGGCCGGGCGAGCCGTCAATAATTTTAAAATCAACGGGCAAACTCTGTCTGGCTAAATTATTTATTACCACCACTTTATAATCGCCCTCTCCGGCTTGGGGCACCTTAACAATAATATAGGTATCATGCCAATACTTACCCTGGCAGGGCTCGGGAAAATCTATATCAGCATTGATTAAATTAGTTGGGTCTGCTGGCAAATAAAATTTAACCAAGCTGGCTCCCAACTGAAATCTTTTAAAATTACGGCCGTAAATAGTAATATATTGGCCAACCGGACCTTGGCTGGGCTCAATATATTCAATCACCGGATCATTGGCTGTATCACTAATTACTCTAAATTTTAAGCTATTTGAACTAATATTATTAACATTAATAAAAACAGCATTTGAGCCAGCAGTAATATTGGGCACCTTGGCATTAACCGCAGTATTGGTCCAGCCGCTAATTTCGTTAGCAGTTATATTGCTGGTCTCATTGCCAAACAAAACTTTTTGCTCCGATCCGCTGAAAGAAATACCCTCTAAACCAAAGGGAGCGTCAAATACGCCGCTAGCTGGGTCAGCTAAACACAAACCCGGACGCTTAATCGTATTTATTTGAAAATCATTTATAGCGGCTCCGCGATTATTATCAGTCGTATCCCACAAATTATTACTGTCAATTACTTTAATCGGCCCATTTACCGCTCCTTCAGGCACTACCACAATTATCTGGTCATCCTGCCAATAATTAGTGCAGTTCGGATTTAAACTTATGGGATTGGTAGCTTCTTTATCATCGCTATCATTACTAAGATCACCTAAAAATATCACTTTGCCAGGGGTATTACCAAAATATCTGCCGCCAATAGTAATAAAATTGCCTGGCGCCCCATTAGGATTCTTGTCCGCGTCTAATGGGCTAACCCAAGCTATCAAAGGCGTCTTTATGCAGATGCAATTATCATCGACTGAACAAACTAAATTATTAGCGCAATCAACTACTTGGCAACCAGCAGTATTAGTATCACTATCACAGCTTTCGCCTAAATCCGGATTAGCTATGTCTTGGCAAATACAACCTTCACCACAAGTAAGACCAGCGGCACACTGGCCAGCAGCGCAAGTTGTATCTAAAATATCGGTTAAACATGCTTCTCCGGCCCCAGGCAAAATTGAAGCTTGGCAAGTGCAACTGGTAGTATTGCAATACAGGCCGGTCTGGCAGAGTCCAGCGTCAGCCTGACAACCAGGATTAATAGTGTTAGCATCGCAAGAAGCTCCAACCCCGCCACCCTGTATTGTCCCGCCGCCTCCGCCAGGACCAGTAGTTTGGCCGCCAGTTGCCTTTATTAATTTATTTAAAATAAAAGTAGCAATAGCAAAAGCCGACAAACAGATTATCAAGCCAATCAATGCGCCGATTAAAATCTTCTTGGCCTTGTCAACTTTGTCAGCCTCTCCTTCGGCAGTCATATACAGCCAGCCGGCATAAATTATTAAGCCAACAGCAATTATGCCCAAAAAGCCCAAAACTATTCTAATAATATTAGCTGCGATAACTCTTGGATCTTCTTGCCCCAAGCCCGTGGCTTCGCCGTATTGCAACCCCACATCTAAATTTCCACCTGCGGCCAAGGCAAAATGAAACACAGCCAGCATCGCGATTAACAAGCAGACGAAGATTGCTAAATTTTTAATTGCTTTAGACATTAATAAGAATTACGAATTAAGAATTAAGAATTGCGAATTGCAAACCACGAATTACGAATTTTGATTCTTAATTCTTGATTCTTAATTCTTGTTATGGGCAGCTGCTCCCTGTCATTGGCACGCCATTACAGCAAGACGGTGTTCCAATCACGCCTAAGCCAGAGCAGGGACTATAACAATTTTGATAAATATCCCTAACTGCCGAGTTGATTTGCGGCGAATAACTGATGTTTTCATTAAACTGATCATGATTTAATTTTACAGTGGTATTTTTATCAACCACATTGTCAGATTTGCTAATCCAATAATTTATTGCCTTAAAGGGGTTACTGATTAAATTAATGCTGGAGCTGTTTAAGCTGTTTGACATAAGTAATTTGTTAAAAGTAGCTTCAATTTCAACAGTCAGACTCACTCCGGAATCGCTAAGATTTGGCTTAATACTATTAATTACCGGCGAAGTTATATCAATAGTATTATTGGTTTTAAAAGTCCAACTATAATCATCGCCTTGTGTTTCTGGGTCTGGCGCGTTCTCGTCATAAGGCGGCAAATTACTTTGCGCTTGCGGCCCCTGGGCAATGCCATTTTTATTGCCGTCTAAAGAATTGTCAGCCATATCAACTAGGCCGTCATAAGGAAAGTTAGCGCTTGGCTCACCGATAACCGCCAAAGTAGCGGCCTTTGCTAAGGTTGTGATATCCTTACTGCCCGGCAGGCAATAAACGGTTTCGCCGCAAGAATTAGTGCCACAGGCATCTTCAGTTAAAAATTCAACTGTCTGATATTGATTGGATAAATAGAAATTGCCGGCTACTGCCACATTATCTGACTGATTACTAACTATAATATTATTAAAGCCATTTTTCGTTGCTCCGCTGGCCGCTAATGGATCAACTGCTTCAGAAAAATTAATCTGAACAACAACGTTTCGCGGTTCAGTCGCGCCTGGTTGAGGGATGATGCTTGCTACCTTGGGCGGCGTTATGTCCACGTAAGTGCCAACCTCAAACGACCAGTCATAAGCAATCTCGCCAATTACGCCAGCGAAAGCGGCATCGCCATTAGCCTTTTTAATATTTTTTGACAGAGCCACGCTATACCAAATTTTCTCGGCCGAACTGCCTAAATATTGCTTTGGTTTAAAAACAAATATCTTGTTGTCAGCGCTTTTGCTGGCTTGAACATCACTGACTGTTGGACCAGTTACACCGTCAACTGACTTATATATCTTGATATTGTTGCTATTTATTAAGTTGTTTATTATTAAAGTGCTGGTGTCCATTGGCTCTTTAAAAGTGATGACAATTTTAGTATTGCGCGGCACATCTTTTTGGTTGCGGCCGGGATAATGAGATTCAATAATGCCGCTGCCTAAAGCCGCAATTCCTCCCCCACCATTGCCCGGCCCGCCGCCAGTCTCTGGACCGCTGCTAGTTGCGCCAATTAATTTATTTAAAACAAAAGTTGCTATGGCAAAAGCTGATAAAATTATAATCAAGCCAATAATAGCATTTTTTAGTACTTGTTTAGCTTTGGTTATTTTCTCCTCGTTACCTTCGCTGGACATCCACAGCCAGCCAGCATAAATTATTAACCCTACCGCAATAATACCCAAAAAGCCAATAATTATTCTGATAATTCTGGCAATTATTATTCTAATATCCTCGCCGCCCAAACCGGTCTGCGCCGCATATTCCAAACCAACATCAACTGCTGCTAAAGTATAATTAGCCAATAAAAAAACAGCTGACAGCATGAATAAACAAGCAGCTATTTTGATAAATTTTTTGTTTTTTGTAGCGGAAAGCATGGGGGGAGAATAAAATTCTAAATTTTAATATCTAAATTCTAAACAAATCCCAAATCATAAATTCAAATGTTCTAAACAAAAATGTATTTGCATTCGTTTTGAATTTGGAATTTGGAGAATTAGAATTTGTTTAGGATTTAGGATTTAGTGCTTAGAATTTTAAAATGCTTAGAATTTTAAAAACTAAAAAACTAAAAAATAAATAACACTTAAAATATTCAATAAAAACTGTGATAAGGTTTCTTTGACTTATAACCAGTTTTGTAATATTATTATAACATAAATAAACTGCTAAAAGCAAATAAAAATGACTATTAGCCAAGTCAAAAACAAATTCCGGGAAAATAACCCTAAGGCTGATACTACTATGTTGGAGTTGGCTTTTGAATTTAGCCAAAAAGCTCATGGCAACCAGCGCCGAAAAAATGGGGATCTCTATATTCAGCACTGCTTACACACGGCTTTTGTGCTGGCGCAGATGAAAGCTGACTTGAGTACAGTCATTGCCGGCCTGTTCCATGATATACCAGAAGATACCGAAAACACCTTGGAAGAAATTGAAAAAAATTTTGGTAAAGAAATTGCCAATTTAGTTGAAGGTATTACTAAATTTAGTAAACTTAAATACCGCGGCGTAGAAAGATACCGCGAAAGTCTGCGCAAAATGTTTCTGGCTATGGCCCGTGACTTAAGGGTCATTTTGATAAAATTCGCCGACCGTCTGCACAATTTAAGAACACTTGACTCCCTGCCGCAAGAAAAACGGCTGCGCATTGCTCAAGAAACTTTAGAAATTTATGCGCCGATCGCTGGCCTCTTGGGTATCTGGCGCTTAAGATGGCAAATGGAAGATATCTGTTTTAAATATCTTTATCCCGAAGAATACAAGAAGCTGGAATACAAATATGAAGTGGGGAAAAAATTAGAAACTAACCAGTATATTCAACTGATAAGAAATATTTTGGGCAATAAATTGAAAGAGGAAAAAATAGAATTCCAAATAACCAGCCGCTTTAAGCACCTTTATAGCATTTATCAAAAAATGCAAAGAAAAGACCGTAAATTTGACGAAATCTATGATGTTTTTGCTTTACGCATCGTCGTACCGACGATAGCCGATTGCTATAAAACATTGGGCATCATTCACTCGCTCTGGCGGCCTAAACTTAGTCGCTTCAAAGACTATATCGCCGTGCCCAAACCCAACGGCTACCGCAGTTTACAAACAACGGTTTTTGGTCCTGAAGGCAAGGCAACGGAATTTCAAATTAGAACGCCGGAAATGGACGATGAAGCTAAATATGGTATTGCGGCGCACTGGTACTATAAAGTAAAAAGTGGCAATGCTAATGATTTAAAAAAGCAGCCTGTCTGGATTAAGGAAATATTAAAAGCTCAACGCGAGACCGCAGATACCCATGATTTTATCAAACAAATTAAATTTGATGTCTTTCATGACCGTATCTTTATTTTTTCTCCTAAAGGTGATGTTTTTGATTTGCCGGAAGGCGCTACACCAATTGATTTTGCCTATACTGTCCACTCTGATATAGGCAATCAAGCAACTGGCGCTTTGGTTAATGACAAAATCGCTACTCTTAATCAACAACTAAAAAGTGGCGACTTAGTAAAAATCATCACAGAAAAAAGCCGCAAAGGCCCTAGTCGGGATTGGTTAAAATTTATTAAAACGGCTCGAGCGCGCGATAAAATTAAACAATCCCTAAAAAATACTATCTTTGACAACATCAGAAAATATATTCCCAAAATATAATGGATATTTATAGAAATTTACTCCTGTCGCTTCGCTCCAGTCGCGAAATTTATGGAAATTATTCAAATTATCAATAAATTTCTATTAATTTCTATAAATTTCGTGAGCGAAGCGAGTAAATATTTATTTTCTCGGCCACCTACCATCTTTTCTTAGGTTCATCTTTTAATTTACCAATCTTTTTTAGATACTCTCTGGCTGATCTTAATTTCATGCCAACCAAAGCTCGCTTTTTTTGTTGCACCTTATTAATCTTTGGTTGCAAATGCTGAGCTTGGCGCGCTTCTATTAATTTGCCACTTTGTTGCAATCTTTTATTAAAACGGCGCAAAAAACTTTCAAAACTCTCTCCTCTTTTTCTTTTAAATTCTACCACGACTCCACCTGCCTTTCTAGATTAGAAATTTATTTATTTGCTGCCATTATTTAATCTTTTTTCTATCTCTAACCTGATTTTCTTGTAATCAACTACCTCTTGAATGCCTGATTCCATATCCCTAATTAAAATCGTGCCATCCATAATTTCTTTCTGCCCTAAAATTATACTATATTTAACGCCTAACTTATTAGCTAATTCTAGTTGACTTTTCAAACTATCTTTGGTAAAAGCTTGCCTCGCCTGAAAACCGGCGCGGCGCAATTCTTCAAACAGCAGTATAGCTTTACGCCTGGCTCGCTCGCCCAGTTGCGCCAAAAATATATCTGGCTGATCATCCTCTTTAAGCGGTATATTTTTTTCCTTTATTTTAGCAATAACTCTTTCTATGCCTATGCCAAAGCCGCAGGCTGGCGTCGGGCGTCCGCCCAAATATTCAACTAAATCATCATAACGACCGCCTCCGCCCAAAGCGTTTTGCCGCGGCTGTTCAGCTTTAATATCCTCCAGTTTATTCATAGCGGCTTCACTATCAGCTGGCCAAATTTCAAAGACAGTCTTGGTATAATAATCCAAACCTCTAACTAAATAAGGATTTAAATTATAAGGAATATCCAGCTCATCTAAATATTCCAAAACTTTAATAAAATGATTTTTACATTCTTCGCATAAATAGTCAACCATTTGGGGAGCGTCAGCAATTAGCGCCTGACACTGCTTCTCTTTGCAATCCAGCAGACGCAAACTATTTCTGCCTAATCTCTTTTTACAGTCATTGCATAACTTGGCCCGCTTGCCCCTTTCTTTATAATACTCCTCCAGTTTAACTAGATATTCTTGACGGCATTCTTTGCAGCCAATACTGTTTATTTGTATTATTACCTCAACCTGTAATTCTTTAAAAAAATTATGGGCAATTAAAATCAATTGGGCGTCAGCAACCGGGCTGACTTCGCCAAGGCATTCCAAATTGAACTGGCTAAACTGGCGCCAGCGGCCGGCTTGCGGTTTATCATGACGAAAAACCGACCCCAGCCAAGCGAGCTTGACCGGCTGTGGCAAGTTAAACATGCCCTGCTCAATATATGAACGGACTAGACTGGGCGTGGCTTCTGGCCGCAGAGCAACGCGTTCGCCATTCTTATCAATAAAAGCAAACATTTCTTTGGTGACAATATCGCTGGTCTTGCCAGTAGAGCGCTCATATAATTCACAGCTTTCTAAAACCGGCGTTTCAATCCTCCTGAAACCATAAGTCTTAGCTAATTCAATGGCCTTTTTATTAACCAAATTCCAATATTTATATTCATCTGGCAGAACATCCTTCATACCTCTCAAGCGGGAAAAAACACGGCTTCTTCTAATCCTGCCGGCTTTTATATCCTCTGATTTTTCTTTTTTCTTGGCAATTCTCGGCATAAAAAATGAATAATGAATTATGAATTATGGTTTTTAGCACCTTTAATTAAACCGTTGACTAGCTTATGAACGATAATTGACTGCTCAGCTATTTTTTGAAATTCATCGTTGTTAATGTATTTTACGTCTCTGGCAACTAAGAGTTGATTTTGTATTTCCGTGATTGAGCCCAGGGACATTGAGTAAAAATATATTTTCTCTTTATAGGATTGACGACTAAACCCTTCAGCAATATTGGAAGTAATAGAAACGACCGCTCTTCTTAACTGGTTAACTAAACCGAATATTTCTTCTTTAGGAAATTTCTTGGTAATATCATAAACCATCAATACTAATTTATGCCCTTCTTTCCAGGCGTTTAAATCAGTAAACGATTGTATTTTATTCCCATTATTCATAATTCATAATTCATTATTCATTCTTAATAGCTATACTCCGGCGTGGGAAATAAATTGATCCGGTTAAACGGCCAGCCGCGGATTAATACCTTGCCAGTGATAAAATCCCGCTTGACCGGTCCGAAACTGCGCGAATCTTTAGAAAAATTGCGGTTATCCCCTAAAACATAATATTCATCGCTTTCCAGACTAACTACTTCCTCATTTAAACCATAAGTTTTTACTCCAGCGGCTAGATATGGCTCGGCTAATTTAAATCCCTTGGGGTATTCTTTGTTATAAAGATAAACTTCACCGTCAGAAAGTCGCACTTTTTCTCCCGGCAAACTTACTATTCTCTTAATAAAATATTCTTGGGGATTGCGTGGATATTTAAAAACCACGATATCGCCACGTTGCGGCTCGCTAAAACGATAGCTGATTTCATTAATAATTAGATATTCATGGTCGTAAAAACTGGGCTCCATTGAAGCGCCTTTGACATAAAAGGGCTGAATCAAAAAATATCTAATTGGTATAATAATCGCTAATGAAATAATAACCACTTTTACCAATTCAAAAGTAAAACTAAAAAAATTTCTGATCATAAATTAAAACAATAGCTTATTAACTAACATGACTTACGCGGTTTATTATTTTAGTTAATATTAAGTCTGATTACTTAATTTTCAGTAGGGATTGATTGCAATCAATCCCTACTTAATAATTTATTAATAAATTAAACTGTCAACATTATAACAATTATTAGCTAAAAAGGCAAACAACTTCTATTTGCCAAAACATAAAAACCTTTATATAATTAAATAAGACCTTTTGTAAAATAAGCTTTTGAGATAATTTTTTCAAATTTCGTAAGTAAAAGACACTTAGTGTCCAATTGGACACTAAGTGTCTTAATTCCTGGTTCGCTCGTTCCAAAAAGAAAAGCCAGCTTTTCTTTTTGTCTCTCGCTGCCGATTATAAGCGGAGGAGCTTTTTAAATTTTGTAGCCGAAATTTGGAAAAATTAGCCGAAATGTTATTTTGCAAGAGGTCTATAATGAATTGATTAATTATTATTGTGGTTAAGTATGGCTAAAAAAATAAATCTGCTTAATGACCAGCTGCAACGAGAACTAGCTAGTTATGCTGACTCACCATTACCAGCTAGCTTGGCTGGCAAAAAAAATTATCAGAAGAAAAGGCCGATCAAGGCCTTATCTTATATCTTTGTCTTTTGCCTAGTAGCGACTGCTATTTTTTCCTTAAATATTAACCAGCCAAAAGAGCAATCTTCATGGATAGACAGAATTCCTTTTGCCGGCCAGTTAAAACATTTAGCTGAAAGCTCCAATGTTCAACTAAAAGGCGAGGCTAGAGATAGAATTAATATCCTGCTTTTGGGCATGGCTGGCAAAGATCATAATGGCGGTTATTTAACTGATACGATTATGGTCGTCAGCCTCCAGCCTTCAACCAAAAAAGTTGCCTTAATTTCTATCCCCCGCGACCTCTCAGTGCCGCTGGAAAATATGGGCTGGCGGAAAATTAATAATATCAATGCTTTTGCCGAAGCTAAAGAACCTGGCAGTGGCGGCTTAGCGGTTAGCCAAAGCTTAAGCGATATTTTAAATATCCCAATTGATTATTATGTCAGAGTTGATTTTACCAGCTTTGCCAAAATTATTGACACTTTGAACGGCATTGAGGTCAATGTCGCCAACACTCTTGATGATTACAAATATCCAATTTTAGGCAATGAAAACGCGCCCTGGGACCAGCGCTATGAGCACTTGCACATTGACCAGGGCTGGCAAAAAATGAACGGCAGCCTGGCTTTGAAATACGCCCGCTCGCGCCACGCTCTAGGCAGAGAAGGCTCTGACTTTGCCCGGGCCAAAAGGCAACAAAAGATTCTCCAAGCAATAAAAGATAAAGTCAACTCGTTTACAGTGCTCTTAAATCCGGTTAAAATTAGTAGTCTTATCAGCCAAATTCAAGATAACTTCAATACCAATTTTAAAATCTGGGAAATGCTTCAGTTGTGGAATAATTACCAGGGTATTAAAAACGAAGAGATAATTACCAAGGTGATAGACAATAGTCCCAGCGGACTACTAACTGACATAATTACCGTAGATGGAGCTTATATTTTAACCCCGCGCGGCGGTGATTTTACAGAAATCCAATACCTAGTCAATAATATTTTTAGCGATGCTCCAGCGGATGAGAAGAATCAGGTCAAGCAAGACCAAGCAACCATTGAAGTGCGCAATGGCACCTGGATCAACGGCTTAGCTAATAAAGTGGCGCTAGATTTAGAAAAGTACGGCTTTAAGGTAGCCCGCGTAGGCAATTCCAGCCAGCAAAATTTCCAAAAATCAGTTATTTATGATTTAACTTACGGCGCCAAAATCCAATCTTTAACCATTCTGAAAAATAAAACCAAGGCCAATGTTTCTTTGGGTCTGCCCCAGTGGCTGCAAGATGATTTAGCTAAAGAATTAGCCAAGGAAAAAAATCTTATCCAGCCTGATTTTATTTTAGTTTTAGGGACTGACGCCGACACCACCCAGTCAGGCACAGAAAATAAGGACCAATAAAAGTAATTAAAAATTAAAATCTCAAAATGTAAAATGACAATGTAAAATTCAAATTTTCTGTCATTGCGAGGAGCGCCAGCGACGAAGCAATCTCACGAACTATTAATATCAGTAATTGTCCGTTAGATTGCTTCGCTCCTTTCAGTCGCTCGCAATGACAATAAATAATAATTTTACATTTTTAACTGTCATTTTTCATTTTGAGATTTACATTTTGCATTTTTATGATAGATGTAGATACTAAAGAAAAAAACAACCTTCCTCTAGTAGTCATTTTCGGCCGCACCAATGTCGGCAAATCAACTTTATTTAACGCTTTGGTTGAAAAAAAACAAGCCTTGGTAGCTGACATTCCTGGGACTACTAGAAATAGTAATATCGGGCAAGTAAGCTGGGGTCGCCTGTCTTTCAATTTAATTGATACCGGCGGCATTATTGATTTAAAATATTTAACCGGCCAGTCAGCTAAAACCAACGATATTGAAGTTAAAGTGCAACAGCAGGCTCGGCAATATCTTGACCAGGCTGATTTAATACTGTTTTTAGTGGACAATAAAACCGGCCTGCTCCCCCAAGATAAACAAATGGCTCTGATTTTAAAAAAAACTGCTGATGCCAAAAAAATAATCTTAGTAGCTAACAAAGTGGATAGCCCTAGCCAGCGCGCCAAAACTGCTGAATTTTTTAAACTAGCCCTAGGCGATGTTATTGCCATTTCCGCGGCCAATGGCAGCGGTACTGGCGACCTCTTAGATATTGTTGTTAAAAGACTTGAATCTCGCAACTCACAACTCACAACTCACCACCCGAAAGTATATTTTAAAAATGGGTTACGAGTTATGAGTTATGAGTTACAAGATATTATCAAGGTCTGTATTATCGGTAAGCCCAATGTTGGTAAATCCAGCTTGCTTAATTCCCTTCTGGGTTATCAGCGGGTTATTGTCAGCCCGATTCCTCACACTACCCGCGAGCCGCAAGACACTGACATCATTTATCAAGAAAAAAATATAAAGCTAATTGACACGGCCGGCATCAGTAAAAAAGGCGCGAAAACCAAAGGACTAGAAAAATATGGCATAGCTAAATCCCTAGGAATGTTAACTAAAGCCGATATAGCGCTATTGGTTTTGGATATTAGTGAAGGCATCACCCACCAGGACGCCAAATTAATTGAAGAGATATTGAACCAACAAAAAAGCCTTATCTTAATTGCCAACAAATGGGATTTAATCAAAGCCAGGGACACTAAAAAATACACTAATTACATTTACGGCAAACTTCCCTTTACCCAATTCGTGCCCATCCAGTTTACTTCGGCCTTAACTGGCGAAAAGGTCAAAAAAATTCTTGACTTAATTTTAGCCATTGACCAAGAAAGAAAGCTTAAATTGGGTGATTCTCAACTTAACAAATTTCTACTTCGCTTAGTAAAGATTCATCGGCCAGCCAAAGGCAAGGGCGTCAAGCATCCGCGAATTTACGAATTCAAGCAAATTGCTGCCAACCCGCCCAGATTTATAATACGCCTCGGCCCCAAGGATAATATTCATTTTTCCTATTTGCGCTTTATGGAAAACCGTTTGCGGGAAAACTTTGGCTTTACCGGCACTCCCATTACCATTAAAATCGCTAAAAATAAAAACCTTCGCGGACAACACAAAGATTAATAACTTATAACCTATTTTACCTTCCGTCAGAGTCTCTCGCCAGAGGACTCTGACGCCAATGTGGTGGATTTTTAAGAGAGGCGCCAGAGTCCCTTTCAGGAGACTCTGGCGGAGGGAAAAAAGTATTTCATATGCAACCATCTTAACACGGCATGTTTGGACTTAAAAGGGCAGCCTGAAGGCTGGGGAACTAACCCCAGTTATGGGTCTTTAGAAATTTACTCCTTACGCTTCGCTCCAGTCGCGAAATTTATGGAAATTATTTAGATTATCAATAAATTTCTATTAATTTCTATTAATTTCAATAAATTTCAATTTACGCTTTGCTCCAGTCGTGAAATTTATGGATATTTATTATTGTTTTATGCAAATCATCGTCGGCCTGGGCAATCCTGGGAAAAAATATAAATTAACGCGCCATAACATCGGTTTTATGGCTGTTGACGCTTTAGCTGAACGGCTTGGTTTAACTTGGCAAAATAACAAAAAGTTTTTAGCGGAAATAGCTAAAGATAATGATATTATTTTAGTAAAACCGCTTACTTTTATGAATAATTCAGGCCAAGCTGTTCAGGGGATTTTATCTTTCTATAAGCTCCTGCCCAAAAAATTCGGCCTGCTAACTGCTAAAGATGCTGATTTATCCTCTGTCTTGACTGTTATCCACGACGACTTAGATATTGACTTGGGTAAATATAAAATTTCTCTTGATTCAAGAAGCGCCGGCCATAAAGGCGTTGAGTCTATCATTGACCGATTAAAAACTAAAAAATTTACCAGAGTCAGAATCGGCATTAAAACCAATAATTTAGAAAAAATTCCGCCAGAAAAATTTGTCCTGCAAAATTTTGCCAACCAAGAAAAAGAAATAATTGACCAATTAATCTTAAAAATAATCGAAAAAATAAAAAAGGGGGACTTATTGTAAATGCCCCCGGACTTTTTAATTTTTAAGCGGCTTCAGCCGCTTCTTTTTTTTCTCTGATGAAATAAAAATGCTCATCCCGAGCCGCTTCTAATACTTCGTCATCTTCGCATTGCCCGGACAAAACTGCAGATGCAACTACTTCTCTGATAAACTTCTTATATTTTATAACCTCTGGATAACCGTATCTTTCTGCTTCACCTTTCTGATCAAAATTTACTAACTTCTCATAGAACTTATCGCGTTCCTCGTTGGTTAGAATATCGTAAATAACCTCAACCTTTGTTATGTCGTGTTCATTTCTTAAGCCAACCACTTTTATTTTCATCTCCATAACCTCCTCCTTTTATAAAAGTTTATATTTAATCCGCAAAATTATGCCTAAGAGCCAGGGACTTGCCCTATTTGAAGCTCGGGCCAAACCAGGAGGGAGGTTTAACCTTTGCCACTCCTAGGCAAAATTTTGCGGACTATAAGACCTCTTACAAAAGGTCTTTTTTTATTTATTAGTAAAATGTGCTAAGATTAATTATAATGGAAAATTAAAATTTTTAAAACGGTGGTAGAGACGCCCCGCATTTGCGGGGCGTCCCTACGGATGCGGATATTTTGAAAATTTATTTTACAACACTAAACATTTTTTGTTGCGCCATCATAAATAATAATGTTCACTTCGCTGCTTGCTATTTGGGAAACAATTAATTTTAAAATGATCAAGGAGGAAAATCATTTGTCCAATCAACGCCCTTAAGCAAGCAACAAGCTGAACATTATTATTTAATAAAAATTTATAAAAATAAATTGTCGTTGTATACTATCATATCCGGCTGGTTATGTCAAGAAGTCAAAATAATTTTATTAACAATTTTTGGCTAAAATAAAACTATGCTTGATGATTTAAAATACTGGGTTGCTCTTAATAATTTCTCTAAATTTGGCCCGGCCAAATTTAAAAAAATCCGGCGTTATTTTGCCAATTTAAAAGATGCTTGGACAGCTAGTTTAACTGAATTAAGGCAAGCTGGCTTGGAGGAAAAAATAGCCGAAGAATTTATCGCCGCCAGATTGAAAATTAATCCGGATGAATTAATGGAGAAAATACATCGCCAAGATATAAAACTTATAACTTGTGAAGATAAAAATTATCCCAAGCTGCTGGCGCAAATATATGATCCGCCGCCCTTGCTTTACTACCGGGGACAATTAGAGCTGGCCGATGAATTTGCGCTGGCGGTGGTTGGCTCAAGAAAATACACGAGCTATGGCCGGCAAGCCATTGAGCGGTTGGTAAAAAATTTAGCTGATAATAATTTAACTATAATAAGCGGCTTGGCTTTAGGCATAGATGCTTTAGCTCATGAGGCGGCTTTAGCGGCTCAAGGCCGCACTATTGCTGTTTTGGGATCAGGACTGGATCGGGAAAATATTTATCCTTCGCAAAACCGCTATTTGGCTGACAAAATTATTGCTAGCGGCGGAGCAATTTTATCAGAATTCCCTTTAGGCGCTTTGCCTTTAAAACACCACTTTCCTCAAAGAAATCGCCTAATTTCTGGCCTATCACTGGCGGTTTTAATAATTGAAGCAGGAGAAAAATCCGGCTCCTTAATTACCGCCAGCCACGCCTTAGAGCAAAACCGCGAAGTCTTTGCTCTGCCCGGTAGTATTTTCTCGCCCTATTCAGTCGGCACAAACCGACTAATTAAGCTAGGCGCGAGACTAGTCACTGACGCTAATGATATCATTGAAGCCTTAAATTTAACTCAAGTCGCCAGCTTTATTAACAATAAAAAAATTATTCCAGAATCAGTTGAGGAAGAAAAAATTTTAAAAGTTCTAGATTTTGAGCCGCGCCATGTTAATGAGCTGATTCGTTTGACTAAACTTGACACTTCAATTATAAATAGTACATTAGTAGTTATGGAAATGAAAGGATTAGTTAAAAATTTAGGCAATATGCAATATGTTTTGGCAAGGTAGTATTCTAATTAAATGCGAATTAAATGCGAATTAAATGCGAATTAAATGCGAATTATATGCGAATTAAATTCTTATGAGTGAATTACTACATAGAGAATTATCATTTAAAATAGTAGGACTTTCATTTGAAGTGCATAAAAGATTAGGCAGATTTTGCTCTCATAAACAATATTGTGATGCTTTTGAAATTTTATTAAATCATAATAAAATTAATTATGAGAGAGAAGTTGAAATACCTATTGAATTTGGAAAAGATAAATTATATGGAAATAGGTTAGATTTCCTTATTGAGAAATTAATACCCGTTGATATTAAAGCGAAAAAATTTACTGATACTGGTGATTATGTTCAAATGAAAAGATATTTATTCGCTACTAAAAGAAAACTAGGTATTATAATTAATTTTAGAGAAACTTCCATTAAACCCAAAAGAATACTCAATTCAAAAGGTGAGTATTAGAATATAATTCGCATTAGAATATAATTAGAATATAATTCGCATTAGAATATAATTAGAATATAATTCGCATTAAATTAGAATTATATGAAGCTCGTCATCGTTGAATCGCCAACCAAGGCTAAAACTATTGCCAAATTTTTAGGCAAAGCGTATAAAATTGAATCTTCTTTCGGGCATATCCGCGACTTGCCAGAAAAGGAGATGGGCATTGATATTGATAATAATTTCGCGCCTAAATATGTCGTGCCGGCAAAAGCGCGCAAAAACTTAAGCAAGCTTAAAGATTTTGCCGACAAGGCCTCTGATATAATTCTAGCTACTGACGAAGACCGCGAAGGCGAGGCTATTGCCTGGCACTTAGCCGAGGCCTTAAAGATTAAACTAACTGATGCCAAGAGAATCGTCTTTCATGAAATCACCAAAGACGCCATTGCCGAGGCGCTTAAACATCCTCGCCAGCTTGATTTAAAATTAATTGACGCCCAGCAAGCCCGAAGAATCTTGGACCGTTTAGTCGGCTATGAGCTTTCCCCTTTTCTCTGGAAAAAGGTAGCCAAAGGACTGTCGGCCGGCCGAGTTCAATCTGTCGCAGTGCGCCTGATTGTTGAACGGGAAAAAGAAATCCAAAAATTTAAATCCCAGGAATATTGGGGTATTACAGCTCTCTTAGAAAATGACGATAAGATTGCTTTGTCGGCCAGACTGAACAAAATTGCTGGAAAAACCATTGATAAGCTGGAAATAACCAATGAACAAGAAGCGCTAAAAATCTTAAATGAGCTCAAAGGCGCTAATTATATTGTGGCCGAAGTAGAGCAAAAGCAAGTTAAAAAATCACCGCCCAAGCCCTTTACTACTTCTACGTTGCAGCAAACTGCTAACAGATGGCTGGGTTTTTCCGCCAAGCAAACTATGCTGGTTGCGCAACAGCTTTACGAATCAGGTTTTATTACCTACATGAGGACTGATTCGCTTAATTTATCTCTAAAATTTTTAACTGAAGCTAAAGATTATTTAATAAAAAATTTGGGATCAAGCTACGCTCTAGCAACGCCCCGAATATATAAAACTAAAAGCAAAGGCGCCCAAGAAGCTCATGAAGCTATCCGGCCGACAGCAGCCGCTACAACACCGGACGCCCTGCAAAAAAAATTAAACGCTAACCAATTTAAACTATACCGCCTAATTTGGCAAAGAGCCATAGCTGGCCAAATGCCCGAAGCTGTAGTTAATGCTACAATTATTGATATTGACGCCGCTCCCTCTCTCCTTGCCAAGGAAAGGGCAGGGGTGAGGTCTTATCAATTCAGGGCCACTGGGCAGGTAATAAAATTCGCCGGCTATTTAAAAATCTACCCGGAAAAAAGCCAGGAAATTAAACTGCCTGATCTGAAAAAAGAAGAGGAGCTTAATTTAATTGAACTCACCAAAGAGCAACATTTTACCAAGCCGCCCGGCCGCTACTCTGATGCTGGCCTAGTTAAAGCCCTGGAAAAATACGGCATTGGCCGGCCGTCAACTTACGCGCCAACCATTGCCACCATAATTGACAGAAATTATGTCCAACGCGACAACAATAAAAAATTAGCGCCGACCGATATTGCTCTGGTAGTTAATGACTTACTGGCTGAACACTTTACCTCAATTGTTGACTACCAATTTACTGCCAAAATGGAAAATGAATTAGATAATATCGCCGCCGGCAAAGTTAACTGGCAACCAGTAATTAAAGAGTTCTATCAGCCTTTCCATGCTAATTTAGAAGATAAACATAAAATAATTAAAAAAACTGATCTTATGCCTGAAGAAAAATCCAATGAAATCTGCGACAAATGCGGCGCGGCAATGATTATTAAAACCGGCCGCTACGGCAAATTTTTAGCTTGCAGCGCTTTTCCTAAGTGCAAAAACATTAAATCAATAAACAGTAGCGGCAATAGCGGCTTTGCGGGGAAAAATGGCGAAAAAAGCGAAGAGTTAAAAAAACTTGAAGAAAAATACCGTGATGAGGTCTGCGATAAATGCGGCGCGGCAATGGCAGTTAAAACCAGCCGATACGGCACTTTTCTGGCCTGCAGCGGCTATCCTAAATGTAGAAATATTAAAAATTTTAGCGGTGAAAAATTAGATTCTAACAGCACTGGAGTTAAATGCCCTAATTGCGGCCAAGGTGAAATAGTTCAAAAAAGAAGCCGTAAAGGTATTTTTTACGCCTGCAACCAATACCCTAAATGTAAAACTGCTTTCTGGGGCAAGCCCACCGGCACTAAATGCCCTGATTGCGGCAGCCTATTGATTGAGGATAAAAAAGGCAATCAAATAAAATGTTCTAACAAAGAGTGCGGGTATATTAAATAAAAAAAATAAGAAAAATAAGAAGGCAATCTTATTTCTCTTATTTTTCTTATTTTACTATTTTCTTATTTCTCTTATTTTCTTATTTTTTTCTCTCCCTTATCTTTCGTCTTCTCTTTAATAACTTCCACTAATTTTTTGACTCCTTCACCAATCAACAAAAGATAAGAAGCACTATGGTCTATTTTGTCTTTTAACACCTTAATTACTTCATCAACTCTGTTTATCCTCTGACGTATTTCTTTGGTCATCTGGTATAGTTGGCGCATAATCATTGCCAGATAATAAATAAACCAGACAATAAAAATCGTCAGCCACAAAATGCAAAAGGCTAAAACAATATTTAATAAATCACGGCTATCACTAATTAAACCCATAAAATTATGATAATTATTTATTTTTCTCTTCTCCTTCAGTAAAATCAATTTTAATGCCGCCAAAGCGGGCCGCAAAAATATTATAAACTATAGCTGATAAAAAACCAATCAGCCAACCCAGTAAAGCTGTTATCAATGAAGATAAAACCGCTAACAATAGTCCGGCGCCCAAATTAAATAGTGTAACCAAGATAGTTGAACCGGCAAAATCTTTATTTTTTATGATATTAATAACAGTCAGCCCTGCGATAAACAATGCTGATAAAAATCCCACTAGTCCATAAAACAAACCCACTATTCTGGCTACAGAAAATTTATCTATTTTTTTAATTTCTTTCATACTAAAAGTCTCTAAATTTCGCGCCAAACTTTTTTTCCAATTTGGCAATTAAACCTTGCTGCAATTTATCAACTTCCGCCGCAGTTAAAGTCCGCTCTGCTTGGTAAGTTAGATGAAAAGCTAAATTTTTCTTGCCCGCGCCCAATTTAGCGCCCTGATAAACATCAAATAATTCAACTGTTCTAATTAAAGGGTTAAAATTTATTATTTCCTCTCTAATATCATTATACAATATTTTTTCATTAAGGACAAAGGCTAAATCCCTAATAACGCAAGGGAACTTAGGCAATTCCTGGTACTTTGGGGGCGGCTGATTTAAAAGTATGGTAATTAATTCGCGCAGACTAATTTCAGCCATTGCCGTCTCTTTCTTAACGCCCAAAGCCGCAGTGATTTTTTTATCCATTTTAGCTATCCAGCCGATAGTTTTGCCAGCCGCTTCTATACGAGCATAAATGCCGGGCGCGGCCCAACTTGGCTCTACTTGAACTGGTGAAAAATTGACTGCCAAATCTAAAGAATTAAACAAATATTCAACCACTCCTTTGACCTGACTGAAAACATCAGCCCCGCCTCCGACTGGCTGGTCACTCGCTCCCGCGATAGCAATAGCTAAATGCTTTTCCTGATAAGGTAATTTTTCTTTAGCGCTAGCGTCTTTATTAATATCGCCCGGGCTGGCGCTAAAAATACTACCAACTTCAAAAATTTTAATTATCTCTTCTCTGGCTTGATTAGTCTTGATATTTTCCAATAAATTAATAAGTAAATTTTGGCGCAACCTGGTTTGCTGGGCCGCCAGAGGATTAGCTAATTTTAAAGCCAGCTTAATATCTAATCCTAATTTATTAATCTGCTCTTCGCTAACAAAGGAATAATTATAAACTTCAGTTAAACCAGCTCCCAAAGCTAAAATATTTTTTATTTTTCTTTCCGGCAGATACTCCTCGCTGGCTAATTGCCGCTTGATTTCAATTTTAGGCATCACCGGCTCTATCTTGTCATAGCCATAAAAGCGCGCTATTTCTTCTACTATATCTTCGGCAATTGTAATATCGCGAGTGGCGCGCCAGGTCGGCGCCACAACTTTAAAATTATTTGCTCTCTCCTCTACCTTAAAGCCCAGTTTTAGCAAAATCTCCTTGATTTGCTTAGGGCTAACTGATCCGCCAATTCTGGCATTAAGCCAAGCTAAAGAAAAATTAATCGGTTCTTGATTTAACTTAAACTTCTTTAAATCAACCAAACTACTGGTGATCTTGGCCCTAGGGCATAACTTTTTAACTAATTCTACTGCCCTGATTATTGCTATTTCAGCTAAGTTTGGATCCAGCGCCTTTTCAAAACGCATGGAAGATTCAGTGCGCAAGCCCAATTTTTGCGCTGTTTTTCTGATGGAAACAAAATTAAAGTTAGCTGACTCAAAAATAATAGCCGTGGTATTATCGTTTATTTCGCTCTTGGCTCCGCCCATCACACCGGCAATGGCAATAGGCTGGTGGCTGTCGGCAATAACTAGCATATTTTCTTCCAATTTCCGCTCAATGCCATCTAAAGTTTCCATCACTTCCCCTTTTTTCGCCCGCCTGACAATAATTTTATCAACTAAGCTCTGGTCAAAAGCATGCAAGGGCTGACCCAGCTCATACATTACATAATTGGTGATGTCCACAATATTACTAATCGGCCTTAGCCCAACTGCCAGTAAGCGGTCAGCCAGCCATTTGGGCGATGGTTCGATTTTAATACTAGATAAAGCAACTGCCAAATAACGCGGGCACAAAGTAAAATCTTCTACTTTAATATCAAGCTTAATTTTGCCTTCAACTTTATCTAAAATTTTCTTATCTGGCTTATATTCTTTATATTTTGCTTGCAGAAAAACTGCGATTTCCCGCGCCAATCCCTGATGCGACCACAAATCTGGCCGGTGAGTAATAGATTTATTGTCAACTTCAAAAATTACATCTGCCGCGCCTAAATACTGGCTAAATTTTTGGCCAACCTTAGCAGGTTGTCCCCCTGACAAAGGGGAGATAGAAGGGGTTTTTCCTAGAATTAATATGCCGCTATGGTCATCGCCTAAGCCTAACTCAGCGGCAGCGCACATCATGCCTTGAGATTTAACTCCTCTGACTTCCGCTTCTTCTACGGTAACGCCATTGGGAAGTGTTGCTCCCACTAAAGCAACTGGCACGAGCTGGCCGACTTTAATATTCGGCGCGCCGCAAACTATTTCTAGCTTAGCTCGGCCAATATCAACTTTAGCCAATTGCAGTCTATCGGCATTGGGGTGTTTGTTTATTTCTAATATTTTACCAATAACAATATTAGCATACTTATCGGCTTGGCTAACTACGCTATCAATTTCCACAGTATGTTTGGTCAACAACAAACCCAGCTCTTCTGGTTTGAGAGACCGAGGGATATCAACAAAATCTTTTAGCCAATTAAGGGACAGTAGCATAAATTAATTAATAATCTGATAAATTTTTTCTATATTATTAATAGATTGATATATTCTTTGAACAGGTTTTAATTTTTTAGTTCCGTAATAATAAATAATATCTTGAACTAAATCCTCTAAAAGATTTATAGCAAATAAAACGAACTTAATGTCGCTTGATTGCGCATAAGTTGTTTTTCCGTCCATAATATTTTAATTAGGTAATTATTTCTACTTCTGCATTATCAAATAAACTATCGCTT
>Ga0210028_1001002_pt1 | contig 24182 bp, 26 predicted proteins | sample CryGeymeta201513_FD_185468 | JGI IMG/M metagenome (GOLD analysis project Ga0210028, IMG submission 185468) | Groundwater microbial communities from Crystal Geyser aquifers in Utah, USA - Crystal Geyser metaG 2015-13 (SPAdes) (version 2) | ecosystem: Environmental > Aquatic > Deep subsurface >...
GTTTTCTTGCTGGCAAATTCGCCAAAGCACCACCACGATGGGGCGTAGCTGTTGTTATCTGTGTTGTAGTGCCGAACCCCCACATACACCATTCGGTCGTCACACACCACCAGCCATGGCTTAGCTACGGCATTGGCGGCTTCGCTTTTAAACACATACAGCGTTTTCTGTGCAGTCGTCGGGAATTCACCTGTGCCTGTGCTGATGTCACTCAAAGTTTCATAGCCCCAGATACGGGCGTTGAACGTAGTGGTGTCGTCCACCTTCAGAAAAATGCCTGTGCCGTCCGGGTGCAGCGCCGGGTCGATCTTGTATGCAGCGGTATTGGTGCCTGAAAACGGCTTGAGCCAGCCCGCCGGGGCTAGTTTTATGGTGATTGTGCCCGTTGGCGCGCCGTCTGGTTCTGCTGTGGCAAAGCTGACGGTGTTGGCGGTAATGGCAGTCACGCGCTGCTCACCATTTAGGCTAGCCGGGGTAGCGCCTGCAACCAGCGCCACACTACCAACTTGCATGGCGGGTGTCGTGGGCAGGGTCAAGGTGCAAACGCCTGTAGCAATGCTGGTGCTGGCGGCGGTTTGCAGGCCAAAGCCCGTGACCAGGCAAGCGTCCAGCACGGACAGCATGGCTCCGGCTGTGCCGCTGCACTGTGGCGCACCAGGCATGTCTGAGTTGAAGAATTTAACGGAAGTGCTCATGCGGGCTCCTTGAAAAATTGGTTATGGTCGGTCAACGTCGCCACGCGACAAAATGGTGAATGAATGGTTAGTGCCTGTATTTGGCCCCTGCTGAATCGTGCGCACCACCCACACAGGAGCCATTGCGCCCACGGTGTTAAAGCGCAGCACGTTGCCGGTGCTCCAGCCAATGCCCCAACCTAGCACGGGGATGGTGAAATATGGCGCATTGGTGGCTGGATTAAGTGGGGCTTGCACTTCGTTGACATTACCTGTGCCGATCACGCCCACATGCTCACCCACAATGTTGAACGTGGTGGTGTTGGTGAAAATCAGCGCCCAACGCTCAGTTTGCGCGCCGATGTTGGTCACAGCAATAGGGGCTAGCACGTCGTTGTAAGTGCCTGTTGCTGTGTTGCCTATCAGCGAGTCGCTCCACACATTTGTCCAGGTGGTTTGGTCAAACAAGGTGCTTACACGGGCTTTCAAGTCACCCGCCACCAATGCGCTGCTCAAAAAGCTGCCCAGCGGGTAGTCATGCGTCAAGGCGCGGGTAAATGTTACTTCGCCGCTTATTTGTGCCTCTCGCACCACGCCCATATCTTCAATGCGGTGCTCAATGGTCACGGGTTGGCTGTAGCCTGCGACGTTGTTAAACGTCACCGTGCCGGCATCCAGGTCTGCGGTGTAGCCGGTGTTGATCACGTTGCCATCGAAGCCCACCACGCGCACCCGGCTTAGGCGAACGCGACCTGCATTAATGGTCTGTGCGTTGCTGACCGTGGCAATAATCTTGCCCGTGTGCCCTACTACAGCAAAGCCCCCTGCTCTAAAAATGGGCACGCGGCCATCACTTGGTAAGCGCACGGGGTCAATGCCGAGCAGGTTTGCATCCAGTGGCAGGTAGCTGAACGCCACTGCGTTATAACGCAAGCTGTTGAGCATAACCAGGTCAGTGGGGATGGTGGTAAGGCCAGCAATATTTAAAAAGCTAAGGTCAATATTCAGGCCCACATCGCCATTGGGGTTAACAAAGTACAACTCGACCAACCCGTATTGGTAGTCCACCCGGCCCTTGACCCGCGTGCCGTTGATCTTGCCATTGCCGTCAGCGGTCACGTTAAACGCAGTGCCGTCCTGCATCACACCCAACACGCTAAGGCTGGCCGGGCGTAGTGGGCTACTAGCAGTGCGAAAGACGCTGCTAGGCGTTGTAAAAGGTGCCTCTGCACCCACGCTTGGCGGGGCAATAAGGCCACGCCAATCTGTCAGCGTAGAGCTAGCGCCTGTTGTCCAACTGTTAATAAATACCGCCCCCAATGGGGCAGATACGCTACCTGCTGGTGTCCCGCCACCATTGGTTGGGTTGATATCTTTCAGTAGCGTGCCGTCGGTCAGCTGTTGGTAACGCGTACCGCCCAATGAGAAACCAACACCTTTAAGTGTGTAGTTTGGAACCATCATCGTGCGAGCCAAGTATTGTGACACCGTGGCTGTTACAGAGTCTGCCCCTGGGAGCGTGCTGCTATAGGTTACGTCGGCTGTGGTGGACGTAATTTCAGCACTGCGAATACTGCCACTAAGGGCATTCCAATTGCGCTGTGTATATGTGCCCGCAAGTGATAGGAATGTGAGCAGTGGACCAAGGCGGTCGTCGTGCAACACGCTCGGGGTCATGTTAACGTTAATGGCTCCAGTGCTGTAGTTGATAGTGCCGCAACTTACAAAGAAACCATTACCAGAATCTTGGTAGCGCAAGCCACCTACACCATCATCGCCAATACGTACCGGGTCTGTCCGATTGTAAAAATTAAGCGTCCAGCCATTTGGTGCGCTGTAAGTCAATCTGATAGTCACCACAAACGACACCGACCCGGGCACGATATTGGCCACACCAATGTTTCCATTGACCAGCGGGACAGACGCTGCAACATCGCCGTTAGACCCATCAATATCTACCAAAAACACAGTCCCTGGCGTGGGTAATGTGTTTGGGCTAATCCGCACCACTCCTTGGGTGTAGTCCACTGTGCCGGTAGCGTCACCAGTCAAATTGCCAAAGCCGTCATCGGTTGCCAACTTAGTTGTGCCGTCCATCCACCCAATAGACACGGAGCCAATGCCAATCGACTTGCTGCCCTTTTCTTCACTGAGCAAACCATCAGTGTTGATAGGCACATACACCTTACCGTTATTTGTCAGCATGGTGTTGTTACTGGTTACGCTGGTCACCTGGCTGTAGCTTTGCACTACTACGCTGCTGCCCACGTCCGGCAGAGCCCCAAGCGTCACACTGACACTTCCTGTGGTGTAGTTAAGTGTGCCAACGCCGTTGGCGCTGCTATTACCAGACAGTTTTCCAGCGCCATCGTCACGCAACACATACCAGCGCCCTTGAGCCAGGTAGCTAATGCTCAGTGTGCGGGGCAGTGGCACGTCATCCATGACAAAGGCGTAGTTCAGCGACCGGCTCTCGGCGGTGACAAGAATGGCACGCTGGTCGCTTATCAGATCAGGTACTGCCGCCGGTATGAAAGTAACCACATGGGAGCCACCTGACGTGCCCCATACATTTGTGCTCAGTTTGACAATGCCATTGTCATAGTCCACCTGCCCCACCTCGGCTGCAGCGCTGATCAGCAATCCGCCTTGGTCGGTTGCAGTCACCCCGCTGCGGACAATACTCAAGCTACCAGGGTAAATAGGACCACCAACAAACAAGTTTGTGCTGGTGGTGAAGCCCATGCTAATCGTCTGCGTGACGGATCCACCAGTAGCTACCAACGCGGCGCTTAAGCCATTGGTGCGCACATCAAGAATTGGGCTTTCCGTCTGCGAACTTGGAACCAGTTGGGTGTAAACCGAGGCCGCGTTCACAGTAAAGTCACCCAGCGCGGCGGCTTGCGCTAAAGGCGTTACGCCAACATAAGTACCCGCATCAGCCACTACTGTGTCGCGCATCTTGGCAGCGTTGGCAGCCAACGATAGTTGTTTGCTTGCTGGGCTACCAATCATATCGTCGCGCAATGCGTCGCTGATAGATAGCGTCACCACAGCCTTGTCATAGGGGTTACCGTTGATATCGTAAAACGTGCGCGTAACCGACTCCACAGCCGTGGTGCGGATGTACTGTTCAATCTGATTACTTAAGCCTTCGTACTGCACCAATACCAGCGTCTGCCCGATAGCGGGTAACTCGGTTTTTGTTTCTTGCAGTACCTGGACGCTGCGCTGCCCTGCAATGTGGTTTTCGTAAAGAATACCAGGCCACAATGGCCCCTTGTTCAAATAGGACTCAACCCGGCTAGACGCTTCGGTTCGACGATCAAAAACGGAGTCAGTGGTGAACAACGTCACGCTTACGTTTGGGTCTTCGGGAGGTTCAGCCACAATCATGTTGCTGCCCATGTAAGTGGCAGTGTCAGCCGTCTGCACCGAGACGTGCAATTTGCGCAAATTCACCCGGCCACCAGCGCGGTCAAGTTCACTGATGTCCGGGAAAATAGCATTGCTTACACCGTCTGCAATGACCGTTGACGTGGGTGCGCCACCACCTTCGGCCACGTCGTCCATGACTTGGGATGCGACCAGTTTGATGTCGCCTGAAAGGATGGGCATAGCTTACAACCCCAGCGCCTGGCGCTCTACCCGGCCCCATTGCCGGGCGGCTTCCACAAACGCGCCAAATTCCTGCATGGCCGCCAGCTCGCCGGGGGTTGGTGTGTACATGCCGGTGGCAGCGCCTACGCCAATGCGGGCAAAGTACATCTCGTCATCAATGCTGTACTGCGCACGGATTTTGTGAATCATGCGCTCTGAGATCAGGTGCACATGGGTGCTGGCGGACTTGATTTGCTCTTTGAGTGCGTCGGTCAGCACCACGGGCTGCGGGTCAATTTCTGGCGGCTGCATGGGCAGCGTCAGGCCTTCTGGAACGGCAACATAAGTGGTGCCGTCAAGCGTGCACAGCTCGGTGCAGTGCAGCGCGTCGTCAAACCCTTGCGAGTCGGGTAGCGCCATTTGAATGGTGGTGTGCGGTGTTGAGGCTTTTTGGTAGGCGTAGATAGAGGTCATGGTGGTGGTGAGTGGTTAAGGGGATGGCCCCAGCGCTATCGCTTAGGGCCTCAAGTCAAATACGAGGCGCAGGCCAGCCCAACGCTGTAGTTCGCGTTGTTCCGGGCGTTGCTCAGACTGCGAAAGCGGACACCGGCAACGCTGCCGTTGCCCCAATTGCCACGAGAAATCACACAGAGCTCATTGCGAATGTACTGGTAGTAGTAGTCCGTGCCCATGGCATTGCTGCCTGCCGTGCTCATGCCGCTGGCAGCGGGCAGGCCCAGCATTGACAACAACCGGTTGGCGGCGGTGTCCCAGGCAAACACCTGGTTGGCTGCGTTGCCATAGCGCTGGGCGTAGGCGTTGTTGGGGTAGGTGGTGGCAAAGTTGGGCGTGATGACATCAAACTGTGCGGCTGCACCCGTGGCGCCCCAGTGGTCGGTGGCCAGGGTGGTGCCTGCTGTGACAGCAGCGATGTCCACACTGGTCTTGAGCGCATAAAACACGCCCTTGGTCGTGATGCCGCCCGACGTGTAGGCGGTAAAGGCGGTGCCATCCACGGCATTGAGTGTGATGGTGTTGGCATCGGTCACGGTGATGGTGTACAGCCGGCCGTTGAGCTGCGTCATGCCTTCCACGCTATCAATTTGCACCACATTACCTGTGGTGTAGCCATGCGCGGCGACGGTGAGCGCAACCGGGTTGGCCTGGGTGGCGCCGGTGATGGTTTTGCCAAGGGCAATGCACATCAAGCCTGGGTTGATTTTGTAGATGTTGCCTGCCACATCAGCAATGCCGCAGGCCTGGCCGTTGTGGGTGGTCTTGGCAAACGGCACGCCACTGCCCGCCAGCGCCATGTTGGGTGCGCCACTGGCCCCGGCGGTGGTGAAGATCACGCTGGTGTCGTTGGCGTCGCGCAGGGCATTGTTGTTGTTGCCCTTGGGGTAATTGGTGACACGCGCGGCATCAAACCAGGCGCAGTAGGTGGCGCTGGTGCTGGCTTGCGCGTGGGCCTCTGACAATCTGGTGATGGCGTCGGCCATGAAGATGGTCTCGGGCACAAACAGCGCGCCGCGTGTTTTGGCGGCGGCAATGGCACCGTAGTAGGCATTGGCGGGTGCGCCGGTCAGGGTGGCAAAGCCAAGCTGGCCGGTGCTGGGGCCGCTGACGATGGGCATGGCATTGGCGATGCTGGAGCAGGTGCCCGCGTTGTTGCTGCAGTCGTATTTGTCGCGGAAAAAGCCGGGCTGGTTGGTGCCGCCGTTGATGAAGGCGCGGTGCAGGTAGTAGCTGTCAGACGCTGCCGTAGCCTCGTCTGGGTAGGCACTCAGGGGTTTTACGTCGACGCTGTTGGCCGCGTACACGCCATAGGTCGGGTTGTTGGCGTGGCCCAGGCGAAAGTAAAACGCGGGGATCCAGATCATCACACTGCCGTCGCTGTACTGGTAGCTGCCGTAGTTGGCGCTCAGGGTATCGGTGCAGCCAGGCATGGGGGTGTAACCCATGGGCACGGCGGGGCAAATGCCTTGGCCGAAACCGGCAAAGCCGGGGGTGCCGATGTTGTTGTTAATCGCGTTACGCAACAGTGTCCCGTCGGGCATCACGATGGAGCCGTTTGCATCGACCGCTACTGGGGCATTTGCGCCTGCAACGCGCTGGGCGCCGGTGAGCTTGGCAAAACCATGCGCTGCCAATTGCGCTAAATTAAGCCCGCTCATTGCTTCACCCACTTGGATTCACCAGTCAGCACGCCTGCTGTGTAGCTGTATGTTTTTATCCATGTGTTTGCGCCGTTGGTGGCGGTGTCGGTGGTCAGCAAGCCGCTGCTGTAGGCGTAGGCGTGGCTGCAGGCATCAGGATTGAAGGATGCGCCCGTGGAGTCGATGGCGGCGCCACCACCAGCGGCATAGGGCAGGCCTGTGGCGGGGTCCAGCAGCACCACGGCTTGGGGTGTAAGGGGCCGTGTGGGGCCGGGGGTGTTGACAAATTCCATGGGATTGCCTTTCAATCGGTTTTTACAGTTCGACAAATCGCAGGGTAGGCACATACCAGTCGTCGCTGGCAATGGCAGCATCTTCAAAAAACAGCACAGGCAGGCCTTGCAGCGCGCCGCGTTCGTGGTCAAAGGTCACGCTGTGGGCCACGCCGCGCAGCGTCAGGGTGAGCGTGATGCCTGCGGTGTGCGCCCAGGCGTGCAGTTGGTCAACCAGGGCGCGGGTGCACCAGCTGGTGTCTGCACTGCCCTCCAGGGTGATCGGCCTGCCTGCCTGCTTAACGCCTTCTTCAATCAGCAGCGCGCCGGTGGTGGTGTAGGTTTTGGCTTGCTGCACCGGGCTCCAGGTGTATTCATCGGCCCAGTTCAGGGCATCGGGCAGCGTCACTGTGGTGGCGCTTGCGGTGTGGGTCAGGGTGATGGCCATGGCTTTAAGCTGCGGTTTGTTGGGCGCGTTTGAGGGCGGCGATCAGGGCTTGCGCATCCGCGTCGCTGCTGGTGTTGATGGCGGTGCGGGTGCCGCCCATGTTGATGTTCACGGTGTAGGTTTTGGCGGGGGTGGTGGTTGATGCCTTTGCGTCAGTGACGGTTACTCGGCCAGTGTTGGTGGCATTCACCAGCGCCTGTGCATCTTGCAATGCCTGCACCGACACTGCGCCTGCTGACAACTTGCTCATTTCCTGCAAAAAGTTCAGCGCGTTCCTGGCTTGTGTTTTGGCTGTATTTAGCTCTGCCTGTGTCAAGCTAATCGTTTGCCCGGTGTCAACTGCATTTTTTACCCTGTACGCAAGATCAGTTGGCAGCGTGTTGTTGAACGTGCCTTTGGCTGCCCCGTCCTGATTAGCCGTCAAGCCATCAGACGTTTTACCGTAGGGGTTTTCTTCATCAATCTTGTCTCGATTCGACCTTGGTGCAGCTGAGCGGTCTGCCATGGCCTGCAAAATCTTCAAGACATCAGCTTGCCGCTTGATGTCTTCTGTGGTGGCGCGTACATGCCCGCCAAATTGCTGTGTGGCAGTAGATGCGCTGCCCATGGAATTCACAATGCTTTTGCCGGTGCTGTCGGTCTGGACTTGCAGGCCACGCATGGCGGCTTCGCTCTTGATGGCCTCGGTGGCCACACCACCGTTGGCGGCAATGGCAGCCTCGGCGTATTTTTTGAAGGCGGTTTGAAGCCCTTCTGCTGTGGCTTGACCGCTTTCTTTAACCAGCTCAAAGTCTTGCCTTGCAGTGATGGCTATGGTGGCTAGGTTTTCCTTGGTCTTGATGCCCATGCGCTCAAACGACGCGGCAATGGCGGCGGCTTTTTCTGCGGCCTGCTTTTCAAGATCGGCGATGCTGGCTGTTGCGGTGTTGGCTGCGCCTGACAGGGCTTGCAATTTTTCAACCGCCAGATGCCAGTTACCGGTGGCCACGGCGGCCTCGTACTCCAGGCGCAGGGCGGCCACCTCGTCTTTGGCGGCAAGGGCGGCGGCTTGCTGCTTGTCGCCGCTGTCTTTGGCTTTGTTGCCTGCATCTAAAGCGGCATTGCCCACACCCGTCAAGTTATCAGCCATGGCCTTGAACACGGGCGCGCTGGTGCTGGCTTGCGCACTGGCCGCAGCGGTGTCTCCTGTCAGACCTGCCCAGCCGTCGCGCGCTGTCTCAGCGCCTGCGGCCATGCCCTCAAACGCCTTTTGCCCCTTGGCCGCAAACGCCTCACTGGCGGCCCATGTGGCCTCAGCAGACAATTTAACCTCTGCAGCGGCCTGCTTGAAGGACTCTGACACGCCACCAAAGGTGATCTTGGCCAAGCCCTGCAGCAGCAGTGCCAGCCCGCTCTGTATATTGCTGGCCACGCCTGAGAACGCCTCCCCCAGGCCGTACACCACCACCAGCACAGCGTCCACCCCGGCGCTCATCACGCCGTAAGCGGTTTTGACCATGTTGCCCGCATTGGTGGCGTACTCACCCAGCTTGGTAAACGCCGCCTGTGTGTCTGTGGCAAAGGCCTGCATGCGCGTGGCCAGCGCGCCAAAGTCGGCCTCAGCGGCAAAGGCTTTCACCCACTTGATGGCGCCCTCAAAGGCGGTGGTAATGGCCGCACCAAACCCGGCTACCGTGCCGCCATCCACCATGCCCCTGAATGCCGCAGCCAGGTCATTCATGCCCTGCGTCAGCACGGGCAGCACGGGTGTCGTCAGGGCGTTTTTAACCGTGTCCCAGGCGCTGCTCATGCCCTTCATGGCCCCATTGAGGTTGCCCTCCATCACGGCGGCGGTCTTGGCGGCGCTGCCAGCGGCGTTGTCAAGCTTGCCTTTCAGGTCATCGAGTGCGCCAATGCCTTGATTGAGCAACGCGCGCAGCGCCGGGCCAGCCTCAGTGCCTACCGCGTTGATGGCTTTTGACCCGGCTGGCCCGGCGGCCGCCAACTGGCGCAACACTTGCTCAAAATTGGTGGTGGTAATGCCAGCGTTTGACAGCTCTGCGCGGAACTTGCTGGCCGGGTCGGCAAACTGCGCCATGATGGCGTTAAGCGCCGTGCCCGCCCGGCTGGCATCAATGCCTGCATCGGCAAACTTGCCAATGATGGCCACCGTGGTTTCCAGCGACAGGCCCAGCGTGTTGGCCAGTGGCGCGGCGTAGCTCAGGGCTTGCGCCAAGCCGTTCACACTGGTGTTACTGGCATTGGCACCCAGGGCCAGCACGTCGGCCACGCGCCCGGCATCGGTAAACGCCAAGCCCAGGCCCATGATGGTTTTGGTAACGTACTCTGATGCCGCGCCCAACTCTACCCCGCCCGCCTGCGCCAGTTGCAGCACCGCAGGCAGCGCCGTGATGGCATCCTTGGCGCTCAGGCCCGCGCGGCTCAGGTTGCCCAGTGCATCCGCCGCCTCAGTAGCTGTAAATTTGGTGCTGGCCCCTGCGGCCTCTGCGGCCTGGCGCAATTGCACCATCTCGGCAGCCGTTGCACCACTGACAGCAGCCACCTCTGACAGCTTGGCCTCCAGATCAGCCGCACCTTTAACGGCACCAATAAACGCATTGACGCCAAAGTAGGCGGCAATGCTGGCCCCCACGGCGGCCACCTTCGACCCCATCGAGCTGAAAATGCCCGAGGCCTCGTCCTTGGCCCTGATGATGATTTCGACGGGGTTAATGGCCATGCTCTACCCAGGGGCCTTAAGCCATCTTCACGCGGAAATACTGGCTAATGCCCACGCCCACCTTGCTGGTGTCAATCAGCACCTCGGCATCCACCGTCAAGTCAGCAAACTTGTCCCCCAGCAGGCTCAGCGCCTTGGTAGGGCTGAGCTGGGCGCGGTAAATGTCCACCACCACCGGCTTGCCGCTGTTGGCCTCATTGAGCCCTTCAAAGTGCAGCTCAAGAATGATGGCCCCAGTGGTCATGGCCTCCACCTTGTCGTAAGCCGCATAGGTGTAGTCCACCTTCAGGCTGGCAGCATCGGCAATCGCGCCGGTGGGCAAGATGTAAATGCCACCAGGGCGCACCTCGTAGTCCGTCACACCGCTGTAAGTGGTCACCGCGTCAGCACTGGTCACCGTCACGGCAGTCGGGTTCAGGTGCACCAGCGGCACAAGGGCACCTTTATAGGCGGTCACCACTTCATCAAGCACGCTAGCGCCTGTCACGGCAGCCTCGGCACCAAACAGGGCGCGCGCCACATTGGTTTTGTTAAGGTCGTTAAGCGTCATGCTCAGCGTCACCTCGGTGATGCGGCTCACCGTGGCGCGCACACCGCCGCCAAGTTTGCCCGAATCCATTTGCTTCTTCTTGTCTTCTTTGACGGCCAGGTCAAGCTTGCTGGCGTCGCCAATGTCCATCAAGCCAGCGGCGGCACCGGCTATGCGGGCATACACCTTGCCAACGCCAAGGTAGGGGTAGTAAACGGTATCAGTCATCTTGAGTCCTTCAGGTTAAAAATCATCACACGGCCAGCGTTAACGCCAGCTCCACCGTAAAAGCCAGTGGCAAATAGCCATAGCCCTTGTTAAAGCCAGCGCCGGGTGCTGTGGCCAGCTTCAAAGGGCCAGCCGCGCCGGCGGCCTTAAAACCCATCAAACCTTTGGCCACCTGGCCTGCCAGCAGGCCGGCCTGTGCGCGTGCAGCGTCTGCAGACTTCAGGTTGGCCACATTGCGGGTGGCCACCACGGCCAACCAGGTTTGCTCAATGCGCGCCGCGCGGCCGTCGGCCCGGCTGGCCTGCGTTACCCGGTAGCCCTGGTACAACAAGTGCACCGCAGGCACCAGCTGCTGCTCTTCTTTGACACCCGCCAGGTCGTCAGCGCTAAGCACATGCACCGCCGGGGTCTGGCCGGCCAGCACGGTTTTCAGGCGTGCCAACAGCTCGGGCTCCAGCGCCAGCAGGTTGTGCAGCATCAGTAGCTGCCCCAGTCAAACGCCTTGGGTACCACGCGGCTGACCATGCGCCCGCCGGGCTGCGCCACCGTGGCGTCAAGTCCGCCCAGGCTGACCACACCTTTGCTGAGGTCGCGCAGGTAGTCGTCAGCCCATTTGGTGCCGTTGCGCACATCCTCAGGCACCAGGTGGCCATACAGGCGCTTGAGCGCAATGGCCGCCACCGCACCCGGCAGGCTGGACCCCGCCACCAGCTCTGCAGCCAGCGGCATCACCGTGCGGTAACGCGGAAACATATAAGTGTCGGCATGCGCACTGGCGCGGGCCAGCGCCTCGTTCATGCGCAGCAGGGCTGCGTCTGCTGCGGCAATGGCCGGGGCGCTCCAGGCGGCGCGCTCAGTGCCCTCTACCGTGGCTTGCAGCAGCGGGCCGTCCACCAAAGCATTCATGGCGGCACGTTGGGCCAACTCGTCCCAGCCACCGGTGGCGGCCAGCACCAAGTCGGCAAGCGTGGCGTACACCATGGCTTAGGCGGCGGTCAGCTCTACCAAGGCCTCTGGGTACAAGCACATGGCCAGCGGGTTGGCCTGCACCTCCATATCCCAGCCCTTACCCAGCTTGCGCGCCTCTGACTTGGCGTAAAACGGCAGGCCCAGCGTATTGACCGTCTCAAGGTAGTTGGCGGGCGAATTGGTCATGGTGAAGACACCTGGGGCCAACGGGAACACCTTGGCCGTGCCGGCGGGAATGAATTTTTGCCCGCTCACGGTGATCTCGTACTCAATGAACTCAATGCCACCATACGTGAACCCGCTGCGCATATCACCGCCCAGGCGGTCTTGCGCTGCCTGGTAGTTGGCAAAGGCAGCCTGCACAGTTGGGTGGCCGGTGAAGGCATCAAAGAAAACCGCGTCGCAATAGGCGCGGTAGCCCTTCACCATCACCCCGCCCAGTTTGGTTTCAGCCCAACGCTTGGCATCCAGGCAATACTTCATGACCTTTGTGCTTGCGGCACTCAAAGGCACGGGTGTGGTTTTTTTGGTCACGCCAAATTCATCAAACAGGTCAAACAGCACAGAGCCATCGGCATCCAGAATCTTGCCACTGACCGCGCCCATGCGCTGCCATTCACGCGTGGCCTCCACGCTGTTGATCATCTCCTGCAGCTTGTCGTTGATCACCTGCGCTTGCGACTGCAACACACCATCCTGACCAAAGGCCGCAATGTTTTGCAAGTCGTTGGCCATAATGGTGCGCGCCACGGGCAAGTGGGTGGCCTCAAACACGCGGCGGGTGCGGCGGCCATTTTTAAGGGGCACCGGGTCAAGATTGCGCGACGTGTTGGGCACCAGAATCAAACGCCCGTTTTGCTCATCCACCGTCACAAAGGTGGTGGCAATGCCTTTTTCAGCAAACAGGCCAGAGGCCCCCAGCTTGGTCGGCATGGGGGGCAGTTTGTTGGCAGAGGCGGTCATACTCGCCACGGTAAAGAGGTCGGCAAGGTTCATTTCTTTGATCCAATCAATAAAAGGTTAGGGTGAATCGGTTTACTGAGCCACTTTGGTCACGATGCCAAGCGCTGTAAGCCGATCAATAGCAGCCGCTTTTTGCGGCTCAGTGGCGGCAACTGGCCACAGCAGGCCTGCGCTATCAAGCACGCAGCCACGGCTGATCACAATGCAGGCTTTGGCCCCCAGCGTGGCATCTACCGGGTCCAGCGCTACCGCCTGGGCCAGCTCTGCGCCGTTGACACCGGCAAAATCAACCGGGTTGTAGCTACCGGCGGCGTTTTTTGCCAGCACCGTACCCACCAGCGCTGTGCTGCCAGCGCCCAGGGTGACGGTGTCGCGGCACCACAGGGGGGCTACCTCGTACAAAACCAGATCGGTCAGCGCGGCGACAAGTGTTTTATTGAGCATGATGGTTTCTTTCTATAGGCTGTAGTTAAGGTGGGGGGTTAAGGCGGGCTTACTTGGTATGGCGTCGGCCAGCGTCCACCAGCAGCGGGTTGTCTTGTGGTGTTACCTGCGCGGCATTGGCTGTAGTGGCCACCTCACCAAACTGCACCAGGGGCGGCAACGCGATCAACGCCGCCTTGAGCCCGTCAAGCAGCGGGGCTTTGTTGGCCCCTTCGCCAAACTCCAGCGGCTCAGGCAAGGTGTCAAAGTGGTTAAAGGCCTGTACAAACAGCTCACGCGCGGTCACCGGCAGGCCGGTGAGCTTTTCGCAAAATGCCACATTGGCAGCATTGATCTGGCTGGCCTTGTGGGCGGCCAGCGCGGCGCTGAGGCGTTTGTTTTCTGCCTCAAGGGCGGCTTTCTCTTCTGGGGTCACGGTAGGCTCCTTTGCTGGTTGCGGGTCGGAAAATGCGGGGGTTGGTGCAGGGCTGGCGGCCGCCTCTGCAGCCGCCTCTCTAACCTCGTCTTGTGCGCCCAGCTCCAGGGCACTCACCTCGTAGTTGGGCAACACTTTGTCGGCCACCTCGGGGCCATGGGTGCCAATGAACCAATCGCGCAATTTGCGCCACAGGCCTGCGTTGGTCACGTCATCCCACTCGCTGAAAGTCAGCACGCCCTCTTCCACATCGGCAAATTGTGGCGCGCGCAAACCCTTCACTGCGGGCGGCTGCGCCCCCAAAAAACCCACGTGGCGCAGGTAATACACACCGGGCACCGGGTTGCTGGGCGCATTGGGGGCATAAAAACTGGCGCTGATCTTCTTGAAGGCACCAGCGGCCACCATATCGGCAAAGTCGGTGTTGACCTGCGCCGGTGTGGCGTCAATGCCACCTTCGTTATAGGTTAGCGACTGCACCCAGCCATAGGCCGGCAAGTCGTGCGCGGGGTGCCCTACCACCAGCGGGGCTTCGTGCTTGGTGATGTCGTAGGCGGTGCAGGTGGCCTGCAAGTCTGATTCAGAAAATGCCAGCGTCTGCCCGCTCATCGCCGTGTGGCGGCCGGGTTTGAAAATCTGCAGCGTCTTGGGTGGGGGTGTTTTTGCCATGCCACAAGTGTCTTGGGGCGCTGGCGGTCTGGTAACGGCGAAGGGCTTCGGGGTACGGCCCGGCCGCGCTAAAATCCAAACCGTCTGGCGGGCATCTTCGGTGAAAAAAGTGGCTCTGTGCCAAGCCAGCCAAGCCAGCCATACGGCAATGCCATTTAGACCGAAGCTAACGCATTTCTAACGCTGGGATAAATCAAACCTGGTACCTGTGCCTCAAAAATGGTTTTGACGCGCCACAGCCCGTTTTAACCGTTGCCCCAAACCCCACTCTTCGAAGCGGGGTTTTTTATGCCCGAATGGCTTTTAGATCACGACTGTGCAGGCCCGGCCAGGTAGCTGCCCACAATGGCCACAATGTTGGCACTGTCTGGCGCAGACAAACCCAAAAACGGCCGCGCCGGTATGTCACCCCACAAATGCGGGAACTGCGCCACGGTGCCGCCAAACTGCTGCATGGCGCCGTACACCATGGGGCTGCCAATGCTCACACTGCTGCTGCCGTTGACCTGGTAATGGATGGTGCGTTGCAGCGCTTTGGTTTCGCCCGTCAATGGCTTCTTGCTGCCGCCACGTGCCGTGCCTGCCTTGCTTAACGTGCCGTCCTTCTTATATGAGCTGGCAAAAAGCCCCAGGTAGCGGTCAATGGTGACCTGGCTGTTGGCCGCCCACGGCGTGCCCTCTGGCGCGCTGGCGCTGGCAAAGCGGCGCTTGGTACTCTCGGCCACGTCCTCGCCAATCTCTTTCAGGGCCGGGCGCAGGTCCTGGCTGCGCCGGGTCAACGCGGCCAGCACGTCAAGCACCTGCTTGTCATTGACCTGGACGGTGATCATGGCTGGTTGCCCGCATACAAATACCGCTCAGCCAGCCAGCTGGCCTGGCAGTGCTGGCGCTCCAACGGGTAAAACAGCGCATCCACCAGCGGGCGGCCCAAGCGCCCAGGCCACTTGCCACTTTGCTCCAGGCTCCACAGCGCGGCTGATATGGTTTCGCCGCGCACACAGTGGCCCAGGGTCAGCAGGGCCAGCGCCAGGTGGTCAATGGCAATGAGGATGATCAGAATGCGGTGTTGCATGGTTTTCATAAGTGTTTCAGGCTTGTAGCGCTTGATGGGTATGCGTTATGTGCTATAACTTTTATTTCATCATGGTGTAATAGGCTTCAATGCGCCGGCACGCCACATCAAAATGCACTGGGTCAATCTCGCAGCCGATGAAGGTGTGCCCCAGGCTCAAGGTGCAGTCGCCAATGGTGCGTTTCTCGAAGGTGGGATTTGAATTGATGTTGTTCATAAATGGGTTCATAATTTACATGCTGCAAGCGAGGCGTAGAAAGTCAGCATCTACGCAACTTGATGCATCTGCATCTCGGATCAAGGAACAGCTGCCCTTGCGCTTGCACGCTTCATTGCATGGGTTCATACAGCCCGCCCCTCACCAGCTCGTCAATGATCTTGCTGGACTGCCTAAAGCCTGACACCACCATGGCCATGCGCTCTGTTTTGCTTATCCGGTAATCAAATTCAACCGACAGTTTGATGCCAGCCGCATCCCCGGCGCTGACCACGTACGCCAGTTTGCCGGTTCGGGTGTCAAAGTAGACCGCCTCTGGGTCTTGCAGCACGGCAGTCATTTGCCGCCAGTCCTCTGGCAGTAAACCGTCTTGCGTTTTCGTTATGTGGCGGGCTTGCTTGGTGCCACGAATCAAGCCTTCTTGCAGGCCGATGGCCGCATTTTTTGGGGTAATGCCTTTTTCTTTTTCGAGCCACAGCAACAATTTCGGCGCAATCACCCCCACCACAGCAGAACGGCCAGTTTGGGGTGTGGCCAGCCAGCCGTCCAGCGTCTCCCACCAGGCCAGCTGGCGTTCCATGCCCAGCAGCGGCTGCAACACCTCCCACATGGCCGCACCAATAGGCGCATCGAGCTTGATCAGCTTGTCGTCAATCAGCTGCTGCATGGGCCGCTTGGCACTGGCCCCCGGCGCATACGCCCAGCCCTTGTCAATGCCGGGTGGCGCACCGGTTTTGGCGTCCACCGTGTCCCAGCCTGCGGGCGGCTCGGTGGCATCGCCTGGCTTGGGGCCGCGTACAGCCTGCACCCGGCAACCGCAACCCCAGCCATTGGGCGGGAAATGCGTCAGCCAAAACGGGTGGTCATGGGGCAGCGTCAGCCCTGAGTCGCCCCACGCCTTGTGCTGCGGGCGTGGGCTTAACACACCGTCGGCATGGATGTAGCGCCAATAAGGGCGCACCTTGAGCAAATCGGGGTCATGCAACTGCGCCCAGCGCCCGGCGGCGTAGCTGCTGGCTATGTTGGTTTGGTAAATCACCCGCGTGCGCCAGGCCTCTCCGGCCTTGCTGCCCTCACCCGTCCACCCCATCCAGCCGCTCTTAGCCACGGCGGCGGCAAAGTCCTTGCGAAATTCACCAATGGACTGCCCGCTGATGGATTTACCCACCGCGGCCCGAAGGTCGTTGAGCAAATCGGCCTTTTGTGCCCCGGCCACCATAAAGGCGCGGTCGTGGGCGGCCTGCCACAGGTCGTCCCAGCGCTCGGTGGGTAAATTTAGTTTGCCCTTGAAAAAGTCAATCTGCTGCTGGAACTGCTGGCGCGCGCCGTCCAGCGCCAGTGTTAATTCAGCCGGGGTTTTGCCCATGTTGGTAGCCATGGTTAACGCTACTGCCCGTCTGCCACGGCGGCCATGCCCGCCAGCTCGGCGGCGGCAAAGGCCAGCGCCATCACCTCGGTGAGCTGCTCGGTGGGCAAGTCACCAAAGGCCTGCAACAAGCTGTCGCGCAGGGCCTGCGGCGATTCTGCGGCGCTCACCAGGCTGGCAATGCGGCGCATCCACACCGCCAGCACCGTGTCACCCGCTGTGGCCAGCAGGTCAAGCTGGGCGGCCGTGGGGTCAAGGGGTGTCTCGGCAAAGCTGGCCGGGGCAGCTGCAGCCCCAGGCAGCGCCACAGCTGCGCGCGCTGCCTGGGGCTCTGGCACGGGCACGGGCACGGCAATGTCACCGTCTTGCAGGTTGTACACACGCGCCCAGTAGGCCGGGCTAAAGCGCAGGCCGGCGTCAAACAGCAGCTTGTCGCGCTTAGCCTGTACATCGTCCACCTCTTCTTGTTCAAACAGCTCAAACTTCGGGGCCGGTGCGCCCTCACCCTCATTGACATCCACCACCCAGCGCAGCAGCTGGTTCAGGGTGGCCTCACACAAGCGGGCATCACCGTCGCGCAGGTCAGCGGCCACTTCCAGCCCGGCGCTGGCGCTGGCCCGGTTGGCACTGGCCTCGGTGCTTTGGTTTTGCCCCAGCAGGGCAATGGCTACCTCGCTGCGGCAAAACATCAGCAAGCGCTCATACAGGTCGGCGCTGCCGCTTTTGCCAGCAGCTTCCTTGATGTCGATGGTGGCATCATCGGGCACCACGGCCACCGCGTCTTGCACCATGGCGGCCAACTGGTCAAGCAGGCGGTCGTTCTCAGGCCCCGGCGTGCCGCGCGGGGTTTTGCCCACCACCCAGGGCGTGCCAAACTTCTCGGTAAACGTCACCCAGAATTTAAGCCCGCCACGTTTGAACACCACCGGCCAGAAACACATGCTCAGATCCGCAAAGCCGTAGGGGTTGGCATAGCTGGCCTCTTGAGCGGGTATTAAAAACTTGCGCGCTGGCACCGGCTCACCCAGCGCCGGATGGGTGCGGGTTTTAAAGCGCAGTTGTGCATCGGCATCAAACTGAAACCAGTGCACCGGCTTGGCCAGCACGTCCAGCGGCACGGTGGGGCCCGCGCCGGGCGCGCTCCACAGCACCTCCAGCGGCTGCCAGCCATACAGCACGGCATCCATCACCTCATGCAGCACGCGGTGCAGGTCCAGCCGGCCCAGCACGTCTTGCGCCAATTTGGTGCTGCGGGCGCTGGCCTGGCCTTGCACCACGCGCCACTCCAGCCCCTGTATGGCAGCTTTGCGCCGGCGTATGCAGCCGCCCACATGGGCATCACTGCGCAGGTCTTGGTACACCCGCAGGTCGCTGCCCTGCTTTTTCAAAATGGGGTCGGGGTTGGGCAGGTACATGCCCAGCGCAAAGAAGTCGGGGCTTCGGTCGCGCGTGGCAATGTGCTGGTCAATCGTCTTGCCGGGCTCGGCAAAACGTACATACTGGGTGGGGTTCACATACATGCCCCCTGGGGCGCCGGTTTTGATCATGCTCAATATCCTTCAAAATTGACACGGCCCGCACGCGCCCTGGGGCGGCTGGCCACCTCAGGCGCACCGGCACCGCTGTGTGCCGCCATCCACAGCATGTGCAGGCAGTCGGGGCCATCGTCGTGGTCGGCTTTGGGAAAGTGGCGCAGTTGGTCAATCAGCGTCACCTGGCTGGGGTGCAGGCGTATGCTGGCGTTGACCATGTGCGGCTGCAGGCTTTCTATGCGCAACAGCTTGTCGGTGCTGGGTTTGATTGAGCGGGCAGGCACGGGCACACCTAGCTCGCGGCTGCGCTTGACCAGCTCGGTGCACAAAAACTCCTGAAACTGCACGGTTTCCACCACCCACACGGCGCAATGCCAGGTTTTTTGCAGGGTGATGATGTCGCTGATGATCTTGTCAGGCAGGCGCTTTTTGATGTCGGCTACCACCACGTCCAGTACACCGGTTTTGCGGTTCAGCCGGCCCACCAGCAAGGCCGAAGGGTCGCGGCTGGCCCCGGCTTTGCCCAGCGACGGGTCGCAGGCGCCAAAGAAGATGCAGTCGTCAGTGGGGGCTTGTTGCCAGTATTTGATGACGCCTTCACCTGCAAACGGGCTGTTGTCACCGGCCACGGGGTCGTTTTGGTACTCTGAGTCAAAGGTGGCGTGGCCGTCTTTGGCGCGGATGGTCATCAGCGTGAGCAGGCTGCGCGCGGCCCAGCTGACCTGGGCACCGGCCAGCATGGCGGGCGCGTTGGCATCATAAAAGGCTTGGGCCGGGGCCTTGCCCTGGTTGCGCAGCAGTTCTTCCCACTGGTCCCACAGGGCGCCGTTGTCGGGCCACTGCAGCAGGGCTTTGAAGCGGGCACAGTGCCACAGCGGGTTGGCCAGCGTCCTGCTCAGCACGCTGTCATAGTGCAGGATGGTGCCAATATAGATCACGTCAAACTTTTCGCCAGCGGCACCCAGGGGCAGCACGGTCTTGCTCAGCCAGGCTTGCAGCTTGTCGCGCTGCTCTGGTGAGCGCACTTGTTCGTCGTTTTCAATGTCGTCCAGCACACACAGGTCTGGCCGGTACGGGCCATGGCGCAGGCCGCGCAGCTTTTTGCCGCTGCCGGCCACTTGCACCTTGGCGTCATTGCGGGTCACGATGGTGCCGCTTTGCCACACCCGGCCCTGCCCCACCACGGCAGGAAAGTCCATAGCCAGGCGCGGATTGAACTCCAGCTCGGCCTTGATGGCCTCCAGCATGGGGTAGGCCTGGTCAATGCTGTCCATGACGATCACCGGGTAGCGCTTGCGCCCGGTCACCAGGCACCACAGCACGTAGAGCTGACTCACCAGCGTGCTTTTGGCCTCGCCGCGCGGGGCGGCTATGGCATCGGTCTCGCTCTTGGGGCTGTTGGCAATGTCCACCAGGCGCACAAACAGGTAGTCGTGCAGCTTGGAGCGGTGCGGGCTGCGGATGTAGTGCGGGAAATAGGTGAGCGTGAAGTAGCCAAAGTCGGCCTGGGCCTGCGCGCGGCGCTGCACACAGGCGCGTGGGTCGGGGTCAAAACCGCTAACCTGCGCCTCTATGCGCTGGCGCAGCTGCGCGGCAAACGCGGCCAGGTCGGCGGCGGCGGCTTTGGGGGTTAGCTGGGGGCGTGCGGTGGCCATGGGTTACGGTTCATAAGAAAATCGGGCTTAACTTTTTGGGGTGGGCTTATGACGCACACACAGCAGATTCAATCTGAACTAAGAGCATTGACTGCGTTGGGTGACAGGCGCAACAGCGCGCTGTATGCCTGGCTGCGCTGGCTGGTGTTGCTGGCAGCGGGGTTTTTCTCGCTGATGGCGGGGCAGCTAACAGGCAAAGCATGGCCACCGACGCAGCTGTGGGTGCTGAAGCTGGCTCTAGGACTAAATGCGGCAGGTATCCTATGCGGCGCAGCCGCTCTGTACGGTGAAGTAGCCAGCCTGCGTGGGCTGGCCCTGGCATACAAGGAACGTATAGCCAGCATTCTGAATGCACCAGATGCACACGCACCCAGCGGCCCAGTCGTCGCCAAACCGCACGCGCTTTGGCGTGCCAGCGAATGGCTCTGTTATGCGGCGCTGCTGGGGTCTTTGGTGTTGTGGGTGGCATTTATTGCGCTCCTGTAAAAAGACGGCTTAACGCTCGCCGCGCGAGTAGGCTTCCAGCGCGGCCAGGGCGGCTTCACCGGCGCTGGGGTTCAGGCGCATGAGCAGCTCGGCAAAGGCTTTGACGGCACCGGTTTCTATGGCCAGTTGGTCAAGGTCGGGGCTGATGGCGCGCATGGCGGCCTTGGCTTTGCCTAAAGAATCGGCCAGGCTGGCAATGGCTTTGGCGGCACTCACCGCATCCACCTCATCATCAGCACCGAGCTGCTCCATGATGGCCTCGGCGCGCAAGATGACGGCAGCGGCCACGCGGCCCATGGCGGCGTCAAAGCCACCCCCGGCCACAATCAGGCTGGCCTTTTGGAACTTGTCCCAGTCGTCCCCCTGGACCAGGGCGTCGGCTTTCCAGCGGCGGGCGGTAGCGCTGCCTATGCCGCACTGCACGGCGGCCAGCTCCAGCGGGCTGCCACTTAAGAAGGCGGCGCGCAGGGCGAGTTGGGTTTCTTTGGGGTGGGCCATGGGGCTTAGCCTGGGAAAGGTGCGCGGCGCATGACCACATCACGCCCGCGCTCTATGAGTTGGGCGTTGTCGTCTTTGAAGCGGATCAGGCCTACCTCGGCCAGCCACATCAGGTCGGCGCGCACCAGGTCAGAGCTGACGGCCAGGTTGTGGGTGTACTCCATGTCGCGCACCAGCTCTGAGGTACGGGCGGCGCTGTTGTCGGCCTGAAACAGGCTCAAGAGCAGGCTGTGGCGGCGGTGGGCGGGGGTGATGACGGGGGTGTGCATGGTGGTTCGGTGTTGGTTTTATAGGTGTTTTCTATCAGGCATGTAAATTGCGGGTTGCATTAAACGTGCCATACATTTTTGATAGTATTTTTCTATTTTTATGCGAAGGGACCTGAGCCGGTGGCGGCTTAGCGGCTGGCTTTGCGCTCACCCATGTGGTGCAAAAGCATGCGCAGGTTGTCGTTCATCTGGCTGATTTCGCCACTCAGGCGGCTCACCTGCTGGGTGGTCTCATTCAACTCGCGGTAGAGCTTGCCCAGGTCGTCATGGGTGGGCACCACTTTGAGCGTGGCTTCTATGCGGCTCAAGCGGTCGGCATGGTTGGCAAAGTTGGCGCTGGCTTTGGTGTCAAGGTGCTCCATCTTGTCGGTGGTGGCCTTGTTTTTGTTGACCAGGTGCACGTAAAAGCCTATGCCCCACGTCAAGACAAAGTTGGCGGTGATGATGTAAGGGGTGAGTTCAGTAAAGTTCATGGCGCGGCGGTGGGTGCGGTGGCGTGAATGGCTGGGCGGGTGATGAAGTCAATCAGCGCGTCAAGCCGGGCGCGGCAGGTTTCATAGGCGGCGCCGGCGTCAATGGCCCAGCTGGTGAGGTCGGTATCGCTGGCAGTGGCCCTACCCGCTGCAGCAGGGCCGCTGGGGGTTTGGGGCAAACCAGCAACAGAGAGGCCGGGGGCGCTGTTGAGCAGGCGCAAAGCAGGCTCGCGCAGGCAAGCGCTGCCAGTGGTGGCTTGCACGATGGCATGGGTTTTCTCCTGTTTCAGGCGGTCAATGTAGGTTTGCTGCTGTAACAGCCCGGCGCTAAGCAGGTCACCACGGGTTTGCGCCTCAAGCATGGCTTGTGCTGCGGCGCTGGCGGCTGCGGCACGCTCGGTGGCGTGGGTGGCGGTGAGTTGGGCCAGCTCAGTGTGTAGCGGCATGCGGCCCAGTACCCAACCACCCCCCGCGCCAATGGCCACGGCTAACAAAAACTCGACCCAGCCTATGCTTGCGCCGCTCATACCCCTGCCCCCCACGCGGCGTAAAGCGCCTGCAGCGTCATGATGCGTTTGGGGTAACCGAGGTTTTCCGGGCAATGCACACCGGCGCGGCGGGCGCGGCCACAGGCGGCGTCTACCTGTTCGCGGGTGGGGCTGGGCAGGCCGGTGGCACGGGCCTCAGCCTGCCAGTGACCCAGGCCGCCGTTGTAGCCACGCAGGGCCACCCAAAAGCGGTCGCGGGTGTTAAAGCGCTCTGGTGTACGAGCGTACAGATAACGGTCGTACCCCACCAGCGAGCGCAAGGCCCAAGTGGGGTTGGCGGGCTGGCAGTCAGTGACCCCAAGCCCGTTGATCTGGCACCACCATTGAGCCGTAGCAGGCATGAACTGCGCCAGGCCAGCCGCACCCACACGGCTCACGGCCTGCGGTTTCCAAGCGCTCTCAGTGTGCACTTGGGCGGCAAAGCTGGCAATGGGTGCATTCAAGCCCCACTGGCTATGGGCAGCGCGGGTGAGCTCGGCGCGGTAGCGGTGGGCGGCGGGTGGCGGGTTGCCAAGCGCTTGAGCCTGCGCCGGGTTGACCCAGGTGATGGCAATGGCCATGCCCAGCATGGCAAACACCAGCACGATCCACAGGGTGCCCCACACGGCCATACGCCGCAACCGGCGCGCGGCACTGCGCTCTAACACAGCGTGCAGGTGTTGTCCCATGGCTTACGCCCCCAGGCCCATGGCCAACATGGCGCAGCCCACAATGATGGCGCGCCGGAGCATAGCCACACCCAGCACTTGCAGCAGCACGGCATCGGGCTGGACGGCGAGCTGGATGCTCAATCCTTCGGGGCCAAAGCTTTCCTCAAGCTCTTCAGGGTCGCCGTCCAACGCCAAAAACGCATCAGGCCGGGCATAGGGAAACAGGCTGCGGTCAAGCCAGTAGCCCACCACAGCGGCCAGGCTGACCAGGCTAAGCTTGTACAGGCTCACAGGCAGTTGCTGCGGCGCCACCAGCCACACGCAAAACAGCAGCGCCAGGGTGATAAGAAGCCAGCCCGACAAGCGGGGGGCGCTTTGAGTGACTTTGCGGGACAGACCTTTAGCTCTGTCCCCAACAGTTTGGTGGGGTTTGGGTTGGTTCATGCCCCTGATTTTTTCCGCGCGCGCGCGAGGTCGTAACGGCGCACGGCTTCGGGGTGACCATGAAAAAACCCGCCAGGCTTTGCAGCGCTGGCGGGTTTTACATCTTTACACCTAGTGTAAATTGGTCAATGCACCAAGCCCTCCAGCTGAGCCGTATCCGCCAGCGCCTGGCCTAGCAGCTGGGCCACGGCACCGGACAAGGCCAGCACTTGCGCCAGGGCGGCTTGCGCGCCTTCGGCGTCCCAGGCGGTTTCGCACTTGTCGGGGATGCACAGCGCCACGGCGCGGGCCTGGTCCAGGCGCAGCCACAGGGTGTTTAAGGCTTGCGCCGGGGTGGGCTGGGGCACAGAACACACCGTTGGCTGGGTTGAACCCACGGTTTTGTGGGTTTTTAAGGCGGTGACGTTCATGCGGCCTCCGTGAACAGGGTGGCCTGCGGGCTGGCCACCATGGGCGCGGCGGGCAACGGGGGCAGCACGCCAGCCGCACGGGCCTGAAACAGGATTTGGCGCACGTGGTTTGGGGTGCGGTTGATGGCGGCGGCAATCTCGATGTTGCCTTTGCCTTCGCGGGCCATGCGCACAGCCGTGTCATGGGCGTCGCGCTTTTCGCGCATGGTTTTGAGGCGCTGCACGCTGGCCATGAGGTCGATTTGTTTGTCTTTAGAGCCAATGAGCTGGCCTTGCAGGTGGTTGATTTGGTAGCTTTGGGCCAGCAGGGTTTGCTGTTGCTCGGCCAGCAGGCGGGTGATTTGCGCGTCGCGCTCGGTGATCTGGGCATGCAGGGTGTCCACTTGCGCCCACATTTTGACGATCAGGGCGTTGTGGTCAAGCTCTGGCGCGGCCAGTTGGGGCGCTTGGCCGTCAAAGGCGCGGATCACGTGCAG
>Ga0210028_1001017_pt1 | contig 24010 bp, 17 predicted proteins | sample CryGeymeta201513_FD_185468 | JGI IMG/M metagenome (GOLD analysis project Ga0210028, IMG submission 185468) | Groundwater microbial communities from Crystal Geyser aquifers in Utah, USA - Crystal Geyser metaG 2015-13 (SPAdes) (version 2) | ecosystem: Environmental > Aquatic > Deep subsurface >...
ACGTAAAACGTGAAGCGTAATGTGCCCCTTACGTTTTACGCATCACGTTTTACATCAACCTCCTGTAACCTACCCCTATAATAGAATCTGAACGCCACTCGCTTCCAGCCTTTCGGCAGGCGCGGGTTCACAGACCAGCCACTCGCGCTGAGCCGAAGCCCTGAGCGTCCTTTGCGAAGGGGCAGCGAAGCGTCGGGAGTAACGCGCAGGCCAGCGAAGCCAAAGACCACCGCCTGCCACGTCCCGCCCGCCGAAGCGCCGTGGATGCCGTCGCTGGCGTTGCCGCGCGCGTCGCGCAGGTCGGCGCGGGCGGCGCGGATAAAATGCTCGTAGGCGTCGTCAGGTTTCCCGACTTCACAGGCCATGATAGCCTGGATGGATGGGCCGAGCGACGAGCCGTAGGTGTGGTCGGTGCGCGGGGTGTAGTAGTCGTAGTTGACACGCACCACCTCGTCGGAATAGTATTTTCGCAATAAGTATAGCAGCATGAGCGCGTCGGGCTGCTTGAGCACTTGCGTCTCGTTGGTACCTTCGATGCCGAAGATGGTCTGAACCGATTGCGAGCGCGGTTCCAGGGCCGTCAGATCTACACCCTTGCGCTGGAAATAGCCCTCGAATTGTTCGATGAGGCCCGCTCCTCCTATGGGGAGATAAACCTTCTGGATCACATCACGCCAGTGGGCCAGGCGAGCCTCCGTCAGGTCGAGACGGTCTACCAGGTCGGCAGCCTTCGCCGGGGCGCGAGTCCTCAGCCAGTCGAGCGCATCCAGCGCGGTTTGCAAATTCCACTGCGCCATGCGATTGGTGGCGTGGTTGTTGTCCACGTGCTCGTGGTACTCGTCGGGGCCGATCACATCGTTGTATTCAAAGCGGTTCTCTTCGGCGTTCCATTCGGCGCGCGAAGCCCAGAATTTGGCTGTGTCCAAAATAATCTCTGCGCCCTTTTCGATGAGCCACTCGTCGTCGCCAGTGACCTGCCAGTACTGGTAAGCGGCATAGGCGATGTCAGCCGAGATGTGGATTTCGATGTCGCCCGTCCAGATGCGCACCAGCTTGTTGCGGTCGGCGAAGTGCGGCACCCAGGTGGGGGTGACTTCTTCGCCGCTGCCGGCGCTCTCCCAGGGGAACTGCGCCCCCTCGAAGCCGTTGGCGCGCGCCTTCTCACGGGCGGCGGGCAGGCGCTGGTAGCGATAGTCGAGCAGATTTTTGGCGATGTGCGGCGCGGTGAAGGTGAACAGCGGCAGCATGAAGATTTCGGTGTCCCAGAAGGAGTGGCCGCGGTAGCCAAAGCCGGAAAGGGTCTTGGCCCCGATGTTGACGCGATTTTCGCGGCGCGGCGCGGCGATGAGCAACTGGAACAGGTTGAAGCGCGTGGCGATCTGCGCCTCGTCGTCACCCTCGATGACCACGTCGGTGCGCGCCCATTCCTGCGCCCAGGCTTTGGCGTTGGCCTCGAAGGCGGCGGGCCAGTCCACGATGCGGTTGACGTGCTCGACGGCGAGTCCCAGCGGGTCAGCAGCGTCGCGCGAGGTGGCGACCGCCACGAATTTGTCCACGATGAGAGTATTGCCGGCAAAGGCGGCCATCTTCAGGGTGAGGGTCGGCGCGTTCTCCACGTCCCAAAATCCGGAGTCCAGTTGATTGCCGACGACGCCCACCAACCGCATGGCGCTGATAAAATCAATTTTGGATTCCCGTGTGCGGTTGTGGAGGTAGACACCCCCCTCTGTCCTGGGATGAAAGGGGGGTAATTTGCCCTGGGCGATCCAGCGCCAGTGAGCGATTCCATCGTTATCGGTGTTTCCATTGATGGCGGCGCGGAACTCGACGGCGCCCTCGAAATCCGGGGTGACGTGGCAGCGGATGAGCAGGATGTGCGGGTCGGCCAGGGAGACGAAGCGCTCGAAGGTGAGGGCGGCGGCGCGGCCCGAGGGGGAGATCCACTTCACAGTGCGGGTGAGAACTCCATTGCGCAGGTCGAGTGACCGGTGAGAGTAGGCCAGTGTGCCGGTATCAAGTGAGAAGCGCTCGCCGTTGAGGTATACCGTGAGCGGCAGCCAATCGGGGGCGTTGGCCAGCTCGGCGAAGACAATCGGAACGGCGTCGAACACACCGTGGACGAAGGTTGCCCGCCGGTCGCCGGGATAGCCCTCCTCGAACGCGCCACGCGTCGAGAGATAGCCGTTGCCAATAGTGAAGATGGTTTCTTTATGATGCTGCTTTCGAGGGTCGAAAGATTCTTCGGAGATGGTCCACAAGCTTGAATTCGTCATCGCGCGCAACTCCAACAAAATGGTCATTAGGCCTCTTGCATAAGTGCCAGCCCATGAAAAAATTTCTGCGGGACGGGCTCCCATGCCCGTCATTCGGCGGCATGGGAGCCGCCTCTACAAAATAGGCTCTCTGGGATTTGCCGTGATAGACCGCCATATATAGTGCGTGGCGTAAGTCGGATTGGCAATCCGACCTACATCTGGTGGCACACCACGCCGATTCCCAATGAGACACAAAATATTGGATACTTTTGAAAGAGGTCTATTATCTCTTGTTCAGCGCCAGCCGCCCCAATCCAAACAATAGAAGCGCCAGGATACAGATACCGGCCAGGATTTTAAATAATCCTGCCGGACCAATTTGATCGAACAGCCAGCCGCTGATCATGGCGCCAGCCATATTCGACAGACTCATGATCGAAAAAAGGAGACTTTGGGTGGTGGCTTTCAAATGCTCGGGGGCTAACTCGTTTGCATAAGCGACTGCGCCGACCTGGAATGGTACGAACGAAACACTATTCAACACGTTGATGACTGGCACCCAGTTTGGGGAAGGCATGATTGCGTAGAGCGAGATGCGGATGGAAAATCCAACGAAGGCAATGAACAACAACCAGGTTGTACCAAATTTCCGCAGCAGGGAGGCGCTGAAAAGCATCACCGGGAGCTCTGTTACCGCTGCTATGGTCCAGGATAGCCCAATTAACCTTTCGGACCCGCCCATCGTCTTGATCGTCACGCTCAAGAAGTTCATCGTTCCACTGTTTGCGAGCCATAACAGAAAGACACTGGCGGCGAACAGCACCCACAACGGCTGGCGGACCATCTCGCTCAGTCCATGCGACAGGGAGCCACGCAGCCGGATTGGTTGGCCGGGTAAGCCAATGGAGGCTACCAGGAAAAACCCCATCACCAGGGCATACCCGATGAACATGGCGTGCAGCCCGGTCCGCTCGTAGATGAATCCCACCGTTGAGCTGGTGATAATAAACCCGATGGTGCCCCAAACTCGATACGTGCCGTAGCGTTCCAGCTTGTCGCCCAACAGGCTCAAGGTGGTGCTATCCATCATGGGTATAAAGGTGCTGTTGAACAGAGCGAAGAGGCAGGCCGCCGGCAATATCCAGACAAACGTCCGTGCGGCGGACAGGCCTAATGTAGCCAGCATAGCGCCGAGGACAGCCACCATGAATAACAGGCGGGTCTTCCCGAACCGGTCGTTCAAAATGCCCCACAGAGTCGTGCTGAAAATACCGACCAGTGAGCCAAGGGTATTAATCAGACCGATTTGCGTACCGCTCAGGCCAATACTCTGATAGTAAACGTTGATAAACGTGAAGAAGAGGCCAACCCCGGCGAAGAAAAAGAAGTAAAGACCTTTGACGGGCCAATGACCTTTTTGCAGACCGAGCGTGACTTGAACTAGCCTGGATAATGACACGGTCAACCTGCCACCTGGGGCGGTAAATCATGATCCAGACCCTGCATGTGCTGCACATAAGTCGTTACCCGCTCATCCAGGTCATACGGATAGGCATATCCCAGATGATCGGCGACGGCGATTGCCACCTGGCGAAAGAGGGCAATGGTACGAAATAACGCCTCCCAGTTTTCCGCCATACTGGCGCCCACGTAGGTGCGTTCCAATTGGGACCAGATCTCGGGCGGCAACCGCTTTTTCAATCCTTTGCCCAAGGCGCCCGTCGGCGCCGACCAATCGTGATCGCATTCCATCCGCCATTCCAGCATCTGGCGCAGAAAGTTGTGTTTCATGTCGTAGTCCAGGCACCATTTTGCGGGCATCAGCTCGTCGCGCCAGAGGCACTTCGCCACGTAGGGGGCATCGCTGAAGAAGTCTTGGATCACCTTCTGGTAGGTTGCGTCGGTCGGCGGGGTCGGCAGATAGGCGGTGTGGGTTGGCGGTTTCATCCCGTTGGTCAGGTGATCTTTGTCAACCAGAATGGTATACCCGACATCCAGGTCGGGCGGAAGCACTGGAGCTGCGGCGATCTGCCGCATCAACTCGACCGGCCAGAGGGTGAAATCAATCTTGAGGCCATCCGCATACTGCGTGACATTGGCAACCTGCTCGATGCCATAGCCCGGCGCGGGGTGGATCGGGTCCCAATAGACCACGAGCAGTGGACCAAAATCCTGCAGCCAGGATTTATCCGCAACGAATGGGTGGATGTCCGAAACCACCAGAATAATATCATAGTCGGAGAAGATGTCCACCGGGGCGTTTGGATTCGCGCGTGTGCTGGTCAAGAGCATTGCGCGAACGAACCCCGCTGTTCTGCCCATTGGACCAATCGGCGGACGACTTCACGTGGGTTATGGGTGTCGTTCATGGGAAAGGCGCGTTATCCGAACCTCGCGGTATCCAGCAGGTCGTTGAGGCGGCAGGTTGCCAGACCAATGACGTGATCGGCCGCTCCGTAGTAAACATGGACCACGCCGTTCACCACCGGATTGGCGCAGGAGAAGACGACGTTGGGCACGTCGCCGCGCAGTTCCCACAACTCCTGCGGCTCGAAGATAAAGTCCTTCGGGCGGTGGATGACGCGCCCCGGATCGTCGAGGTCGAGCAGGCAAACGCCCAGCCGGTAAACGTGCTGCTCGTCATAGGCGTGGTAGAGCATCAACCAGCCGTGTTCGGTCTCGATCGGCGCACCGCTCCCACCGACCCGCTTTTCATCCCAGCCGTTGCCGGCGTTGCCGGGGCGCGGGCCGAAGATCGGGCGCATCCGGTCGGCGGGCCAGGTGAGGAGGTCATCGCTTTCGGCCAGCCACACCTGCGGCGGGCGGCGGTGCAGCGCGACATAGCAGCCATTGATGCGCCGGGGAAAAAGCACGTGGTCTTTGTTGTCCTCGCCGCGCACAATCGGGCCGAGCCGCTCCCATGTAAAGAGGTTATTACTTCGCGCGATCATCGGCGTTACCCCGCCGCCTAAGTGCGTTGGCTCGCCTTCGCCCACGCAGTCGCGTCCGTAAGCGGTATAGCACAGGTAGAAACGGCCTTCGAGTTCGGTCACGCGCGGGTCTTCCACCCCGCGCGCGTCGCTGTCGTCGTGCGGCTCCAGCACAGGGCGGCGCAGGCGGTTCCAGTGAATCCCGTCCTGACTGACTGCGTAGCCGATGCGGCTGACCCAATCGAGGCCCTGGGCGCGATAGTGCATGTGAAACAGGCCGTTGTGGAAAATGACCGACGGGTTGAAAACATTGTAGGCCTCCCAGTCCGAGGTCGGATCAGGGAGAAGGATAGGGTTTGCAGGGTGGCGTAGAAGTTTCATCTTACCTCAATGATCATCCCTTCATTGCCGCGCAGGCTGAAATCGGCCAGGTTCACTTTGCCTTCTCGAGCCATCGTGGTCGAGACGACGATCTCGCCCGATCCGAACTCCGGCAGGCGCAGCTTTTGCTCCTGGGCGGTGAAGTTAAGGGCCACCAGCAGCCTCTGCTCGCCGGCCTGGCGCAAAAACACGAAGCAGTCAGCCGTCCCCGCGTCGAGCGCCCGGTAACTTCCCCAGTGCAAAGCGGGCGTGGCCCGGCGATACGCCAGCAGACGCCGGTAGAGGTTGAGGAGCGAGCGCGGCCCGGTCAATTGACGGGCAACATTGACTTCCTTGTATTCAGGGGATAGGGGCAACCACAGGTCTTTCACCTCCGGCAGAGCAAACCCGGCGTTGGGTGTTGCATCCCACTGCATGGGAGTACGCGCCGGATCACGCCCCATCCCAGGGACGCGTATCCCGTAAGGGTCCTGTTCCTTCTCGGGGGGAACGGGAACATTCACCATACCAAGCTCATCTCCATAATACAGGGTCGGTGTGCCGCGCAGGGTGAGCAACAACATGGCAGCCAGGCGCGCCTGTTCCCGGCCATAGCGGCTGGCCAGGCGCGGCTCGTCGTGGTTACCCAGAACGTAATTCGGCCAGGCGCCTTCTGGCAGAGCGGCCTCCAACCCGTCCACCACTTTGCGGATGGCTGCCGCCTGCCAGGGGGCCCACAGCAAAGCGAAGTTGAAAGGCATGTGGAGTTCGTCCAAGTTCGCGCCGTAGTACCTGCACCATTCTGCCCAATCGAAGATGTGAATCTCGCCTACAGAATAGCGCGGTCTTTCGCGCCCGTAAGCATCCAGCAGGGCGCGCCATTCGCGAAAGACGGCGTGTACGTCGGGGTGGCCCTTGTCATGCACGTGAAGGTACTTGTCGTACTCATTCACGGGCTTGAAGTGCGCTGTGACCGGATTTGGGTTGAGGGGATTGTCACGGTAATCTGGATCCTTCATGATGTAATGGGCGACATCAATACGGAACCCATCCACCCCGCGTTCCAGCCAGAAACGCAGCGCGTCGAACATGGCAGCTTTCACTTCAGGATTCCGCCAGTTTAAATCAGGCTGTTCTTTGAGGAACGAATGCAGGTAGTACTGTGAGTTTTTTTCATCCCATTCCCAGGCCGCGCCGCCAAAATGACTTAACCAGTTGGTCGGCAACGAGCCATCCGGTTTAGGATCCTTCCAGACGTACCAGTCCCGCTTGGGGTTGTCGCGCGACGAGCGCGATTCGAGAAACCAGGGGTGTTGATCCGAGGTGTGGTTGGGCACGAAATCAATGATCACGCGGATATTACGCCGATGAGCCTCTTCGACCAGCCGGTCGAAGGCCGCCAGGTCGCCGAACAGCGGGTCCACGTCGGTGTAGTTGGCGACATCATAGCCGAAATCGGCCATGGGCGAGGGGTAAAAGGGCGAGAGCCAGAGCGCATCAATGCCTAAAGTGTCGCTCAGGTAATCGAGGCGCTGGATAATGCCGGCCAGGTCTCCGACGCCGTCGCCGCTGCTGTCTTGGAAACTGCGCGGATAGATCTGATAGATGACGCCGCTTTGCCACCAGAGCAGGTTGTGGGTATGGTGAGTCATTTGTTATCTCCTGTGAATTGGGGCGAAGCATCCCGCTCCGCTTAGCACTCGTGTAAAAATAAGTTCCTTGTTTAGGATGCAGTTGGACTGCATCCTGCTCGCAGTACAACTGCTCGCGAACTATAAAAACGGGAAGTTATTTTTACACAACTCCTTATCTTCGGGGACGATATTGCTTCGTCCCTACTCATTGACGCCGTTTTGAGCGATAACCTGGCTGTACCATCGCGCGCTCTGTTTAGGGGTGCGCGCGCCGGTATCGTAGTTGACGCGCAGGATGCCAAAGCGCGGTCCAAAGCCCATCGCCCACTCGAAGTTGTCCATCAGGCTCCAGACATAGTAGCCGCGCAGGTTGGCCCCGGCCTGGATGGCCTCGTGCGCCGCCCTGAAGTGGTCACGGAGGAAATTCACCCGGCCCCAGTCGGCCACGAAGCCATGCTCGTCGGGCGCGTCTTTGAGGGCGCAGCCATTCTCGGTCACGTACATTTCCGGGTTGCCGTACTTTTCCTTGATGTGGAGCAGCAGCGCTGCCAGTCCGGGTGGGTTAATCCCCCAGTCCATCTCGGTGCGGCCCCACCCCGGCGCGGAGACCGTGGCCGAGTCCGCTTTGAGCAAACCGCGCGGTGAGAAGGAGATGGCGTTGGTCGTGTAGTAATTCACGCCCAGGAAGTCTATGGGCTGGCTGATCACCGCCATATCGCCCGACTGCGTATGGGGCCCATGAGGGCCGATCCAGTCCAATAGCATTTGCGGGTAGCAACCTTTGAAGAGTGGATCCATGAAGAGGGCTACATTCTCCTCGTAGGCTCGCTGGCAGGCAGCGCGGTCGGCGTCGCTGTTACTTGCAGGCTCGAAGTGCCCCAGGTTCAGCACAATGCCGATCTGCCCCTTGTAACCGCCCTGCCGGAAAAGCTGCACTGTTTTGCCGTGCGCTAGAAGGAGGTGATGAATGGCCTGGTATGCCTGGGAGTAATCACATATACCAGGCGCCAGCACGCCCCAGGCGTAGCCGATGAAGGCGATCACCCACGGCTCGTTGTGGGTGGCCCAGAACGCCACCCGGTCGCCCAACCGGTCAAAGACGAGGCGGGCATAGTCCGCGAACCAATCGGCGCTGTCGCGGTTGGGCCAGCCGCCCAGCTCTTGAAGCGACTGCGGATAATCCCAGTGGTTGAGCGTAGCATTGGGGACGATGCCGGCCGCGAGCAGGTTATCCACCAAGTGGTCGTAAAAGTCCAGCCCCTTTCCATTGGCCGCGCCGCGTCCTTGTGGCAGGAGGCGCGGCCAGGCGATGGAGAAGCGGTAGGTTTTCACCCCCAGTTCTTTCATCAACGCCACGTCCTCAGGCATGCGGTGATAATGGTCGCAGGCAACGTCGCCAGTGTCGCCGTTCATGACGTTGTACGGACGATGGGCGAAGCGATCCCAAATGCTTTCGCCCTTGCCATCCTCGTTCCATGCGCCTTCGATTTGGTAAGCCGAAGTCGCCACACCCCATAGAAAGCCTTCAGGGAATTGCAGGATGCTCATTCGATCTCCTTTTCGGTTCGCAAAGATTTCGGCTATTATTTTTTACAGATCAGAGGCTGCGAATCAGGCTCTTGTGACCAGTGCTTGATATTCATCCCCAAATAAAGGGACGGATCGAGGAACTTCTCAGGCGAAAGATCCTCTGGGAATGCGCCCTGCCCGGCAGCCTGCACAACGGAAAAACGGACATGTCCCCAGATTGGCCAAAGTGCTCTCCCGCTCCATGTACCCTGGTAGCCGAGTAATTGGCCCTCTTTCACCGGGATGCCAGCAACGCCCGGAGGGAAATCCTGCTCGACGAAGGAAGTGAACCCATCCGCGCCGGCCATGCCGGCGTAGAATGACCATATCTTCTCGCCTGGCCGCAGAGGGTCATCGTGCAGGATTGCCACAGCGCTCACCCAGCCTGGAAGCCGCGTCAGCAGCCCATCCGCCACGGCGTAGACCGGCACCGTCCCCGGGCTGCCCCGTCCATAGAAATTCAAGCCGCCCTCCTTCCACTGAATACCCAGGACGCCGCTGCTGGGCAGCCGCCAGGGCGCGGCGGGACAGGCTTCCACTGGCACGGGGATGGTAATAGGTTTGTAGACTCGTGTGTCGGCCAGGATGTCGGTGACAACGTAGGAACGATCAATCGCTGCTAACATCTCCGGTGTCCAGCGTTCTTTATATACTTCAAATTCGGGAAAGTAATGGATGAGAATAAGGGGGAACTCTTTATCCTGGATGCTTTGAATCAGAGGCGTCTGATCCCACAGGCCGGCGTGGGCCAACTGGGTTACCTCGAATGGCTGAACGGTCAAGAACCGTCCTTGCAGGGTGATCATGCCCATGTACTCATCTGCCAGGATTGGCCCCTGGGTGTTCGCCACGATGTCTTCCAGATTGCGAAGATCGCTCACGGCTTTCATCCGCGCTCTCAAACCCGTTACATTTTCTTCGAGTGTGGTGTGCAATAATATACCTGTTTGAAAGGTCAGAAGCGCCAGGAGCACAATCCGCAATATATGGATGCCCACAACCTTCCGGCTCCAGGCGACGATAGACCCCACTGCCAGGCTGAGGGCAGCGCAAAGCTCGAGAAAGTAATTGACGTTGGACCCGATCTTGCCAATGGTCAAAGCTGACAGCCCGGCGCCGATCAAATAAGGCGCTACGAGAGGCCAGGATCGATTCCACCGGCGAACAAGGAAAAGGGATGACCCGCCGAGGATGAGCAAAATCGGGGCTGCTTCCCATATCCGGTGCAGATTCCACTCCAGCCGCTCGATGCCGAACTCGTTGACGTTGGCGGTGACAATGTTGAAGTAAAAACCGCCCTGAGTCAGGGTATTCAGAATGAGAAAGAGGATCAAAGTCAATCCCCCAACCCAAGCGGCCAGACCAAATGCCCGCCGCCAATCGTGCGCCAACAGCCAGACGAAAGTTGCCAGTGGCGCGGCCAAAGCGTACGACTGGCGGGTGTAGATCGCAGCCACGAGCAGTAATCCTCCAACGACCAGCCCCCACCGGCCAGTCGGCCAGCGGACAAGAAAATACATCCCGGCCAGGCTGAAAGCGAGAGCGAGCAGGTCAATGCGTAAAAGGGATGACCATGATACAACATAAGGAATGACCAGAAAGGTCATGAGGGTGATTACAGAGGCCAGGCGGTCTTTCGTGTGCGTTTGGATGATCAATGCCAGGAACACACTCGAAGCCAAGGCGCAGAGCCACGAAATGACCCGCCCTCCCCAGAAGTTCGGCCCGAACAGTTTCACGAAGGGGATAAGCGAAACGATGTATAGGGGTGGGTAGTTGGAGATGGTATACGGCGGTGTCGAGATGTCTGCGCGGTAGATATTTTGCCCGGCAGCCAGGCGCATGGCCTGATCCACCAGCGGGGCTTCACCGTAATCCAGTGGATAAGGATGAAATATGGACAGGGTCACGAAAATCAAAGCAATTACGATGGCTATCGAGAGGAAAAACAGGAGCATGATTTGCATCCCGTCTTCCAAGAAAAACCCGAAAAACGCGTCTATTTTTCTTGGTTTTTGGATCATGTCTGTGATCTTTCAAGAAAACAATGGCTCGTACTCCGAGGCAGAGGCGATTAATGCTTCCTGTTCGGCCACGGCCATTGGCGTATAGTTCTCACAAGCTTGAAGGACGAGTGGCAACAATCGTATATCGCCAGCGGTGCATAGGCCAGTTACGGGTCGAGAGAGGACAAAATTCACCGCTTGTTGGATATGTTCGAGATCGTCGAAAGGCAAGTACCAGGTGTTGTAAGCCTTGGTTCGCTCACCCCAAGGGCCGCTGGTAATTGATTTGATAATCATTGTGCCTACATCTCTGGCATCACATTGCCGGAGCAACTCTTCGGCGTTTTGACGGAATACAGGATTGGCGTACTGGACAAAATTAATCGGGAACAGGACAGAGTCGAAGTCGAAGCGGCGCAGCGCTTCGAGAAAGATTGCCGGAGTGTTCACGCCATGCCCGGTTATTCCGATGTAGCGCGTCAGACCAGCCTGGCGTGCTTCGAGGATGGCTTCCAGTGCGCCTCCGGGACGCGTAACAGAGTCCAATTCCTCAAAACTGGTGATAGCGTGAATCTGGTAAAGGTCGAAAGATTCGACTTGCAGTCGTTCGAGGGAACGGCGCATTTCAGCGGCCGCGCCGGCTTTCGTGCGCTCCATGGTCTTGCAGCCCAGGAAAAAGCGATCCCGTTCGCGGGGCATCCAGGGGCCGAGGCGTTCTTCAGCGATACCATAGGAGGGCGCCACGTCAATGTGGTTGACCCCGGCCACGATAACTTGCTCCATCGCGGCATCGGCCTCAGCCTGAGTGACCTGGCTAAGAGCAGCAGCGCCAAAAACGGCGACTGTACTCATGTGTCCTGAACGTCCAAAACGACGAGTTTCCATACTTTTCTCTCATAAAAAATCAGTGGCGCGGTTCCTGATCTTGATTATAACGTAGAACGTTAATGTGTATTCTTCGTATGCTTTAGCCAACGAACTGTGATAATCCTTCTGATAAACAATATCAGCATGGTGGCTACCACCAGTAGCAAAGCTTCAATTCCGTAAGCATTCTGAAGACCAATCCGATCGGCCGTCCAGCCGAGGGTGAGGGGAGCGAGCAATACAGCCGTGCCCACCCCCAATGAAACCCGTGCGCTGGCGGTAGTGGATTGCTGAGGAGCAGCGCCAACTGCAACGGAGAGAGTTAATGGAAACAAGTTGGCGACACCCAGGCCAGCGACAAATAAGCCGACGATATTGAGAGGGGCGAACCGGGCTAACCAAAAGACAGGGAAACCTACCATGGTTACACCCAGGGCAATTAGCAAGAGGGTTGTGCTCGGCATTACGCGGGTCATACGGCTGCCTATCAATCGTCCAATCAACATCGCTGCGAAGAATACGCCCATCATTGTCGAAGCGTTCGTTTTACTCAATCCGACCACGTTTTCGAGATAATCCGCACCCCAGATGATCAGGCACCATTCGATTGACACAACCAAAAAGATTACAATCCAGTATACCCAGAAAGATAGCGGCAGTTTCTGACGGCCACCTGGATTTGACTTGAGCATGGGGGGCGGGGTGTCTGGAACAGGGTCTCTATAAAACCGTGCCGCGATCAAAGCAAACAAGACGGCTGCCAGATAGAATGCGCCCCGCCAGCCAACTCCCACACGCTGAAAAACCCCCACAAATAACGGCGCCAGGGTGGTGCTGGCGCTGGCTGCCACGTTCGATTCGGTCAAAGCAATCGCCCTTTGTGCGCCGTGCCGATCAGAGAGAATCGCTTGAATCATTGCCAGGGTAAGAGAACCAAAATAACCCATGCTCAAGACCGCTGTAATTGTCAGAACAACCTGGCTGCTCACTGCCAGGCCCAAGGCGCTCATCGTCAAACCGATACCGCCGCTCCAAAAGGTAAAGTGGCGTCCCCATCTTTTAGCAACTCGATCACTGGTTAAACCTGCCAGGATCATCCCAACTGCCAGGGCGCTGGAAAGCAGGCCTCCCATCGTGTAGCTCAGGTTCAACTCTTTGCGTATAAACGGCATCAATGGACTGAGCGTAGCCGGTATAAAGGCTATATAGGCTAACATGATATAGGCCAGCCAGGTGAGACGATCGCGTACGAATGGATTATTGGGCGCTAAAGCCATGTGGTTTATCCAGTATCATGCGATTGGCGTCACGTATGGCCCGGTGTAGCTGGATATTCTCGAGATAGGTATTTCGGAAGGAGCTGTCAATTGGGATCAGAACGTGTTTGCGCGTCATTTCTTCATCGGCTTGTTTGAGATATTTATCTGCCTCGGATTGGTAGCCATTGGCTGCCAGTGCCTGGCTGTGGCGGAAAAATATCTCTTCGCTGACACACTCGATAATTTGCACAAACCCAAATTGCTGGTAGATATCCAACGCCGTGCGAGACGATTGCAGGGCTTGGTGAAGATGGGAGCGACATTCTGCTTCGTCGGTGAGACGCCTGGCCAACCCCAGGTAAGCCGCGGCCGATTCACAGGCGGCAGCCATTTGGTATTGCCGGGAGACCAGGTTATCGGCTACCATTTGGTGAATCTTTACAGTAAGTTCCAACACCAGCCTCAGGCTGGTTTTGTCACCCATAGCGTTGTAAAGAATCGCCGAAACAAGGTCCAAACCAGCACGCCCAAGGTCATACACATTCTGTTCACCAAGGGGACGGGCATGCTCGAGGGTTGCCATTGCCTGGTCAAATTTGCCCTGTGCGACCTGGATCTGCGCAATCCGCAACAAGGGGAACAGACTGACTGTGGAGCTTTCCCAGAGATGCAAGGATTCCTGCGCCAGAGCCATCCCACCTTCGTAATCGCCCAGATAGAGGCCTTGGATCTGTGCACAATACATGAGCGCCTCGCCTTCTGCCAGGCGGTTGCCGATTTCACGGCTGATGTGCAATCGCTTTTGTTCGTATTCTGTCAATAGTCGGTAATAATCGCCGCTGCGTTCATACTGTGCACCTAGCGCACTGAGCAGGCGCATTTCAGTGGACTTATCATCAAGTTTGTGGCAGATGGACAGGGCTGCTTCCAGGTATTCCTTGCTGCGCTTCAGATCATCCATTCCAAAAGCCGACCCGATTCCGAGAAGTAGATCTACCTCTGTCTTCTGATCGCCCAATTGACGGGCCAACTCCAGGGCGCGTTCGCTGAATTCGTGCCAGGTCGAGTCTCTGAGAAAGGAGCGCAGGTTGGCGATTGAAATCAGGCTTCTCATTTCGCGGTGTTGATCACCCGATTGTTGCGCCAGAGACAGGGCCTGTTGAGCCATTGGCATTCCAGCAATCAAATCTTCGTGAGTTTCAGGACTATTGACTTCGGGCTGTTTCAGCAAAGCGTCAATCAGCCAGACAGGATCGTCGCTGAGTTGCTTTGCCAGGGGGAGCAGATCGCGGGCGTCGGCTTCCCCACCCTGAATATTGCCCAATAGATAATGCACTTGACTGCGCTTGTTGAGTACTTCGGACCGTTGGGCGTGGATGGCGTAAAGCTGAGCCTCATTCGCAGCCTGGGCTTCCATTTCATCCAACAGTTCGAGGGCGCGAGTGTAGCGGTCCAATGCTTCTGCGTTGGCATAAATCCGCTCTGACTGTTCGGCAGCCTGGAGGGTATAGAATAATTCTTTTTTAGATTGCCTGGCGCCGCGATAGTGGTGTGCCAGGATACCAAAGTACTCCACCAAGACTTCGGGATTTGAAAGAGACTCAAGGTATTCGGCAACTTTGAGGTGATAAGCAGCTCGTGGTGCGCTTAGAAGGCTCTCGTAAGCGGCATCGCGGATCAATGGGGTCTTGAAAAGATATTGCATACCAAGCTCAGCCATTCTTACATCCTCATAAATCAATTGAGCGCGTTGAAGCGCAGACAGGTCTGCCTTTAGTGCATGCGCATCGTTGGCCAGAGCTTGCAAGACATTAAACCAGAATACAGGGCCGATGACAGCCGCTATTTGGAGTACGTCCTTTTCCTCAGGCGATAAGCGATCAATACGTGCCAGTAATAGCCTTTGCAGGTTGTCCGGCAGGTCGAGGGTTGTGATCGAGCGTGTCATGCGCCATTGATTTGTTTCACTGTCTCGGACCAATCCTTCTCGGGCGATGAGGGATTGGATGATCTCCAGAATGTAATAAGGGTTGCCCTCGGAATTCTTGATGATGAGAGCACGTGTTTCTTCTGGCAGGCCTTCAGGGCCGACCAGCCAGTCCATAAACTCATTGCTTTGATCTGGCGTGAATGGGGATAGTGTGATGAGTGTCAACTGATGGGGGAGGCTGGTTTCGACATGGCGACGAAATTTCCAGACGGGCGAAGTACGATCCGGGCGGAAAACGAGTATACACAGCAGGGCTTCGTGATCACACAGTGGCAGGCAGTGCTTTAAGAGTTCCAATGAGGAGGTATCTGACCATTGCAAGTCAGAAAAATTCAATACGACAGGCCCTCTCCCGGCCATCGCCTCAACCCAGCTTCGAATCGTCAGGAAGAATCGCTGGCGCAGACCAACGGCATCCAGGTGCCTGATCTTCTCGCTATAGGCCTCTTCCAATGGTAAAGAAAGGAAAGCGGCCAGGGAGGGATAATATTCTGCCAGGTTATCCCCCCAAAGGGCCTCAGCCTGGCTGCGCAGACGGTTCCTCGTTTCCTCTTTAGACTCATCCTGACGCATCCCCAACCAACCGCGCAGCAGGTCTTGCCAAACAGAATAAGGCCATGATTGGTCATAGGAACGGCAACGACCGCGCAACCAGGTCAGGGGCGGCGCTGAAGATGACGTTTCAGCGTGGGATTCGGCCAATAAAGCGCCCAGGCGAGTAAAGTATTGATGCGCCTCGTTCACCAGGAATGACTTGCCCATGCCATTGTCCCCCACCAGCATGACAATCCGGCCATGACCATTGGAAAGGTCCTCGACACAGCGTTTCAGAGTATGAAACTCAGTATCACGTCCGATTAGCGGAACCGAAAACTCGAACGCTTGTAAATGCTCCTGATCCTCATCGGATTTTGGAGCCAATGGGCGGTAAACGGGGATTGGGCGACTCATGCCTTTCACCGTGATCTCACCCAACGGCTGCCATTCGAATTGTGATTCGACCAGGCGGTAGGTGTTTTCGCTGACCAAGATGGCGCCCGGTTCAGCGGCGGTCTCCATCCGAGCGGCTACAGCCACTGCCATCCCCATGGCTGTATCCTCGCTATGCTGGCGGCTATTGCCGACGCTGGCGATAATCACCTCCCCTGTGTTTACTCCAACACGCATTCGAAGATCAATCCCTTCGCGTTGGACCAATTCGCTGGCATAAAGTTTTATCGCTTGCTGCATGGAGAGGGCGGCCAGCACTGCTCTCTCCGGGTCATCCTCATGAGCGGAAGAGGCGCCGAAAAAAGCAACCAGACCATCACCGCGAAACTGATCCACTTCGCCGCCGAAGCGATAAACTTCCGACTCGAGGATATGGAGGACGCGGTTCATGAGCTCCACCCAGGCTTCGGAGCCAACCCGCTCGAGAAGCTCAGTAGAGCCAGTTAAATCTGTAAGGAGAACGGTCGCGATACGGCGTTCACCTTCCAGTTGTATCGCGGCAGGACCTGGCTGGACCGATAGTTCTTCGGTTCTAACAGCGACCTGTGGCTGGACTGATTGCGTCATGCTTTGTTGCAATGGCCCAACCGGAGTAACTGCCTCACCGGAAAGTTGTGCACCGCACATGCCGCAAAAGCGGTAATCCTGTGGGTTGACAAAGCCGCAGCTTTGGCAACCCTGAGCCAGGTGTGTGCCACACATACCGCAAAATTTCATTCCAGGTGGGCTGTCATAGCCACAGTTTGGACACTTCATTGTGATGGTGTGATGGTTTTGATTCAGGGGTGTATATATTAGACGTTATTTCTTCAGCGCGCGAACGCCAGAAATGGGTTTTGGTGGGTCATCTTGTGGATCGTGAGATCATCCACACCGGACGCTCGCAATTTAGGTAAAAATTGCTCATTGATATACGTATAGGGTCGGGGAGCGCCGCCTCCTGGCTGGGCAGGGTCATAAGATCCGCGATCCTGACTGAGCAAAAGATGGCCGCCCAGTCCGGCATCCAGCATTTGCAGGATTCGGGAGAGAATGCGGTCATCGTTCACCCCATCCCCGATCGAATCGTACTCGATCCATACGCCACGCCGCGCCAGTTCCAGATTCAGCTCCATTTTTTCTTCGACCATGGCGTGGATCCAGATAAAGCGCTCGGCTGTGTAGCCAGAATTCTCGATGATATCAAGTTGGTCGCGTACAACCCGCCCCTGTATCGTATGACTGCCAATGGCCGCGCCGGTCGCGGCCGCCGCCCGCGCCGCGGCGCGCAGGATCTTTGTCTCACAGTGAGTCAGCCCGTTATCGCCGGCGGACAGTTTGATAAAGCCAGCTTGCACGCCGCTTTGCTCGATCTGCCCCTCGAGTTCAGCCTGCATCCATTGGGCCAATTCAGCCTCGCTGGCATTGTGCGCCCATGCGGGCACCCACGGCTCGCGGTAGATGCCCGTCGGAGCCACCAGCAGAAAGCCACTTGCTTCAGACACGGCCTTTAGGATATCTGCCCGGCGCCCAACGCCAACGGTGCTGCACTCCACAATGGCAGTCACACCCACTTCTCGGGCCTTGATAAGTTCTGGCGTCATCAGGGCGATCACGTCGGCGGTATCAGCCTGGGCATAGCCGGGTTGGTCCCAGGTACGCAAATCCACAAATATGTGCTCGTGAGGCAGGATCATACCCAGTTCATCGGATTTTTTCGGACCAAGCGTTGTAATCAGGTTCATTCAAAATACTCCTGTGGGGTTATTTCAGCAAATACAGGGCGACTCCGTTGATTTGGAGCGCCCTGTTACAAACAATACTTTTTAGTTAGTGGGTCGGGCTCCCATGCCCGGCGGCGTGCCCGCAGGGTGCTTCGCAAGGAGCCGCCTCTGCGACCTTATCTAAACAGTAGTATAGCTGTTACAAACCGGACTATTCTGAAGTTTGGGACTACAGAGTGTCTAATGTGATACGAAAACGTTTGGCGAGTTCCTGGAGAATAGCGATGGACATGTCCACGTCTTGTTGAAGCTCTCCCAGGAAGTCCCATCGAGTCAGAACCAGGCATCTTGTCTGTTCGGCGGCTGTAACCGTTGCTGTACGCAGACCGTCATCCAGTAAGGCCAGTTCGCCAAAGAAGTCAGTTGGGCCAAAGGTGTTCACAACCAAACGAGTGCCATCGGAGCGCTGGCGCAGGGCCTCGGCCTTGCCCGAGATGATGATAAAGAACCCCTCGCCTCCCTGTCCCTGGGTCACGATCTCCTGGCCTGTGGCGTACTCACGCTCGACGAAACGTTTCGCCAGCAGCTCAAGTTGGCGCTTCTTCAACCCCTGAAATAAGGGCACTTTTTGTAAAAAACCGATAGTTTTTTCTATGTTGATCATCTTCCCTCGCACTTTTGAAAGCTGCCGGCTAGCAGTTTGTCGGAGAGAGGACCTGTAGGGCGGCTTTCCTTAGCTGCCACCCCTATCGGCAGGTATGGAAACCTGCCCTACAAGGGGTTCTCCGACAGGCTGCTAGGGATTCAGGCAAGCTCTCCAATGTAGATTTCAAAGGGTGCAATCTTTAGCTGTGACAGGTCATCTGTGCCTGCCTCGAGTGTACCTGAAGAGAAAAGGCGGTGTGCTGTACGCGATTTCACGGCGAAGCTCAACGTAAGGGCTTTGTCGGACATATTCAGCACGACCAGACAGGTTTGCTTGGTCTGCCCTAGGCCTGTCGCAGGGTCTGCCTCGCTATGGCGCAGGAAGGCCAGGTAATCCTCGGCGTCCTCGTGTAGGGGGAGGTAATCTCCGGCGATGAGGGCAGGGGTTTCCTTGCGCAGACGCAGCAGGCGGCGGTAAAACTGCAGCAGCGAGTCCGGGTCCTTCAGTTGATTGGCGACATTGACACCTTGAGTGTAATTCGGATTGACAGGCAACCAGGTTCGGATGCCAGCCGGGCTGAAGCCAGCGTTGGGCGCGTTCGCCCATTGCATCGGTGTGCGGTTCTTGTCGCGGCCAAAGCGAGCGGCCAGCTTCACGGCCTCGATGGGAGGCGCGCCAAGCTGTTCGATTGCAGTGCGATAGATCCACACGCTGAGGTTGTCGCGGAACAAGCCGGGATCATCCAATATCAGGTTGGTCATGCCGATCTCTTCGCCATTGTAGAGGAATGGCGTGCCGCGTAGGGTGAGCATCAGGGCCAGGTAGATGCGAGCCATGGCATCGCCCTGCTGGTTGATCTGTGGAGGCCCTTGCTCACCTCGATATCGGCTATAGATGCGCGGCGAGTCGTGATTACCCAGGGTGTTACAAGGCCAGGCTTTGGGAGGCAAGGCTGCCAGGCGTTCTTTCTGGTTGGTGCGCACCCAGGATGGAGTGAGGCGCTCAGTCTGCATCAAGGGGAAGTTGAAAATCATGTGCAACTCGTCGGTCCCGTCACCGTAGTAATAGATTTCCCCTGTTTCCCCCACCAGCATCCGGTCAGGGTATTCATCCACAACTGCCCGCAGCTCCTTCATCAGGTCTTGCACCTCGGGCAGTTCCACTTGGTGTTTGAACATCTTTTCTGACTCTTTGTCAAACTGTTTGCGCTCTTTTTCGCTTGTGGTATTTTGCCTCGCCAGGCTAAGTTCCGTGTGGGTCATCTTCGCGGCATGATTGGTCAATTGGGGGTCTTCGAAGATGGTGCCGATGGCATCCAGGCGGAAGCCATCCACCCCCAGGTCGAGCCAAAAACGCACTGCATTCCACATGGCCTGTTTGAGTTCAGGGTTGCGCCAATTGAGGTCAGGCTGCTCTTTGAAGAAGTAATGATAGTAGTACTGGCCGGTCTGCGGGTCGTGCTCCCAGGCTGAATCGCCAAAGCCAGAATACCAGTTATTTGGGGGGCCGCCGTTTTTCCCGTCACGCCAGATATACCAGTCGCGCTTGGGATTATCGCGGCTGGAGCGGGACTCGATGAACCAGGGATGCTGGTCGGAGCTGTGATTGGGAACAAAGTCGAGGATCACACGAATGCCCCGGCGGTGGGCGCCTTCCAGGAATTCTTTGAAATCTTTCAGTGTGCCATACTCCGGGTTGACATCCGTGTAGTCGGCCACATCGTAGCCGCAGTCGAATTGAGGGGAAGGGTAATGCGGTGAGAGCCAGACGGCGTCAACCCCCAGGTCCAGGAGATAATCCAGACGCCCAATCATGCCCAAAAAATCGCCGATGCCATCCCCGTTGCCATCGGCGAAACTGCGTGGGTAAATCTGGTAAAAGACGGCCTTTTGCCACCATTTCAAGTCGGTCATTCGAATTCTCCCGTCACATGAAGTAAGCCAGGAATGGGATGGCCAATTCGGCGATGATGGTTTTGGTGAATAGATACCACGATTCAGGCTTACCCACATTCTTTATGTGGTACTTGCTCGTCAGGACGACGAACCCCAGGTAAACAATGGCCATGATGAAGATGATGGCGGTCCCAAGGGCTATCGCTGGGCCAGCCTGGGTCGAAAAGCGGGCATAGATGGCGTAGAAGATCTCTCTGGCAAAGTAGATATCGAACAGCCCCAGCACAAGCGAGATGAGCCACAAAACCAGGGCTAAGATGCGCGGCAGGATCACTGTTCTCAATTGTTTCATCGTTTCCATCCCAAACGAAAACGCCTCACACACCTCTCAACTGCAGCTCTTCGGCGCGGTGGCAGGCAACAAAGTGGCCGGGTTTGTATTCACAGAACTCCGGCGCCTTCTGCTTGCAAACCTCCTGGGTATAGCGGCAGCGCGGATGAAAGTAGCACCCGCTCGGAGGGTTGGATGGGTCGGCCACGTCGCCCTGCATCACGATCCGCTCCGATTTGTAGAGCGGATCGGCCTTGGGCACGGCGGACATCAGCGCCTCGGTGTAGGGGTGCAGCGGGTGGGTATACAGTTCCTCAGCATTGGCCATTTCCACTACTTTGCCGACGTACATCACCGCCACACGGTTCGAGATATGCTGGACAACGCTCAAGTCGTGGGCCACAAAAATATATGATAGATTGAAATCTTTCTGCAGGTCTTCCAGAAGGTTCAACGTCTGGGCCTGAATAGACACGTCCAGCGCGGATACTGGCTCATCGCAGATGACCAGGCGCGGGTTCAGGGCCAAGGCGCGGGCAATGCCGATGCGTTGTCGTTGTCCGCCCGAAAACTCGTGTGGGTAGCGGCGCATGTGATCGGAGCGTAGGCCAACCCGTTCGAGCAGCCGGACGATGATTTCCTCGCTTTCAGGCTTGTGATATTTGCCATGGATAACCAGGGGTTCTGCGATGATGTCAGATACTGTCATGCGCGGATTGAGGGAGTTGACCGGGTCCTGAAAGATCATGGAAATTTCCTGGTAGATCGGTTTTATTTGCTTTCGATCCAGCTCCAGCAGGTTAATCACCTTTGGCTGACCGTCGGGTGATAAGATTCGAGTTTTGAAAAACACCTGTCCGCCGGTTGGTTCGTACAGGCGGACGATGGTGCGACCGGCTGTGGTCTTGCCGCAACCGCTCTCCCCCACCAGTCCCAGGGTCTCGCCCTCGCGCACAAAGAAGGTGACGTCGTCCACCGCTTTGACGTTGCCTACCGTGCGCCGGAAAGCCCCTTTCTGGATGGGAAAATATTTTTTTAGATTCCTGACGTCCAGCAGGATGTCATCCTTTGGTACTGCTTCCGTCATGGTCACACCTCCTCGTACAGCAGGCAACTGGTCCAGTGATCTTCGGTCACTTGTTTCCAGCTTGGTACAATCTTGTCACACTTGCCAGGCATGAACGACGGGCAGCGTGGATGAAAGACACACCCCGCAGGCAGGTGGAACGGGTCGGGCACCATCCCTTCAATGGAAGCCAACCGCTCCCGGGTTTTCTTGCCCACCTTAGGGATGGATTTGAGCAAGGCACGGGTGTAGGGATGCTTGGGTTCGTAGAACAGCTTGACGGTTTTGGCTCTTTCCACCTGCTTGCCCATGTACATCACCACGATCTCCTCGGCCATCTCGGCGATGACACCCAGGTTGTGAGTGATGAACATGATTGCCATATTAACGTTCTCTTGCAAATCGCGCATGATGTCCAGGATTTGCGCCTCGATGGACACATCCAGGGCAGTGGTTGGCTCGTCGGCAATCAGCATGGCCGGCTCGCAGGATAGCGCGATGGCGGTCATGACCCGTTGCCGTTGCCCGCCGCTCAACTGGTGTGGATAACTATCCACGCGCTCGTCTGGGTTGGGTATCCCCACCTTGTGCAGCATCATGATGGCGATCTCCCGGGCTTCCTGTTTGGTCACTTTCCGGTGAGCCTGGATCGTTTCCGCCATTTGATCGCCGATTTTCTTGACGGCGGTCAAGCGGTGCAGGCTGACCGCTTCGCCAATGTGGGTGCCAGCCGTATAGACCGGCGTCAGGGAACTCATCGGCTCCTGGAAGATCATGCCGATCTCGCCCCCGCGAATCTCACGGATCAACGACCCGTCAGGATCCAACTTGGTGATGTTGACGATATCAACCAGTTCGGAAAGCCCGACATCCTTAATCTGGCGATAGTACAGAATTTCGCCGTTGGTAATTTTTCCCGGCTTGGGGATCATCTGCAGGATGGCGCGGGCGGTCATGGACTTGCCACAACCACTCTCCCCGATGACCCCCACCGTCTGGCCGCGCTTGATGTCAAGGGTAAGCCCGTCAACGGCCTTGACGATACCCTCCCGCACGTCGAATTCGACCCGCAAATCTTTGACTTCGATCAATACATCGCTCATTTCATGCACCTCCTATCGGCTCCCATATGGATCCAGGGCATCCCGCAGTCCATCTCCGAGCATGTTGAAGGCTAAAACGACGACGATGATAAACGGCACCGTCCACAAAAGCCATGGGGCAAAACGAATAGCCCGCACCGTTGCGGCGTCCTGCAACAATACCCCCCAACTGGTGAGCGGCGGCCGCAATCCCAGGCCCAGCCAGCTCAGGGCTGTCTCCGACAGGATCATGCCTGGGATGGACAGGGTGGCGATGACGATGATGTGGCTCATTGCGCCGGGGAGCAAATGCCTGAACATGACGCGGCCATCGGAGGCCCCGGCGCTTTTCGCCGCCAGCACGTATTCACGCTCGCGCAGAGAGAGGATCATGCCTCTCACCTGGCGGGCCAGCCCACCCCAGCGCACAAACGACAAGATGATGGTGAGCATGAAATAGACGGCGATGGGAGACCAAAAAGTGGGGATGGCCGCCGCCAGCGCCATGAAAAGCGGAATATCCGGGAAGGCATTCAGGAATTCGGTCGTGCGCTGTACGAGCATATCCATCGCACCGCCATAGTAACCCGAAATCGCGCCCAATATGCTCCCGAAGAACAGGGTGAGCAACACACCGATCAAGCCGATCAGGAGGGAAAGACGTCCACCGTATAAAAGGCGTGTAAAGTAGTCCCGTCCCAGTGCATCGGTACCCATGATGAATATGGATGCTTCGGGATCATCCGATACAAGGCCATACAAGTGACGATCCGTCGGGATCAGCCCAAACAGTTTATAAGGCTCACCTTTCGTAAAGAAGTAAATCGGGTACTGGCGCGTGGGATCCTCTTCGAATGTTCGCAGGCGCTTGATCAGATCTATTTTTTTGTTCAAGCCGTAAACGAAGGGCCTGAGGTGGAATTTGCCCTCTGCATCCACAAAGCGGATGATTTGCGGGCGTGCTTCGGTAAAATTCGAGGTGTGCTCGAGCAAGTAGGGAGAGACGAACTCCGGCACTCCTACGAACGAGGTGTATAAAATGATTAGGATGACCGCGCCCAGGATTGCCATTTTGTTCTTCTTGAATTTCCACCATACCAGGCTCCAGTAGCTCTGGCTGATTTGTTTCTCCTTGATTACTTTAGGACCCTCAGGCGATTTTTTACCAGCCATAATCCTTACCTCCTATGCCACTCGAGAGCTATTCGAGGCGGATGCGCGGATCCGCCCACGCCAGGGCTAAATCCGACAGCAAGTTGCCGATCAGGAGCAACATGGTAAACAAGACGATACACGTGCCGGCCATGTACATATCCAGCTTGCGCAACGCATCCACGAATAAAGGGCCGATGGTGGGCAGGTTCAACACGATAGAGACCAGTGCATTGCCGGTGATGATGCTAGGGAATGCCTCTGATCCCAGGATG
>Ga0210028_1001026_pt1 | contig 23835 bp, 21 predicted proteins | sample CryGeymeta201513_FD_185468 | JGI IMG/M metagenome (GOLD analysis project Ga0210028, IMG submission 185468) | Groundwater microbial communities from Crystal Geyser aquifers in Utah, USA - Crystal Geyser metaG 2015-13 (SPAdes) (version 2) | ecosystem: Environmental > Aquatic > Deep subsurface >...
CGGCCGAATTCCGGAAGATCAGAAAGGCGCCCCAGTGTTGGTCGTTCAAGGGCTGAGCCCTCAATGGTAGCGAGGCTTATTCTCGGAGATCATCGCGCCAAGGACATCTTCCAAGTGCCGCCGCAAGGTTCGCACTGAACGAGTGCGTTCGAAGCCGTCGCGTAAGATGACATACGCCCGGGGCGGCAGCGTAGGCAGTATCTCTCGTCGTACACCCCACCCCTTCGCTATCGCGCCTTGCAAGGACATTAGCACGCCATCAAAGTGCTCTACCCCTGGTCCATTGATGCGCACGATATCGAGACGCGAGCGCAGCATCGGCGGAAGAAGTGAGGCGTCGTTAGCAGTGAGGATCCAGCAGCAATGGCTGAGGTCAATCTGGGCTAGCAAGCATTTGTCCCAGTAGTTGCGTGCGGTTTCCCGCTCCAGCAAGGTCAGCAGAACCGAATGCGCAACGCCACCTTGCGAACTGCCGCCGGCCTTGTCGACCTCCTCCAGCACCAACACGGGATTGGCGGATCGCGTCTGTGCCATCGCTACCGCTGGCCAGCAGGGCTGCGCATTAACCCATCCGCGTGCGGTCCCCTCGAGCGCGCGGCTGTCGGATGTTCCGCCCAGGTCGAGTGTCATCGTGCCGGTGCGCGCGATGGAGCCGATCAGAAGCGCCAGATGGCTTTTCCCGGTGCCGGGCGGACCTACGAGGCAGAGCGGGCGCCACGCCACCCAAGGTCGCCCTGCCCAAATCTGGACACGCAATTGCCGTTCGATGATGGCGATGGCCGGTTCAAGCCACGGCGCCGCGGCGCGCAGACGTCCTATCAGGCGAAGCTGGCCATTGATGTTTTCGGTAAGTGCGGATGCGCCTTCCAGCGCGAGATAGCTGGTAAGCGCGCCGTATCGATCCGCAATTGAGCGGAACCCATCCGCTTCGAGGGGTTCCGCAGCTATCGTTGCAGTGGGAAGGACATAAGCCGCGCCGTCGATTGTGGTCACGCCGTCAATCGTCGCCGATGCGGTTGGAGGTGAATTCAAGTTGTTCCAGTCGTCCATATGTCGTCGTCCTAATCCGCGCCTCCGCAGGCCGGCGGACCGCCTGAAGGCGATCCGCCGGTGCGGGCGTTGAGGTTTCGAAAGGGCGGTCAGGCGGCTTTGTCGAAGTCACCGACCACGGCTTGCTGCAGTTCGTCCGCAAGGCGCCGCAGCAAGGGAGCCCGGAAGCCAGCGGGCCGTGCGCGCAGGAACGCCTCCAGTAGCGCAAGGTGTGCGCCGGGGATTCGCAGGAAAGGAGTCCCCTGCAAACGAAGCCATGCGATCAGCGCCATCGCTGTGAGCAGCACATCGGTTTCGCAATGCTGGCGCAGAAGGGTCCAATCGATCCTATCCGGCCGGACGTTGGGATCGGCCTTCCCCAGCAGCAAGGCGACCGGGACCCCTGACCTGAGCAACACTTCGGTCAGATGATGCCAGGTTTTGCCCGAGCCCTTCATCGCCAATCCCAGATCGACCTGCCGCATATCCCGCCAGCGCGGCCCTTGCGCCTCGGCCAGTTGACGAGGCAGTTGAAGATCGGCGGAGATCGCAGCCATCTGCAGAACCTGGCAGTCCATTGCGAGCCCGCCCCAAGTGACGAGCACGTGGTCGGCGAACTGTCGCATGTAGGTGAACGCGTTTGCGACCAGCTGGCCCTCACCGTTGCTTTCTTCCAGGGTCCAGCTCTTCAGCGGTCCTGTGGAGACACGGCCGAGAGAGTCGATCTCGACCGTCCACATCGTGATTGCGACGAGACTGCGACATCCGATACGCGCTCTCTCGCACGCCGGGTCGATGCATTCGTAGGCTTCGCGCAGATACGGGTCGAATATGCTTTCCGTATCGAGGATCAGGTATTTCTGGAGCATTCATTTTTCCTTTCGTGGACCATCCACGCAAATTCTCTCATTGTTCAGGGGCATCAGAATCCGACGGGCCGCGCACGTTCGATGGCGCGCCACGCTTCCCAGGCGCTGCTGAGCGAGGTCCGCTCGTGCTTGCCGAACTGCGACAACAGGAGGGCCAGCCACAGGCATTGCGCTTCATCCGGCGCCTTGCGGGAACGGGACAGGATGTTTGCACCGGGACCGGCACGCTCGATCCTGTAGCCAGCGGCGATCTCCTCCATTGCGTGGTTGGCGCATTCCAAGGGCCAGATCTGAAGGTCCGCTCGCTCCCGCTGCAGCAGCTGCAGGTCTGCTGGTGCCAGCGGTCCGCCAGCGGCAAAGCCAGGCCGGAGATAGTGATGCGGTATGCGGGAGGCGCGGGCGATAAGGGTGGCGCCCGGCGGGATGCGGGTGGCGACCCCGACAAGGATCTCGGCGCGCGTGGCTGACCTGTCGAAGGCCTGGTGGTCGATGGCGAATTGCGCTCCGAAGTCATCGCATCGGCTAACGGTGAAGATCGCGGTCGAACGGATGGCGGAGTTCGTATTGAACTCGCTCCGGTCGCGGATGATGGCCAGCGAGCAAAGTTCGCGTGGATGCCGCCTGGAGTTGTCGGTCATGGGAGTTGTCCCCTGCTGTAGAACGAGAAAGGGCGGCACCTCCGTTGGAAGCGCCGCCCTTGTGTGTCTGGGTTCGGTAGAGGCGGTCAGGCCGCAGCCTCATCGACCGGGACGGCAGTGCCATCCGATTGAAAAGCGAAGGTTGTAGCCTCCCACCCGCCGCATGCGAGGACGGGACCGAGCGTCCTCGCTGTCTGCGCGATTCGGTTGGCGGCGCGCTGGCGTGCTCGCGGCCGAGTTGCCGCCTTCGTTACCCGCCCCTCGCGCAACACGCCCCGCTCGTCGATGTCGAACTGCCGGCTGCCATCTTGGGTGACGAGCACCAGCGGCTGGGCAGCGCCAATGCTGGCGGGCATGACTTTCACCACGCCGATCCCGGTCAACATGCGGAAGACGAGGAAATACCAGGCCGGTATTGATTTATCCTCGCCGTCATAGACGGCAAAGACGGCATCCTGCCGGTCTTCGCCAGCCTTACGCGCGATGCCTTCCAGAATTGGCCAGGACGCACATTCGATCCCCCCGAAGGTGATCGCGGATGTGCCGGTGCCAGTGACCGGCAATCCGAGCTCGAGACGCAAGGCAAGCGCATTCGCCCGGTGGGCTTCGAGCCCACCAGCTTGGGTAAAGTTCATAATTTTGTTCCTTATTCTCTATTGACGGCTTTCTGGTCGGAGCTTTTTCCCTCACCCGGGAGGCTCATGATCACCGCCTCCAGGACACAACTGCCACTTCCCGTTTGACCGGGTTCCAAGTCCAGTCCGACCGGTATCGCTCCACCCAGTCGACCGGCACGATCGAGGGATCCCGCCCCACCAACTCGCGATACCAGGCGCGTTCGTCCTCGAACTCGGCCGGGCGGACGAGTTTGTGACGCAGGCTATGCTTGTGCGCCCAGCTATAGCCGCGTCGAAAGATATCCTGACGAAAGCGATATGGCAGGTCAGTGGCCTCGAAGCGCCAGCTTGGCGCCTGGGCTCCTTCAAGAACATGCCCCATGACGGTGCGGCCATCCGCAAGCTCGCACGCGAGCAAGTTGACCAAGCTTTCGACGTCGTCGCTCGCCCGGTGCTGGACCGGGTTGAACAGGCCAGCCTGCGTCAGCAGATAGCCTTGCGCACGCCCGTCAAATCCAAGATCGAGCCATAACACATCGGCCATCGCGCAGATCCAAGGCATCTCGCCGACCTGTGGAACCAGTTGCTCGAGATGCTGTCTGTCGAAGCGGGCGTTGAACGAAAGACAGGCCTGCGCTCTGCCGAGAAAGGCGGCGATCCTCTCGCTATCCATGGCTTGCCCGGCGACCATAGCGTCGGTAATTCCGGTGATTTTGGAGATGTGTTTCTCGATCGGCCGACCCGGGTCGCGCAGCCGGGTATAGGGACCGTCGACAGACAGAACCCGCCCCTCGGCATCGATGTCGATCAGAGCCACCGCCATTTCCAAGATCTGGTGATATTGCGGATCGAGACCTTCGGTTTCGAGGTCCAGCACCGCGATGGTCATATACGGCGGCCCCGCAGTGGCGGGTGCCTGCCATTCGGCGAGAGGCGTGATGCGATGAAGTATACGGGTGTTTTCGTCCGTTCCTTGCCCGAGTGCGGACGATAGTGGTTTTGCCATGGTTATTCTCCTCGTGGCTGTGACGCGAGGACGGGCTGGAGAGGTCCTTTTCCTTCCCCTTCCCATCCTCGGCTGCCGCGTCGGCCGAAGAGTTCTTGCATGACCGGCCGCGAGGTCCGGCTTTTCCCGCTGCGGCGACATGGGTGCGCCGATCGAGAGGGGCCAGTGGCCCGAGGGGCTCTGCCTATCTTCGTCAGACGATGCCGCCCTGCCGCGCCGCCGCCTGCTGTGCAGCAAGGCTGGTGCGGTGCTGGAGCGCGTCCTTATTCAACAATTCCCTGTCTTCCCGCGAGAGATCTACTGGCCACTTGTTCCACTGCGCTTGCGCCCTCGCCGCGCTGACGAAATGCGATCCATCGGCCTTCGCGCGGGCCTTTCTCCAGCGCCGCAATTCACGCCGGCTGCGCTCTTCGCCTTCTTCGATAACCCATTGCATGAGCCTGGACCAGACACCGGTCTTCGCCCAGGCCTGTGCCTGCGCGCGGTCTTCCTCCGGCAATTTTTCGATGATGGCCGGGCTGCCCCTAGTAAGCGATTCGGCGGTAACGGTGTCCCGCAGGTTCGGATGAATATGCTTCATGTAGGCAGCCTGGCGCTGCTCCATCTGGACAAGTTCGACCTGCACCTGCGGGTCGCTCAGGCCCCGCTTGGTGAGGCCGTTTCCTGGCCAGTAAATCCGCTGCGGCAGAATTAGGCCCTCCTCGTCCCTACCGACATGGATGGCCTTGTCCCTGACCCGGCCAATGAAGACACGCGCAGCCTCCACTTCGCGTGCCAGCTCCTCGTGCGGCGATGTCTTCGAGGCTGGGCTATCGACGCGATCCTCTCTGCCGGGAGCTGCTCCTTTTCCGGTTCCAGATGCATCTGGCTCGCGCGAACGCGACGCGGCGATCTTGCCAAGCCGATGGCCAAAAGCGCGCATGGTTTCGGCGAGCGCCGGATCGATACCGATCGGTGGTGCGGGAGCGACGGGCCGGATCGGACTTACCAACCCGGTCCGTGGCTCAGCCACCGTCTCCAGGGTCGGCCTAACCTTCAGCGTATTTGCCGGTGGCGAAACCGCACGGATACCGGGTATTCCGAACTGGCGCGGCGGCGTGACCGGACCCAGACCAGCCTCGCGACCGGACCGCAATACCGTGTGCACGGGACTCAGCGCAGGCCCAATATTGGCTCGTCCTATGGGCGCCGCGACCGGCTTCAAACGGGCCACCGCCGCTCCCGATGGCACTGCAGAAACGGGATGCAACACAGGCCGCTCGATCGTAATCTTCGCCATCACTTTTGCAATGACGGGCGGGCGGATCGCAGGCTGCGATATCGGTTTGGGATTGGTATCAGCAAGCGGCGAGGCTGGGTGCACCGGTGTCAGAACCGGCCAGCTGAAGCTACGCGGAGAAACCGGTCTGACGGTGTTCGCGATGGAGCTTTGATCAGTAGGACCGGGCACAAGTTCGACACGCGGTGCACCATGCGCCGGGCTTCCCGTCGCGACAGTTGTTGGCGCAATACGGAGGTTCTTCGAAAGAGCGATTGGTTGCAGATAGGTGATCGCAGGCGCGGGGTGCTCGACCGGTTGCATCACTGCGGCAAGGTTTCTGACAGGCGGCGCCGGCATGACCGGTTCGATCTCACCCCCTCCTCTTTTCTCGGCGGGTGGCCCGACTGGACGAAGAACAGTCGCGTCCGCATTCGATGCAACGGCAACTGGCTTGATGATGCCGTTGATGCTCGTGTCTAGGCTACTTTCCCCGACTTGGCCCAGTCTCGCTGAAAAGCTGGACGATGCCGAAGAGACGGGCTTTAGGCCCGTCGGCAACAACGGGTTGGGGATCGCTGGAACGATGGACCGCAGATGTGCAGCAACGCGAAACGGTGCCGGATCGATCACGGTAATTGTGGGCACGTCGGCAGAAGGCACGCGCACGGTGTCGATGGGCCGATGGGGGGTGGCAATGGTCGACTGCGGCGTCACCACCGGCTGGATATGCGCTGCTGCAGGATTGGATTCTGCAGGCTCGACCGGGTGAAGATCCACCCTCCGCATTCCTCCCAGCTCGACGCGGGCGAGCACCGCCAGCTTGCGCTTCAGCGACCGCTCCCGGCGCTGCTGGCGCTTCTCGTCGAGCTTCTTCTCGAGCGCGACATTGGCTTCTATCGTCCTGCGGTTCGCCTCGACATCGGCGACAAATTCTCCGGCTCGCGCGGCCCTCGTCTTGCGTTTGTCCAGCTTCTTTTGCGGCTTGTGCGGCAGGCCTCGCTCGGCATTCGAAAGATGCGTGTAGTGCCGATCGATGCCTTCCATCTGGATCACCGCAGTCTTGATTTCGGCTACTCGCCGACGCGCGTGCCGCCAATATTCCTTACCGTCCAGATCGCTGCGGAAGTCCTCGCTGATCTCCCAGCAGTAGGGAGCGATCCGCGTCATCGGCCTCCAGCTACCGCAGATATGGCCGTGATTATTGCGCGGATCGCCATCCGGATCTGGTTCGTGGAGCGAGGCCGCGTAAGGCAGTCCGTGCCGACCAAACAGCTCATACGCCGCGGCCTTCAAGATCGCAGCGCGCACCTTTTGCGAGACGTCGTGCGGCAACTGGATGATGATATTTACATCGAGTTTGGCATCGATCCGGCTCTCTCGCTGGGCAAGTTCGACCAGGTCGGCTGCCATCAGAATCTCGTCCAGGGTCTCGCCCATATTGCTGAAGAAGATCGCATTTCCATGCCTGTCGATCTCGCAGTGCTCGGGATCGGAAATGTAGATGATCCGGCGCCCCGTGATGCCGAACGAGTGCTTCTTCGCGCCGTCGTAATCGATGACCATCACGATACCGCGGCGCCCCTGACGGTCGATGATCGGCGCCTCATAGGCGGGCAGTTGAACCCGTCCTCTGGGTGTTATTCGATGCGTTTTGCGCTTAAACTTCCGGCGGTTCTGCTTCTCGACACGGACCCGAATTTTTGGCGGTGGCGAGTGCTTTTCAACTTTGTCGAACTTGCGCTGGATCGCTTTGTTGATCCGCGCGTCGAGCTTGTCGCTGCGCAGGATCGCAGCCATCCGGCGGCGCTCCCTCCGGGTTCCGGATACGGCGTCCCTGCGATGAATTGTGGCTTCTTTCATTGTCGATATTGAGAGCGCGACGAGAGCCCCACTCGTCTCGAGCGAAAAGGTTTGCAAAGCGCTATTGCGCTCTTCGGCTGAGGGAGGGGTGGGGGGTCTTTTGGTTTGGCGCATGCTAAACAATTTCTCTCGCTAAGACCCCCCACACCTCCTTTCTGCCACTTCGCCCTTCCCGCTTCACGCGACCCAAAAAAATTCGGACGCTCGCCTCTCTTATCGTGGCCGCGTGATTTGCGGCACAGGCAATCAAGCCTTGATCGTGTAAGAATGATCACAGGAACGCCGATCTGGATTTACGGTGCGAAAGAGAGGTGGGTTCATTGCCCCAGTTGCGCGAATTCGGCACAGATCGGAACGTTGGGATGTGGAAGTTGAACAAGGACGCAAAGGCGCAAACATGTATGAGCATTTGAGCGAGCTCGCGCAGCGACTCGGCATGCACATGGCGCGGGCCTGCACCGATGGGCTGCCAGGGCATTTTGGAGACGACTTGCTCGACGACTTCCCTGACGAGACCGGCAAGTCCCTTGGCATCGCGCTGGCCGAACTCGAGGCGGACGGGCTGGTCACACTCTCGCACTTGATTGGGCGTGGTCTGCCACGTGCGCGAACGACCTGGCCGCTGTTCGTCGCCTGCGATGCGGCCATCACCGGTCACGATCCGGTCGAGGACTCGGTTGTGCTGGCCCGGATGCTGATCGAGAAGCCCGATCTTGGCGGCCATGCAAAGAAACTCGAGGAAGCAGCGGGCTGGCCCCGTCGCCGCTTCAATCCGGCTCTAGCGTTGCTGGTGCCGTATGTTGCCGATGGCCGAACACGCAAGCCAATCCAGAATGAATATCCCGTGCTGGGATTCATCCTTGCCGAAGAAGACGTTGTCGCGTTGCAGCGCTATGTGCGCGATTACACATGATGGTGAAGATCACCCACAATGGCCGCCCGTTCGATGCGAAGCGCTTCGCCCGCGAGCTCGAAATGAAAGCCATGGACATGGCTATTCAGGCTATGGAGGAGAAGGCACGCGGCGCTGCCGCTTCGATCGTCGATCCCGAAACGGGTAACTACGCCGATGTGTTTATCGACCGACTGCCCGAGAGCGCGGTTGCCATCCGGACGACGGGCTCGCCGTCATTTGCGCGGCTGCTCGAAAAGCGCTTGGGAGTAGGCCGTGGAGAAGTTGAAGTCATGAACACTCCCGACGGCGCCCGGCAACCAAAAATCTATTTAGCCCATGCGAGCGAAGACAAGCCGCGCATACGGCCTCTCGCCGAATTCCTGATGGCCAGCGGCATCGAGGTCTGGTTCGACGAATGGGAGATCGAGCCCGGCGACAGCTTGCGCGAGAAGATGGAGGAAGGCTTGGGCGCAATGACACATTTCGTCGTCGCGCTGACCGAGACGTCGATCACGAAGCACTGGGTGGCGAAGGAGATAGACGTCGGCCTCGTTCGCCAGGTCGGCGGCCAGAGCCGGTTCGTTCCGTTGCTGATCGATCTCGATCCGGCGAAACTTTCGCCGTTTCTGCAAACGATGCTCTACCTGCCGATCGATCCAGCCGACGAGACCCAGTGCAAGGGGCTGGTCGACCGGTTGCATGGGGTCAGCCGGAAGCCCGCTCTCGGCGCCGCACCGCGCTATGTCCAGAACGCGCCCGCAGGTTTTGAAGGCTGGTCCCCAGCGGCCATTACCGTAGGCAGTCATATCGTGGAGTCTAGCAAGCACGCGATGCCGGTCGATCCTATCGTGACGCTGGACAGTCTCAAGGATGCGCTCGACCTGGAGACGGACGATCTGCGTATCGCGCTCCTTGACCTCCATGATGGCGGTTTCTTGCGGGAGATGAACGTGCAGGGGCATTATGCACCGCAGCCAGCCCTGTTTGTGGACTTCGACGAGGCCTTTATGCCGTTCAGCCCACGCAAGGACGCCATCGTCCTCGCGAACAGGATGATGACCGGAGATAGTCAAACATTCGAAACCGCCCGGGTTGCCGAGGAACTGGGCTGGGAGCCGCGCCGAACAAACAGCGCGATCTGCTACCTGGAACGCGCCGGCGCCATCAAGCCTCTCACTGCGCTGGCTTCGGATCCTTGGCGCGCGGTCCAGCTCATCCGCACCGATAACACTCTGCGCTTCGCCCGCAACCATGCGTGAACGGGGGACCGCCTGAACCTCGAATACGGTTTTGGCGGGTTATCAAGGAGCCCATTTTTGGCGTTTGACAGGCCTGTTGGCGAGCCGACAATCGGCGAATACCTTGCGTAGGTTTTTGGGTCGCGTGAAGCTCATCTGACGAATCGGTAATCTGGCCATCGAAAGGAAAATTCGATGACCATGAAAAACCGACTTTACGCCAGTGCCTGCCTTGCAGGGCCACTGCTCGACGCCGGGCTCGGCCCGACTGATGCCGATGCCTTCAAGGCCCTTCTTTCCGGCACTCTAGATGACCTCGTCGCATATGCCGACGACCTGCCCCAGGGACGCTCGGTTCCGCTCCTCTCGCTGTTGGTCACCATCCTTGCGCGGCACGGCGACTACCTTGAAAAGCTTTCCGCGGCACTTCAGTGGGAATCGCGGAAGGTCGCCTATGACGAGGATTGCGCCAGCTGGAAAACAGCGGAGGCAGACTGCGGTGTTGCATGGCGCAAGATGCCAATGACCCGCGGTCAGCGCTTTCTGGTCGCGGATACAGCCGCGTTGCTCGAAATTGAAATCCCCGAAGGCATGGATCGCGGCGAGGCTGCTGATTGGCTCGAGGCGAACGACGCTCACCTCGTTCTGCGTTTGCGGAAGGACAGATCATGAAAACCTACACCATGCGTAAACCCACCGGCGAAGAAATCGAAATTTCCAGCCGAGCTGATGCAGATCAACTGATGGCAAGCTTTGCGCCATATGCGCGCGCGCTCCTCGGAAAAGTGGATGCCATCACTTCTGTAGATGCGGCCGAGAGCAAGCTCCTCAATAGGTTGGTCGACCGCTGGAATGTAAACTGCCAGATGCGTAACGAAATGGACTCGGATGACGACTTCAAAGTTGCCGAAATCAAAAAGGACTTCGTCCGCCAGATCCGCGAGATTATTGATATGGCGACCAGAAGTGGAAACGGTTCCAGAGAACCGCCTGGTCAATGAGGTCGATAACTACCTGATGAGGCTCCACTGCTTCCCAAGGTGGCGATAAGTTCGGCCAGCGTTTTCGGTCCCGCACCGAAGGGTTTGATGTTGTCCTTTGTCGGCGTCCTCCCACTCAATGTGACCCCGAGGATTGCCCGGGTGCGTTCCTGCAGGCGGAGCCAGACAGGATCGCCGGTGAGCAGTCCGGTGCTATGGGCAAGGTGGCAGACGATCCGGGCTGCATCGTCAATGCGGTCGAGCTTTTTGACATCGTGAGTTTGGTCCAGCAAATGTTCGCGCAGTTGCAAGAACATCTTCCCGAGGGGATCATCGCTGTGGCGTTCTTTGGCCAGATACGTCCAGAGACGGCTATCGCCTTCCAGATCATCCCAGCTGGTCTCGGCGAACCCGCTTGTGTGGCCGAACTGCCCCCGCGCAGGAAAGACGGACGCGGCAAGTTTGGCTTGCCGTTTGATATGCTCGGCGCGGATCCAAACCTCGCCTTTCGCATTGTAGCCCGAAGCCACCAATAGGGCATTGGCGAACTCGGCGAGCGGCACATCTTCCGCATTGCCTTCACACGTTGCATCGACGCGAAGCGCACCATGCGCGGCAAGGTCGGTAGGCAGCAATCCGTTGTAATTGGCCAGCAAGCCGTATCGCGTTCCGCCTCGACCTCCTATGCGTTCCACATCGATATCGCTCGATTCCGGCCACTCCTCAGGCGGGCTGCCCGCCACCGGAAGCGTCGACTCGAGCTGCTTGGCGAAGTCTCCAAGCGCAACTTTCACATAATCCGTATCCGGCCCATCAAGAAAGCGAAGCAGGGCCAGCGTTCTCGTGTCGGATGCAGCTTTGCCAAAGCGATAGGCGCCTCGCGCAAGGTTCGGGTCCTTATGGCGGTCGATATCCATCAGGACGACCTTGCGCAGCGAGAAAAGGGTGAGACTCGTTCGTTTGAGAAGCAAGCGCATATCTGGATCGCAGCGGGCGGTGGCGATGTGCTTGCCGCAATACTTAATGGCTGCAAGGTTGAACCCGTCATCGGCGTTCAGCTTCTGAAGAATGCGCAATATGCGCCTTGTGATTCGAAGCGCGCGAAAGATCGAAATGACCGAACATTTTGCATTGCCGAAAAAGGTTGCTCGCCACTGCGCAATCTGGCCCGGAGCCTTTGGCCATTTGAGCGCTGGCACAATCCTGAGTGCCTCTTCGATATTTTCACTCAGAAGCATCAGGAATAGCTCAGGATGCGAACGCCTGATGGAGGCCAGAAAGCCAGCGATTGCATTTATGCTCACACCCGCCACGGCATCGAACACCGTGTTGTATTGAAATGCACTATCCGTCCATTGGTGCAGATGCTCCTCGATCTCTTTCGCCGTCCGCGGTAGATGCTGAAAGACCGGCGGCGAGACGTGGGGCTGGGCCAAGGCCAGATGGAATTGATACGCCGGCGTGAAAATCAGCGGCGGCAGTTTGCAGCCCGGAGGCATGGGCTCGTGGCAAGCCAATTTCGGCACACCGATGGTATCGGCGATCCAACGACCGAGCGACCTCTCACCGGCACTCAGCTGAATTTCGGACAGGAACCTGTCCCCGTCCTGCAGTGCGATCAAGTCTGCCGCGCGGTTCGCGATGTCGGATTTCTCCGTCATCTTCTCCATCGCAATCAGCCTTCTTCGAATATTGATCGCGTCCTCGATCAGTTCCTGTTCGCAGTTCATGGCACCTATTCCCGCATCGTGGTTCTGCACAAATTGTAGGATGCGAAAAGACAATCGGGTAGCTCGGCACCTAAGGCTATGATTAGAAAGACGTTTTTGGGTCGTTGGTAGCGGATATGCCTGCTGCCCCATACCGGCGACATGAGCCGGAGCGATCCATCTTCAAACGACAAATGCGCCGCGAGTGATTCATCGCGGGACAGCCTCGTCGTGCGCGATGAATTGCCCGCCGAACTGCCTATATTGGAAGAGGAACTGCTGTGGCTGACGGACTTGGTTGCCGCGCTTCTTTCGCCCCAAGCCCAAGAGGACCCCGACCATGACTGAGCTTCTCCCCGCTGCTGGATACATCCGGGTTTCGACGAAACGCCAGGCGGAAGCAGGCACGTCGATGGACGAGCAGAAAAAGGGCATCGAGCGCGATGCGGAAAGGCTCGGTTATGTGATCATCGAATGGTATGTAGACGGCGGTGTCTCCGGACGCTCTGACCGGCGCCCCGAGTTCCAGCGGGTGATCGCCGACAGCTGTTCGAAGACCAGGCCGTATCACGCAGTCTATATCTACAATTTCAGCCGGTTCTTCAGGGACGATTTCGAGACCGAGGCGTATCGCCGCAAGCTCGAGAAGAACGGGGTAGAGCTGCTGAGTGCCACACAGCAAATCACGCCGGGCCCACACGCGCGTTTGCAGCGCGCGATCATCTGCGCGATGGATGCCGCAGCCTCTGACATCAATGCCGAGCAGGTTACACAGGTAATGCGCGCAAATGCGCGAGATGGCTACTGGAATGGATCGGTTCCGCCCTTGGGCTACGAGACCTACACCGCTCAGATCAGGGGCAAGAAGCACAAGAAAAAACTGCGAGTGCTTTCCTCCGAAGCGGCTGTAGTCGAGTATATGTATGGCCGCTATATCGGCACCGGCGGCAAAGCCTCCATGGGTATCGCCAAACTGGCAGGACACCTCAATAAGAAGGGTCTGAGCTACCGCGGCCGCGCTTTCACGCCCGCGCTCGTGCACACCATCCTGACCCGCGAAACCTACGTCGGTCGTCACTATTACAACGTGAAGGACAGTCGCACCGGAGAGAAGCGCCCGCGCGAGGAATGGATCGAGGTGAGCGTGCCCGCGATTATACCGGAAAAGACCTTCGACACCGTCCAGAAAATCCTCAAATCTCGCGACCCTAAGATGACGCCCGCGCGGTCGCATTCGAGCCCCGTCCTCCTTTCCGGGCTCGGCCGGTGCGGCAACCCCAAATGCACCGGCACGATGATGCTGATGACAGGCAAGGGAGGCCGATACCGCTACTACTCCTGCTCGAATGTCCGCCGGAAAAAGGATAACAGTTGCGGCGGCAACAACGTGCCCATGCAGCAGGTCGACGATGCCGTTGTCGGCGTGCTGGAAAAGCGGCTGCTCGATCCCGCTCGCCTCGAAAAGCTGCTCGCGCAGCTTCTTGAGCGTTCAGCCGGCGCGGATGCCAAGCGCAAGCGTGAGATGGTCACGTTGCGCAATGAACGGACCGCTGCAGATACGGCAATCCAGCGCCTGTTCGAGTCGATCGAGGCTGGTCTCGTCGATCCCAATGACAAGGATCTCAAGAAGCGTCTGGCGGGCCATCAAGCTCGGCGCGGCGCGCTCGACAATGAAATCGCCATTCTCGATCGGCAGTGCGGCAACAAGCATGATCGCGTTGATGCGGAAACCATTGCTGTCTTCGCCAAAGGCCTGAAGGCAAAGCTGACGGATCCGAACAACCCCACCTTGCGCAAGAATTACGTCCAGGCGTTTGTCAGCGAGGTCGTGATGACGAAGGAGCGCGTGACCGTCCGTGGGCCTGTGGCCAGCCTGATCCAGGCGGTAAGCACGCCCGGTGCTACTCCGGCACCGGTGCGTGCTTCCGTAGTAGGTTGGTGCACCCGACAGGATTCGAACCTGTGGCCTCTGCCTTCGGAGTGCAGAGTTTCCGGACAACGCGAGACAAACTGAAACTTCAAAATCGTTGAAATACCTTGATTTCCTATCTCTGCTTGTTTCCAATAATCCCCGTATGTATTTCATACTCATTCCATACCAAGCGGAATTAAGGAACTGGCGGTGGCATTGGACCTGAGCAAAGTCGGCAACCGGGAACGGTTGAAAGCGCAACGCGAGCCGCATTGGCAAAGGCTCCGCGCGGGATGCTTCTTAGGCTTCCGGCCATCTAAGCGAGGGGGCAGAGGGACATGGATTGCCCGCGTCTATGACGAGGATGCCAGCCGCTATCGGGTGAAATCGCTTGGAGATTACGGCACGCTCCCCGGAAACGAGATGTTCGCAGCAGCCAAGAAGGAGGCCGAGAAGCTTGCCGAGCTTGTGGAATCAGGCGGCGAAATTCGCGCCAAGATTGAGACTGTTGCCGATGCCTGCCGCGAGTATGCCAAGGACCGCCCGGAGGCAGAGCAGCGCTTTATGCGCTATGTCTATGAAGACTCGATCGCCCGGGTGAAGCTGAGCAAGCTGCGCCGCCGTCACATCAAAGAATGGCGCGAGCGGCTGGAAGCACAACCGGCACTGGTGAGCCGACGCAAGAAGGGCGATCCGGTCGAGCGCGAGCGGGCACCGTCTACCGTCAATCGCGATATGGCCGTGCTGCGAGCGGCATTGAGAAAGGTTCTGTCGCCCGGCGCACCGAACAGCGAAGCGGCATGGCAGGAAGCCCTGAAAGCGATTCCCAACGCCAATGGGCGCCGCACCCTCTATCTAGACCGCAAGCAGCGCAAGAAACTGATCGCAAGCACCGATGCCGGGGCAGCTCCCTTCGTCAGCGCCCTGTGCCTTTTGCCGCTTCGTCCCGGCGCTCTCGCGGCGCTCACGGCTGGCGACTTCGACAAGCGCACGGCGGAACTCACTGTTGGAAAGGACAAGACCGGGAAACCGCGCCGAATCCAGTTGCCGCAAGAGGCCGCGCAGCTGCTCGCGAAGCAAGCCGAGAATAAGCTGCCGGGCGCACCGCTCTTCATGCGAGCTAATGGCAAGGCATGGGACAAGGATAGCTGGAAGCGGCCCATCGCAACCGCCGTTAAAGCAGCCGAGCTACCAGCCGATGCCACCGCTTACACCTTGCGGCACAGTACCATCACGGACCTTGTCAGCGCGGGATTGCCGCTACTCACGATCGCGCAGATTTCAGGCACCAGCGCTGAAATGATCGAGCGCCACTATGGTCATCTTTCCAGTGAGGCAGCGATCAAGGCGCTTGGAGAGTTGGCGCTGTGACCGGAGGCACCCGCTACCGTGGAAATAGCATCGCTAATGGAATGTCATCCGAAGCACGGGATCGCCTCCACAAACGCTTGGATGAACTCATCGATTTAAACAATGAGATCGCCGAATGTATCAATGGGTCGGAAATGTCCGTCGAGCTTGCAGATCGATTACAGCATCATGCTGAGCGGCTTGTCATTGAAGCCAGTCGCTTCGCTGGCAAAGTGGCAGGAGGGGAGGCTCGGGCAATCGCATTCCGTCACTCGGAGCCAACTTCGAGACAAGCTTTTTCGCGCTTCTTGAGCGCAGTTGCCGAGTATGCTGCCCCATATGCTTACGCCACGCTGAATCTCGGCATTGAGACCTTCACATGGACGGATTCATTAGCAGTCTTAGACGGCTTGAAATCGCTGGATCACGGAGACGTCTCAGATCCATTTAAGCCCGCCGCCCGGCGCTACCCCCGTGGTAGCAGATATGCTGTGCTCAGAGAGCAATTCCGAGCAGTCCAGTGGGTCAATTATCTCACAGGTCAAATGCTTAAGGAGGCCGCGATCAAAGAAGTAGCGGTCGCCTATGATGTATCAGATCGGACGGTGTACGGCTGGCACGAGGCAACCGAGCAAATCGAACTTGGCTACCAACGAGATCACGCATTGTGCGAAGCGCGCCGAGAAGGTCAGTCAGGATCAAGGCCAAACTTCACTCGATCGCCATGGCGACCAGAATGTGACGAACCGTTCTCTAAATGGCTAGCGTTTGATGCAAATTTCTACAAAAGTCTCAAGAATACAACATCTTGAAATGGTTGCGGCTCAGCGTTTCAGCCGCATTTTGTTAGCCGCCATAACGTTCCTGCCTAATCCACTTGATGCCCTGAAGCACTGTGGCGTCTCGCAGGTGCAAGGGCATGGAGTTCGAAACATGACCCAAATGTTGACTGTGGCGGAATTCAAGGAGCGCTACAGAATTAGCCATTCTGCGTTCTATCGCGAGGTGGCAGCAAACCGCCTTCTGATTAAAAAAATCGGCCGCGCAACTCGTATCGCCCTTGCCGACGCAGAAGCGTGGGCCGCTAGCCTGCCAACGCAAGGAGGGGAGACGTCCGATGTTTGATCGGAAGAAGGATGCCTCCAGCGCAGTGGTACCGGCTCTGGCGGCGATTGGCGGAAAGTCGATGCCTCAGGACAATAGAGGGGTTACTATGCCTAGAACCCCATTCAAGCGTCGATACGTGAGGGCTATTGGACCCGATGACCAGCCGTTCGAAGTGACAGGCCAAGTTGCGAAGGTGCTTTTGGCGCTTGTTCAAGCAGGCGAAGCGGGGATCACACCTCTTGCGCGCGAAACTTGGTCGCTTCGCCTCTCTGACCATGTGCGCAAACTGAAGAATCGACATGGCTTAGTCATCGTGACCTTGTGGGGGAGGCATGAAGATGGACGCCATGCCCGTTACGTGTTGCGATCGACCGTCACCATCATCGAAGTTACCTCGGACTGACAAGTCGATGGCAGCGGGGCGGCTGGCAACGGTCGCCCTGCTTCCAGTCGCTCGATCGATCCCGCTTATGGGAGTGTCTTGCCGTGCGCAGGCGAAACGGAAATAAGCCGAACCACAAAGGCCGGAACCCTACTTCGCGTTTTGCCAGGCTGGACCATCGCTTGCTAAATTCGCCTGCGTATCGTTCACTCAGCCCGGCTGCCCGTGCTTTGCTGGTCGAGCTCACAATGCTCGACAATGGCGAGAACAACGGGAGCCTCTACCTCAGTATTCGTGACGCAGCGGGGCGGCTGGGCTTGGCCGATCTCACAGCCGTCCGCTCAGCCTTCGACGAATTGCAGGGGCTTGGCTTTATCGAGATGACTGAAAGCGCTTCGTTTCATGTCAAAGCAGCTGAAAAATCCCGCGCTCGATGCTGGCGATTGACTTGGCTTGCCGGCCCCGAACGAAAAGGTCCATCGATGGCATTTATGGATTGCCAACCGGAACCCGGAACTAGGGCGCACAAGCGGATGGAGCGTGGGATGCGTGCTCTGAAAGCCTACCGCAAGGACAGAGATGCGGGCCGTTTGCCGGTACTGGATTCCGACACATGACGCACAAGATATTCTGGCTGACAGTTATGGCGGTGTCGGTTTCCAATACGCCAGAAGGCTGAACCGGCAGAAATCAGCCACTTCACATTGTGTCGGATTCCAATGCACACATAGCTGCAACCATAGGTTGGGTTATCGAGCCGGTCGTTTCGCGTTTCGTTTCCACCGAACAATTCAAAGACCCCCCCCATAATAATGAAGGTGTGGCGGAAGTAAGCGGCTGGTGCGGGAGATGATCCTCCGCTAGAACCGCACCCGTCGCGCTCAGTCTTCACAAACTGTCGCGATGCGCATGACGCGCTGAGCACGAGCCGCCTAAGTCGGGCGGCTCCCGGAATACAAGAGCCTCTCGGCGAATACGGGAGGCGTGCTGCTTCGTGCTCGCACGTTGTGAACCACCCGGCACCAGCTGGGCCGGAGCACGGAGCTGTCGATGGTCGTCGCGTTGTTGATCCTAATTATTCTGATCTTGTTGTTTGGCGCGGGTGTCGTCCATGGCTGGTTGCTCAACATTTTTGGGGCGATCCTCGGCATCCTCTTACTTGCCACGGCTATTGCGGTCGTTTCCCATTTTTTCGGCGAAGACGCTTTCATTTGGATTTGGGCGGGGGGCGGCACGATTTTGCTAATTACGGTTCTCTGGGCGCGACAATATGACCCAAGCGAAGCCGAACACCGAGTCAGAATGAAGCGCGCTAAACGGGAGCGGGACGAACTTAGGCGCCAGTCTGAAGCAGAGAAAAAAGTGCGTTTACAACAGACGCCGATCGAAAGCCTGATGTCTGTCTTCGAAGAATACGACGCCCGGACAATTCCTACGACAAAGGACAAGGCAAACGAATTTTACGAGGCCCAGGACGAGAAAGAGCTGCGCGAACTTGTCAGCAAGATCTGTGAGCGCAATCAGGATTGTCTCCAATTCGATGGCAGCCACTACACCCGACGTCGAAAATACGGGAATTAAATGATCTCAGGGCCGAGAGACCTATGAATTCTGCGAGCCATATATGGGACTGAGCAGACAGAGGAGACCTGACAGCGCTGAAGCTGGTTTCTAAGCTTTTGCTAGCTAGCCCGTTTCGGCGCCGAGTATTGGAACCTGGCCGCTATTTGTTCTCAAGCTTGCGAAAGGCGTAAAATAAGAAAATGGCAGATTTCCGGGCCTTTCAGCACGGAGAGCCATCCGATGCGGCTTGTGGATAAAATGCCTGAAAGCCTGATAAGGCAGGAATGAGATAAAATAGGAAACGCCCGGATTTCCGCCACTTTTTGATCGGCAACCCCTCCGGGCGGGTTAACCATAAAATGACTCACGCCCAGCTTGGTAGGTAACGGGCGTACTTTTTAGACCCTCCAACCGCGTCATCGGGTTTGATTAATCCAGCTTCGATTGTCGCATTGATGATCTGTGATGCAGTTGCAGACTGGTTTTCCGTTAATCCGAAACGCTCACGCAGACTTTGGTTGGTCATCCTCTCAGACATGACATAGCGCAAATCGCAATGCTGCCAACAGGCGCGAATCCGGTCATTACGATCCATATCGGCGAATGAGCGAGGCCCGTGGACAATCGCCACCGTTCGCCTATGCACAGCCCTGAACTCGGGGGCGGGAAGCTGATAAAATTCTGCTTGTTCAACAACAGTGTCGATGCCACTGCTTTTCTCCTCACAGATGCTCATACGCCGCATAAAATCTGCAAGGCGCTCGTTACGCGACTGATAGCCATCGATGAACCGAGCAACTGGCACAATGGGTTCGCCAGGATTGGAAACCTCCAGCCGGTTTACATAGATTTCAACCATGGGACCGGCACCCTGCATGGTCATGTCTTGGTGGATCAGCGCGTTGGCAATAAGCTCGCGAACGCTTTCCATCGGCAGCAATTTCACTTGTCTGCGAAGCGCGTTTTCGATGACTTCGTTCTGAGGCAGCTGAGCCATAACGAAATCAACGAGCCCTTGGAATCCAACAGCGTAGCCACGAGTGCCGAGTTGATCGAGGCGTGTTCCGGTTTTGCCAATGCCGGAATAGACGATAACCCGCGAAGCTTTGCGAGAAAGGTCAGGAAACGCTTCCAGCTTCTTGGCAAGTAACAACCCGCCGAGACGCCGGATTGACCAGCCGTCGTTCCGTTGATCAATCAGTCGCTCTTTGCTCAGCCGATCAAGAACGCCGTCACGGTCGGAGGGGTATGGCAATTTCATCAGCTCGAAATACGATTGGGTATCGAGAAGCTCTACGACAGCTTGACCGTCCAGCCCGGTAAGCGAGGGCTCTTCAAGCCAATCTGGTGCGCCTTCGGCAAAGATAGCGCGCAACCGGTCCTGCGACATAGGCCGCAACGATTCCCCGGAACGCATCAGGTATTGCCCGTCGAGATGGTAAGCGGAACCCTTAGGACGCGGCGGAATATGGAACACCAGAACGCGGCCATCCGGGTGGGTTACCTCTTCAACTTCGACGCGAAAACCAATCCTGATGAACAGATCATCGGCTGTCGCAACAAGGTTGGTAAATGCCGCACTACCCACCACTGGCCGGGGCGGCTTGTCGGCAATACCAAGCAAAAGCGTTCCACCGCCCTCATTAGCTATGGCAATGCAATATCTCGCTAACTTCTCGCGGTCATAACTCGCTTTGGCCTCCTTGAACTCGAGATTTTGAGTTTCGGTTGGGGCGGACCGCCAAATATTGATTTGAGTAACTGTTGTGGCCATCCGTTACTGTGCCCCTTCAATGGGCAGCTGGATGCCCTGCATAATGCGGTCGGTTTCGGCGAGGATCTTGATGATTTTTTGATATTGGCGAATGTCATCCCATGACAGGGCGCGGCCCTTGCGATCTTTCAGCCATTTCTGAGCAGGCTGGTAGCCGCCGATGGGGAAATCCCATGCGATGGCGGGGACGCCTGCAAAGCCCTGATCCTTGTTGATCCAGACCCGACCGCCTTCGAAACGCGCCTTTTCGACAATGCTGTCACCATCGCCTTCGAACGGAAAAGGGGTTTCACCGATGACAGCATCTTCCATCAGGTGCAGACGGCGCAGCGCCTCGCCTTGCTCGCTTACCTTGCGGAACACGTCTGGCGAGGGTGGGAAGGGGACTCGTGGGAAGTCGATCTTCAGAAACTCGGCATAGGTTTCGCGATAGTCCGGGCAATGTAGCACGCCATAGATGTAATCGAACACCTTGACCTCCTCGGGTCGGGCATCGCCAGTGGCTCGGCGAAAGGCATCGGTGCCATCGTGCACGGTTGGTGTGCCGCTGAGGCCAGCCGCCTTTCGGATGTTCGCGTATAATTTCGGATCGAAATTGACGCGGATGGCTTGGTCCAGCGTGCCTTCGTCTGGATAGAGCAGAAGCGGGAGCATCTGGGAAATGCTCTTGTTTGAGAATATAGCTCTATTATCGATAATATGCGCGACCGCGACCGCATGACTGAAACCAAGATTGCCTTGGATCGCTTGGTGTGAGGTCATCAGCCCAAGGTTTGGATACTCCAAGAAATGATTCATCGCACGTTCGCGTCGATGGACCGCAACATGCGGGTCATAAACGGTGAAGCGAACATCAAAGGGGCGATAAATCATAGGCATTATCGCCTGTCGCCAGCTGCCATCCGCAAGGCCAGCCTTTGCGGCTTCATAATTCCACTGACTCTGCGAGCAGAGACGGAAGTGCTGTCGGGCTTCTGTTTCAGTGCTTGTCGATAGCAAGAGTTCCACTTTTTCAGCTGCCTCATTGGCGGTCCATGAAATTGCGAACTGGTCATGGGTGGTGACAATGCCGGGGGCCGGGCGGCCATTGGGAGAAAAGAGCTCGGCAACCGAAAATCCAACTTGGTATGCCGCCTCTAGCACCTTGTTCGTAGGCTTGAAGCGCCATGGGGTGGCTTCAGGCGATACATTTTCAGGCATCAATGCGCCGTGGCTTCCCTCCCAAAGCATCGCATATTTTGATTCTCGCGCGCCCCAGAGTTCCCCGTGGAAGACTTTGGCGGGTTTTTTGGCCATCGCAGCCCCTCCGCGCTTGACCGCAATAATGATGGCCACGCCCTGCTGAATGTCGAAAACGTTCTTGTCCGGCGAACCGTCCGGGCTGATCTCCTTTTTCTTGGCGTTGCCGTGGAGGTCGAGCACATAAATGCTGTCGAACGTTTGGCGCAGGTGATGGCGCATATCCATAAAGGTGGGGTTGTCGAGATAGCCGTGGTTGGTGATGAACCCAAGCACGCCTTCGCCATTCTTTTCGATCATGTGTTCAGCGAAGCGAACAAACTTTACGTAGTCATCGGAAAGCCACTTCGCTTGGGCCGGTCGCTTCAATTCTGGGCTGACCTTGTAGTCAGCCATAAGCCCTTCGATCCACGAGCCCTTGTTTGACGAATGGCCGGAGTAGGGCGGATTCCCAATCACCACCATTATGGGCGCTTGGCGCTTGATATCGCTGGCCGCCTTCGCTTCCTCTGCGATGGCGCGCGAGAGGCCAAACAACGTCTGTTCCACGCGCTCGCCTTCCTCCAGCGAGTTGGTCAGGTATACACCCAGCCGGGGCGGCTTGTCCGATGGCTTGTAACCTAAGCCGGTCAGGATCATGTCCAGCTTCATGTGGCACATGGCATAACTTGCCATGAGTAATTCGAAGCCGTGAATGCGTGGGATTAGGTCTTGCTCGACATAGTTCGACCATTGGCCAGGCGCGACGCCCTTCACCCGCTCAGAAACGAGCTTCACAACTTCGGCAAGAAAGGTGCCGGTGCCGGTCGCCGGGTCGAGAATCTGGACGCGGTGCACCTCTTTCTTGATGGTCGCAGGCTTGCCTTTCTTGTCCGTTTGGCCCGTGTCCCAGTCAATCGAAATGCGGCTGGTATCAGCAAGCCCGTCTGCCAAGCCAAACTCAGATTTCAGCACTTCGTCGACCGCACGAACGATGAAATTGACGACCGGCTCAGGCGTATACCAGACGCCCCGCGCTTTGCGCTTGGCGGGGTTGTATTCGGCCAGGAATACTTCGTAGAAGTGAAGAAACGGGTCTTCCCGGGCAGTCACCTTTCCAAAGTGGCGAAGCACTTGGTTCATGTTCGTGGCGCAAAAGACGTTGCACAGTTCATCGATCACTCGGCGCAGGCGCTCGTCCAGATTCGGCCCCGCGATGTAGATAAACAGCTCGCGCAAGAACGGGTTGGACTTTGGCAAAAGATCCAGCGCTTCGCCTCGTGTAAACGTGGCCGGCGTGTCATCATGTAGGCGCGCCGCGAAAAGCCCGTAGGCAATCGTCTCGGCGTAGATGTCTGCAAACTCATCAACCTTGATGTCGTGGATCAGGTTAGCTTTGAACGCCTCATACTGTCCGATAAGGTCGGTAGCTGGCTGACCTGCCTCCTTTGCCTTCATATCGGCCACTAATGCGCGGCCCATGATGTCCTTGATAATGGCAGCCTTGCCCGCCATCATTTCCGCCAGCCGCTTTGATGACGTGATGCTAAGTGGCGTGACGTGAGCGAAGTCGCGGAGCCGGTTTTCCAAGAGCGCAAAGCTGTCCGGCCGTGCGGGCATGGTCGGGATCAGGTCGGCAATGGTGATAAAATCTACCGCCTCGCCATCACGGATGAATTCGAAATCCAGCCCGTTGGTATAGATCAGATTGGGCAGGCCCTTTCGGTAACGCTCCTTCTGGCCCTTGCTGTAGTCATTGGCGGCGAACTTTCGAACGTCCTTGCCGATGTCCTTGGCCTCGCACCAGCCGATGGCGACATCCCCGCGCTGGAACACGAAATCAGGCGCGCCGACATCAGTAATATGCTTCGGCTCATTTATGACGGTAATGGCCAAATCGATCGATGCGAACAGCTTCGCCAAAGCTGGGCGGAAACTGTGTTCGGTTGTTTGGCCACTGGCATAGAGCGCGCGAATTTCAGATAGATAGCCTTGAATGTCCATTTGCGCTTACGCCCTCCTGTCTTCGCAAGACTTAGCGATAACCAGATACAGCGCCAAGCGTCCAAGGCTTGCAGGATGCGAGGTACTCCCGCCTCACTGGAAAGCATGGTGTACCGCTCTATGCGTCACCAGTCAGGTCATACCGGCCCTCGCCTCGCAATTTGAAATCTGGTGAGCACGCCCTCTTCCGCGCGTACGCCCCCGTATCGTTTTGCGTTTCGCTTCGCCGCATCACAAGCGTTGGCTGGTCTGAGATGGCCTATGGCAGCGCCTCTAAGCGCGAACACGCTGCGAAACACATTAGCACGGGCGCGCCAAATTGCATTGCCGTTAACACCAGCGGAACTTTGTTGGCGACCCCAATGTACACCGGTCCATCACCGCTATCCCGTCAAGGGTCCTCTTGAAGGACCCGAACGCGGG
>Ga0210028_1001030_pt1 | contig 23751 bp, 40 predicted proteins | sample CryGeymeta201513_FD_185468 | JGI IMG/M metagenome (GOLD analysis project Ga0210028, IMG submission 185468) | Groundwater microbial communities from Crystal Geyser aquifers in Utah, USA - Crystal Geyser metaG 2015-13 (SPAdes) (version 2) | ecosystem: Environmental > Aquatic > Deep subsurface >...
CGATTCGATAAGAATCGAATCACCTCCCCTTGACAGGGTGAGGTAGGGAAAATTATAAGGCAAAAAATAAAACTACTGATAATATTAAAGTGTAAATGCCAAACATCCACAGATTTTTGGAGATGACAATTTTTTTGAGGAAATAAAGAGCAATTATTCCAGCAATAAAAGTTATAAAGAAAGATGAGAGCATGACGGGGGAGAAGTTTGGAGCGATAAATAGATTTTTGTAATCTAGAACAATGGTTCCTAGTGAGGCAACAATAAACAAACAGAAGGAAAAATTAAATGCTTCTAAAGGGGCGAGACCGAGCAATAGGGCGGTGGTAATGGTGATGCCAGAGCGGGAAACAGCAGGTAAAATAGCCATTGCCTGCATTAGCCCAATTAACAGGTAATTTTTATAATTTAATTTTAAATTTGATTTGTTTTTAATAAATTTTGTCGAGATTAAGAGTGTTGAAGTAATTAAAAAAAAATATGGAAGTAATTTTGTGTTGGCAAAAACTATTTGAACCTGATCTTTGAGAAAAATTCCCACTAACGCTGCTGGTATTGAAGCAATAATAATATATTTTAAATTATTGAAAAAATATTTGATTTGTTTTTTAAAGAAAAACAAAACAGAAAACAGGGTGGCGGTGTTTAAGAAAATATCGAGAGATAATGATGGTGTTAAACCAAAAAAATGTTGGAGTAAATTTAAATGACCGGATGAGGAAATTGGCAAAAATTCAGTGATGCCTTGGGTTAGGCCTAACAAAAGTGATTGAAAAACATCCATGAAAAATGATAACAGAAAAAGGCTGACTAAATCCCAACGAGATTGCTTCGTCGAGGACTCCTCGCAATGACGTTACTTTTAAATTATTGCGCTTCCTCAACTAAATATTTCACGGCGTTTTTTCTAGTAATTGGTGCGAGTTGGTGTTGTGCATTTTTTATTTTATGTCCAGAAATTTTAGTTGACAATAAAACATTTACTGCATCAGCATCTGGTAAATCAGTCAGTTAACGTACAGCTCTAACGTCTTCAGACCTTAAAGCATTGGTTGCTAGAACCATTGGTCGACGATCTTTTAATAATATTCTCATATAAATATAATAATAATTAAGTTTTACCTCTTTGGAGATTGTTTCTGTCGCCTCGCTTTGCCACCGGTGCCAATCATACGACGTTCACGGACGCGAGAGTCAACGGTCAGGAGACCAGCCTGTCGTAATACTAAATTAAAATCGATATCAATTTTCTTTAAAGCCCGAGCAATGGCTAAAGTCAAAGCCTCACGCTGACCCTCTTTGCCTCCACCAATAATTTTGGCTTCAAAATAATATTTACCAATTGTTTTGGTTTCGATAAAAGGCTTGCCAACAAAAGTATGAGTGGTAGGAAAATAGGCCTCTAAAGTCTTACCATTGACCATCGACACTTCTTTGCCAGTAAAAAGCTTGAGACGAGCAACAGCCGATTTGCGTCGACCTAGAGCAGAGGTATATTTTTTATTTGATTTTGTCACCATATGGATGTTCACTTCCAGTGAATAATTTTAAGCGAGCTAGACGACGATCACGTTGTTTGTTTTTGGATAACATGCCGTTGACCCCGTGCATGATAACCTGACGAGAATCTTTACTCATCATATCTTTTAGAGACATTTCTTTTAAATGTCCAGCAAAGGCGGTGTGGTGATAATATATTTTGTCAGTTAATTTTTTGCCAGTGACAACGATTTTATCTGTATTAATGGCAATAACATAGTCGCCATCATCACGCTGAAAAGAAAAAGATGGTTTGTCTTTACCCATTAAGATGTGAGCAATTTTGACACAGGCTCGACCTAAGGTTTGACCAGAAAGATCAATTAAATGCCATTTGCGAATGACAGTATTTTTTTTGGTAATGGTGGATCTTAATTTCATTTAGTTTTTTTTAACGACTAATTTCGCTGCTTTGGCTTTTTTTGCTTTAGGTTCTAATTTAATCTCAGGCTTGATAGCGACTAATTCTTTGTAGAAAGATAATTTTGAAATTAGGGCGTTGTCACCTTGACGAAAACCAACTCTTTGGATTTTTAAAAAGTTGCTGGTACGACCAGAGAGAGAGTTTTGAATTTTGGCGACAATTTCTTTGACAAATTTTTCGTTAGCGAAGGTTTTGTTAATTTCTTTAATATCGTTGATTGTTCCCTTAATAGCCAAGCCGGTAATTTTTTCGGCATTATTCAGAATAGATTTTGCCTTAGCTTCAGTTGTGTTAATGAAACCATAAGTAAAGAGGGATCTCAATTGACTGCGAAATAATGACCAGCGTAGCTTGGCAGTGCGATTTAATTGTCGTCCTAAAATCCGGTGTCTCATTTTTTATTTACTCCAGGAATAGCCCTTTTCTTTGAGCCAGTCATCAATAACTTTTAACGATTTTTCACCAACATTTTTAGATTTGGAAACTTCAAGACGACCAGCTTTGGTGAGAGTGTCAATGTTGCCAAAACCAGCCTTTTTGAGAGCGTTGGTAACACGAAGGGGTAATTCGATTTCTTCGACAGAAATATCGGCTAAAAGACTGCCAGGATTTGAGGCAATAGTAATAACTTCGTCGCTAAATTCTTGAGTATCAAAAATTTGTCCCAATGAATTAATTAAATCTTTAGCAGCTAATTTTAAGGCAGCTTCTGGTGAAACTGAGCCGTCAGTCCAAATGTCCATAGTTAATTTGTCATAATTTGACTTTTTACCTAAACGGGCAGGTTCAACCGTATAGTTGGCTTTTAAAACAGGAGTAAAGGTGGCATCGAGAATTATTTCACCAACAACATCGGTTTTTTGTTCCTTGGCCATGGTGTAACCAACACCGCGCTCAACTTGAAGTTCAATTATTAATTCTGCCTTATCATCGGTTAAAGTAGCAATTACTTGATTAGGATTGGCAACTTTACAAGTAGCTGAATCGACAATATCAGCGGCAGTGACGACACCTTTGCCTTTTTTCTCAAGAACGAGATTGGTTGGATCTTCTTGATTATAAGTAAATTTAACTTTTTTAAGGTTAAGTGAAATCTCAACTAGATCTTCTTTAACTCCAGGGAGAGTAGTAAAAAGATGGGAAGCACCGGCAACTTTTATCCGGGTAATAGCTGCCCCAGGAACTGTAATGAGTAAAACTCTACGGAGAGAATTACCTAATGTATGGCCAAAACCACCAAACAAAGGACTCATTTCAAACTGACCAAAAGTATTAGTTAATTTAATGGTTTTAAGATGAAAATGGCTGATGTCAATCATATTTTTTATCTTGAATAATACTCAATAATTAAATTGATGTTAATGCCAGAAATATTAGCATCAACAACAGGTAGAGTGTTTATTTTGGCGGAATATTTGGTTTTATTGATGGTAATCCATTCTGGGGATTTAAAGTCTTTGTCAGAAATTCTGAGCAATTCACCTGACTTTTCAATAATTTTTTTTGATAAAGTGATTTCGTCATTAATTTTGACAGAATATGAAGGGATATTTAAGGATTTGTTGTTTAGTAAAATTTGTTTGTGAGAAACAAGTGTTCGAGCATGAGAACGAGACAAAGCTAATCCAGCCATAAATACAGCATTATCTAGACGACGCTCGAGTAGGGATAATAAGTTTTCACCGACCATACCCTTCATTAATTTGGCTTTGTCAAAATAATTTCGGAATTGAGTTTCGAGAAGACCTCCATAATAACGTTTGGCTTGTTGTTTGGCGCGCAACTGAATGGCAAAATCAGATAATTTTTTGGTTCTTTTTAATCCGTGCATACCGGGACGGACAGCACCTTTTTTGTCAATGGGACATTTGGAAGATAAACAACGAGCTCCCTTTAAAAAAAGTTTTGTGCCTTCGGTACGGCATAATCTACATTTAGTATTTAAAGTTGATCTCATAGTTTTGTTTAGGCGCGTCGCTGTTTTGGTGGACGGGGACCATTGTGGGGGATGGGGGTAATGTCGGCAATTTGTTCGACTTCAAAATCACGTTTGGCACGTAAGTATCGAAGAGCGGCATCACGACCAGTACCGGGACCCTTAAGATAAACGAATAATTTTTTGACTCCATGTTTTTTGATTTCTTCCAAAGCTCGTTCAATGGCGGTAGTGGCGGCAAAAGGTGTTGATTTGCGGCTACCTTTGAAACCACAACGACCAGAAGATGACCACGAGAGAGTATTGCCACTCATGTCGGTAACGGTAACTAAAGTATTATTAAAAGTTGATTGAATAAAAAGTTTGGCGTCAGAAATATTTTTAATGACACCTTTTTTTTTGGTAGAAATTTTTGGTTTGTTTTTTGATTCTTCTTTGGTGGTCATGTTATTTTATTTTTTAACTGGGGTAGCAGCAGCTTTTTGTTGAGTTTCAATTTTTGCCCAAGCTTCTTTAGTAAGTGAACCAACAGTTTTCTTTTTACCTTTACGGGTGCGGGCATTACTTTTGGTACGTTGACCACGGACAGGCAGAGAAACAATGTGGCGAATGCCACGGTAACAGCGAATAGCTTTTAATCTGTCGATATTTTCACGAATTTCTCGTTTTAAATCACCTTCGGTACGAAAATCTTCGAGAGCTTTCATTAAATCACTGATTTGATTACGGGTTAAATCTTTGATACGAGTATTTAGGTCAATTTTGGCTTTTTTAGCTAGGTTGGCAACAATTTTTGGACCAATACCAAAAAAACGGGTTAAGCCAACTTGGGCGCGCTCATTATCAGGAATATCAATACCAGAGATTCTCATACTTTAGCCCTGCTTTTGGGTATGTTTTTTAGTGGAACAAATAATACGACGAAGGCCGCGTCGAATAACGACTTTACAATTTTTACAACGGACTTTGATACTTGATTTGACCTTCATAGAGAGACTTTGGTATTTTACCTTAAGTTATTAATAATATCAAAGAGTAAGTTTACCATATTAACCACGATAGACAATACGACCCTTGTTGCCGTCGGGGGATAAAACCAGAGATACGGTATCACCGGTCAAACATCGGATATGGTGTAAACGTAATCTACCGGCAAGATAGGCAACAATTAACTTATCATCTTCGAGCTTGACGCGGAACAATTGATCAGGTAGAACTTCAGTTACCAGACCTTTGATAGTAATATCTTTCATTGAAAATAATTTTTAATTTTTAATTTATAATTTTTAATTTTTAAATAAAAAAGATAATTGATTTTACCTTATTTTGAAGGGAAATGTGGGAGGGAAAAATCCTCACTGTTTTCAATCTCCCCCTACCCCCTCTTTGACAAGAGGGGGGAAATTATTTATTTTATTTTTTCAATAGCTTTAACTATATCCTCAAAAATTGGTTCTATTGGGCGGTTGCCATTGATATCAATAAATTTACCCTTACCTACAAAATAATCCCTAATGCCTTCGATATTATCGTCATAAAAAGCTTGACGATTGGCGATTTGGGCTGGTGAATTGTCGGAGCGATTTTGGTCTTGAAATTCATCCCCTGCTTTTGTCCGGCGTTTAGATATTTGCTTGAAAGATAGGGTTAAATGGATTAAGGCGGTTAGTGGTGAATTGTTTTTACGCAAAAAAAACTCAATAATTCGACCTTGATTTAAAATACGGGGAAAACCGTCGACAATAAAATTTTTGTATTCGAGTGATTTGAGATGCGAAATTAAAACATCAAAAACTAAATCATCAGGGACTAGTTTTCCATTATCAATATAACCTTTGGCCTCGATACCAAAACCAGATTTCTTGGCCATTTCGTCGCGTAACAATTGCCCCATGGAAATATGGGTGAGATTATATTTTTCGGCGATTAACTTTGCCTGAGTGGTTTTGCCACAACCTGAAGGACCGATGATGAAGAGATTGAGATTTTTATTGCTATTCATATTGTCAATTTTATTCAAAAACCCTTTGTCCATAAGAATGGACATTTCCCTCCACGAGGGAAATTTTCTGAATGATGATAAATAATTTATATTTCATAACTCCTTTCTAAAATCTCTTCCTTGATATTATCTGTAACTAATTTTAGAGTTTTTAGAACTTCATCATTAGTATATCTGATTGTTTTTATTCCGATCATAGATAATTTTATGTCCCGTTCATGATCAAGTTTTTTTTGACCCAAATGGTAGCCACCATCAATTTCTATAGCTAATAATAGTTTTGAATAATAGAAATCTAAAATAAACTGATCAATTGGTCTTGGGGAAAAGTAATTAACTTATTCAACTGTTTACAAAATGTAAATGTTTGGGTACAGAAATTTTGTTAATTTAATTATTGACTAATGGAATATGTCGTAGAGACGCCCCGTGGGGCGTCTCTACACGGAATTGAAAAGGCCGAATATTGGGGAATAAACGCATCGAAACAAACAATGGTTTTCAATCTCCCCTAACCCCTCTTTGACAAGAGGGGGATAAAAAAATTAGTAAGATAATTTTTCGCAATAATGCAAAATTAAATTGATTTTAGAAAACTATATTTTTTCTGCTTGGCATGCAGACCCATCAACAATGACTTCCGTTGGTGTAAAACCACCAAGGAATGGAGTTACAAAATCAACACGAATTACTGGACAGTCATGAGAACATTCACCCCCATTAGATTTGCGGGCCAAACATTTCCCAGACATCCCCTTAGTTAGCTTTTTGCCAGGCTGAATGTTAATCTCAATTTTAGGATCAAGAAATAAATGTCTTGCAGGATGATAATCGGTCATGTGAGAACAATCAAGTCCTGTAAATATAGCCATGGTGGATTATAACCCAAGAAACGTATTACTAATAGCTTAATTTTTCGTAATGGTGCATTTGGACGACGTTTTCGATTTTACGGGTAAGTTCGAGAATGACCGAGACGACGATTAAAACACTAGTACCGCCGATAGTTAGGGAAGTTACTCCTGTCATTTTTTGGATTATGGATGGGACGACCGCAATTAAGCCTAAAAACACTGCCCCAATTAAAACAACTCGATTTAACAAAAATTGGAGGCGTTTTTCGGTAGCAATACCAGGACGAATACCGGGCATAAAACCACCAGATTTGCGAAGTTCATCGGCAACATCGTGAGGTTTAAAGACAACTGAGGCATAGAAAAAAGTAAAGGCAATCACTAAAACAAAATAAAAAATGATGTGGGTGGTGCTAGTTTGAGCAAAAATTTTGGTCAATTGATAGGCAAAACTAGCCACGACAGGGTTACTGTTCTTTAGTAGTGCTTGTCCTAATAATGATGGTAAGGAAGCCAAAGATACGGCAAAAATAATAGGCATAACTCCAGCAACATTGACCTTCATGGGTAGATAGGTAACTTGAGCCCGCTTGGCATAATTAATAGGAACGCGTAAAACTGCTTCTTCGACCATAACGACGGCCAAAATTATACTAAAGGCAATAGCGGCAAATAATAAAATATTAAACAGAGTTTCGGGATTGGAAAAATCGGATAAAGCTAGGGTTTGAAAAAGACCGACAGGGAGGCGAGAAATAATACCAGCAAAGATGATAATGGAAATACCGTTTCCCACCCCAAAATCATTAATTAATTCTCCTAGGAATATCATAATCATGGTACCGGCCACCATAGAAGTAATAAGAGCAGTCATAGTAATAATATTTAGACCGCCAATAATATTTTGAGAATGCAAAATTCCATACATGGCAAATGCCTGAAAAGCGGCTAATGGAATAGTAATTATGCGAGTGTATTGGTTAATTTTGGCCCGACCATACTCCCCTTCTTTTTGTAAAGCCTTAAGTTCGGGAATAACAAAAGCTAGCATTTGCAACATAATTGAAGCATTGATATATGGATTTAAACCAAGAGCAGCAATAGAAAAATTGGCCAAAGTACCGCCCGAAAAAATATCGAGTAGTGACAAAAGTTGATTTTGGGCAAAAAAAGATCGCAATAAAGTTAAATTGACTCCCGGAACAGGAATGTGAGCAATAAAACGAAATAAAACTAAAATACCAAGAGTTATTAATATTTTCTTTTTGAGAATCGGAGTTTTTAGACCTTCGAAATAGATAGAGAGAGATTTTACCAAATAGTTCATGCTTCTATCTTAGCACGGGCAGCAGCTGACAACTTAACATCCGTAAAAGTTAGCTTTTTGGTCAACTCTCCAGCTGATAAAATCTTGACCCCAAATTTTTGACGACGAATGTCTAAATGTGAAAATTTTTCAAAAATGGTTTGGACAGATACAATTTCACCACTTTTGTAAAATTTTTCAATTTGGGCTAGGGTTATTATTTCTGGTTTTGGTAAAGCATTGGTGCGATGTTTACCACGTAAAAATGGTAAACGTTTAATCCAGCCTTTTTTTATTTTAGTACCATCAAAGGTTAATTTGACTTTACCTCGGACTTTACGACCTTTAGCCCCTCGACCAGTAGTGTGACCGCCAACACCAGAACCAATACCACGACCAACTCTTTTCTGAGCCTTAGTGGTTGTTTTAATTAAATTGTTGAGTGTGTCCATATGGTTAAAAAATTTTTAATTTGAAATTTGAAATTTTAAATCAATTTAAAATGTTTAAATTTAAAATTTTAAAATTATGATTTAAAAATTGATTAAAAATTAAAAATTAAAAATTGTAAATTATTATAACGATTTAAGTGCTTTAAAGGTAGCCATGACGTTGACTGATTTGTTTTTTGAACCAATGATTTTACTGACCAAATCTTGGATACCGGCTAGTTCAATGACAGCACGAACAGGTCCACCAGCAATTAAACCACTACCTTTTTTGCCAGGTCGAAGCATAACAATGGCTCCTTTAAATTTTAATGTCATAGCTGTGGAAATAGTTCCATTAACAATGGGAATAGAAACTAATGATTTTTGGGCTTTTTTGATGGCTTTGGCAATAGCATCGGCAACTGATTTGGCCCGAGCATGACCAAGACCAACCCGAGACTTTTTGTCACCAGAAACAACTAGGGCAGTAAAAGAAACTTGATTGCCCCCCTTGGTTTTTTTGGAGACCCTTTTGATTTCCATAACTTTATCAGTAAATTCACTGACTGGTTTTTCGTATTTTTCGAAACGGGCTCGTTGATTATTTTGGGATGTATCCATATTTTTATTAAAATTTTAAGCCTCCCTCACGGGCGGCATTGGCTAATGCTTTGACGCGACCGTGATAACGGTATGAACCACGGTCAAAACGAATGTGGGCTAATTTTTTGGTGATAGCAAGTTTGGCAATGGCCGTACCGACGACAGCCGCTTGCTCGGTTTTGGTACCTTTGGTTAATTTTAAAGTTTTAGTTGAAGTGGAAACTAAGGTTTTGCCGTGTTTGTCATCAATAATTTGGACCCAAATGTGACAATTAGAACGAAAAACAGTTAGACGAGGAACACCTAAGTTTTGGGAAATTTTGCTTCTGACTCGAACTTGACGTCGCAATTTGGTGTTATGGATAATTGACATATTTTTTATTTAATTTAAGTTCCAAGATACAAATTCCAAGTATTCCAAACAATTACCAATTTCTAAAATTACAATGACCAAACTTTTTGGTTATTGAATTATTGGTTATTGTTATTTGTTTGTTTCTTGTTTTATTGGTTATTGGTTATTAATTTGTAACTTAAAATTAAGCCTTCGCGGTTTTACCGGCTTTTAACTTAATAAATTCGTTTAAATAACGAATACCTTTACCTTTGTAGGGTTCGGGTGGGCGGATTTTACGGATGTTACTGGCAACTTGACCGACTATAGTTTTGTCAAGGCCAGAGACGATAATTTTGGTGTCATCGTTAACGGTAAAAACAACATCTTTGGGAGCAGTAATAAAAACGGGATGAATAAATCCAGCAATGACAGTTAATTTATCACCCGAAACAGAGGCTTTGTAACCAGTACCACGAACTTCGAGCTCTTTTTGCCAACCAGTAACAACTCCGATAATCATATTGTTTATATGGGCACGAATGGCACCGTGATTGGATCGAGTTTTTTTATCCTCAGATAAACGAGTAACGGTTAAAATATTTTCCAAAACAGTAACTTCGATACGAGCAGGGAGATTTAAAGTTAAAACACCTTTTGGACCCGTAACAGTAACAATAGATTTATCGACAGCTACGGTGACATTTTCTGGTATGGTAATTAATTGACGGCCAATTCTTGACATAAGTCTAATTTACAATTTACAATTTTTAATTTTTAATGAAAGGATAAATTTAAGCATAAATTTATTATTAATTACCAAATTTGAGCAATGAGCTCACCTCCCACTTTTTTGGCCACAGCTTCGCGTTGAGACAAAAGACCAAGTGAAGTGGAAATAATAATTAATGATTTGGGTGATTTTCCCCAAGGAATATTGTGAGAATTAACATAAAGATGACGACCAGGTTTAGATAAAATTTCGATATCCGAAACAACAGGACTAATAATAGTCAAAAGATGAGTTTCATCATCAACCGTAAAATCGGTAATAAAATGATGTTTCTTTAGTTTTTCACAAATATTTCGGGAAAAAGAAGAATTGATAGCCGTAAAAGACTTTCTCGAGCTTCGAGAAGCATTTTTGACCCTAATTAATAAATCGCAGTATAAAGAGTTCATCATATATTTATTTTTTACCAGCTGGCTCTTCTGACTCCGGGGAGCATACCGGTATCGGCTAACTTTCTAAAACATAATCGACACAAGCCAAAAGCACGAATAAAGGCGCGAGGTCGACCACAAACTTGGCAACGATTGTGATAGCGGTTGGAGAAACGTAATTTTTTGGTTTCTCGATATATTTTTGCAGTAGTAGCCATTATTTTGTAAAGGGAAAACCTAGGGTGGATAATAACATTTTTGAGTCATCAATTGAAGAGGCAGATATGTTTAGAGTGACTTGCACACCGCGAATAGCACCAACAGCATCAAGATCAACTTCAGGAAAGTACGTCTGGTCGCGAATAGTAAGACTATAATTACCTTGACCATCAAAAGAAGTTAGGGGGAGACCTTTGAAATCACGAAGGCGAGGCAAAACTAAATTGAATAATTTGTCAACAAAATCGTACATACGAGTACCACGGAGAGTTACTTTTAAAGCTAAAGGGTCGTTTTCGCGCAATTTAAAAGTGGAAACTGATTTTTTGGATAAACGTAAAGATGGTTTTTGACCGGTAATAGCAATTAATTCTTTTTCGGCTAAGGCTAGAGCTTCTTTGCTTTCACGGGCGTCTTTGACACGATAGTTAATAACCACTTTATTTAATTTTGGGAGGGAAAAAATATTGCGTTTTTTACCAAATTTTTCGATGAGTAATTTATTAATTTCGGTAGGGGTGTAAATCATAGTTATGTTTTCTTAATTAATGGAGCTTGACATTTTTTACAAATACGGGTTTTGATACCATTTTTGTCAATATTATAACCAACACGAACAGTTTTGGAACAAGAAGGACAGATTAAAGCGACTTTGGAAACTAAAATCGATCGTTCTTTTTCGACTATTCCACCTTTTTGACCATTTTGAGGTTTGACGTGTTTTTTGAACATATTTAAACCTTTAACGATAATTTTTGAAACTTTGGGAAAAGAGGCAATAACTTCACCACTACGACCTTTGTCTTTGCCCAACAACACTTTGACTTGATCACCTTTAATTATTTTCATATTTTTAATAGACCTCCTTGGCCATGGAAGCAATTTTACTAAAACCTGCGTCTTTTATTTCACGAGCAATAGGGCCAAAAATACGAGTACCGCGAGGATTTTTTTGAGTGTCGATAATCACTCCAGCATTGTCAGAAAAACGAATGTAGGAACCATCGGCTCGACCTATTTCTTTGCGAGTTCGAACGATGACAACCTTGACTTTTTCTTTTTTCTTAACAAGTCCGTTGGGGAGAGCTTCTTTGACGACTCCCAGAACAATATCACCGATAGTAGCAGATTTGTGCTTGGAACCAGTGTAGATGTGCATCACCATGAGTGATTTAGCTCCACAGTTATCGGCTGGTTTTATAATTGAGCGAAGTTGTAACATATATTTATATTAATTTAATTTCCAATTTCTAATTTCCAACTATTGATAACGTAGTAAATCTTTTTAAATGAGAAATTGGTTTAACTTCTCGAGCTTTGATTGTATCACCAATTTTAGCGTTTAGGTTATTGTCAACGTAGATTTTTTTGGTTCGCTTGACAATTTTTTTGTAAAGAGGATGTTGAAATTTGTAGTCCATTTTAACAACAATAGTCCTTTGCATTTTGTCAGAAACAACAATACCGGTAAAAGTTTTGCCGGGGGTAGTGGTCTTAATTTTAGTAGTCATTATTTTGATTTGGTTAAACTAGTGGAAAGACGAGCAACTTCACGTCGGAGTTTTCTAAAAACAGAAGTATCTTTTAGATTTCCTAAAAATTGCTTGGCTTTGGCTTCAACTATTTCTTTTCTTTTTAAAGATAAGAGTGTTAATGTGTCTATTTTATCAGTTTTTTTCATAATTTAAAGCTTTTTTACAAACTTAGTAACACAAGGAAGTTTGGCTCCGGCCAGACGCATGGCTTCACGAGCGTCTGGCTTTGAAATACCAGTAATTTCGAATAAAATGCGACCAGGCTTGACAACAGCGACATAACCTTTAACGTCACCTTTGCCAGCCCCCATAGTGCCTTCGCCCTTTTTGGTAAATGGTTTATCGGGAAAAATGCGAATCCACATCCGACCAGCACGCTTAGTGGAATGAGCAATTGAACGACGGGCTGATTCGATTTGGTTGCTGGTAATCCAGGTACATTCCATGGCTTTGAGACCATATTCACCAAATTCAACCAAGTTGCCAGCGGAAAGACCGTGCATGCGTCCGCGGAAAGCTTTTCGAAATTTAGTACGACTAGGTTGTAACATAATTTTAAGCTAAACAAATGTAAACTTTAATTCCAATGTATCCAGAACGGGTAAGACATGGGGTTCCAAAATAATCAATGTGGGATTTTAGAGTGGAAAGGGGAACGGTTCCTTGTGAGAATTTTTCGCGACGAGAAATTTCGGCACCATTGATACGTCCGCCAAGAACAACTTTGATACCTTTGGCGCCAGCATTCATAGTTTTTTCGATAGCAAATAAAACAGCGCGACGATAAGGCATACGCTTGGCGAGTTGAAACGAGATTTTTTCGGCAACTAATTTGGCGGAGAAATCAACATTACGAAATTCTTCAACTTGGATATCAACATTAATTTTGGCTGATGACTTGGTTAATAATTTTTGAATATCTTTTTTGAGGGTCTCGAGTTCTTTACCGCCACGACCAATAACCAGACCGGGGCGAGAAACAACTAAAATTATTTTTATTTTTTTGGTGGATCTTTCAATACGAATAGTAACTACCCCAGCCGAAGCAAGCTTTTTTTGGACAAATTCGCGAATACGTTTATCTTCCATCAAGAGGATGGGGTATTTCTTTTTGTCGGCATACCATGAGGAGTTCCAGTCAGGAGCATTAACGCTGGTTTTTAATCTGAATGCGAGTGGATTTACTTTTTGACCCATATACTATTTATTATTATTAATTTTCAATTTGAAATTTAAAATTTTTAATCAATTTTTAATGTTTTAATGATTTAATTTTTAAAATTTAGAAATTTAATATTTGAATTTGAATAAAAATTAAAAATTTAAAATTATAAATTATATTATTTAATTTGTCCTTTGACCGTCATATTAAGACGGCTGTGGCGACGGATAATAATACCACGAGCAAAGCGAGAACCGTGTGATTTATCAGTCCTTTTGGTTTTTGGGCCTTCGTTGACGATAAATGAGGTAAATTTTAAGGTTTCGGGGATTAAGTTATAATTGTTTTTGGCGGTAGCAATGGCAGTTTCGATAGCCTTAACTAGAACTCTAGCTGATTTGGTGTTGGTAAACTTGAGTTTTGATAAAGCTGAGAGGACGGTCAGTTTTTTTGAAGTTTCGACTAATAGACGTAATTTACGGGGAGAAATTTGAATGTTTTTGTCATTGTAAACAGATTCTTTAAAAATTGGTTCTGCTTTTGTGGCGATGGTAGTTTTAGTAATTTTTTTAGTAGCCATATATTTTTAGGTTTTTTCAATAACACGTTTAACGATACGACCGTGACCTTTAAAGGTACGAGTTAGGGAAAACTCGCCCAGGCGGTGTCCAACCATATCTTCGGTAATAAAGACATTGATGAATTTTTTACCGTTGTGGACGCCGAAGTTTTTACCGACAAACTCGGGAGGTATTTGACATGAACGAGAATAGGTATTAACGACACCAGTAGTTTTGGAAACTTTTTCAAGTAACCTAGGATCAATATATGGTCCTTTTTTGCTAGATCTTGACATATAATTTAATTTTTAATTTAAAATTTTTAATTTTTAATCAATTTTTAATGATTAAATTTAAAATAAATATAAATTATTTCTTTCTCCGTTGAACGATTAATCGATTTGATTTGTTTTTGCGCTTACGAGTCTTTTTGCCCATGGCAGGCTTGCCCCAAGGAGTTTTGGGGTTCATACCAATAGACGAACGACCTTCTCCTCCTCCGTGAGGATGAGAGTGGGGGTTTTGAGCCACACCACGAACGCTGGGGCGAATACCACGATGACGAGAGTCACCAGCTTTGGTTAGCTTTTGATTTGAATGATTGGTGTTGCCTATTTGACCAATGGTAGCGGTACAGTGGGCAGAAAATAATCGTAATTCACCTGAAGGTAATTTGATAGTGACTTTATCACCATCTATACTTTGAATGTAAGCGGCATTACCCGCTGATTTGACTAACTGCGCTCTTGAACCAGGTCTAAATTCAATACTGTTTATGGCCATACCGACAGGAATTTTACCTAAAGGTAATTTGTTGCCTTCTTTGATGGGAGCGGTGACAGAGTAAATTACTTTATCACCAATTTTCATGTTGGCAGTGGCTAAGATATAGCTTTTGGAACCATCGGTGTATGTCAAATAAGCCAAATTAGCGGTACGATTGGGATCGTATTCAATAGCGGTAACTTTGGCAATAATATCAATTTTTGATCTTTGAAAATCTACCAGACGAATATATCGCTTGTGTTCACCACCTCGATGACGGACAGAGACGTGACCTTGTGAATCACGGCCTGACTGTTTCTTTTTAATTTTTAATAATTTACTTTTCATTTTTGAGGGTTAACATATCAATTTTTTTATCTTTACCAACGGTAATAATGGCTTTTTTGACATTTGGTTTATTAATTGGTCGACGATTTTTCCAATTAGTTTTAACTTTACCCTTGATGGTAACAGTATTAACCGCCAAAGGAGTAATTCCAAAAACTTGTTTAAACTCGGTAGCAATCTGGTCTTTGTTGGCATCTTTATCAACCACAAAAGTATATTTACCCAAGGATTGGGTGTATATTGCTTTTTCAGAAATAAGGGGTTTTTGAAGTGACATTTATTTACTTAGTTTATTAATAGATTTTTTGGTAAATATCAAAAAATTTTGACAAGACAGATTATAAGGGTTGAGGGACAATAAAGAAAGGAGGTTAATTCCAGGAATATTGCTAAAAGCACGTTTGATAGATGGTGTAGGTTTAGAAATAACCAAGCCAATTCTTTTGGCTTTAGATAATAATTCGTTTTGTTTTTCGAGTTTATCGATGAGAGTCCAAGCGACCTTGGTTTTGGGGATAATGGCACTTAATTTTTCAATCGCAATAATAGCGCTATTTTGGGCAAATTTTGAATAAATAGTTTTGAGGGCAGCAATTTTCATTGATTTAGTCAATTTAAGTTTATAGTTTTGATTACCACGAGGACCATGGGCACTACCACCACCAACAAATTGGGGGGCTTTGGCAGTCGAGTGACGAGCATTGCCTGTCCCCTTTTGGGCATACATTTTTTTGGTAGTACCAGCAACTTCACCTCGGTGTTTGGCCTTAGCATGGGCACTTCGTAAATTACTTTGAGCGACCCGAATAGCTTGGGCTAATAATTTGTCGTTAATTTTAGCTTCAAATAAAGCTTTTGGTAAAACAATTGTCCCAGTCTTTTTACCATCAATATTATATAAATCAGCTGTCATATTATTTAGTTATGGTAACCCAAGAATTAAGATGGCCGGGAACGGAGCCACTAACATAAATTAGATTATTTTGTTGATCAAAAGAAACAATTTTGAGGTGAGTGACGGTCATATTTTTGTTTCCATAATGTCCAGGCATTTTTTTACCACGAATAACTTTTCCTGGAGTTTGAGCACCGATTGAACCTGGAGCACGGACACGGTCAGATTGTCCACCCGAAACGGGTTGACGACGAAAACCATGACGTTTGATAACGCCAGCAAAGCCATGACCTTTGGTTTTGGCAGTAACTGAAACGTCGTCATTTACGGCAAAAACTAATTCTGGGGTAATTTCACTATTAACTTCGGGTAAAGTTTCAAGATTGGAGGGAGGAAATTCAATATGACCCTTGGCACCATAGGTGACTTGAACCGCATCGTAACCGTCACGTTTTTTATTTCGCAAAAGAGTAACCTTAACAGGCTTTGCTAAAAGTGCAGTGACGGCTATTCTTTTGCCCTTATCATTGTAAATATTTGACATTGATTTTTTTTGGGCGATATATCCTTGAATCATAGGTGTAACTTACATTTTAATCTCGACGTCAACTCCAGAAGGTAAATCCAAATGTTGGAGGCTGTCAACAGTGCGAAGCGAAGCACTAAAAACATCAATTAAGCGTTTGTGGGTTAATACTTGGTAATGACCACGGGCGTTTTTATCACCGTGAGGTGACGAGAGAACTGTAGTAATTTTGCGAATGGTAGGGAGAGGAATGGGACCTTGAACCGAAGCACCAGCGGTAACCGCAGCCTGGACTATTTTGACCGCCGCCTCATCAATGAGGCGGTGATCAAAAGATTTGAGTCTAATTCTAATGCGAGTACCTTTGGATTTCATCGTTATTTAATGATTTCGGTAATGGCTCCGGCACCTACAGTTAGACCGCCTTCACGAATAGCGAAGCGGAAGCCTTTTTCCATAGCTACAGGTTTTATTAATTTAATGACAACATTGGCATTATCACCGGGCATAACCATTTCGATACCTTCGGGAAGGGTAACGTCACCAGTGACGTCAGTGGTTCGAATGAAGACTTGAGGACGATAACCAGAAAAAATAGGAGTGTGACGACCACCTTCTTCTTTTTTAAGTAAAAGAACTTCAGCTTTAAATTCGGTGTGAGGGGTAATGGAACCAGTTTTGGCCAATACTTGTCCACGTTCGATATCATCTTTTTCAACTCCACGGAGTAATAAACCAACATTGTCGCCAGCTTGACCTTGATCAAGTTGTTTGTGGAACATTTCCACACCAGTAACGACAGCTTTTTTGGTAGCTCGTAAACCAACTATTTCAATTTCATCATTGATTTTGACAATACCACGCTCAATACGGCCAGTAGCAACTGTGCCGCGACCCTTAATCGAGAACACATCCTCGATAGGCATCAAGAAAGGCTGATCTAATTCGCGCTTAGGTTCAGGAATAGAAGTATCGAGGGCTTCCATTAACTTGCCGATAGCAGCAACACCGTCAGCATCACCGTTTAGAGCTTTGAGAGCAGATCCACGGATAATTGGGATAGAATCACCGGAGAAACCATATTTGGTCAAAAGATCACGGATTTCCATTTCGACTAGGTCGAGGAATTCAGGATCGGTGACTAAATCAACTTTGTTTAAGAAAACAACGAGAGCAGGAACGTTAACCTGTTTGGCTAACAAAACGTGCTCACGAGTTTGTGGCATTGGACCATCGGGTGCAGAAACAACGAGAATAGCACCGTCCATTTGGGCAGCACCGGTGATCATGTTTTTGACATAATCGGCGTGTCCAGGACAGTCAATGTGAGCGTAATGACGATTGGCGGTCTCGTATTCGACGTGGGAAATAGCAATAGTAACGATTTTGGAGGCATCACGGACAGTACCACCTTTGGCGATATCGGCGTATGATTTTGGATTGCCTTGAACTTTTAAAATAGCGGCAGTTAAGGTTGTTTTACCGTGATCGACGTGACCAATGGTACCAACGTTAACGTGAGGCTTGTTTCTGGTGTATTTTGTATCAGCCATATTATTTTTGGTTTAAAAAACTTTTAACAATTAATTATAGCGAAAAAGCTTTAAGATTGTATCAATAGGATTGGGAGTTTGCAAGAATGAGATTTAGGGAAAAATACATTAATCTAATTTCTAATTACTAATTTCCAATTTTTAATCAATTATTAATGATTAAGATTAAAATTCAAATCAAAACCACCGAGGAAATGGCTTGATATACTCTTGATAAGTTTTTCCATTATTTTCCGTAAACCTGTTCGTGAGTGCTGGTGTCAACAAACCTGACAGTTTGATCACCAATTATTTGATATATGATTCTAATGTCACTTGTAACTGAAAAGGCTCTATACTTTTTCATTTCACCTTGCAGTTGATGATCAGCTAAAAAAGGTGAAGATGAATTTCTTGAAAATAATTTAACTTGTTCAACAAAACGATTGGATAATTTAAGAGAATGAAAAATCCAATCTGAATAAAATTTGCAAAATGTTTTAGAAAATACAATTTCAACCACGATTTAAGTATGCCATTAATTCGTCAATATTACTGCTTTTGATAAAGTCACCTTTTTTTATTTCTTTATCGGATTGGGCGACCATTTTATCAAGATGTGCCTCTTGTTCTGGAGTGATGTACTCAGGTGGATATGTATTTGAAAATAAATTATATTTGCCAATAATTGATTGTTTAAGAAAAACACGAATATACTCCTGCAATGAAGAATAACCTAACTCTTCGACATATTCTTTGGCTCTTACTTTTAATACTTTATCAATTGGAACTTGGATTGTGGTTTTCATAGTATCATTATATTATTTTGATATTATTTGTCAATAACTAAAAATCTCCCATTGCTGGGGGATTTTTTTATAATTTATTACAAAATTATTTTGTACTCGTCTTAATCGTCAACTTTTCTTGAATATCACGAGGCACTGGGTCGTAGTGGCTAGGTTCCATATAAAAACTACCTCGACCTTGGGTTAAACTGCGAATAACGGTAGCGTAACCACGGACGTTGTCCAAAGGAATAGTGGCAGTAATGGTAGTAAAGCCAAAAGCATCGGTAGTACCACCAATTTGACCTCGGCGAGAAGACAAATCACCAATGACCGTACCCATAAATTCGGAAGGGACGGCCACTTCCATTTTCATGATAGGTTCGAGAACCAGTGGATTGGCGAGCCCAAAAGCGTCTTTGATGGCGTAATTACCAGCTAATTTAAAAGCTTGCTCAGACGAATCAACATCGTGGTAGGTTCCATCGTAAACAGTGATTTTGATGTCGGTAGCTGGATAACCAGCGATAATACCTTTGATCAAGGTTTCGCGAACACCTTTTTCAATAGCAGGAATAAAGTTACTGGGAATGGCACCACCTTTAACGGCGTTGACAAACTCAACCCCTTCACCGCGAGCCTTGGGTTCGACATGGATTTTACAGTGACCATATTGACCATGACCACCAGACTGATGAATATATTTACCCTCACCATCGGCATTAATCGAAATTGTCTCACGATAGGCTACCTGAGGAGCTCCAGTTTTGACATTGACACCAAATTCCCGGCGGAGACGATCGACGATAATTTCTAGATACAATTCACCCATACCAGCGATAATAGTTTGACCTGTTTCTTGGTTAAAAGAAACTTGAAAAGTGGGATCCTCTTGAGACAATTTGTTTAGAGCCTGACCCATTTTTTCCTGATCATCGGCAGTTTCGGGCTCAATAGCTAGTGAAATAACAGGTTCGGGAAATTGAATTGGTGATAATAAGATTGGGGCATTTTTATCGCATAATGTATCACCCGTAAAAGAATCTTTTAACCCAATACAGGCGATAATTTCTCCAGCGTAGCCTTCTTCCAAACCCTCACGTTTGTCAGCATGCATTAGTAGCAAACGCCCGATTCTCTCGCTTTTTTGTCGAGTTGAGTTATAAACCTCGGTACCAGTTTTGATGGTACCAGAATATACTCGAACGTAAGATAATGTTCCGACGTGAGCATCGGTTTGAACTTTAAATAATAGAGCAGAAAGTGGTTCGTTGTTTTCAGGTTTACGGAATAATTTTTCACCAGTATTGATGTCAAAACCTTCAATAGGGGGAAGGTCTAATGGCGAAGGCAAATAGTCAATGATAGCTTCGAGAATGGGATGGATACCTTTGTTGCGCCAAGCAGCACCACAATAAACAGGAAATAGTTTTAGCTTGATAGTAGCGGCACGGAGTGTGGCTTTGAGCTCGGGGATAGAAATTTCTTCATCGTTAAGGAATTTTTCCATTAAAATTTCGTCTTCACCAGCAATTTTTTCCACCATTATAGCTCTGGCTTTTTGGGCTGCATCTATGTATTCGGGAGTGACATCTTTGACGGTAAACTCCATACCTTCAGGATCTTTATCATAAACAATCATTTTCATTTCCATGAGATCGATGACCCCAACGTGGGCATGTTCTTCACCAATTGGCAGTACCACCGGTACAATAGGGCAACGAAGTTTGGCAGTTATAGAATCAAGAGTATTTTGGAAAGAAGCACCAACTTTGTCCATTTTGTTGACAAAAGCGATACGAGGTACGCCATATTTGTCTGCTTGTCGCCACACTGTTTCGCTTTGGGCTTGGACACCGGCATTGCCGTCAAAAATCATGATGGCACCATCAAGAACGCGCAGTGAGCGTTCGACTTCGGCAGTAAAATCGACGTGTCCGGGAGTATCGATAATGTTAATACGATGATCTTTAAAAAAGGTGGTAATGCAGGCAGATTGGATAGTAATTCCGCGCTCACGTTCCTGAACCATGGAGTCGGTAGTAGTAGTTCCTTCGTCGACAGAACCTATTTTGTGAATTTTTCCAGTATAGAATAATAAACGTTCGGTGGTGGTAGTTTTACCGCCATCGATATGAGCGATAATACCGATGTTTCGGACTTTGTCCATAGGAACAGTGCGTTTTTTGGTGATTTGAATAGCATCAGCCATAAATTAAAGAAATTTCAAATTTAGAATTTAAAAACTAATAAAATAAAAAATGGGTACTAAAAGACCATATTTAAGTGAATTATGATAACACGATAAACAATGTTTAGGAAGATAGTGTTCGGGGGATAAACAATTCCCAGTTATTATTCATTTTTACCACAGACCCTACGATAACTTGATTGTCTGGTGTAATTCCTACAGCTGTTTTTCGAACTAACCAAAATCTAGCTACACCCATATCTTTTGGTTCAGCATCTAAAACAAAATACCGGTTTGTTTCTACTCCTCCGTCGGCTTCTACAAACTCAGATGAAATACCATGAACAATACCTGTTTTTGTCACTATTCCTGGACCAGTTCTTGACAATAAATTTATGTTTAACATGTAGCTTATTATATATCATTACGAAGAAAAAGCAATAAAGATTGGTGCCAAAAAGGACTTTATCAAAATTTTTTAAAAATTTTGTAGAAAATGTGTTTCCAAATTTTGGAAAAATAGACAAAGTTGATGAGGATGATGGAAATAATAATGACAGCGTCGTAATTTAGACGCAAATAATAATTATTTTCGAGATGTAGCCACATGCCAAACTCATCAATTATCCAACCGAAGCCAAAACCATAGATAGCTGACAATTTTAGTCTCCAAGATTGCAAAACAGAATGAGGGAGCGTGAGCGATAAAAAACCTACCAGGCTAACGAGGGCAATACCAAAAACAAAATGGTGAATATGAGTACCAAACACATTATCAAAGGGATAATAGGGAAAAAAGCCAAACTTATGAAAATAGGCAAATGTTCGAGACAAGCCAAACGCAAGTAAGAAAAACATAAAAATAGTGAATACTGAACGACCTTTGTGATGGAAAATTAGTTTTTGGTAGAGGGTTAGGGTGGGATGGTGCATTAACCTTGTTTTACTATGAATGCTTGCCTAACGTTTCAGTATGTCCGACGTTAGACAAAATTATTAAACTTGGTTTATTTTACAATAATTTTGGCTAATGTGGGTCGACCCCACAGCGGCGGGGGAGCTGAACATACTGCGTTAGAAGACCCGAAAAAGGAGAGTAAAATCCTTACTCTCCGACTGAAAGTACAACGAGGCAAGGAGCGTAGCGACGAAGCGTAACCAAAAACTAAAGATACTGCCCTACCTCAACCATATTTCCATCGGGATCTTTGAAATGAAAAAATTTATAGTGAGCCATTAAATTTAATTCGGCAATATTTGAAAGCATTGTAATATCCATGTCCTTAATTCGCAAATAATCTTTTTCGATGTCTGAAGAATGGAAAACGATGATAGAGTTGTTGCCTAATTTAATATTTCTTTCGATATTTGTCATTTCAACACCGTGTTCTATATCAAAAGCTGATCTGTAAAGACCAAATCCGTCAACAACCGTAACCCACCTGTCTTTGTAGCCTAATTTGACTTTCACACCAAGAAGTTTTTCATAAAATTTAATGGCTCTATTCAGGTCGGTAACTCTGAGATAGGATTCTGCTAATTTTAATTTTTTCATAAATAATCCCTAAAAATATGTTTTTGGTTATGTCTTCTAATGTTGCAGGGTAGTGCGACGTTTTGATAAAATTTTAGCAAAAATTTTGGAAAAATGTTGGATAAACGCTGTTAGGCGAAGCTTTGCTGAGCGTAACGGCGTTTGTTAAAATGCGGCACGTTAGGTAAAACAAACGAAGCGAAGTTTTGCCTAACGTTTCAGTGTATGCGATGTTACGCTACTTCCCTATTTTACTACAAATAACTGTAGCGGAATATGGGTGAACGAGTGCGCGAGCGAACCGCATAGGCTGTGTTGTCCGACCCGATGAGGTACGAGGAGAGTGCAACGTGGCTTTAGCGTATTTTTCTGAAAATTATTACCTGATTTTGTTGAAGGATATTATAATCTGAAATTTTTATTTTTTATTTTGGCAAAATTAAAGAGGGGCAAGGGGTGAATTTAATTTTGCCAGAATTCTTCTCTTAGATGGTAGTTTCTAAAACCGCCTGATAGGCGCGTAATGCATTCGCTAAATCATCTGTTTGTCCTTTTCTGCCCTCTAAATAGATATCTACGGTGTTTCCTTGAGTTGGTTTTGTAACTCTATAACAAGTTTGATCTAGATCTAAAAATTTTGGATGTTTCTTTTTAATCTGGAACTCTACAAATTCAGCTCCGTCAATAGATCGAGTATTATCAAAGATTACAAACTTTGACCCAGTCTCCATGGTATTTATCGTTTGCACAAAATTACTTGCTATCGACTCAACTACGCTTCGATTTGGCTGCCTTTGTAATGAAAAACTCAAATGATCATTTAGACCCCTCTCACCTTCAACATATGATAACGTTGGAGCTACTTTTGGTACTCCTTTATTTTCAATTAAATTATCTTTCATAATTTTGTTCCCCTCCTAAAAAATAACTAAAATCAAAATTTCTTCCTCTATTTTAATCCTTTTGTCAATCCCTAAGTTTAGTATACCGATGGCTGGGGTTGTTTAAGAAACTTTTTGTAAACTCAAACGGGGGTACATTACCAATACTGGTATGTAACCTATCTTGATTATAGTCGTTAATAATGTGGGTGACAAATTTTC
>Ga0210028_1001032_pt1 | contig 23733 bp, 23 predicted proteins | sample CryGeymeta201513_FD_185468 | JGI IMG/M metagenome (GOLD analysis project Ga0210028, IMG submission 185468) | Groundwater microbial communities from Crystal Geyser aquifers in Utah, USA - Crystal Geyser metaG 2015-13 (SPAdes) (version 2) | ecosystem: Environmental > Aquatic > Deep subsurface >...
AAAAGAGGTTTTACCAGTTAAAAATTAAGGCGTCGGATTTAGGAAGATAAAGAATATGTAGACTGATAACTGGTACAGTAAGAGGGGTTCACTTCACAAGCATTACTACGAACCCAACTGTTCCAATTCCTAAAAACACGGACCAAGTTTGTGAGGTGGATAAAGATTGCATAATGGCAATGGTAAAATGTTCCTGTAATTGTGGTGTTCCGATTAATAAAATTTACTGGCAAAAATATTTAGATGCACAAGTAAAAAGATGTAAGAATTATAAAGGTCCGTATTGTAAAGTGAATTGTGAAGTTGAACCAAAATGCATAAATAATACCTGCATGATTAAATTGTGATCCTAATCGGAATCGAACCGATGTTTACAGGATGAGAACCTGCCGTCCTAACCACTAGACGATAGGACCGATATTGACTTTACATAGATTTTCTAGTACTATTTTACCATTGATCCCCTAAGGAATGAGGGGATTTATTTTTTAACAAATATGCCAAAAATACAACTAACACAAAATGGATTTGATGATTTGAAAATCGAACACAAAAATTTGCTGACAAATAAAAAACCTAAGGCCATAGATAGATTGTCTAAAGCTCGTTCCATGGGTGATCTTTCCGAAAACAGCGAATACACAGCTGCTAAAGAAGAACTCGCTTTCGTTGAAGGAAGAGTTCAAGAGATAGAAGGAATACTTGGTAATGCTGAAGTTATTGAAAACAATAATATCAGCGATCAAGTCCAGGTTGGGTCATCAGTCACAGTTGAAATAAACGGAAAAAACGAATTATTTCAAATCGTCGGAGAATTCGAGGCTGATCCAATGAATAAAAAACTTTCTCAAAACTCGCCTATTGGTCAAGCTTTGATTAATAAAAAAGTCGGCGATTTAGTTGAGGTCAACATCCCCGCCGGCAAAATCCAGTATAAGATTGTTGAGATCAAATAAGCTTCTAATCAAATAAACTCTTCAAAACAATAAAAGCTCTATCTATATCTTTTTCCTTAAATATCAGGGTTATTTCATGGGTCGTTGAAACTATTTCAGTAATATTAATCCCCTCCCAAGCTAGAGGCTTTAAAATAAAATAATAAACACCGGAAATATCAATATTTTCTTTTGGTAGCTTAATCGTCACTGAAGATAAGTTTGGAATTTTAATTATTATTTTTTCATCCTGATAGATTTTTTTGATCGAATTTTCAAGTTCTTCACTGACAATAAGCGTTGTTTCAAAGACTCCCTCAGTGATCGTACTAAAAAATTCTTTTTGTTTGCTGATTATTTCAAATAATTTTTGATGCTTGGAGGTTAGTGTTTGGGAATTAACGAAAGTCGTTTCTGTCAAATTAGATCTAACTATAATATTTGGAGTATTTGAAAATATCTTTTTGGAATTTTTTTTATGATTTAATTTATTGGCTAACCTTTTTAAAGCCATTGTAATAGCACCATTTTCTACTTTTTTATAAAGTTCTTTCTCAATATCCAGTTTAATGATACGAGACAAGGCTGAAAGATTAATGATTTTTTTATTAAGTCCTTCTTCAAGGAAGGTTGAATTTTTAATAATTTTTTCAACAATTTTAGGAATGGTAATCATAAAATGTTAAGATTTTAACATTTTATACATTTTTTGTCAAATTACTACACAAAATTGACTAATGTCTTATTAATAATATAATTACTGTTATTTACAAATTAAAAATTGGATTGCATCAATAATCTATGATAAAAACTAATTGCCCAATCTGCGATGGTCAGGTGATTCTTCCTGAAAAAACCGAAGAGTCAGAAATTGTTAGTTGCCCTGAATGCCACACAAAGTTGGTGGTTGCCAAAATTGAAAATAAAACCGCCACTCTTCAAGAGGCACCAAAAGTCGAAGAAGACTGGGGGGAATAATATGATAACAATTGGAATTTTGCATACAACAATCAGAGGAGATGAAAAATTAATTATTGAGGCGGCAAAAAAAAGAAATATTCAAATAAAATTAGTTGACGTCAGGGAAGAAATATTAAACCGAAAGACATATAAATCAGACTTTAATGTTGCCCTTCAACGTTGTGTATCAACTGTAAAGGGAACCCACGCAACTCGTTTTTTTGAATCGATTAATGTAAGTGTCATTAATAATTCTACAGTTGCAGCAATTTGTGAGGATAAATTTATTACATCACTTCTATTGCAAAAAGCCAATGTCCAAGTTCCCGACTTTGCTATGGTGTTTAACGCATCTCAAGCAATAAAGGCAATTGAAGAAATGGGAGGATTTCCGATTGTCATCAAACCACCACTTGGCTCCTGGGGAAGATTACTTGCAAAAGTAAACGATATTGATGCTCTTGAAGCAATTTTAGAACATAAAAATGTTTTGGGATCACCTCAACAAAAATCATTTTATATCCAACAGTATGTCAAAAAACCTGGTCGAGATATAAGAGCTTTTGTTATTGACGGTGTGACTATATGTGCCATTTACCGTGATTCTCCCCATTGGATAACAAACACAGCCCGTGGCGGAGTTGCATCCAATTGTCCAGTTACTAAAGAAATATTTGACATTTCAAAAAAAGCTAGCAACGTAGTCGGCGGAGGCATTTTATCATTAGATATATTCGAAACCGAAGATGGTTTACAAATCAACGAAATAAATCATACGACTGAATTTAAAAATTCTGAAAAACCAACTAATACTAGTATTTCAGGAGCGATCCTTGATTACAGTATAAAAGTTGCAAAAAAAATATGATCAAAGTATCTATATATGGGGCATCAGGTTACGCAGGGGGAGAAATACTACGCATTTTACTTTCACACCCGAAAGTAACTATTCAACAGGTAACTTCAAGAAAATTTAGTGGACAATTAGTTTCTCAAGTTCATCCTAATTTGAGAAAAAAAACTGATTTAATATTTTCCCATCCTGATCAATTAAAAAAATGTGATCTCCTTTTTGTTGCTCTTCCAAATGGGGAATCAATGAAATATATGACTAATTTAAAAACTTTTGCCAAAAAAATCATTGACCTTGGAGCTGATTATCGATTACGAGAACAAGCTGTTTTTGAAAATTGGTACAAACAAAAACATCTAAATCCGGAAATGTTAGAAAAATTTGTTTATGGAATTGTAGAACTTCATCGTCAAGAGATCAAAAAAACTTCTTATGTTGCAGGTCCTGGTTGTGAAGCGACCGTATCGATTCTTTCCCTTTATCCTTTAATCAAACATAACCTTATCGAGGGAAAAATTATTATTGACGCCAAAATGAGTAGCTCTCAAGCTGGTCTGAAACCGTCCTTTTCATCCCATCATCCTGAACGATCTGGGGTTGTCCGATCTTATATGCCATCAGGTCACCGTCATACGGCTGAAATTATTCAAGAATTATCTCCTTTTGCGAATGATCTTGATGTAGCTATTTCAGCAACCGCGCTTGATATGGTCAGAGGTCTTTTGGTAACTATTCATACCGTTCCTAAAAATGGAATAACCGAAAAAGAAGTTTGGAAAGCATATAGAACCGAATATGCAAACGAGCCATTCATCAGAATTGTAAAAGAGCGCCAGGGGCTTTATCGATTTCCCGAACCAAAGATACTACAGGGCACAAATTTTTGTGATATTGGATTTGAAATGGATACAGTTTCAAAACGATTAGTAGTCATTGGTGCAATTGATAATTTAGTTAAGGGCACGGCAGGACAAGCTGTCCAAGCAATGAACCTAATGTATGGGTTCCCTGAGGAAACGGGCTTAGAATTCCCCGGACTTCATCCTATTTAATCATATGAACTTTAAAGGCGTTATTGATACCACATTTCGGGACGGTCAACAATCTCCTCTTATGTTTGACGCCTATAAATATCGGTTCACGTTTGAGGACAAGAAAAATCTGATCTACGGATTGATCCAACTAGGGGTAAGAAATTTTGAATTTTTTGCACCTAACGTCAGTAAATCAGAAGCACGTGGTTTTGCTAATATAAAACAATATGTTACTTCATTAAACATTCCTGGGATACGATTTTTGGCTCACTGCCGCTGTCACCCTTCAGATATTGAAGAGTCGATAAAAGCAGGTTTTGATGGCCTAAATCTATATATTGGCATGACCCAATATGCACAACAATTCAGCCACGGAATGAAATTCACCGAAATCATATCTAACGTCAAAAAAATTATTGAAACAACTAGAAAATTTTATCCTAACCTTTATCTTCGTTTTAGTGCTGAAGATAGTTTTCGTACGCCGCTGCAAGATATTTTTCAAATGTATGACGAAATTTATAAAAGCGTCGATACCTTTGGTATGCCAGATACCGTTGGAGTTGCTACTCCGACTATAGTCAAAGAAAGATTATTGGAGGTAAAAAAAAGGTACCCAAAATCTGATATTGAATGCCACTTTCATAATGACCGAGGATATTCTCTTATTAATGCTGTCACTGCCGTTCTAAACGGTGCTTCATACATAGATACATCTATTTGGGGAATGGCTGAACGATCAGGAATAACTTCTGTCACCGGCCTTCTGCTAAATTTGTTTTATGAGAATAAGTCATTATGTAATAAATATGATTTAAAACTTTGTTATTCCCTGAACATATTAATGGGTTCGATCATAAAATTACAAGTGTCACCTACTGAGCCAGTTTCAATTACTAATCGTACCCACACAGCTGGAGTCCATCAAAAAGCAGTGCTTAATAATCCATACGTTTATGAAGCTCATAATTTAAAAAATTTTGGCGTTGATAAAAAACAATTATTTTTAGGACCGTTAAGCGGAAAAAATTTAATTTATTATTATCTGAGAGAAATAGAATATTACGATTTGACTCAAGAGCAGGCTGCTGAAATTGCGAAAGAATTTAAATCAAAATCAGCGGAAATGAATAAAAAAAATAAGCCTGAGGCAGTGCTGGAAAAAATTGTTGGACAATATAATCTGCCAAAACTTTTGATCAAAAAAGAGTATCTCAAAAATAGAGTTGAAAATTTAGATTAACAATATGGGGCAAACGATCGCTGAAAAAATATTTTCCCAACATGTAGGAAAAAAAATTTACGCAGGAGATTTTGCAATTGCAAAACTTGACCTTGTTATGGCTCACGACACAACTTGCGCCTGGGCAATTGACCCGTTTTACGAAATTGCTAAAAAAGTTTGGGACAAGAAAAAAATCTTCATCCCTTTTGACCATGCTTTTCCGGCCCCAAATGTTCAGATGGCTAAATTACAATCTAAAATTAGAAAGTTTGCAAGAGAACAAGGAATTCCAATCACGACTGATGGCGTCTGTCACCAAATAATGTCTGAACGGTTTATAAATCCAGGTAATTTAATTCTTGGTGCCGATTCACATTCTCCAACCGGTGGAGGTTTGGGGGCTTTAACAATTGGCGTTGGTTCAACCGATGCTGCAATTGCGATGGCTACCGGCACCTGTTGGTTTCGAGTACCACAGACTATAAGGATCAACATTAAAGGAAAATTAAAAAAAGGCGTATTTTCGAAAGATGTTATTTTGATGATTGCTAAAAAATTTGGTCCGGAAGGTGGTAACTATAGAGTGTTAGAATACGATGGTGAAACAGTCCGTAATTTTTCCGTGCCCGCCCGTTTGACTTTAACCAATATGTCAGCGGAAATGGGAGCAAAGGCCGCCATTATTGAACCAGATGAAGAGACAGAAAAATATTTAAAAGAAAATCAACGACCATATATTTTTGATAAAAAATCGTTATGGAGTGATGAAGACGCGGTTTACGAAAAAGTAATGAACTTTGATGTTTCTGATCTTACTCCACAGATTGCCGAACCACCGGATATTGATCGAGTCAAAACTGTAGAAGATGTTGAAAAAAAGAAAATAAAAGTTGATCAGGTATTTATTGGCTCCTGTACAAACTGCCGGATTGGGGACCTAGACGTTGTTTATAAAATGTTCCAAAAAAATGATTTGAATCCAAATGTGCGGACTATCATTACTCCCGCTTCAAAGCTTGTATTTTTACAAGCTTTAGCCAAAGGTTATATAGAATTTTTTACTAAAAAAAACGCCATTATTTTAACTCCAGGTTGTGGTCCATGTTTGGGACGACACGGAGGAGTTTTGTACGATAACGAAGTTTGTGTCTCAACCAGCAATCGTAATTTTACCGGAAGAATGGGCAGTCCGAAAGCATTGATATATTTAGCCAGTCCGGCAACGGCTGCGGCTTCGGCAATTACCGGTTATATCACCGACCCAGGAAAATATTTATAATTTTAAAAAATAATCATGAACTGGATTTTTGGAAATAATATAAACACCGACCTTATTACACCAGGACGATACAATATTACAACTGATGCAAAAGAGTTGGCCAAAATAGCCTTCATTGAACATCGACCAAATTTCGCCAAAACGGTTAAGAAAGATGATTTTATTATTGCCGGAAATAACTTCGGTTGTGGGTCTTCCCGTGAAACGGCCGTTACTGCTCTTAAAGCTTGTGGAATAAAGGCTATCATAGCTAAATCATTCGCGAGAATTTTTTATCGTAACTGTATCAACCAAGGTCTATTAGCAATCGTTGGTGAAACCAAAAATATTGGGCCAAATGATAAAATCAAAATCGATATAAAAAATGTCCCACCACTAATGACTAAGCTTTATGAGACGGGAGGAATCATTCCATATTTAAAGAAAAATGGGTTGGACTCGCTAAAAAAACTTTTTCTAAAAACATGAAAAAAAAATATCAAATATGTTATATGGGAGGAGATGGTATTGGACCTGATGTCACAATTGAGTCGATCAGACTTCTACAGGCTACCGGAATCAGTTTTAATTTTGTTCAAGCTGAAATCGGTTTTGAAGCTTATAATAAATATGGCACTCCACTGCCCCAAAAAACAATTGAAATTTGCAAAAAAAGCGATGCAATATTATTCGGTGCTATTACTACCCCACCAAATATTAAAGGATATTTTAGTCCAATTGTCCACTTACGAAAAAATTTGGATCTTTATGCAAATGTCAGACCTTTTAAATCACTACCTATCCCTAATCAAAAACCGGGAATAGATTTTATTATAGTTCGTGAAAATACCGAGGATCTTTATGCAGGTCAGGAACGGCTAACAAAAGAGGGGGCAATTGCCGAAAGAGTTATCACTAAAAAAGGTTGTGAGAAAATTATAAAATTTGCTTTTGAACTTGCTAAAAAACAAAATAGAAAAAAGGTGACAGTTGTTCATAAAGCCAATATTTTGAGAATTACCGACGGCTTATTTTTGGATATTGCTAAGAAAATTTCCCAGCGCTATCCACAAATAATAATGGAGGAAATGCTTGTTGACTCCTGCGCCATGCAGCTTATTAAAAAAACTGAGGCTTTTGATGTTATTGTTACGACCAATATGTTTGGTGATATCTTATCAGACGAAGCAGCGGGATTAACGGGGGGACTCGGAGTAGCCGCCAGCGGTAACATGGGAAATAATCAAGGATTGTTTGAGCCTGTTCACGGTTCAGCACCGAAATACGCCGGAAGAAATATCGCTAATCCGATGGCCAGTTTTCTTTCATCGGCCATGATGCTTGAATTTTTGGGCGAAGATAAAATGGCACAAAAAATAAGAAGGTCCATTAAAAAAACAATAGAGTTGGGCCTTACGACTAAAGATTTGGGTGGGAAATTAAAAAGTTCCGAATTTACTGATAAAGTTATCAACAACTTATGATCCTTATTAAAATCGGTGGCGGAAAAAAAATCAATCTTAATTATATCTGTGAAGATATTAAAACTCTTACTGATCAGGGTGAAAAAGTTGTTCTTGTTCATGGTGCCAGCGTCATCCGTGATGAAATAGCAAAGAAAATCGGAGCCCCAACTAAAACTATTACCTCCCCAACTGGGATAAGTAGCGTCTATACGGATAAAACAGCCATTGATGTTTTTTTAATGGCTTATCCTGGGCTTGTTAATAAAACAATTGTTGCTAGACTACAATCATATGGAGTAAATGCAGTAGGACTTTCGGGAATCGACGGACAACTATGGAAAGGAAAAAGAAAGGTAAATGTTTATTCCAAAGAGGGAGTTAAAACCAAATTGATTACAGATAATATGACTGGAAAGGTGACACAAATAAATATTAATTTGATTAATTTACTTTTGAATAATAAATATTTACCAGTTGTTTGCCCGCCAGCCTTGAGTGAAGAAAACGAAATAATAAATACTGATAATGATTGGGCAGTTGCTGTAATGTCCGGTGCCTTAAAAATTGAAAAAATGGTTGTACTATTTGAAGCGCCCGGACTTTTGAAAAAATTTGGCGATGAATCCTCTTTAATAAAAATTGTTAATAAAGACAAACTGGATACATATTTAACCTATACCCAAGGTAGGATGAAGAAGAAATTACTGGGAGCCAAAGAAGCATTTACTCAAGGATTAAAAAAATTATATTGGTCGGATGGTCGAATAAAAAACCCTATTATAAACGCCCTTAAGGGAACGGGTACTATTATTAGTTAATTTTTTATTTATGAAAAATTATCAATTTCTTCAGCAAAAATATACTGTCAATACTTATGTAAACCGAGGTATCACTTTTGTTCGTGGTGAAGGAGTCTATTTATATGATGATGCAGGAAATAAATATTTGGATATGATGAGCAACTATGGTGTCAATATTTTTGGTCATGGAGATAAACAAATCTTAAAACAACTGGAGCAACAACTTAGATTGTTGACAACTTTACACGGAAGTTTTAATAACGATAAGAGGGCGGAAGCATCAGAAATGCTAATCAAACGTTCAGGGCAATCTTATACGAATGTATATTGGTGCAACTCTGGAGCCGAAGCAAATGAAGCAGCTATGAAATTTGCTGTAGTAGCAACTGGAAAAAAGAAAATTATTACTTGTGACCATGGTTATCACGGAAAAACTCTCGGAGCCTTATCAGTTACTTATGGGGAAAAATACCGTAAACCTTTCCTCCCCCTTCTTTGGCATGTTGAGTTTATCCCTCATGATGATCTTGAAGCCTTGAAAAAAACAATTGATAAGGATACAGCTGCTTTTATCGTTGAGCCTATCCAAGGCGAAGGCGGGATATATGTGCCCGATAAAAATTATTTAAAAAAAGTCAGGCAAATATGTGACGAACGTGGAGTAATTCTTATTATTGATGAAGTTCAAACCGGGATGGGAAGAACCGGAAGTCTTTTATGTTCGCAACAATTTGGCGTTGAGGCTGATATCTTAACTTTAGGTAAAGGATTAGCCGGCGGAATACCTATTGGTGCTACTCTTATCAATAACAAAGTTTCCACTGTTATTTTTAAAGGCCTCCATACTTCAACATTTGGAGGGAATCCTTTAGCCTGTGCTGGTGTAATTGCAACTCTAGATAAAATAGAAGGAAGTCTACTTAAACATATAACGGAAATGGGCTCATATTTTATTAAAGAATTAAAAAAAATTAAGTCTTCGTCGATCCTTGGAGTTCGGGGTCAAGGTTTAATGATCGGCCTAGATGTTAAAATCGATCGGAATAATTTATTAAAAAAACTGCAGGGAGAAAAAATATTAGCCATTCCTGCCGCTGATACGGTGGTTAGATTTTTGCCACCTTTAATTATTGAAAAAAAACATGTTGATTTAGTTATCAGTGTTTTAAAAAAAGTTCTATAAATATGTGCAGATTTTTATTAGCAAAGTCAAAACTGTCAATCAATCCAGAAAAAATATTAAAGTCCTTTGCTAGAATGGCAGAGAATAGCAAAGCTTTTGACGGAGATTGGCAGGGTGACGGCTGGGGTTTTTCTTGGCTAGAAAATAATAAGTGGAATGAATATAGATCTCTTAAACCAATTTGGAAAGAAAAAGATAAATTTTCAAAATTTCCAGAGTCTAATATTTTTTCTATTCATGCAAGAAGTGCTTCTTTTCCCCAACATAAAAATAATATTGAATATAACCAACCTTATACAAACGAGTCTTATTCTTATGTTTTTAATGGACTACTTAAAGGAGTTGCACTTTCTCTTCCGGGGGATATTGGAGCACAAAAAATATGGCAGCTTTTTAATAACTATCTTAAAAAGAATAATCTTACTCAAGCCTTAAACAAAACTGGAGATATTTTGAAAAAAAATTCTCAAAATATTCAGGCTTTAAATATTGGAATCGCTGGAAAAAATACCATTTCGGCGTATTCATATTTTACTACCCATCCAAATTATTACTCTCTTCAATATTCAGATAACTCCGATGTAAAAATTATTTGTTCAGAGGTAATAGATGGGTTTAATTTTAAATCACTTCCAACAAATTCTTTAATTACTTTTTAAGTATTCATGATAGAATTAAACTCTTATGATCTGGCCAGACCGCGAAGCAAAAAGATTGAAGGAAAGAAATTTACCCCTTGAGTGGGCCGATGATATGAAAACGCCTTCCGGCCGTGTCCACGTTGGATCTCTCCGCGGAGTGATTGTTCATGACTTAATTTATAAGGCTTTAAAAGATATTGAAGTCAATGCAAAATTTTCTTATGTTTTTAACGATATGGACCCGATGGACGGAATGCCTAGTTACCTTGATGCCAACAAATGGGGAAAACATATGGGTGAACCTCTTTATAAAATTCCTTCACCCGAACCAGGATTTAAATCTTTTGCCGATTATTTTGCCAAAGAATTTATCTCTGTTTTTAATTCCATCAACTGCCATCCTCAAATTATTTGGTCTTCAGAGTTACACCGAGCTGGCAAAATGAACGAAGTTATCAAACTGATTCTTGATAAGGCCGATGTTGTCAGAGATATTTATAAAAAAGTTGTAAAAAAAGATCGAGCGTCAAATTGGTTTCCCTATAATCCAATTTGTGAAAAATGTGGAAAAATTGGCACGACCAGTGTCTATAAATGGGATGGAAAATATGTTTATTATAAATGTGAGGAAAAGATGGTTGAATGGGCAGAAGGTTGTGGGTATGAAGGGCAAGTTGAACCAATAAATGAAAATGGCAAACTAGTTTGGAAATTAGACTGGCCCGCTCATTGGAAAGTAATCGGAGTAACCATTGAATCTTCTGGTAAAGATCACATGTCTTCCGGCGGTTCTTATGATATGGGAATTCATTTTTGTAAAAATATCTTAGGGACAGTCGCACCAGATGCCCTTGGAGGCTATGAGTGGTTTACTATTGGCGGTAAAAAAATGTCATCTTCCAAAGGTATTGGTAGTTCTGCTAAAGAAGTTTCCCAAATATTACCCCCTGATCTGCTCAGATTTTTGTTGGTTCGAACTCCAATCAAGACTCATCTCGATTTTGATCCGGTCGGCGATACCATCCCCAATCTTTTCGACGATTATGACCGTTGTCTCAACGCGTATTTTCTAAAGTTAGAAAATAATTTACCAAAAGATAAAGCTGGAGAAGTTGCCGCCGACTATGCCAGAATTATTGAGCTGTCAGAAGTTAAACCTCTTCCAAAAATCAGACTTTATATTCCTAGATTTAGGACGATTATTAATTTATTAAAAGCAAAAAATGAAGATTTAACAGTTTTTTTTGAAACTCAAAAAAAAATAAAATTGTCTTCTGAAGAAAAAGCAATCCTTGAGGAACGGATAAAATATGCAAAAATTTATTTAGAAAAATATAGTCAAGAGAAAATAGATTCGGTGAATTCAAAGGAATTCCTCCCTTCTGAAAAACAAAAAAAATTTATTTTTCAGTTAACTAGTCAACTGAAAATGATAAAAAATATGGAAGATAAGGATTCTGTTCAAAATGCAATATTTGTTAGCATCAAAGAATCAGCCATTAATCCAAAAGAGGCTTTCACTGCGTTCTATCAAACTTTAATAAATAAACCATTTGGCCCAAAAGCCGCCGATTTGATTCAAGAATTTGGGATTGAAAAAGTTATTAAATTATTAAATAGCAATAGAGTAGTCATAAATATAAAAACTACTCACTTATTCCCAATCATTGATAAACCTGAAATCTTTTCAATCGATGGAGAAGTAGCCAAGAAATATCCATCAATTAATATTGGAATTGCCGTAATTAAAAATATTAATATTAAAAAATCCGACCCAAATCTTGTTGCTGAGATTGACCAATTTGTCAAATCACAATCCCATTTGTCCAATGAAGTTATTAGTGCATACCCTGAAGTAACCACATATCGAAAACTTTATAAAGAGATGGGGATTGATTGGCATTCCCGTCGTCCGTCACCTGAGGCATTGCTAAGAAGAATTTCCCAAAAAAAAGATCTTTACCAGATCAATACCTGCGTTGATGCATACAACTTGATCGTCATGAAAAACCGGGTTTCTGTCGGTGCTTTTGACTATGATAAATTTGCTTTCCCAACCGTTATGAGATTTCCAAAAGAGGGTGAAGAAATTTTATTATTGGGGGATCATGAGCCGACCAAATTTAAAGAAACAGAACTTGCCTATTTTGATCAAAACGGTGGTTATAATATTGACTTCAACTACCGCGATGCTCAAAGAACGGCGGTAACCGAAAACACTAAAGATATTCTTCTAAACATTGATGGCGTCTATAACATCACCCGTGAAAAAGTCGAGCAGTCGCTGAAAGAATCAATTGAAATTATCACAAAATATTGTGGCGGCACTGTTGAATTTGCCGGAGTCGTTTCAGCAAAGCAAAAATAAAAAGTGAAAAAAATTTTAATTGCCTCCACTAACCCCGGTAAAATCACTGAAATAAAAATTGGTCTTCAAGAATTAGAAAAACAAGAAATTAAGATACTCACATTAAACGACGTTATAGTGGGGGACAAGGAACCGGGAGTCAAGTATCGACGTTGGTTAGACTATGAAGCCAGTGATCAAAACTATATAACAACATGTCAATCAATATTCTGTGTCAAGACTTGTGAACTCTTACATTATTTAGATCAATTAGAATAATTAGGTTAATTAGGTTAATTTATTTGTTACAATGTTTCTATGTTACCTCTAGATTTCATTCGCGCCAACAAAGAAAAAGTTATTACGGCGGCAAAAAATAAAAACCGTAAGGTAGATATTGATAAAATATTGCTTCTTGATGATGAGCGACGCGAGTTGATTCAAAAGATTCAGGTTCTTCGTGAAGAAAGAAATAAAACCTCTCACAGTAAGCCCGACGAGAAAACCATCGCCCGCGGAAAGGAAATCAAAGAAGAACTTAAAAAGCTTGAAGATCAACTAGTCACTAATCACCAGTCACTAGACACTCTTCTTTCATTCGTCCCCAATATCCCATTGCCAGAAGTTCCCGTTGGCAAAGATGAATCTGGCAACGTTGAAGTCAAAAAATGGGGAAAAATTCCGAAATTTGATTTCGAATTAAAGTCACATCTTGATCTTGGATTGTCTCTTGATTTATTTGATCTTGAACGCGGATCAAAAGTTTCCGGTTTTCGTGGATATTTTTTGAAAAACCAAGCTGCCCAGTTGCAATTTGCGATTCTTTTTTATGTTTTTCAAAAATTAGTCAAAAAAGGTTATACTCCAATCATTGCCCCTTCAATTGTTAAAGGTTTTACTCTTTTTGGATCGGGACAATTTCCTTGGGGAGAGCAGGAAGTCTATAAACTAAATGATGAGGATGCTTATTTGGCAGGAACAGCTGAAGTCCCGGTTACTTCTTATTTTTCAGGAGAGATTTTAAATGAAAAAGATCTTCCCAAAAAATTTGTTGCCTTCTCCCCTTGTTTTAGACGGGAAGCCGGCTCTTATGGAAAAGATGTTAAGGGACTTTACAGAGTTCACGAATTCTGGAAAGTTGAACAGGTAATCATCGCCAAGAATGACATCGAAGAGTCCAAAAAGCTCCATGAAGAACTGCAAAAAAATACTGAGGAAATTATCGAAGACTTTAAAATTCCTTACCGGAGACTGCTTATGTGTACCGGGGATATGGGTGAACCTCAAATTTATAAGTATGATACCGAAGTCTGGATGCCATATCGAAACGGTTATGGAGAAATTGCCTCAAATTCAATTATGGGCGATTTTCAAACTCGAAGATTAAAAATAAAATACCGAAAAAAAGACAACACAACCGAATATTGTTATTCTCTAAACGACACAGCCATGCCTTCCCCGAGAATTTTAATCGCTATTTTGGAGAACTATCAGCAACGCGACGGAAGCATTGAAATACCGGAAGTACTGCAATCATTAGTGGGATTTAAGGAGATTTCGGTGTTGGCGTAGCCAGAGCTGACCGTGAACAATTAGCAGAGTTTTCCGTCCCCTTCACAAAATATTCTTTTCTTCCATAATAACAATTTTTTTCTATAACATTATCCGGTTTTTCGTACCATTTATTGCCGGACCCATAATTTTTTAATAAGTAACTCATCACTCGATTCCAGATCGGAGCCGCTCCTGTAATGCCAGAAGTCAAATAAGGGTTCATCGGTGAATTATCATTATTACCTACCCAAACGGTCACTAAAAATTCAGGGGTGTAACCGATTGTCCAGTTATCTTTTTTATCATTGGTAGTACCAGTTTTAACGGCAACTCGATAGCCAGGAATTTCTAAAGCTGAACCGGGTCCAAAAGCAAAAGTTCTGGCAAAATTATCAGACAAAATATCACTGATAATATATGCAATTGCAGGATCTATTTCTTTAATTTTGAATGGTGTCATTTCACGTAAAACATTACCCTCATTATCCTCAATTTTTTGAAAATAATTAATTGGTAATCTATAGCCTAGGTTTGCAAGAACTCCGAAAGCTTCGGCCATATCAACCATTGTTACTTCCCCGCCACCGAGTGTCAAAGATAGTCCATATCTGGACTTGTCATTCCAAGTACCTATACCCATTTTTGTGGCAAAATCAATAAAATTATTCACCCCAAGATTATTTAAAGTTCTAACGGCAGGAATATTGTAAGAGTTAGCCAGTGCATAACGCAAAGGCACTTTACCATGAAATTTATTATCGTAATTGACCGGACGATATGATTCAGAGCCGGCAATATTAAAAACAATTGGCGAATCATCAAGGATAGATGCTGCGGTATAACCTTTTTGTAAAGCTAAGGAATACATAATCGGCTTGATAGAACTCCCCGGCTGACGCAAAGCTGTAGTTACATTAAAAGCTCCGTAAGGTTGAGCAAAATAATCAACTGAACCTACCATCGCTAAAATCTCTCCTGTGGAAGGTCTCGTAACTAAAATTGCCCCATTTGTGACATTTAAATAATTAATTTTTTCTAATTCTTCTTTAAGTATTTTTTCCGTTTCTTGCTGAATATTATTATTTAAAGTAGTTGTAACTTTTAAACCACTTTCTTCAACAGTTTTCATACCATAATAATTTTCCAGCTGATTTTTGGTATAAAAGACAAAGTGAGGTGCTCGAATAGAAGTTTTTGGCGGCAAAACTTCTACTTTTGACTTTTGACTCTTAACCCTTGACTCTTCGTTTATATAACCTTGATTTTTCATTGATGTTAAAACCTCATTTCGTCTGATTTGAGCCGCCTCTGGATTAATATATGGTGAATATAATGATGGCGCTTGTGGTAAACCGGCTAATAATGCCGCTTCTTCAATTGTCAAATCTTTGGCATTTTTCCCAAAATATGTTTTAGACGCCTCTTCAATGCCATAAGAAGACCCACCATAGGGGACTTGATTTAAATACATTTCAAGAATTTGATCTTTACTATAAATTTTTTCCGTCCATAAAGCCAATATTACTTCTTTAATCTTTCTTATTATTGTTCTATCCGGAGTTAATAAAGCTGTTTTAACAAGTTGCTGAGTAATAGTTGAACCACCTTGTAAATTTCTATTAATAGCCATTTCTTTAACCGCTCTTATCATTCCTGAAAAAACCGCTACTCCTTGATGTTGGTAAAAATCTTTGTCTTCTATTGAGATCGTTGCTTGGGCTATAAATACAGGTAACTCTTTTAAAGTAACTGGAGTTCTATTTTGCTCGCGATAGATTTCATAAAGTAAAGTATTGTTGCGATCATAAATATGGGTGGATAAAGGATAGTTTACTTTTCCGATATTATAAGGGGACGGTAATTCTTTTATAAAAAAATATGATTGAAAAATAGAAACAATAATTAAAGTAATGAAGCAGCCAAGCAAAAAGTATTTAATTTTTTCTCCCGGCCCCTTTACTTTTGGCAGTTTAACCGGCTTTAACTTAATCTTAGTTATCAGGTGATAATAAACTTCTAGAAAAAATTTTCTTAGCAAATTGCCAATAAATAATATCGAGGATAAAACTATTTTTTGGGCAATTTCACCAATAAAAATAAAGAAATTAACTAAGTGATATAGTTGCTTGAATATAAATTTCATGAGGCCAATTTTACCATATATTATAGGTTTATTCAATCGTAAATACGGCCTATAAAGACACGAGTTTGGCACTTACAACCAACCTTTTTAAATAAGTGCCTAGGGGTGTACAGGTAATTAGAGTCAAATATGCAGCATCTTTTTTTTGTTCTAAAACAGAAATATTACTTGGCAAAACAATAATACTACCGGTTACTTCATATCTATATTCAAATTCACCAATATTAATGTAAATTAAATCTCCTTTTTCCAGCGCAGAAAGACGTGTAAAAATTGTTTTATAATCTTTAGGATCATAAAGTTGCGGTAAAGTCGAATGACCAAAAATTGCCACATTACCATACTCGCCCGGTAGTGATTTAGGTAGATAATGAATTAAGCTTTTTTTTAAATCGTCACCTCCAACCACTACACGCGCTTTTTTGATATTTAATTTTGGAATTGAGAGATAATATTCTTCCATGGTTATCTTGGATGGTTGATTAAGTTGTGGCGCGGCGGGAAACCAAGTACTCGCTTGAGTGTAATCTCTCAAATTATTAGAAAAAATATTAGAGTCTCCTAAAATCGAATTTGATTGACTTAAAGCCGACGTTTCCGCCTGCTTTGACAATGGTGTATTTATATTATTTTCAATAAATAATTGAGAATAAATTTCCGACGCCAAAATAGGATAGAATGACCAAAATAAAAGCATCGCACCAACAACTAAAAAAATATAAGAAAGAAAGTTAACCGTTTTTTTTTTGGCAGAATATTGTTTTTTTTTAAGATAAATGTGGAGCGCCATACTTATAAACTGGAATTTTTCAAAATAATATTTTTTAAGAAAAAAGGTAAATAATTTTTGAAGACTGGTAAAGGTTCATTTATATTCAGGTTATAACCATCAATTTTATATTGACTTTTTAAAATCTCCTTAATTTTTGATTCGTTTTTCCCAAGAAGACTTTTTTTGATTTCTTCTGAAGATATTTTAATCACCGCTTTTGCTTTAATTTTTGCGTCAACAGTCAAAAAATTATCTTCTTTAATAATTTTATTTATAGCATAAGAAATATTTTCTTTTTCGAGTTTGTAATCATTTTTAACTTCGGGATTAAGTAAAACCAGAACTTTATCAATAAATAAATTTTTGTTATATAAATATTGAGTTGTATCGACGGTTGCTTGAAGAGTTAATTTACTACTTTCTTCACCAACTTCTTTCGAAAAATTTATTTTATTAAAGTCAACCTCTGATAATGAAGAGGCAATTGCTTCATTTGGCAGCACTTTTATTGAGGGAATTTCTTTTTTTGCCTTATTTATAATGACTGTTTTCAAATCTTCTCGATCTTTTTTAGAAACCGTTTGAATTTGTTTTTTACTGCCGCCTGTTAGAGCCGAATCATTTTTAGCTAATAAATTCTTTGATTTTCCATCGATTGTAAATTTTGTACTGGCTGCCAGATTATATGCTTCTCCTATTTCTGCAGCAATTACTGATACCTTGGATGTTGAAGGTTGAGAAGAAGACGCATCTCCTGTTGCGGAAGCAACATTAACTTCACTTTCTAAGGCATACTTTAAATTATTTGGAGAAACAATCAATGCCCCTTTACTGAGAGTTTCCGCTGAAGACAGGTTGCTGTTGTAAATCGTCACCTGTCCCCGTGCCTTATTTCCAACTTCTTGTTTACCCGACGTATTAGTTGTTTCAGAAAAATTTGCGGAAGAACTGGAAGTCCGGTAGTCTAATTCTAATTTAACGTTTTTTTGTAAATCTTGTGTCGGTAAATAAATTGTTAATTCGGCCCGATGAAAAAAATATTCATTAGCAAATAACCCTAAAGCAATTATTAAAATACCAATAATTATAAATATTTTTCCTGAAAAATTAACCTTAAAATTACTTCTAATTTCTTTAAATTTACTTACCCAATTTGTTTTTGGTAAAATACGAATATCCTGATCTAATACTTTTTCTCCAATATCTTCATTAATCATAAAACCGAAATTTTCCTCTTTATCCATCGGCTGAACTTCTTCATCTTTTATTTGTTCGCCAAAAATATTCATCAAACCATTGGTCACCTCATCTTCTGATAATATATCCACTTTAGGAATTTGTATAAAAAAATCTCCGCTCCAGCGATGGCTTAATATTTTTGTAGCCGTATCATCAAGATTTCCGGAGTCATAAAGAATAATACGGGCCGGCAAAATATGTGACTTTTTTTTAATTTCCTCAAACCCTTCCGTCAGATCGGCAATAATATTATCTGTCCTGCCTAGGATTTTTTTTGACTCAATTTTTCCACCTATATAAGTAAATATTCCAACCTGGGTTTTATCAATTTCTATTAATATTGCGGTTAAAGAGCCCTTATCTTCTTTTTGTAGATAAAAACTAATCGCTTCGAAGCATTCGATATAGCCCATGGGCCGTAGGTCCAAAGATTTGATCAGTTGTTTAATTTTTTGTAAGTATACCTGCTTGATATCGCCTATTTTTTCATCAACAAGATGAGAATAAACAAATATAATTGTTTTTTTTATTTCCAAATCAAGATTTTTTTCTAATTTATATAGGGCCTCATCAACATCGTTGGTCAAATTTTCCCAACCGTTGGTATAAGTAAATTTTTCCCGATCAACTAACTCTAACCGGCCATTTTCTTTTAAAAAGATCATTACAATCCCCTGACTTTCTTTTAAAAATATTCCAAGGTAAAATTCTTTTTGTTTTTTATTCGAAAAAAAAGGTATATTCATAAGAAAAAATACGGTATCAAGCTTTTAATTGCTGATGTTATATTTTGTAAAAACCTGATCTATTCCAGATTTAGCCGTTGCTAGCGCCTCTTTATACGATACCCCTAAAATTGTACTATTAATGGCATTTTCCATATATTTTATTATCTCATCATTTAAACCATTATCCATCGTTTTGGAGATTAACGGCAATGAAACAAGATTGTTAGCCTGTTTCATGACTGCTCCAAGATAGGGATCTTGAATCAAAAGTGGGGCTAAGTCAATTCTTGAATAAGGTTCGCCAAAGGGTCTGATTTTACTTTCTATTTCATAGAGTTTGGTCATATTTTCTTTCTCAGTCAAAAATTTCAAAAACTTCCACGATTCTAATTGATTATTACTGAATCTCGATACTCCTTCAACCCAATAAGAGGCAACTGATATTAAAGGCGTCCCTGGGACTACCGGGACGGGAACCACTTTGATATCTATGTCAGGATTTGCGGATTTAATAGAAAGAATCTCCCATGACGGAACAATAATCATGGCCACTTTTTCTTGAATAAAAGCGGTTGTTGAACTAGTCATCTCCTCATTCCAATATCCCTGCGGTGGCTCACTGAACTTTCGATAAATTTCTAAAGCTCCAGCCGCTTCTTCTTGATTTAGTTTGTTTAATGATCCTCCATTTTGTAATAAAAGTAATCCAAAAATATCGGAAAAATGATCAACATTTCCGGCAGTTCCTAAGGCAATTCCAGACGTAATCAGATTACCGGATATGTCTTTTACTGTTAATTTAGGAACGATCTGAGTAATATCATCCCAGGTTGATGGAACCGTGTTAATGCCTGCCTTTTTAAAAAGTCCTTGATTATAAACCAAGACTAAACTATCAACCTCAAGCGGTAAACCATAATAATAATTTCCAACTTTAAGATCTTTTTTATGAATAGGATAAAAAGTTTTATCAAACTCTTGCGCTCCCATAACCGTTACGGGAAGCGGAGAAACAATGTCTTTTATTTCCGGTAACCAAGTATTATGGAATCTAAAAATATCCGGTTTTTCAATTGCACCCTGACCTGTACCTTCGCTTTTACTCCGGCTGACTAATTTTTCCCGATAACTTTGAGGTTGCATTTTTTGGTAAGTTATTTTTATGTTCGGGTTTTTTTGCTGATAAGCCGCTATTAATGGTTCTATCACCTCTTTATCTTCCCATAAACCCCAATAAATCAAACTGACTGGTTTGCTACTATTTGGCTTTCCAAAAAAAATAGCTCTGATAATAACAAATAATAGGATCAAGAATAATATTGCCCCTCCAACAATAAACATATATTGGTTATTGTTCTCCTGATAAACAGGTGGCGGCAGATCAAAATTCATGTCTTGAGGAGCTTCTTCAACCACTAGCTCTTCTTGGCGTTGATTTTCTTCCGTAATTATTTTATCATCATCCATACTATCATGATATCAAAAAATAAGCACTATAGAGGTAATTTTTTATTAGTTTTAATGGTTGTTTTTGCTTTAATAGCTTTGGGGTCAACTGCTTTTATTTTTTTAAAACAGGAAAAAAATATTGGAAATAAAATCTACCCCAATGTCTACCTTGATAACCAAAATTTCGGGTTAAAAAGTAAAGATGAGATCGTTGACTTTTACAAAAAAAAATCTTCTGAATTAAAAAATACTACCGTGACTGTTTTTTATACAAATGAACCGGTAGCCACTTATTCGGCTCAAACTCTAGGGATAAAATATGACGGAAAAACGACTGCAGAAAGAGCCTATCTGATTGGACGTTCAACTAATTTGCCTTCTAAATATTTTCAAAAATTCTTATCTATTTTTAATTTAAAAAGGTTTGATTTTGAAAGCCAAATTGAATATGACAATACCGAACTTAAAGATTTTCTGGCTTTGTCCGAAGATAAATACAATTTACCGGCCAAAAATGCCCTGTTTAAATTTGAAAGGGAGAAAGTGGTTGAATTTAGAAAAGAATCCGATGGCTTAAAGATCAAATCTAATCAATTTTTACCGGATTTCGATAAAATCGTCATGAGCTTTAAAACAGAAGTTTCAAATAAAAAAGTTGTTTTAAATTCCGAAGTTATTAAACCGGAAATAAAATTATCGGATATTAACGAATATGGAATAGAAGAGTTTATCGCTGAGGGCAAATCTGACTATACTCATTCAATTCCCCAGAGAGTTCATAATCTTACCTTGGCTGCTTCAAAGTTTAACGGTGTTTTAATTCCTAAGGGAAAAGTGCTTTCCTTTAATGATGCGGTCGGTGATATCTCCTCCCTTACTGGATACCAGCCGGCCTATGTAATTAAAGAGGGTAAGACTGTTCTTGGCGATGGAGGCGGCGTCTGCCAAGTATCAACAACTCTTTTCCGGGCCGCTTTAAACGCCGGACTGCCAATCTTAGAGCGTAATGCTCATGCCTATCGGGTTGGCTACTACGAAAATGATTCTCAACCAGGCTTTGATGCGACCGTCTACGGACCGTTGGTTGATCTGAAAATAAAAAATGATACTCAAGGTTACATTTTGATCGAAACGGAAGTTGATACAGAAAAAAACCTTTTATATTTTAAACTTTATGGAAAAAAAGATAGCCGTCGGGTCGAGATTTCTAAAGCAACCGTCTATGATGTTGTTCCGGCATTGCCGCCCAAATATCAGGATGATCCAACCCTTAAAAAAGGAGTAACTAAACAGGTTGATTTTCCCGCCGGAGGCGCTAAAGCTTTCTTTACATATAAAGTCTACCAGGGAGAAAAGACTACGATTGATGATAAATTCTATTCTAACTTCCGTCCTTGGGCAGCAGTGTACCTCGTAGGAACTGCAGACTGAAATTTCTAATTTCTAATTATTCTAATTGACCTAAATAATGACCAATATCCAATTGGGCAATTGGGGCTTATTTAGAAATTAGAGCAATTAGGTTAATTAGGTCAATTTATCTAAATAGTCTCGCCCTTCCCAATCTATAATGAAGATCTTTGTTTCTTCTTTCTCCAATTATTTTGGCCGGTACTCCACCGACGATTGCATATGGCGGAACGTCTTTAGTGACGACGGCACCCGCCCCAACAATCGCTCCCCGTCCGATATTTACTCCAGCTAAAATAATGACTCTTGGTCCGATAAAAACATAATCTTCAATTTTAACCGGTGCATTTGTGGCGGCAAAATATTCCTGATTGACATCGTGTTGACTGTTATAGATCATCACATCCGTTGCAATATCGACATGACTACCTATCAATAATTTATCCCTGCCATCGAGGACAACTCCCTCACCGATTATTGAGTCCACTCCGATTGAAATATTTCTCGGATCATAAAATCGTGCTTTTGTATGAATGGTTGACCCTTTGCCGATTTTTATTCCGGCTAAACGGTAGAAAAAACGGCGAAAATGATGACATGGGACGCACCCAACCAAATGAAGTAAAAATACTTCAAATTCAAGAAAGATATTTTTTATCCGGTTAATCCCCTTTCCAAAGATCTCAATCATCGTCAACACCTTTCCGTTCTTGTCTTTCATAAGATAGTTAAATTATAGCAAAAAGTTAATAAAAATTATTTTTTTGTCCCCAAATGTGAAAAAGCTAAAAACTTTTGTCCTTTCTGTAACTGAACGGGATGTTGATATTGATAAGGATAAACAGCGACTTTTTCGCTCAACAATACAAATTTATGTCTTCCCCCATCTTTTTCTTTTAAACGTTGAGCCATTAATCCATCATCACTGATAATTTCTGATAACAAAAAATGATGATCAACTGGATAAATACAGACTCCTTTACCAAAATGATACATAACTTCGAGACCTAACTCTACTGTAGGAAAGATTTGCTGGTAGGTATTACCTACACGTTCAATCATAAATTAATACCATTATATTCCCAAAAATATCTAAGTCAAGATTGAGCTATATAAAAGTCAAGTTTTGAAGATTGGCTCATTATGTGATATATCAATAATTTAACTGCGATGTAATCTTCTAAACCTGCTATTTTGTAGGTTATACCCTACTGACAAATGAAAAAAAGTTGTTTATTATTATTTTTATGGATTTAACGGTTAGTAAAATACTTTATAAAAGGAAGTATTTTTGGTTTAAAGCTTTATCAAATTCATGCAATAGCTTAGCGTCAGGATGGTTTGCAACTTTACTTATTTATCCTGGAATAAGTTTTTATTTAAAAGAATTTAATTGGACAAATATTTTTATTTTGATACAATCATTTATATTCGGGGTTTTATTTTTGATATTATCAGTTGTTTTAGATAAAAAATAACTATGGTAGATGTTTGGGGTTTATTAACAAGTGTCCAAGTATCAACAGCCTTGGTTTTGATCGCGGTGTTTTTAGGTTTATTGACAATAAAGAAATATAGCAAATAAATTTTTTTATGATTGATTTAACAGAGTTTTTTAAAAAATTCCAAGTAGGCTATGCTTTAGTTTTAATCGCCTTTTTTCTGATGTTTATCTTCTTTGGGAAGTTTGATAAAGAATTAAGAAAAAAATAATTTGTGGGTCAAATTTTGAAGAT
>Ga0210028_1001033_pt1 | contig 23724 bp, 19 predicted proteins | sample CryGeymeta201513_FD_185468 | JGI IMG/M metagenome (GOLD analysis project Ga0210028, IMG submission 185468) | Groundwater microbial communities from Crystal Geyser aquifers in Utah, USA - Crystal Geyser metaG 2015-13 (SPAdes) (version 2) | ecosystem: Environmental > Aquatic > Deep subsurface >...
CTTTACTCTAAAAGGTTTTTGCCCTTCTTTGCGGCTTTGCGGCTCTGCGCGAGCAAGCTTTTTTGACCGTAAAGGTCTCTCGACCAAGAAAGAGCTGAAGTTACGCAAGATTTTAGTGTCACTAGAAAATCTGTCTCGGACTGACCACGCATTTCTCTGGCCATAAAACAAACATTGACTTCGTTTTGCAAGCCAGTTTTTTCTATCGTAGAATCTCTGCGAGCAGCATCAAACTCCTGCTGTAATCAACTTTATTTTTTTACGCTAAATAAATATTTCTTGACATCTCTGGCCGATTTTTGCTTGTTTACATGGGTAAAAAAAACGCCGTTTTATGTGAAACAAAAGAGATTTACAGTATTTTCAACCAGTTATGGCAAATTTTCAGGCATGTCAAAATTTTCCGCCTGACTTACGAACGTTAATTCCAAACCAAAGGGATGGCCGAAATGTCAAAAACCGCGCTCAAACCAACGTTGAAAAATCCGTTCGCCAAGGACGAAAAGGTTCATTTCACCATCCCCGGTGAAATTGCCGGGGTCACTGGCCCTTACGAAGAGGTCATGCGTGAAGGTTACGACTTGATCGAACGCCCGATTAAATCGGTAGCTGTTAGTCAAATTGAGAAACAACATTTTAAGAAGCGCATGACGGTTTGGGAACGCATCAAGGTTTTAACCAACGCCGAGCCCAACATTTTGTTTCAGAACTGGGGCAAAAACCTCGACGGGGCCTCACTGGTTACCGGCATTCTGAGTATCGGCGGGCGCGATGTCGCGCTTTATGGCCACGATTTTACCGTGCGGGCCGGCTCGATTGACGCCACTAACGGCACCAAGCTGGCCAAATTAATGTACATGGCTGGGGAAAAAGGAATTCCTCTCATCGGCATGAATGACTCGGCCGGGGCCTTCGTGCCCGCCGGCGTCGGCGGCCTCGACGGTTACGCCGAAGCCTTTACCGCCCTGCGCAAAATCAGCGGCGTGGTGCCGTCAATCATGTGTATGTTCGGGTTCAACGCCGGGGGCGGTTCCTACCTGCCACGTCAGGGCAGCTTCGTCATCCAGCCCGAAGACACCTTTTTCGGCCTGACTGGTCCTGGGGTAGTGAAATCTGTCCTCGGTGAAGATGTCACCCCTGAAGAACTGGGAGGACCAAAAGTTCACGGTGCCACCGGCGTTGCCGACTTGACCGTTGCCGACGAAGTTGCGGCCCTGCGCACGGCGATTCGCCTGCTCAGCTATATCCCCGACAATAACAGTGTCATGGCCCCCTACCAAGCGACCAGCGATCCACTGGATCGAAAAACCTGGGAGATCAACACCCTGTTCAAAAAGGCCTTCAATTCGCCAACCGGCTTCAACACCCCGGTTGATGTCTCCATCGTTATTCAGCAAATCTGCGATCACGGCGATTATTTCGAACTCCAACCAACCCGAGCCCGGGAAGTAGTTACGGCTTTCGGCCGCCTCGACGGCAATGTCGTCGGTTTCTGCGCCAACAACTCAGCCGTGGCGTCAGGCCAGATCGATTGCGATTCGGCCAACAAAATTGCGCGCTTTGTGCGCTTTTGCAATATTTACAATATTCCCATCGTTTTCATTGAAGACACCACCGGCTTCCTGCCGGGACGCGAGCAGGAAGCACGCGGCATTGTCCAGGCCGGGCGCTCAATGCTGGATGCCATTGTCGATGTCCGCACTCCGCGTATTCTGCTGATTCTGCGCAATGCTTACGGCGGTGCCTACGCATCCTACAATAACTACCCCACCGGTGCCGATTTGGTGTTGGCTTTACCGACCACACGGCTGGCGGTTATGGGCCCTGCGGGCAAAGAATTTGTCTACAAAAATGAACTGCGCACACTGCGCGGCGGCATTCCAGCCATGATCAAAAAACTTGCCGCCGAAAAGGTTACGGCCGGGCTGGAGAGCAAAGAAGCCCAGCATGAAGCGGAAAAGGAAGCCGCTGAATACCTTAAAGCTCAGGAAGCCGCCCTGAACACCCGCTACGAAAAAGAGCTGATGAATCCCAAGGAAGGTCTGGCCCTGGGCTCAATTTCATCGATTGTCATGCCGACCGACCTGCGCAAGGTTCTGGGCGAAAACATGAACTTCTTCCTGCGCCATTACAAAGCCGGCCCCATGCAGGACGTTCAGCGCGAATTCCATTAAAACCAGGCTTCCGACTGAACCTATTGACGCGCAAGAAAATTTCGCTAACCCCCCATGGAAGTGGAGAAAATGACCATGGCTTCAAATAATAACTACATGAACAACCCGCTCATTCACCGTGACCGTCGGCTCAGCCAATCCACCTCGGAATGGGTGCAATCCTTTTCCTGTGAAGATCTGAAACCCCTGATCGTGTGTCGTGGTCCCATCCGCATGGAGGCGATGACCGTTTACAACGAAATGGGCATCAGCCACTTCGGCATTTTGCTGTCGGAAAAGGATTCCATCGTTTACCCCAATGCCCTGTCGCCTGAATTGCGGCAGCTGACTGACAACAGGCGCGTTCACCGGGTGCCCGATTATAGTGGTGCCAGCAAGGAAGAGCGTGTCGAACGCATTGGCCAAATTATCAAAATTGCTAAAGATAATAACTACGATTCCATCTTCGCAGGCTATGGCTTCATGGCCGAAGATGACGAATTTGTGCAAGCGATTGAAGATGCCGGACTGCAATTTATCGGCCCCTGTGCCGCAACCCAGCGCGCCGCAGGAAAAAAAGATGAGGCCAAGCGCACCGCTCTGACCGTTGATGTTTCGGTCACCCCCGGGATTGACAATGTCACCGCCCGCACCCTGGTTAAAAAGCATCCCACCCGTCAGGCACTCCTCGCCCTGGCCAAGGCCGAAGGTCTCAAGCTCGATCCCAAACTGCTCAAAAATGAAAAACCCACCCTTGAAGAATTGGCCGACCAGATTCTGTTTGCCGCTTACGACAAAGGCCTGGATCTTTTTTCTATCGAAGAGCTTTGCGTTCAGATTGAGGCTGAATGCGCCCTCATGTTTAAAAAATATCCGGGTGCGCGCATTCGCCTCAAAGCCATCGGCGGCGGCGGCGGCAAAGGCCAACGGATTCTGGGTGCCTCTCTGCTGGCCAAAAAGAACCCCAGCGAAGCCGATATCAAAAAAGCGGCGGCAGATGCGCCCTCCCTGGCGCGAGAGGTGCTGGCCGAAGTTAAAGCCAACGGCGTAGGTGACAACAAGAACGTGCTGATTGAGCTGAATATCGAACAGACCCGTCACAACGAAATTCAGTTACTTGGCAACGGTGAATGGACCATTGCCCTGGGCGGTCGCGACTGCTCTTTACAGATGCATGAACAGAAATTGCTCGAAATTTCCGTGACCCAGGAAAGCCTGACACAAGAAATTGCCAAAGCCAAAAAAGCCAAAAACAAAGCCCAGATCACCGCCCTCGAATCCGACCTGCAAGTTTTGAAACGCATGGAAGCAGAATCTGAGCGCTTCGGTGTGGCGGTCGGGCTCGATTCTGCCTCAACTTTCGAGTGCATTGTCGATGGCGCACGGCATTATTTTATGGAAGTGAACACCCGCATTCAGGTCGAACACCGGGTCACCGAACTGGTTTACAGCCTGAAATTCACCAATCCCAAAGACAAAAAAGATTTTTTTCTCGTCGAATCTTTGGTCGAAGCCATGGCCCTTTTGGCGCGGCACAAAAACCGCCTGCCACGTCCCGAACGCATCCCCCGTTTCGGAGCCGCGGCCGAAGCACGCCTCAATGCGACCGACTGTTCACTCTCGCCCAGCGCCGGTGGTGTGATTCGCTACTGGTCGCAACCCATAGAGGGTGAAATCCGTGATGATCAGGGGATCTGCTATCCCAATCCAGATACCGACCTGTTTATGAAATACAATGTCGCGGGAGCCTATGATTCCAATATTGCCCTGCTGCTCACCAAAGGGGAAGATCGCCAGGCAAGTTACGAACATCTGTCCAAGGTACTGCGGAATACGGTGTTGCGTGGTTCCAACCTGGCAACCAATCTTGAATTTCATTATGGGTTGGTCAACTGGTTTATCGGCAACAAAGTCATGGCCAAACCGACCACGCGTTTCGTTGTCCCTTATTTAACCCTGGTTGGGCGACTCAAAGAAGAGGCCGGCAAAATCGACGAAGTTTTTGCCTTCCTCGCCTTGAAAAAACATTACGCCAAGCTGTGTGGAGAGGATCCCGCCGAAAAAAAAGCCGTATCCGACACCCTCGACCGTAAGGGCACCCTGTTGACCCGCCCGCTGGAAATTCTCCTCAAAGATCCGCATCTGCTTTCGGGCTGGCTGAGCCTGAACAAAAACAACTTCACGTTTGAAAACGGCAAAATCACCTGGCTGCGCAACCCTTTGGTGATGATTGCTGAAACCTACGAATATCTCAATATGCTGCCACGGGAAGACGCCCCGGCGGCTGAAATTATCTGGGATCACGACTATAAGCTGCTTTCGTCGGCGTTACAGTTTTATGCCGACCTGCGCGACAAATTTGGCCTCGACAAGAGCGAGTATCTCAAACTCAACACCCTGCTCAGCAATGACAAACCACAAGGCGGGCTCGACGCCGAAACCTGGCAGCACGTCCAGGCGGCCCATCGTGGCTTCGAAATGGGGAATGAACTACTGGGAATTCTCTTTTCAGTGGCCCAATCCACCGATTTCTACGCCTTCAAAGTTGAAGAAGATCTTGAGGTTACCATCCCCGAATACCTGCATGATGCGGAACTCCAGGCGGCAATGAAAAAGGTTCTGGTACCACCGCCATCCACCAAGGCCGACGAAATTGTCACGCCCGGCGGTGGCATGTACTACGCCCAGGAAGCCCCTGGAATGCCGCCCTTTGTCACCGTAGGAATGCATTTCGAAAAGGGACAGCCCCTCTTTATTCTTGAAGTTATGAAAATGTTCAACAAGATCCCGGCGCCCTTCTCAGGAACAATTGACAAAATCTTAATTGAAAGTGGTGATGGCACCATCGTTTCCAAAGGCCAACCGATTTTCAAGGTCACCCCCGACGAAAAATTCGTCGAAACCGATCCCAAAGAAATCGAACGCCAGAAACGCGAAGCCACCACCGCCGCCATGGCGACAATTCTGCCGTAAGCAGTGAAGTTAAATGCGTAACATCAAAGCCCCGTCGGTAACATCGGCGGGGCTTTTTTTGGTGGAAATCTCTGACCTTGTTATTGTGCAATTGATTGTGTAAGATTCTGTGTAAATAATATTATTGAAAGGATTCGCTCATGGCTACCAACCTCGCGCTTGACGTTAAGCTCCTCGAAGAAGCCCGTATTATCGGCAAACATGCCACCAAAAAAGCCGTGGTCAATGAAGCCCTGGCCGAATACATCCAGCGCCGTAAACAGGCTGAAATTATAGGCCTTTTCAATACGATAAATCTGGGAACTGACTACGACTACAAAAAACAGCGCCAACAACCATGAAAATCCTGGTGGACACCTCGATCTGGTCTCTGGCTCTACGCCGTAAAGAACCTTCTCAGAACCCGGTGGTCATTGAATTGGCAGAATTAATCCTTGAGGTTCGGGTACAGATGCTCGGTGCAGTGCGGCAAGAGCTTCTTTGCGGCATTAAGAGCCCGAGCCAGTTTAAAAAACTGCAACATCACCTCAGGGCATTTCCCGACCTTGAATTAAGCAACCGCGACTATGAAACCGCAGCGGAATTTTTTAATCTGTGCCGCAGCAAGGGAATACAGGGTTCAAATACCGATTTTCTCATCTGCGCGGTTGCGGCCAATCATCACCTGCCAATTTTCACCACCGACGCAGACTTTACCCGTTTCAAAACCTGCCTGCCATTAACCCTTCATCAGTCCCGCATAAATTCAGCAGAGCAGAAATGCCCTTAGAGCTAAAGCTCCGCTGGGGGTTAGTGTCATTTTCGCCTCAGTAATTTCTGCTATAGCTGGGAATTTTGCTTGCCTTTTAGCAGCAGGAATGCTAGTTATGTCCGCCGTTAATAGAAACGGAGCGTAGCGCAGCCTGGTAGCGCGCCTGGTTTGGGACCAGGATGTCGGAGGTTCGAATCCTCTCGCTCCGACCATTAAGAAATCAAGGGCCGACGCTTTTTGCCGGCCTTTTTTTATTTTCGAACTGAGACACCTGTCCATGAAAAAAAACCACCCAGAAAAAAATAAAACCACCCCTGGGGTTGCAAACAAAACCGCACAGAAAGCGATACCTCAACCAGCCGCTGAAATTTTAAAAATTGACATCACCCAGCTCGACGCCGATGGCGTTGGCCAGGGATTCTATAACAGGGTGCCGGTCAGCGTACCGGGGGCCTATCCCAAGGAAGTGGTGCTGGCCAAAGTTGAACACCGGGGGCAATATCGCATTGCGGCACTGCTGCACCGCATTTTGCGGCGTAATCCGCAACGCCGCGTCGCTTCACCTTGCTCCTGTAGCAATGAGTGTCTGGGATGTGTCCTGATCAATCTCAATGATCAGGCTCAACTCGACTTTAAACACCAGCGCGTGATTGATGCTTTTATCAGCAATAGGCTTAATCCACAGCTGGTGGCACAGCCCCTGGCCGCCGAACCCAACCTGCACTATCGCACCAACAGCAAGCTGGTCATAAGCCGCCAGCGCGGCCCAACCCGCATTGGCCTCTATCGCCGTGGAAGTCATGAGGTGGTCGGAATCGAGGATTGCCCCCTGCATCACCCGCTGATCAACCGCATCGTTCAAGTGGTCGCCGAAGAAATTGATCGACAGCGGATTCCAGTTTACAACCAGCGCACGGCACGCGGCCTCTTACGTTACCTCCTTATCCGCGTCGCCCCGGAAAGCGGCAACGCCCTGGTGACTTTTGTCAGCCGCGAACACGACATCCGCTTTCTCCCCAAACTGGGCAAATGGCTGCAACATAAGGTTCCCGAAGTCATTTCCGTCCATCAGAACATAAATGCGTCAACGGGGAATGTTATTATCGGCAGCCAGACCATTAAAATGCACGGCGCACCCGATTTGTTCGATCGGGTTGGCGCTGTGCGTTTGCGGATTGGCCCGACGGCTTTTTTTCAAGTCAATCACCAGCAAGCGGCACGGGCCTATGGCCTGATTCGCGACTGGGCCAAATTGACAAAATACGACACGGTGCTGGATCTCTACTGCGGCGTCGGCGGCATCAGTCTGCATCTTGCTCAGGACGCAGGCAAAGTTATTGGCGTTGAAGTTGTTGAGGCCGCGGTTCAGAACGCGCGCGCCAATGCAGAGCTGAATCGCCTGGAAAATTGCCAGTTTATCGCCGGTGACGCAACGACAATTTTTGAAAAACTCGACGGGAAGATACCTGCAAAGCTGGCTCTCGCCTGCCTGAATCCACCACGCAAGGGTTGCGAGGTCGAGGTTCTTGAACAGCTGGCCGCTTTGCGGCCGCAGCAGATCATTTATATGTCCTGCGACCCCGACAGTCTGGCACGAGACCTGGCACAACTGGTTGTGCTCGGCTATCTCATATCGAAAGTCCAGCCCCTTGATATGTTCCCGCAGACCGCCCATGTTGAAACTCTGGTGCAGTTGGTCAAAGATGAAAATGCAGCCCGATAATCGTCAGGAGGCTTCAATGAAACAAATAGACTGTCGTAACCTGCAATGCCCCCAGCCGGTGATCCAAGTGCGCAAAGCCCTGCAGGCAGACCCTCAAAGCACCATAGAGGTGCTACTGATTGACCGCGTTGCGCAGCAGAACGTGAAACGACTGGCAGAATCCAGCGGTTATCAGATCAAAGAAGAACAGACAGCTGAGGGCATGTGCATTACCTTAACTCCCGGGCAGCCCGTAACGCGAAATATCTCTTCGCCCAATTCCGGCGGAAGCATTATTTTATTATGCGCCAGCGATAAAATGGGCGAAGGCGATCCCGAGCTGGGCCAGCTGCTACTGAAAAATTTCTTAATGACCCTGCTGGAAACCGCCGAAACCCCTGAAACAATCTACCTGGTTAACAGCGGGGTCAAACTTGTCTGCACCGGCGCAGACACGGTTGAAATATTGCAGAAACTCGCCTGCCGTGGCATCGACATCGCTTCTTGCGGATTGTGCCTCGATTTTTACAAAATCAAAGAACAGTTGCAGATTGGGCGCATAACCAATATGCTGGAAATCGCTGAAGCTCAGCTGAACGCCGGACGGATTATCCGGCTATAAGAGAGAGGGATACAATTTGCGGAGGCAGCTGGCGTTCTGGTGACGTCCACGGTCTTCAAAACCGATGTGGGGCGCATCCCGTCCCAGGTGAGTTCGATTCTCATCTGCCTCCGCCAACAAAAATAAAAAGGCCGGTAACCTGTGAAGGGTTAACGGCCTTATCATTTTGTTGGTGCCGAAGGGGAGACTCGAACTCCCACGCGCCTACACGCACTAGACCCTGAACCTAGCGTGTCTACCAATTCCACCACTTCGGCTTGAAGCGAAGGTGTTTATATCAAAGGATCTTTTCGATTGCAACAAAAATTTCTGGTTTCAATCCAGTTTTTCCTCATCATCCAGGCGCCTGGGAGCCACAATAAGCGTGCGGTATTCGCTCACCGTGACCAACCCGGGTCTGGCCCCCCGGGGGCGGCTGACGTTGCGCCCCTGAGTGACCATAACCTCGACTTTGGCAGCCTGTCGGCCACGGCTGTAGCCGGCGGCAATCTCGGCAGCAAATAGAATATCTTCCTCGGCGAACTCGCCTTTTCGACCATCGCGCTTTAATACCAGATGGCAACCCGGCATGTTTTGCGCGTGAAACCAGAGATCGTCGTTTTCGGTCAGGGTGGCCGACAGATAATCGTTACTGCGATTGTTACGCCCCCAGAAGAGGCGCAGGCCGTTCGGAGTGAGAGCTTTACGCACCACCGGTTGTGCCGCAGGCTTGTTGCGATTCTGCGGTTCGTTTTTAGTTGTTTTTAAAAGCCCGGCAGCGCGTAACTCTTGGCCTATTTCATTCAGATCAACACTGCTGGTCGCTTCGTCGAGAGCCAGCAACAGAGTGTCGAGCCATGCCAGTTCGGTGGCTGTCTCCTGCTGACGGCGCTCAATATGCTCGACACCGCGTTTTTCCTTTTTATAGCGCTTGAACAGTTGCGCTGCATTCTGTTGCGGGCTCAACTCGGGCTCTAAGGGAATTATAACCTGAGCAGGTGGCGTGCACGTCCAATCGGTGACCTCAATCTGCTGCGCCCCCTTTTTGACCCGATGCAAATTCGCCAGCAGCAATTCGCCCAGCTGGCGGCGTTGGGCGAAGGATTCACCTTGCTGTTGCTGGCGGGCGATATTTTCCTGACGTTTCTGCAAGCGTTTGCGAGAGCTGTTGATCAGTTGGCGAAAATGTGCGCGCGCGCCGATTTCGCCCGTCGGCTGCTGATTCGGGCTGAAACACTCATCGACAAACTCACTCAGCTCATTATCGGTTGATTTGATTGCCTCGACCCCGATGGGCAGATACGCCACCAGCTGCTGGCGGCCAGCGAAATCAACCAAAGCGGCAGTACCGGACTTTTGTTGCCAACTCGTGACAAAGTTATTAAAAATTGCGGTCGCAGAGTTCTTTTGTTCAAGCGCTTTCTTCAAACATCTACTCTGATATTTCGACATTGGAGATAACTGGCGCAGCCAGATTTCAAAATCCTCTGCCGTGACACAATCAGTTGGTGGCGTCAAACCAGGCGTCGCCAGAGACTGACGTTCTTTGCGCGGTGGAAAGCGGTAGGGCTGCCCACGCCGTAACTGTCGTTCATCCGTATCCTGGGGTTTATGCAGGGCGTCAATCAGAAGGCCCGCATCGTCTAAAAGGTAAAGATTGCTGCGAACTCCGGTCAACTCGCACATCAAGCGATAGGACTGATCCTCACCGGCAAAACGAATTTCGACCACCCGATCAGTCACCGGCAGAGAAATGGAGAGCAGACGCTTCAAGCGTGCCCGTAAGAGTTGGCAGAAACGTGGGGGCTGGAAAGGGTTGGGGAATTCTTGCTGAGTCAAATGCAAGCGAGCGCCCGACCCGATCTGAATCAACAGTTTGAGATTTTGCCTGCCATTCCACAGGCGCAGAATCAGGCATTCATCCGCTGGTTGATGAACTTTGGACAGGCTGGCACCACTAATCTTCGGCTTCAGCTCCGTGACCAGGCGTTCCAGAAAAAAATAATCGAGATGCAACATGCCATCATCCAGTGTTCATCAGCCCCGGTAGCAGGCAAAAAGTCTAGCCCTGCGATTCCCGCAGGTCTTGACAATTTCTCCGCATCCGCCGGCAAATCAAAAAAAAGCGATCAGGCCACAGACCTGATCGCTTGAATTTTTTGGAGCGGGAAACGAGATTCGAACTCGCGACGTCAACCTTGGCAAGGTTGCACTCTACCACTGAGTTATTCCCGCTCATCTTGTGCCCGCCGTGACGAGCGGGGGTACTTATAACAAAACGAAAGCAAAAGTGTCAACAAAAAATTCCCCTCAAATATGTTTTTTATCCACCCTGCCCCGCTCGCTTTTCAGCGGATTCCAGACCAGCTCAATCGGACTGTTTGCGGTAGTCATCGTAATAACGTTTGACCCGGATCACATAATCACGCGTTTCACTGAAGGGGGGGATTCCACCATAGTGCTGTACGGCACCGGGCCCGGCATTGTAGGCGGCCAGGGCGTGGTCAAGGTTACTGTTGAAGCGGTCGAGCATGCGGCGTAGATAATAAGTGCCCCCATAGATGCTCTGGCCGGGATCAAAAGGGTCAGTCACGCCGATTTCGCGTGCCGTGTCGGGCATCAATTGCATCAGGCCTTGAGCTCCGCGGTGAGAAATAACATTGGCATCAAAATCACTTTCGGCTTTGATGACCGCCTTGACCAGCGCACTTTCGAGGCGAAAACGCCGGGCATAATACGCAATCACATCTTCCAGCCGCCGAGCGGGGCTGTCATCGCGGTAGAGGTAATAGTCCCTAGCGGTGGGAACATCGGTATAATGAACTTGACCGGCCGGATCAACATAACGATAAATAGCCGCCTCTACTGAGGTAAGGGCAAAGACGGTGGTAAGAATAAAAAGAAGAAGAGTCGGCATAGATTTCTTGTAGTTGATTGCGAGCGACTTTTCAATGACAAAGTTAGAATCTGCTGTCATTTCTTGACATCCTGCGGATGCACTTCGATAATAACGCCAGCGAATAGGATTTTTCCACCCTGCCCACCCGACCCTGAGGTTTTAGCGACCTCATTGACAGAAATCTTCCAAAGGAAGCCATCGCAATGAAACTAACCACTGATTTTCTTATCATCGGCACTGGTATCGCCGGTCTCAGCTATGCGCTGAAGGTCGCCGACAAGGGACGGGTCATGCTGGTCACCAAGCGCCAGATCGACTTTACCGCAACCGATCTGGCCCAGGGGGGAATTGCCGCGGTGTCTGACCTCGATGGTGATTTTGAATCCCACGTCAGCGACACTATGGTGGCAGGAGTTGATCTGCCCCACCGCGATATTGTTGAGATGACGGTGCGCATGGGGCCGCAGATTATTAATGATTTAATCGACTGGGGGGTCCAATTCAGTCGCAATGCTCAGAACGAATATGACATGACCCGCGAAGGTGGACACAGCGAACGCCGAATTTTTCACGCCAAGGACGCCACCGGTCATGAGATCGAACGCGCGCTGGTTGCTGCCGTCAGAGCCCATCCGAATATCAACATTTACGAAAACCATATCGCCGTTGACCTGATAACCCATGCCAAGCTCGAAAAAAAATCTGACCGCGAAAACCGGTGTTTGGGAGCCTATATCCTTGATATTGCTCAACACGAAGTGCTGACAGTGGGCGCGCGCTTCACCGTGCTCGCCACCGGCGGTGCAGGCAAGGTTTATCTGTATACCTGCAACCCCGATGTCGCCACCGGCGATGGTGTGGCCATGGCCTGGCGCGCCGGCGCTGCGGTGGCCAACATGGAATTCATGCAGTTTCACCCCACGACTCTCTACCACCCCAATGCCAAATCATTCTTAATATCAGAAGCCGTGCGTGGCGAGGGCGCGGTTCTGCGTCGCCGCGATGGCACCGCCTTCATGGCCGACCAGCACCCCCTCAAGGATCTGGCACCGCGTGACATAGTCGCGCGCGCCATTGATCATCAGATGAAAAAATATGGTGACGACTGTGTCTTTCTCGACATGACGCACCAGGATGCGAACTATATCCGCGAGCGTTTCCCCACCATTTACGAAACCTGTTTGTCCTACGGCATCGATATGACCAAGGAACCGCTGCCAGTGGTGCCGGCCGCACATTATTTATGCGGCGGGGTGCAGGTCGATAGTTATGGCGAAAGCGGCATCCGTGACCTGTTTGTTATCGGAGAAAGTGCCTGCACCGGGTTGCACGGTGCAAATCGCCTAGCCAGCAACAGCCTGTTGGAGGGGATCGTCTTTGCCAGTCGCGCAGCCGAAAAATCCCTGCAACGTTTTTCGACCAGTGACGGCGGATTTCACACCATTGCCCCCTGGGATAGCGGCACCGCAACCAACAGTGATGAAGAAGTCATAGTCGCCCACAATTGGGACGAAATCCGGCGCTGCATGTGGAATTATGTGGGCATTGTGCGTTCAAACAAACGCCTCAATCGCGCCTTAAGCCGCATTCGGTTGATTCGGCGTGAAATTCAGGAATATTACTGGGATTTTTACATCACCTCAGACCTGATTGAACTGCGCAACATCGCAACCCTGGCCGAGCTGATCATTAAAAGCGCCCTGCAGCGCAAGGAAAGTCGCGGCCTGCATTTCACTCTCGATTATCCTGAGCGCGATGATCAAAATGGTCTGGTCGACACCGTAATTCCTGGAAGTCGGCTTTCGATAACGCAAAAAACACGAACGGACACCGAAGATGACCATGGAAGAATTGCGTGACGCCATCAACCAGATCGACAGTGAATTGCTGCGCCTATTTAATCAGCGTGCCGCCCTGGCGCTGGAGATTGGTCATATCAAGAAAAAACTTGGTCTGCCGATTTACGATCCGCAACGCGAAAAGCTGATTTTCGAGCGCATGCGCCAAGATAACCCAGGGCCCCTCGATGATGCGGCCGTGGTTCGCCTGTATGAACGGGTGATCGACGAGAGCCGCAGCCTCGAACGGGCAAAAAGTCGGAAGGATAAACCGTCATGATCGTGGTTTTACGTAAAAACGCCAGCGAATCACAGCTGGAAGAAGTGAAACAATATCTGGTGGAACTCGATTGTGACTTCCACCAGTCAACCGGGAGCGATCGCGTAATCCTGGGAGTCGTCGGCGATACGCAGGCAATTGACGAAGAAAACCTTTATGCCCTGCCAGGCGTCCATGTGGTCTTCCGCATCCCCCCCGAGGTGGATGGCCTGTAACCGGGCAGAGGGAACTGCCCGGCGTTTTTTCTGCTGTTTTGTCAGGCCGTAAGGGTTGAAGTGCAGTGTGGACACTTGGTCGCTTGCAGTGAAATTTCACTGCAACAATGGGGGCAGTCCCTGGTGGTTGGTTCCACGGGTGGCGCGACCTCTTCGCGCTTGAGGCGATTGATCTGCTTCACCAGCAAAAACACGGCAAAGGCAACGATCAGAAAACTGACGACCGCATTCAAAAACACGCCGTAATTGATCGTAACCGCACCGGCGGCCTGGGCCTCAGCCAGAGAGTTAATTGCCCCCTGAGCGCTCCCCTGCTTAAGCACAATAAACAGATTGGTAAAATCAACTCCTCCCAGCAGGAGCCCGATAGGCGGCATAAGAACGTCGGCCACCAGGCTCTTAACGATGGTGCCAAAGGCCCCCCCGATAATGATCCCGACCGCCATATCCACAACATTGCCCTTGGCCGCAAATTCCTTGAACTCTTTCAGCATTTTCAGCCTCCAATGTTATGGATTGAGTAGACGTTTTAGCCGACAATTTCACTGCGGGTAAAGACCGAACGCAGTACCTGCCCCTGCGCCTCTATATTTTCGCGCGCACCTTCTTCACGATCTACCAGGGTGACAATGCCAAGCACCACCAGCCCCTCTTCTTCTGCCCGCTGGACGGCCAGCATCGATGAGCCACCGGTCGTGGTCACATCTTCGACAATCACAACCCGCGAACCCGCCGGCAGATTCTTGCGCCCCTCAAGCCACTGGCCGGTACCATGGCCCTTGGGTTCCTTACGGATAATGAAGGCATGTACCGCTTGACCGTCAAGAGCTGCGGCAATGGACGTGGCCGTGGCAATGGGGTCGGCCCCCAAGGTCAAGCCCCCGACACCGTCAATCGGGCCGGGGAAGTTCTTGATTTCGGCCCAAAAGGCCTTGCCTACCAACAGGCCGCCCTGAGCATGCAGCGCCGTTTGCTTGCCATCGAAATAAAAATTACTTTTACGCCCCGAAGCCAAGGTCACCTCGCGTTGCTCGTAGGACTTTTCCAGAATAATCTGCTTTAGTTCTTGTTTAATACTCATACGTTACTCCTTAAACAGGCCAAGCTGCTTGTCCGTTTTTAACCGTGGAAAATGGACGGGATATTCACCGTTGAAACAGGCGGTGCAGAAGGTCTTGCACCCATCGCCATGGGCCTCGACCGCCTGATGCAGGCCAGCCACCGAGAGATAGCCGATGCTGTCGGCGGTGACATAACGCGCGATTTCTTCGACACTGTGGGAAGCGGCAATCAGCTCCTTACGCGAGGGCGTATCTATGCCATAAAAACAGGGGAAGCAGGTCGGCGGGCTGGAAATGCGCAAATGGACTTCGCGGGCGCCGGCATCGCGGATCATTTTCACGATTTTGCGCGAGGTTGTGCCCCGCACAATCGAATCGTCGACCACCACCACGCGCTTGCCTTCAATGATCTCGCGTACCGGGTTGAGCTTAAGTTTCACTCCGAAGTGGCGAATCGACTGCTGTGGTTCAATAAAGGTACGGCCCACGTAATGGTTGCGGATCAATCCCAGTTCAAAAGGCAGCTTGGCTTCCTCGGCATACCCCATGGCGGCGGGCATACCTGAATCGGGCACTGCGATGACCAAGTCGGCGTCAACGGGATGTTCATGCGCCAGCACCCGACCAAATTCTTTGCGCACCGGATAAACCATGCGGTTATAAATGCGGCTGTCAGGACGGGCAAAATAGACATATTCAAAAATACAGGGGGTTGGAGTGGTTTCCTTGAAGGGATGAAAACTCTTCATGCCGGTTTTATCGATTACCACCATTTCCCCTGGCTCGATTTCGCGAATAAATTCGGCCTCAACCAGATCAAAGGCGCAGGATTCCGAGGCCACCACATAACCACCGTCGATACGTCCCAGACACAGGGGGCGGAATCCGTTGGGGTCACGTACGGCCACCATGCGCGATTCGGTCAAAAACAGCAGGCTATAGGCGCCATTAACCGTGTGCAGGGCTTCACAGATGCGGTCGATCAAAGAATCAGACTGAGCCCGCGCCAGCAGGTGAATAATGGTTTCGGTGTCGGCGGTGGTCGAAAAAATTGAGCCGGTCTGTTCCAGGCGGCTGCGCACTTCCTGAGCATTGACCAGATTACCATTATGCGAAATGGCGATACTGCCACGCGAGTAATCAACCATAATCGGCTGGCAATTTTTAATGTCATTGCCGCCGGCGGTCGAATAACGCACATGACCAATGGCCGACCGGCCCGGCAAATGAGCAAACACTTCGTCCTGCTTAAAAACATCGGCGACCAGACCGAGTCCCTTATGAGCATAGAGTCGGTAACCATCAGACGACACAATACCGCAACCTTCCTGACCACGGTGCTGCATGGCATACAAACCCAGGTAGGTTAAATTAGCCGCTTCCGGATGACCAAAAACGCCAAACACGCCACATTCTTCATGCAATTTATCAAACATAGAGCCCTTTTTTGCCGTTTAAAGCAGATGTTCACGAATAAAGTTGATTGCGTTCTGATACAACCACAAACCCATCCCCTCCTCGGGCAGCTTTTCGCGTGTCCAACGGGGATGGTGGGTATAATGAAGATAAGCCTCCGGGTGCGGCATCAAACCAAACAGACGACCACTGGGGTCACAAACCCCGGCAATCGATGCAATGCTGCCATTGGGGTTCGCCGGAAATTCCATGGTGGGAACAAAATCAGCGTCGGCGTAGCGCAGGGGAATCAGCTGGGCCGCTTCAAGCTGCTCCAGGGTTGCCTGATCAGCGACGACAAATTTGCCCTCACCATGACGCACCGGCAGATATATTCCCGGTAAGTTGCGCGTATAAACACAGGGCGACTGGCTCTCGCTGTGCAAATAGACCCAGCGATCAATGAAACGCCCGCAGTCATTATGCGTCAGGGTGCAACTTTGTTGAGTCGGATGGGGGGCGAGGCGCGGCAGCAGCCCCATTTTCACCATGAGCTGAAAGCCGTTACAGACCCCCATGATCAATTTGCCCTCGGCGATAAAGCGACCAATCTGCTCAGCCAGAGAGGCCCCACCCCCAGCGACCGGCGCGTGCAACAGGCGATTGGCACCGGCCTTGGCACTACCGAGATCATCACCATCCAGGAAACCGCCGGCCAGGTTGAGGAAATGGTAATCCTCAAGCTTGACGCGACCCGCCAGCAGCTCGGCAATATGCACCGCTTCAGCAACTTCGGAACCCGCCAGACGACAGGCCTCAACCACTTCACGTTCACAGTTAGTACCATTGCCCCCGATCACCAGGGATCTGATTTGTTTTGCCATGAGTTCAAAGCTCCATCAGTGGTGCCTGCCAGGCCGCTTTATTCTGCTGATTGGTTGCATCGATCAAAATCCGGGTGCCACGCCGCAGCCTGAGAACCGGCTCCTGCGTCACTTGACCGAGGTAGGCACAGTCGCAGGCGCCAAACAAAGCTTCAACGGTCTGACGATTCTCCGGACTGACGGTCACCGCCAGCCGGCTTTGCGATTCCGAAAAGAGCAGCGCCTGGTCGCTCAATTGGCCAGGCTGTACCGCCTGATCAAGGTCGGCGTCAATCCCAAACCCGCCGGCAAAGGCTTTTTCCGCCAAGGCCACCGCCAGACCACCGTCGGAAAGATCATGACAGCTGCGCAGCAAGCCCTGCTGCTGAGCCTGATTGATGGTGCGATAGAGGGCCAGGGCGCGGGCAGCATCGACCTGTGGCACCTGGGCCCCAAGTTCGCCGTGCATGCGGTAGTATTCCGAGCCTCCCAGTTCATCAGCGGTTCGCCCCAACAGATAAACCAGATCGCCCGGGGCCTTGACATCCATGGTCAGAGCCTTACGCACATCATCAATTTTCCCGATCACCGAAAAGAGCACGGTGGGTGGGATCGAAATTTTGGTGTCGCCGATCTGATAATCATTTTTCATCGAGTCTTTGCCGCTGATCAGGGGCACGCCAAACGCCACGCAATAAGCGTAGAGGGCTTTATTGGCCCGCACCAGTTGAGCGGCCTTATAAGCGCCGTCGGGAGTGCGTTCGCTCTCGACGGGGTCACACCAGCAAAAATTGTCCAGACCGGCAACATGTTCGATATTCCCGCCGACCGCCACGTAATTACGCAGGGCCTCATCAATGGCGCAGGCCATCATGTGGTAGGTATCAATATCACTGTAACTGGGACAAATGCCGTGGGCTGTGACTATGCCTTCAAAACTGTCAAACAGGGGCCGAAACACCGCAGCATCACTGGGGCCATCGTTGCAAACTCCGGTCAGAGGTTTAACTACGGTTCCCGCCTGAACTTCATGATCGTAGCGGCGCACCACGGCTTCTTTTGAACAGATATTCAAGCGCCCGAGCAGACCCAGGAGCGCAGCGTTCAGATCTGGTTCCGGCAGCTGGGGTTCCGTGTGCCCTTTCCGTTCCCAACGGGCCGGAATCTGCATTTGCGGCACACCGCCATGCAAAAACTGCATATCAAGGTAACAAACCGTTTCGCCCTTGAACAGGCAGTGATAATAACCCGAATCCGTGAAATGCCCTAAGTCGGTCGCCTCAACCCCCATTTCGCCAGCCAGTTGCATGAAAGCCTCCAGCTTGTCTTCAGGCACCGCCAGAGACATGCGTTCCTGGGCTTCGGAAATCAAAACTTCCCAGGGCTGCAAGCCCGGATATTTGAGGGGCGCACGCTCAAGATACAGTTCAAATCCACCGGTGTCTTCGGCCATCTCACCAATGGACGAAGAGAGACCACCAGCGCCGTTATCCGTAATCGAATTATACAAACCTCGATCCCGCGCCAGGATGAGAAAATCAAACATCCGGCGCTGCGTAATAGGATCACCAATCTGCACCGCCGTGACCGGCGACCCTTCGTGCAATTCTTCTGAAGAAAAGGTGGCGCCGTGAATCCCGTCTTTGCCAATGCGCCCACCGGTCATGATGATATGATCACCGATGTGCACCTGCTTTTCATGACAGGGTTTGCCATGGAGCTGCGCCGGCATAATCGACGCCGTACCACAGTAAACCAGGGGCTTGCCGGCAAAACGATCGTCAAACTGAATCGAACCATTGACCGTGGGAATGCCGCTTTTGTTGCCGCCATGCTCAACCCCCTCGACAACCCCTTCGAAAATGCGCCGGGGGTGCAGCAAGCGGGGCGGCAAGGGCTGGGTGTAAAATGGTGAGGCAAAGCAGAAAACATCGGTATTAAAAATCAAGCGCGCGCCCATGCCAGTGCCGTAACCATCACGGTTGACGCCGACAATCCCCGTCAGGGCACCACCGTAGGGATCGAGAGCCGAGGGGGAGTTATGAGTTTCAACCTTGAAAACCATGCTCCAGTCATTATTGAAACGAATGACACCGGCGTTGTCCTTGAATACCGAAAGACAGAAATCCTGCGCGCCCCTGCGCGCCCGCACCGCGCGGGTTGCTCCAACAATATAGGTTTTGAAGAGGGAATCGATGGTCTCCCGGCGGCCTTCTTCATCGGTATAATCAATTCGCGCTGAAAAGATTTTGTGTTTGCAGTGCTCGCTCCAGGTTTGGGCCAGGGCTTCCAGCTCAACGTCCGTCGGTTCCTGACCCAGCCCCTGGGCTTGACGTTTGGCCTGAACCTCAGGCGCATTGAAATGAGCCTGCAAGGCTTTCATTTCCGTCAAACTCAGGGCCAGCATACCCGCACGGCTGATCTGCAAAAGTTCGGTATCACTCACATTCAGGTCAATTTTCCGCACCTGGATCCTGGCGGTGCCTTCGACCCGGGGGAGACTGATGGGCACACCAGTCTGCGGGTCGAGTTCATCAGGGGTCAGAATGACCCAGCGCTGTATCAAACCGTTGGCCAGAAAACCGCCGGCGATCTTTTCGGCGTGTTTGCGATCAAGCGCACCGCTGAGCAGATATTGCACCGAGGTATAAACCGCCTCGCCGACAGCAAAAGAACGACCGGTGAGATACTCAATAGCTTCACGCGCCGTGCGCCCGACATTGTCGGTAACCCCGGGGCGAAATCCAACTTCGATCAGCACATCGAAATCATCGGCCAGGGGTCGGTTAATCGCCACCTGTTGAATGACCGGATCACTCAAGGGCCCCTGAGCAGCGGCCCACAGTTCATCCGGGCTCAAATTCGCGTCAAGCGTATAAACATCCAGCGTCCGCACTGCACCCAGCTCGATCCCCAGATGCTGGCGAATAGCAGTCTTCACCCGCTCACCACGGGCGTCGCGCACCTCAGGCTTCAGACCAACGACAATTCTTGCAGCCATAATCAATTCTGCTCCACGTCAGGCACCAAAAACCCGTTTAAAAATGGTATCAACCTGTTTCAAATGGTAATTCAGATCGAAAGATTCGCGAATTTTGTTTTCACCCAGGGCACTGAGGACGTCCTGATCCGCCAGCAGTTCGGTCAAAAAATCTTTACCCTCTTCCCAGACCTTCATGGCATTGCGCTGCACCAGACGATAGGCATCTTCGCGGGAAACTCCGGCCTGGGTCAGATCGAGAAGAATCTTCTGTGAAAAGACCAGCCCCTTCATCTGATGGAGGTTTTTCAGCATATTCTGCGGATAGACCACCAGGTTTTTGATCAGGCCCGCCAGACGCCGCAGGGAAAAATCGAGGGCGACGGTGGCATCGGGGGCAATGTAACGCTCGACGGAGGAATGAGAAATATCCCGTTCGTGCCACAAGGCAACATTTTCCAGCGCCGGCAGGCACTGGGCGCGAATATAACGCGCCTGACCGGTGAGATTTTCCGACAGAATCGGGTTGCGCTTGTGGGGCATGGCGCTCGAACCCTTTTGCCCTTTACTGAAGAATTCTTCCACTTCCAGAACTTCGGTGCGCTGCAGATGTCGAATCTCCACCGCAATACGCTCCATGGACGACGCAATAATTGCCAGCACACAGAAGAGTTCGGCATGACGGTCACGGGGAATCACCTGGGTTGAAACCGGTTCGGGCTTCAGTCCCAGCTTGGCGCACACATACTCTTCGACACTGGGGTCAATGTTGGCAAAAGTGCCCACAGCGCCGGAAATGGCACCGGTGGCAATTGATTCACGCGCCGCTTTCAAGCGCCGCCGGTTACGGTGCATTTCGGCATACCAGCCCGCCAGCTTCAGACCAAAGGTTACCGGCTCAGCATGAATGCCATGGGAACGCCCGATACAGACCGTATCCTTGTGCTCAAAGGCCCGAACTTTGATGGCTTCGAGTACCATTTCGACATCGGCGAGCAGCTCATCGGCGGCTTGAACCAGCTGGACACTCAGACAGGTATCAAGGACATCGGACGAGGTCATACCCTGATGAATAAAACGCGCCTCCGGGCCGACATGTTCAGCGACGCTAGTCAGAAACGCAATGACATCATGTTTGACTTCAGCTTCAATTTCGTCGATACGTGCACTATCAAAATTGCCCTTTTCGCGAATGACTTTCACCGCTTCGCTCGGAATGACTCCCAGCTCGGCCTGACGCTCACAGGCCAGGGTTTCAATTTCAAGCCAGATTTTGAATTTATTCTCAGCCGCCCAGATGTCGGCCATGGCCGGGCGTGTATATCGTTCAATCATAACAGGGGGAACTCCTTGACAGATGCAGGGGCGAAAAAACAGGGACTGATCTGTGCCTGCTGCCCCAGAAAAATTTGTGGCCGACAATGCCCCAGTTGCCCAAGGCAATGAGCCATCACCTGGCCAGCCAGATGCGGATGATTATTTTCTTCACTCAGATGGGCCAGAAACACGGCTTCAAGACCATCCCAGGCCAGCTGCCGTAGAAGTTCGGCCGCTGCGCGATTTGACAGGTGACCGTGTCGTCCCTGGATGCGCTGCTTCAAGGGCCATGGATAGGGACCATCAAGCAGCATCTGTTCATCGTGATTGCTTTCCAATACCAGCACACGAACCCCCTTGAGCTGATCGGCCACCAGGCGGGTGGCAATGCCCAGATCCGTGGCATAACCAACCCGCCCCTCGCTGGAACTTATCACAAATCCCACCGGGTCGGTGGCATCATGCGTTATGGAAAAACTTGAAATTTCAAGGGGCCCAAGGGAGAAACGATCCCCAGGCTTAAAATGATACAACGCGGCAATTTTTCCTAACTGAGGAATAGCCGCCGCCGTTTGCGGGACGATATACACCGGCAGATGATGGCGACGTGCCAGGGGGCCGATTCCGCCGACATGATCACGGTGCTCGTGCGTAATCAAGAGTGCATCAAGATCATCGGCGCACAAACCGATTTCCCCCAGACGCCGGTTGATTTCACGCGCTGAAAGACCGGCATCGATGAGCACACGACAACCATCGGCTTCGATCAATGTCGCATTACCACGACTTCCACTGGCTAACAGGCAAACCCGCACGAAATAACCTTAGACCGCCCCTCTCAGGCGTTGAACTTATACCCGAAAAGCCTTTTCAGGGCAAGGAGAAAAGGCCATAAAAAGAGGACTTACCCGCCAATGTTTCCCGCAAAAACCAGCCCTCGACAAGCGGCCACAATGCCATTATAATGCGCAGCATTTATGCTTATTGTCGGCCCCCGGTACGCGATAATCCGCCCTATCTGCATCCGAGGACTATGTCCCAGATCATTCGTCACTGACAAGGAGTGAGATCATGCCTAACTTTGTTTATCAGGAGCCCTTCCCCCTCGCCTCAGACCAGACCAAATATTACAAAATTGAAGGCTCAGAAAAGTACGTCAGCACCGAAAACTTTGCTGGTCAGCCGCTTCTCAAAATTGAGCCCGAAGCCCTCAGCGTCCTCGCTAACACCGCCATGAAAGATGTCTCTTTTTTGCTGCGCCCCGCCCACAATGAGCAGGTCGCCAAAATCCTGGCCGATCCCGATGCCTCGATGAACGACAAGGGCGTGGCCCTGGCCTTCCTGCGCAATGCCATGATTGCCGCTCAGTTCGAGCTGCCCACCTGTCAGGATACGGGCACCGCAACCATTGTCGCCAAAAAGGGTCAACAGGTGTGGACCGGCGTCAATGACGAAGAATATCTCGCCCGGGGAATTTTCAAAACCTACACCGAAGAAAACCTGCGTTACAGCCAAACTGTCGCCCAGGATATGTACAAAGAAAAAAATACCGGCACCAACCTGCCGGCCCAGATTGATCTTTACGCAACCCCTGGCGATGCCTACAAATTTTTATTCATCGCCAAAGGCGGCGGTTCGGCCAATAAGACCATGCTTTATCAGGAAACCAAGGCGCTCCTCACGCCTGAAAAACTTTACGATTTTCTGGTAGCCAAAATGAAAACTCTCGGCACCGCGGCCTGCCCGCCCTACCACATTGCCTTTGTCATCGGTGGAACATCGGCTGATGCGACCATGAAAACCGTCAAGCTCGCCACCGCCAAAGAACTCGACGGCTTACCCACCAGCGGTAATGACCATGGTCAGGCCTTCCGTGATGTGGAACTGGAAGAACGGCTCTTAAAAGCCGCCCAGGAACTGGGCATTGGCGCCCAATTCGGGGGTAAATATTTTGCCCACGATGTACGCGTTATCCGCCTGCCGCGTCACGGTGCCTCCTGCCCCGTCGGCATGGCGGTTTCCTGCTCGGCCGATCGCAATATCAAAGCAAAAATCACCAAAGACGGTCTGTTTGTTGAAGCGATGGATCGTGATCCGGGTCGTCTGCTGCCCGAAGAATATCGCATGGCCAAACATGAGCACGGCACCAAAATTAATTTAAATCAGCCCATGACCGCCATTCTGGCCGAATTGACCAAACTCGAAGTCGGCGCTCCGCTGCTGCTCAATGGCACCATCGTCGTGGGACGCGACATTGCCCATTCCAAGTTCAAAGAAATTCTCGACAGCGGCAAGCCCCTGCCCGACTATCTGAAAAAACACCCCATTTATTACGCCGGTCCGGCCAAAACTCCGGCAGGTAAAGCCTCGGGATCCTTCGGCCCAACCACCGCCGGACGCATGGACAGCTATGTTGGCCTGTTGCAGGAAAACGGGGGTTCCATGGTCATGATCGCCAAAGGCAACCGCAGCCAGCAAGTCACCGATGCCTGTAAAAAGTTCGGTGGTTTTTACCTTGGCTCCATCGGCGGGCCTGCGGCAATTCTGGCTGAAGAAAATATCAAGAAAGTCGAATGTATCGATTTCCCCGAACTCGGCATGGAAGCCGTGTGGAAAATCGAAGTCGAAAACTTCCCGGCCTTCATCCTGGTCGATGACAAGGGCAACGACTTCTTCAAAAAACTCGGTCTGTAAAA